>LXNJ01002459.1_pt1 | contig 10158 bp, 7 predicted proteins | sample 809081 | NCBI WGS metagenome assembly LXNJ01 (sample SAMN04870510, study PRJNA318959) | sponge metagenome | biome: sponge; feature: marine sponge reef; material: water | host: Petrosia ficiformis | place: Greece: Milos, Mediterranean Sea | collected 2013-05-29 | depth 5-7 m
ACACCGCCACCTCACACCAACCTTAATTGCTCAAAGATTACCACTGTCAGTCAACCCCTATCGGTACCCTTGATAACCAAGCTTGACCCAGTACTAGCCACAAGCGAGAATCCGAAGTGAAAATAGAAACGATCGCAGCTCAGGCGGCGCACGCCGTAGACCCGACCACCGGCGCGGTAGCTCCACCGATTTACCTGTCTACCACTTTTGAGAGGGACGAGGACGGGGAATACTCTCGGGGTTTCGTATATTCCCGAGGCAATAACCCCAACCGGCAACAACTTGAAAAGTGTATGGCTCTTCTCGAAGGAGGAGCCGAGGCTGCTGCCTTCTCCTCAGGTATGGCGGCCATAAGCACTGTATTCCAGGCTTTGGCGCCTGGTGACCATGTGGTCGTACCCAACGATTGTTACCATGGCACTTCACGGGTCCTCCGGGACGTGTTTTCCGTCTGGGGATTGGATGTTACTTGGGTGGATATAACGGACCTGGATCAGGTTAGACAAGCAGTGCAGACGAACACCAAGCTGGTTTGGACCGAGACCCCTTCCAATCCCCTCTTGAAAATCACAGACTTGGCCGAGGTAGCGAGGATTGCCCATGGTAGCGGGGCGCTATGTGTGTGTGACAACACTTGGGCCAGTCCGATATTGCAGCAACCTCTCTCGCTGGGAGTTGACTTGGCAATGCACTCCACAACCAAGTATTTGGGAGGCCATGAGGATGTCCTAGGTGGAGTGATTGTAAGCAAGGAGGAATCGGAGTTCTTTCGTAGGATCAGGCTAATCAGAAACAACTGCGGAGCGGTTCCGTCTCCCTTCGATTGTTGGCTGGTCCTTAGAGGAATAAGAACCTTGCATCTGCGTATGCACGCCCACAGCGAGCGGGCCATGCAAGTCGCCCAGTTCCTTAAGGATAATCCACGAGTGGAGTGCGTCCATTACCCTGGTTTGAGTAGCCATACCGGGCACGACATTGCGGAGCGCCAGATGGCGGGTTTCGGCGGTATGCTCTCTTTCCAAGTTACGGGTGGCAAAGAATCTGCCATGCAGGCGGCGGCACGGGTTAAGCTGTTTGTACGTGCGACCAGCTTGGGCGGCACACAGAGTCTCATAGAGCATAGGGCTTCCATAGAAGGTCCGGAGTCTGAGACACCAGATGGCCTACTGCGGGTGTCAGTGGGGCTGGAAAGCGCAGTCGACCTGATTGAAGACCTGGCTCAGGCCTTGTGAGAAGTGGAACCTCTGTTTATGGCCTTCTCCCTCTTAGGGAGAAGGCCATATTTGCATTAAAATCGTTGATTTGCCGTTATCCCTACGGCCGCAGCCACGCCTCCGACCAGTAGTGGTACTCCGACAGTGCCGTGTTCGGGTAAAAATTCTCCAGGTCCCAGTCGAACACCCAGCGGTATGAGCCGGTGATGGGGCTGAACATGTACGCCTGCTCCATGGCGTGCCGCTGCATATCCAGCAGCCACTTCTGCCGCAGGGCCGGGTCCAGTTCCGCCCCCTGCACCTCGATCATGGCGTCCAGCACCTTGTCGTCGTGGTTGGCGATGTTCCCCGGGCCACCGCTGTGCAGCAGGGAATAGAGGTAGCCGTTGGTGGTGGGATGGGGCGGCGCCGGGGCCAGGGCAATCTGGTAGTCCCTTTCCTCGCCGAACATCGCCTCCTGCAGGTCCGCCGGATCCATGGCGGTCACGTTGGCCTCAAATCCCACCGCCTCCAGGTCTCGCTCGATCTGATATCCCACCCGCCGGTAGTCCGGCCCCAGGTCGGCAACGGCAATCTCCAGCGTGGGAGGGAAAATGATCTCGTTCTCGTGAAGGATGTCCCGGGCCACGCTGTGGGAACCCAGGTATCCGGCCAGCAGTTCACTTTGGGCCAGCTGCCATTCGGGATCGGGAACGGGCATGCCCATGCCGACGCCCCCCTGGCCGCCCCAGTCCAGGTCAACGTACTCCCAGGGATCGACGGCCCGGAATATGGCCTGCCTGATGGCCAGGTTGTCCAGCGGTTCCTGTCCCGTATTCAGGGACAGTACCATGCCGATTTCCGGCTGCTGGGAGACCCGGGAGTTGAACTCCACGCTGCTCCGCTCCAGGTGGGACCAGTCGGTTGGCGACGCCACCACCACGTCGATCTGTCCCGCTTCCAGCAGGGCCAGCCTCTTTGGGTTCACCGAATTTCCCCATGCGGGAATCTCGACTGGCTTAACCGTGATGACATCCAGGTAAGGCAGCTCCGGCTCGAAATAGTTGGGGTTGCGACTGTATTCTGTGGCGACGCTGGGTATTTTCTGTTCGAAAATCCAGGGGCCCGTTCCGATAACCGGCGCCCGCTGCAACTCTCCGAACTGCTCCAGTACCTCCGGGGCCACTATCTTGCTGTGGCCGTCAGCCAGGGCCAGCAGGGCGTCGGAGTCTCGAAACGCCAGGCCCACCCGGAGGGTGCCGTCGTCCAGCGCCTCAATCTCCCCTATGCCCCGATCGGCGAACCGGGCCTCTCCTGGCCAGCCGGGCGTGCGCATCCGGTCGTAGCTGAACACCAGGTCATCGGCCACCAGTTGCCGCCCGTCCACGGGCGGCAGGTCCTGCCAGTGGACGTCGGACCGCAGGTGGAAAACATAGGACATATCCGGCGCCATCTCCCAGCTTTCGCACAGGTCGCACTGCAGGGTCAGGTTGGGCTGCTCCACCTCGGGCCCTGCTTCCAGCCGCATCAAACGGCTGTAGGCCAGTCCGGGCCCCAGGGTAGCCAGGGTTTCCTGAGCGGACTGGTGCACGTCGCGGTGGGGATAGTCGGCCATGGAGGCCAGAACCAGGTGCCCTCCGCGCCTGGGAGTGCCCTCGTCCAGTTCGGCGGGGGCCGGTTCCTGCGCGGTAGCGGGCTGCGGTGTGGGCGACTGGGCCCGCGCCGTGCTGCCAGAGGTTACTTCTCCTGTATCCGGCGTTGTCACCGGCGCCTCCTCCGAGGAGCAGGCCGCCAGGCCCATCAGCAGCAGTCCCAATGCCAGGAACAAGACAGTCTTGAATGATCGCGTCATACCCATCCTCCCAGGCCCGCCGGTCACATTGACGCCCGCGGCCGCAACAAGCTGGTTGCAAAACTACAGGAAAACGCTACCCGAAACGGACAGACAATCGCTAGGGAAAATGGTGGCGGATAACCGGAACTTTGGGGACGCAATTTTCGGGGAGGTTGCCCCGAAAGATGCGCGCGGCCGCGCCAGGGGGCGGATGAAGCCACATTGCTACTGGACGGGGAAGGACCCAGGGCCGTCGTGGTGTCCTGGGCCCTTCCTCCTCGAAAGCCGGCACGGGTCGTGCGTGCGGCCGGTCTGGAGGTATTGCTTACAGGGTAGCCTTACGGCTGTGGACGCCGGTGGCGCCGCTGGGACGGTTGCCCTGCTCCTCCTCGATCTGCGGGGTGCCGTCCCCTTCGGCGCAGCGCACCTCGAAGGTGTGGTCGCCGGCGGCAAAGGGCCAGTCGTACCGCCAGATGACCCACGTGGTCTCCGACAGCGGCGTCCTGAGCTTGGCGTCCTGCCAGGGCCCGCCGTCCACCCGCACCTGCACTCCGGATATTTCCTTGGCCCCGGAGAAGGCAATGCCGCCCACCGGCACCAGGCGCTGTCCGTTTGCTTCCACTACATCCCGCACCGCCACGGTGTCAATGACCGACGTGGCCTTCACCCGGGCCACCTCGTCCCAGCCACGCTCTACCCAGTAGCCCTCCCGGTACTCGGAGGTGACTTCAATGTCCACAATCCACTTGGGCTGCTTCATCCCGTAACGGTCGGGCAGCCAGATGCGCAGGGGGAAACCGTGGTCGAAGGGCAGAGGCTCGCCGTCCCAGGCGTAGCACAGCATGATCCGTTCATCCGATGAAATCAGGTCCAGGGCCACCGTCTCGTAGAAGCCGTCGGCGGACTTGATGACCAGGTACTTCGCCTCCGGCAAGGGCTGCGCGTCCGCCAGCACCGACTGCATCGCCGCTCCGGTCCAGTGCGTCGTGCTGATCAGGGTGGTTCCAATACGCCCGGAAATACAGGACAGGGTCACGTACTGTTCCCGGGTGGGGTAGTCGTTCCGGATCTGCTCAATGGTCAATTCCCTGGGATTCGCCACCAGCCCGTGGATCGGCAGCACCCAGTTGGAAATGTCTACAAAGGTGGGTTCGGTGCGCAGAAACACCTGGTAATGGTCCTCCACCGGCGTGTACTCCGGCCGGGTGCCCGGGGCCGGCGTCAGGGGGTCGCCGTCGTTGGGCAGGGCACGGCGCGGCGCCATTTCACTGGGAGGCATGGAGTCGGCCACCGACTCGGCTATGCGCGTCCGCTCCCCCTGGGCCAGGGCCGCGCCCAGACCGGCGCTGGCCACGGTAATGGTGGCCGTGGTGGCGCCCAGCCGGATCAGGAACTGCCGCCGGTCAATGACGCTGACCGACCTCACTTCCTCATCTCCCTCACCAATTCCAGCTTGCGACGACAGGACCAGCTGGCGGCGGAAGTAGCCCAGGGCCAGGCCCCAGACCAGGAACAGGACCATCAGGACGATGAAGGTAACCACCGGATTCATGGTGGACTGACCCATTGGCAGGCTTACTATAGTCAGCGGCAACCCAAAAATCAGGCCCACCACCAGGCCCGGCACGGGCTGGGCGATGAGACGGCCAAACCAGCCCCGGTCGAATCCCACGGGCTCCGGGGGGCGGGACCGCAGCGCGGCGAAGAAAATGGCCCCGGCTGCCACTCCCATAAAGAAGACCATCAGCACCGCCGCCACCTGCTCGCTGGTCTTGGCCGCGTCGGCCACGCTCAGGTTGAACAGCAGCAGGGACTCGATCATCATATCTATGCCGAAGGTTATCAACGGCCCCGGCGTCACCGTGGCGATCCAGTCAAAAAGGGCGAAGGGGACGAAGGGCAGGTCCAGCAGTTTGTCCGCCAGGAACATCAGACCGATGAGGGGAGCCGTCAGCAGGGCCCCGCTCAGCGCCCCGTAGCCCAGGGCGGCCCGTAACTTTTGCATGGGTTCTCCTCCAAAGAGAGGGTTTATTCCGGTTAATCTGGTTTCGGGCAGGGCGCTTCACAGCTTTCAATGTTCTTTATCGCCGGAAACGCCGTTGAATGGATTGTTGCCGGATATCCGCGTCAAGATTGCTCAATCTCGGTACAAATTTACATATTTTGCCCTTCGCCTTTTATAGTAAAATCGGCTCCTGATTATCATTTTAACCCAAAGAGCGCCGTCGATGAACAGACTGTTGGTTCTGCCACTCCTAGCCTGCATGCTGCTGTTGTTCCCCGCCTGTGGTTCCGCGGACGAAGACAGCGGCCGCAGCCTGGCGCTGCGGGAAGCGGTTCAGGACATTCGCCCGCGGGCGGCTTCCGGCGGGGAAGCTATGAGTGGCTACGCCGGGTACTACGCCGGCGCCGCTCCTTCGGTTCCATCCCCCGTTGCCGTCGGATATGGCCCTGGGCTTATGGGAGGATTCGGTGGTGGCGTCCCGGCCGTAGTCAGTGGCGACCCCATTTCCCTGGCACGGCTGGACCTGGAGGTGGCCTCGGTGGAGGGAGCAACCCTGCAGGTGCAGTCCATCGCGGCCAGCCTCGGCGGTTTCGTTGAGCGCCTCACAAGTATCGGTGTGGCGGAGCAGTCCAGGTCCGAGTTAACCATCAAGATACCCCAGGACCAGTTGGACCGGGCCATGGAACGCATCCAGGGCCTGGGCGTGGTCCAGTACCGCAGCCTGGGCAGCGAGGACGTAACCGACCGCCACGTTGACCTTACTGCCCGGCTGTCTGCCCTTCGCCAGGAAGAGCATAGCCTGTCTACATTGGCGGAACGCAGCAATTCCGTGTCCGAACTGTTGAGCGTGGAACGGGAACTGTCCCGGGTAAGGACGGACATCGAGCGGGCGCAATGGCAGCTGCAACTGCTGGAGCGCCAGGTGGACTTTGCCACCATCCAGGTTGTCCTTTTCCCCCTCGGCGCGGTGGTTGAGCGAGGCCCGGCGGCCACCTTTGTCCTGGAGGTTAACGGGGTGCCCGCCAGCGTGGCCGGATTGCGCCAATTTGTAGACGCCCGCCTGGGTGAGATAGACGAAGTCTACCTGGCGTCTGAAGGAGAGGAGGAACGGGCCGAGATTTCCATCCGCGTCTTCCCCGACGACCTGAACCGGGCGGCCCAGTTCATTGAAAGCCAGGGACTGGTAACGGCCCGGGAAATCCTTGACCGCCCAGGCGCCCCCGATGATGGCCCAAGACAGGCCCGCGAACCCGGCGCCCAGGTCCACGTTACTTACCTTTACCAGCCCACCGGCATAAATGCCTGGGTCCCCATTCTTATCATCCTGGGCATCCTAGTGCTGGCCGGTGTCCTCACCTACTTGTTGAGAATAGCCTACTCCCGAGGGCGGCGCCGGGGCAGCTTCCTTTAGGGATGGTCCAAACAAGTCCGATAAAGTTCCGGTTTGAGTGGATAAAAGCTGGCAGGGGCGGGTTTCAAATCCGCCCCTGCTCACTGCAAACCAACCACAGCAACCCTGTCAACGTATCCCCACCGCTCGGTAGGGTTTGGTTTCAGGTGGTATGGACAATTGGAACGGTAGGGGCAGACCTATGTGTCTGCCCTGGTCTCATAAGTAAAACCACCTAAATCGGAACGCTACCCCACCTCTCGGCTGGAAAATCCAGGAAAGGGCTGACCACATCCCTGCAGACCGGTCACCATTCCCGCCACAAACCCGACCAACGGCGGCGATTGCTCACGGCGCGCTGGGGGCCGGCGCCCCCACGTGCCCCTACTGCGGCTGCGCCTACGATTGCTCACGGCGCGCTGGGGGCAGGCCCCAGCACCTCGTACTTCCGCTCTTCGCTTCGTTCCCCCGCCGGCAGAATCTGCACCACCACTCGGGAAAGGCCCACCACCCCGCCGTCGGCGTCGAAACTGTAGTTGTCGCCAATGGCCCCGCTCCAGCTAATGTCGTACAGGCAATCCCGGAAGCCGTCGGCGTCCTGGTCGTCGCCCGTCTGCTTCAGGCACTCGGCGGCAATATAGACGTTGTCGTAGGCGGAACCCAGGTGCCAGGGGAGCGTAACGTAGTCATACCGCTCCCGGAAGCTGGACAGCACCTGCTGGCCCTTCTCATTGTCCGGCGCCAGGTCCGAAACTATGGCCTTCATCCCGTCGGCGGCGGCCCCTGCTATCTCCAGGGCGGTAGTTCCCACCGCAATCGTCTCGGCGTAAACGGGCCCGTCGTACCCCAGTTCCCAGGCCTGCTTAAGAATTGTCCCGGCCGCAAACTCCGATTGCGGCGACAGGTGCAGGGCCCCCGGCTCCGCCGCAATCAGCTTGCTCAGCTGGGTACGGAAGTCGGTAATGTCGGAGGAGAACCGTTCGGCGGCCACCACCTGCCCGGCCCCGTTTCTCGAACTGCTCCACCGTGGTCCGACGCACCCCCTCGGCATAGTCGGTGGACTCGGTGATGGTGGCCAGGCTCCGGACGCCGTCGTCCCACAGCACATTGCCGGTGCCGATGCCCACCTCCACGTCGCTGATCTGGGTGCGGAAAATGTAGGCGCCGGCCCTGGCGATGTCCGGATTGCTGGCCAACCCGGAAAAGAGGATGGCGCCGTCGGCCTCAGCCAGGGGCGCGGCCCCCAGCATCGCGCCGCTGCAGGACGTGCCCAGGATTATGCGGACGCCGTCCACGCTGGTCAGCTTGCGGTAGGCCGCCACCGCTCCCTGGGCGCTGCATTGCGAGTCCTCCACCACCAGTTCCAGGGGACGACCGTCAACGCCGCCGCCGGCATTAATCTCGTCGGCGGCCATTTGCTTGGCCTGGTTGGCCACCGTGCCGTAGGACTCGCCCGGCCCGGTGAGGGATTCCATAACACCGATGCGGTATGGCTCAGCCTCGGAAGCGCCGCCACAAGCCATTGCCAGCACCGCAACCGGCAAAACGGGCGTCAGCGACCACCTGGATGGCCGGATATTTAAACCTGAGGCGTGTTGTCCCGCTATCCATAGGCGTGGGTCAAATAACTTAAACACCCTAGCCAAACTAGGGCCGGTGACCACTAATCGTCACCGCCAAAGAAGCCAAAAATGTGAAGCAGGGCCAGGAACATGTTCACTATGTTGAGGAACATGCCAGCTGAACCGACCAGGGCGATACGGCTGGCGGCGTCGGCGTTGCCCATGGCGGCGGCTTCCCCGGCTTCCTGCTTGACCGCCTGGGTTTCCCACGCCGTCAGGCCCATGAAGATCGGCAGGGTGATGATGCTCAGCAGCAGTTGCAGCCCGCTGGACTGGAACAGAAGGACGTTGAGGAGACCCACCACCACCATGCCGATTATGGCAATGAAGGCCAGCATCCCTATCTTGGACAGGTCCCTCTTGGTGGTGAACCCGAAAACGCTCATGATGGCGAACAGGCCGCAAGCTCCGGCAAAGGCCTGGGCGATGCTGGCGCCCGAATACACGACGAATACGGATGATAGGGTGGCCCCCATTAAAGCCGTGAAGCCCAGGTACAGGGCCCCTACCGCGGCCAGGGGCGCTCCCCGGCGGGCAGCGAACTGCATCCCAAACAGGCAGCCGATGGCCAGGACGAAGCCCAAAATCATACCCAGGAAGCCGGTGAACAGGAGAAACAGGCCCGTCGAGGCAAACAGCCAGGCCACGGCTCCCGCCAGGCCCAGGCCCAGGGCCGTCCAGCCGTAAAGGCCGGTCATGGCTGAAGTGAATATGCGGTCCGCATCGGCCAGGTTATACCCGAAACCTCCGCCGGCGGAAGGATTAATCATCGTCATTCTCATACCTCTGGCAGCGGTGTTCTTACTGATACTCCAGGCCGCCCCACTTCTGCGGCAACCCGGAAAATCGTCCCTCAATCCAATTTATCCAAACCTGAGACGCAGGTCAAGAATTGGTTGCACCAAGGCAGCGCAATCGCATTATGTTGAAATTGTCATCCTGATACGTTTAATTGTCATTCTGAACGGAGTGAAGAATCTAAACTCCATCCCAAAGGCCGACTGGGGGACCCGTAACCGGGCTGACCTGCAGGATTTCAGGCCCCTCGTTAAGCTCAGAGCGGCTTGTGGTAGGGTTTCGTTTCAGGTGGTATGGACAATTGGAACGGTAGGGGCAGACCTATGTGTCTGCCCTGGTCTCATATGTGTCTGCCCTGGTCTCACAAGTAAAACCACCTAAATCGGAACGCTAGCAGCGACCTGTCTTATGCCTGGCGGATGTCTGCCACCTATAGTCTGAATCTAAGACGCGATTGCCCTGGCATCAAGGCCGCGTTTCACTTCAGATGGAGTGTTTCACTTAAGCTGGTATGGTGCGGGCAAATGGCAGAGGCAGACCTGTCTGCCCTGGCCCTGCAGCAATACCACCTGAATGGAACTGCCTTCCACCAACGCAGCCGCAACCTTGTTTGACTCCGTCCGTCCTTTTCCCATGACATCCACCCCTTGCCGCCTCCGAATCCCTGTCTCTACCATAATCCCTGCGGGGCTTCTCGTTTGCCCCTTCTGACCGTTGGGAGCAGGCCGCAGGCAGAAACCGGATCATGCGCCTTGAAGCCGGAAATCAGCCTGCCATTTTCCGCCATCGGAGTCCCAAGCCCTATTTGGAAAACGGAGTGCCAACCGCCCATCGGCCGCCACTCCCATCCTGGCGCCGGATACAAAAACAGGTGAAATGAGAGGAAATGGAAGGGAAATCTGGATTTTTCTGCGGCGCCTGCATTTGGTCAGCCAGTTTAACATTTACGAAACATTTTGCCGGCGCGGACGGGATAAACTGGATATTGCTTTGCTTGTAACGAAATTGTGCCTCGTCCTCTTTTTCGATATCCGTAGCTCCAGCAAGATTTTCGCCGTTTAGGTGTCCGATTTTCGAAGATTTTGGTGTCCGGTTGACACTAAACTGCCATTAGTCTAATATTCGTATTGCTTGTTCCGACAAAGCACATTAGGGAGAGTACCAGCCAATGGATGAATTGGATAAGAAAATAATCGCCCTGCTGCAACTGGACGGTCGAGCTTCCAATGCGAAAATCGCCAGGGAAGTGGGGGTCAGCGAGGGTACCGTGCGCCGCCGGCTGCGCAAGTTGCTGGACGACGATGTGGTGCGGGTTG
>LXNJ01002460.1_pt1 | contig 10158 bp, 9 predicted proteins | sample 809081 | NCBI WGS metagenome assembly LXNJ01 (sample SAMN04870510, study PRJNA318959) | sponge metagenome | biome: sponge; feature: marine sponge reef; material: water | host: Petrosia ficiformis | place: Greece: Milos, Mediterranean Sea | collected 2013-05-29 | depth 5-7 m
GACGAGGACTTGCGCACCTTCACGGCCCGCGTCTATGCCGCCATCGACACGTACCGCGAGCGGATTCCGGCGCGAGGTCGCGACTTCGTCTCGCGCATGATCGAGACTGATCTGCTCGCGCGTTACGGCGAACCGCTTGTGATCGAGCGCGCCATGGCGCATGTACTTGCGCGGCTGCGGTTCGACCACCTGCACGACCGCCTGCGGCCGCTGCTCGAATCGGACCTGCCGCGGTTCATCGACGACTTCCGCGTCTACTTTCCGTTGCTGAGCGCTTTCGCGGGCGCGGAGCGTGCTAGTTTTCTCGACCGCGGTTGATCTGTGCAGGTGAGCGAAGTTTCTGGCCGTTGGACCTTGGCGGGTACTTGATGGGGCGGAGCCCCGCTAGCGTTCTTGAGCAGGTCCCACCTTGACACTGCTGGGGCGGATCTCCGCTAGCGGATGACCTTGACGTAGTCGCCGGCCGTCGGCTCGCCGTTCGGGTAGTCGGCGTTCAGGAGCCGAAGCGTTTCTACCGGGAACTGCTTGATCGACGTCTGCGTCGCGAGATCGGCGTAGCTTTGGTCCGGCTCCGCGACGATGACCTCGATGCGGCGACTGTTGGCGAGTTTGAGATCCTCGGGCGTCATGGGGCGCAGCCCCTCGATGGTGGCCATGAACTGCTCGCGGAAGCGCTCGGGATCGCCCTTCGGACCGCACTCGCCGCGAAACACGTACACGTCGCGGTTGCGGTACAACACGGCGATCAACCCAACCTGGGTGTCGGATTCGCCGGCGTCGATTTCGCCGAGAAAGGCCTCGTCACCGTCGATCTCGATTTCCTCGCCGCTGACGTCATCGCGCCTGAGCACGTCCGTGACGTACTCCTCCGGGGACTTGCGGCGCACGGGTTCCTGTTTGCTGAACGTGATGGAGGCCTCCGCTTTGCCTCCGGGTGCCTCGCCGACGACCTGCGTGCCTGGCGTGGCGACGCGCCACCCTTCGGGGAACGGCAGCACGATGCGCAGTCCGCCGTGGAGGAACGTCTCGTCCTTGACCAAGCCGCCGGCGACTTCGTCGCCGAAAGTCAGCCCGTTGATCGCCTCCCAGAAGTCGCCCACGGGTTCGGCGAGCTCACCGGACGAGACGCTGTATGCGTGGTTCACAGCTTCGTGCAGGCGCTTGTCGTTGCGCGGATGGGAGCGGAACAGACCGTGGTAGCTGGTGGGGGCCTTGCTGACCTGCTTGGCGAAAGTCTGTTGGTCCTTGAGTACCCAAACCGAGGCGATGATCGCCTGCGGATCGTAGCCGGCGCGGGCCATGTACTCGCCGCCCAGGCGGTCCGCCTCGAGCTCCATTTCGCGGCCGTAGCCGGAAACCACGATCGTGGTGAACGGGTCCGCCACGTCGCGCATCAACTCGCCGCGGCCAGTGGCGATGGCGCCGATTAGGCCAATGGACTTACCGGTCAGCTCGGTGATCCTGCGCTTGCGCATATGCCGAGCGACGACGTGGCCGATCTCGTGGCCGACCACCGCGGCCAATTCGTCCTCCGACTGAAGGAACGCGAGCAAGCCCCGGCTGACGAAGATGTAGGCGTCGCCGGTCGCGAATGCGTTCACCTGGTCGCTGTCGAGGATCGTGAAGTGGTATTCCTTGCCGGCATCCGGGGTGTGTGCGAGCAGTCGTTCGCCGATGTTTCGGACGTATTGCTGCAGGCGTTCGTCGGAATACAGTTGGTTGTTCTCGGCAAGCTCCTTGAGCATCTTCTCGCCGGGTCCGGCGTGGCCCAGCGAAGCCGCGAGGACGACTGTGACGATGACCGGTGCGGGCCGCATGCGACAACCCTCAAGGTGCCTTTCAGACCAAGGCTAACACCGAATTAGACGGTCAAGACGTGATTTCGTTCGCTCGACCGAAGCGTGGGATCGGCGAGCTGTTCAGACGTTACTGGACACGTTGCCGAAGCGCCGTCGGAAGCGTTCCACGCGTCCACCAGCGTCCATGATCTTCTGCGTGCCGGTATAGAAGGGGTGACACGCGGAGCACACTTCCAGATGTACGTCGCGCCCGAGCGTGGAACGGGTCTCGATGACGTTGCCGCAACTGCATCGCGCGGTGATCGTGGTGTATTCGGGATGGATGTCTGGCTTCACGTACCCGGCCTTAAGGAGGGCGTTTCGGGCGCGCGAGTTTAGAGCGGCGGGGGGCGATTGCGCAAGGGGCGGCTGAGCGGACAGACTGTCGGCACGTCCGCCTCAAGCTGCGCGCCCAACGTGACCGCCAACGCACCGCTGGTTGCCGAAGTCGCTGTCCCGCGACCGCTCAAGAGCACGTTCGACTACCTGGTGCCGAGCACCATGGCCGTACCGCCGGTGGGCGCCCGCGTCCGGGTGCCTTTCGGCGCGACAACCGTTGTCGGTGTCGTAGCGGGCCACTCGGGTGTCTTCGACCGGGCAGAGAAGGAGATCGAGGAGGTGCTCGACGAAACACCTCTCCTGCCGAGGGACCTGACGGACTTGGCGCAATGGATCGCCCGCTACTACCACCATCCCATCGGCGACGTGTTCGCGACGTTGTTGCCCGTGAAGGCCCGGCGCGGCGCGCCGGCGACCTTGATGGAGGAGACGGTCTGGCACTGGACCGGGACGGAGTCGGACGGGAGACTGGCCCGCGCGCCCCGTCAGCGTGAGGCTTTCGAGCGCCTGCGGACGCTCGGGAGCGTATTCGATTCGGAACTCGCGGCTCTCGGCCTCGAGCGGCGCCACCTCGCCGCCCTTGCGGACAAAGGTCTCGTCCGTAGCGCGGTCTTGTCGCCGAGCTATGGGGTGCCGACGACGTGGGCGCACCAGTTGTCCCCGGAGCAGGCAGCGGCCGTCGACACGATCACGGCGACGCTCGGCACGGCGACGACGCATCTCCTCGACGGCGTGACCGGAAGCGGCAAGACCGAGGTCTACCTTCGGGCCATCGCACAGGTCCTGCGCAACGGGGGCCAAGCGCTGGTGTTGGTTCCGGAGATCGCGTTGACGCCGCAAACGACCGCGCGGTTCAAGGCCTGCTTTGGCGCGGCGGCAACGTTGCATTCGGGGAATACCGATGCGCAGAGGTTCGACGTCTGGCTGAAATGCGCGCAGGGCATCCACAAGGTGTTGATCGGTACGCGGTCCGCCGTGCTCGCACCCTTCGAGGACTTGCGCCTCATCGTTGTCGACGAGGAACACGACGGCTCGTTCAAGCAAGGCGAGGGCTTACGCTATTCCGCTAGGGATCTCGCCGTCAAGCGCGGCCAGATGCGGAACGTTCCCGTGGTGCTCGGCAGCGCGACGCCGTCCCTGGAATCGCTCGAGAACGCCCGCCGCGGGCGTTACGTGCTCTCCGGTCTGCCGTCCCGGGCCGGGGGCGCATCGATGCCGGCGGTGCGGATCGTCGACGTTCGCGGCCTGCGCCTGGACCGGGGCTTCAGCGACGCATTGCATGGCGTGATCGGCCGGCACTTGGCGGCGGATGGCCAGATCCTCGTGTTCATCAATCGGCGCGGCTTCGCACCGGTATTGCTATGTTCGAGTTGCGCGTGGCATGCAACCTGCGAACACTGTGATGCCAAGCTCACACTGCATCGTCCGCCGAACCGGCTGCGCTGCCACCATTGCGGGTACAGTCGTCCACCGCCGAGGGTCTGCCCTTCATGCGGGGCGAGCGCGTTCGTCCACGTCGGCACCGGTACGCAGCGCGCGGAAGAGGCGCTTGCCGAGCGCTATCCGGATGTTCCGCGCTACCGGATCGATCGCGACACGACGCGCAGCGTGCGCCGCCTTGAAGCCGATCTCGCGGCGATTCGTGAAGGTCGCTCGGCAATCCTGGTCGGCACCCAGATGCTCGCCAAGGGCCACCACTTGCCGAATGTCACCTTGGTGGCGGTGCTCGACTCGGATGCCGGCTTCCTGGCGGCGGATTTCCGGGCACCGGAGCGGACCGCGCAACTGATCGTGCAGGTGGCAGGCCGCGCCGGCCGCGCCGAGCGCCCTGGCGAGGTCTGGATCCAAACGTTCAATCCGGACAATGCGAATCTCTTGGCGCTGGCGAACACCGGCTACGCGGGATTCGCGGCCGCCGAACGCCGTGTGAGGGCCGACGCCCGCATGCCGCCGTTTTCCGCCGTCGCGATGCTCCGCGCCGAGAGCAAGGTCGAGTCGAAGGCTTGGGACCTGCTCGCGGAGATCGTCGCAGCGCTGCCGGCGGACGCGGTGGAAGTGCTTGGTCCGGCCCCGGCCCCGGTCGCCCGCCGGGCTGATCATTTCCGTTGCCAAGCCTTGGTGTTGGCCCCCCGCCGTGCCGATCTGCATCGTGCCCTGGATCAGCTTGAGGGCGTCGTGCCAAGGGCGGCCGGCGTACGCTGGTCGATCGATCTCGATCCGCTGGACACCTTTTGAACGCTAGCGGGGCTACGCCCCAGCAAGGAGCACGGACGTCAAACGCATAAGAGAAATGCAACCTGACTGCAACGCTAAACCGCCGTCACGCAAACTAGAGGCCGCCGGGTATGATCGCTTCTCTTCAGCGAGGCCAAGGAAGTCATGCCCAAGACACGTGCCAAGGTGCCGCGTAAGAAGCCGGCCCGCGGCCAGCGTGCGGGCGCGGGCGGTCGACCGTTCTTGTCGGGATTCGTCTACGGCGCGATGGCCGGAGCGGTCGTCACGTTGGCCGTCGTCTACTACCCGGGCGAGTTGCCGTCGGTCGCCATGCCGTTAGCCGAGTCCGGCACCGATGACGACACGGTGCCGACGGTGAATTTCGAATTCATGTACCGGCTCCCGAAGGAGCGGGTCGTGACCAATGTGGAGCCTTACCAGGCACCTGCGGACCCGGTCGCGGCAGCGGCCGTCGAAGCCGCCCCCGGCATGGAGTACCTGCTGCAGGCTGCTGCATTTCGGGGCCGGGACGAGGCCGACGCGATGCGCGCTCGACTGATCTTGGAAACCAACGTGACGGCGCAGATCGAGTCGGCTCGGGACCCGGCCGGGGGCACGTGGCATCGTGTGCTGGTCGGCCCTTTCGAGAGTCGGGCAGAGATGCGACGGACACTCGCAGCGCTCCAGGACATGGATGTCTCGGCCGTTGCCTTGGAGCGGCCGAAAGGCTAGCGGCGCAACCTGACCGTGAGTCAGAGTTTCACGCCGAGGGACAACGCGTAGGCGACGTCGGTCCGACCGCGCCCGGCGGCGGGCGTCGTCTCGTGCTGCAGATCCAGGCGTACGCCAGCTTGCCACCGGCTGTTGACGTGGAGTCGCAGGCCCGTGTCGGAGTCCCACACGGTACCCCGGTCGGACGCGAGTATGTGCAGCAACTGGTTGTTGTGGAATAGCTCGAGACGTTCGGGAGCCAGCCAGTGCTGGTAGCTCAAGCTCCAGCGCAATGCGGGGTTGCTGGCCGATACCGACGCGTCGGCGATGGATGCGAGTTGCTCGAACACCTGGCTGAGGCCGCCGTCCGTAGTCAGCGTGCCGCGTGGCGACGTCCAGAACGTGTGTCCGAGGCCCGCCCCGGCGGTGTAGCGGCGGCCGATGTCCTTGATGGGGTCGCGGAAGTACCCGAAGTTCGCCACGGCATACCAGGAGTCCCGGTATTTCCAGCGCAGGTCGTAGTTCAGGTCGAGTTGGTCCTTGGCCAAGACTCGCTCGACCTCGCCGCGGTGCCAGGCCGCGCCGAGGACATGGTCGAGGTGCTCCCCGGTGCGCGTCGCGCCTGCCACGAAGTTGAGATCGGAGGTTTGGGTGTTGCCGGTGGCCGTGGTCGTAGCGAGGTCGACAGTCACGTCCCAGGCGTCGATGAGGCCGCCGATCCCGGGGATCACGGCCGCGTCCGGTCTCTCGGCTGGTGCCCCGGCGTCTGCCGCGGTCACTACACGCGCGACCAGTTCATCGGGGATCTTCCACACGCCGAGGTCCGGCACGTCGATCGCGACGAAACCCGCCTCGGCTTCCACGCGGTCGCCCGTAAGCCGGTCGCCGTTCTTGAAGTGGACCACGTCGGCATCGGCGTTGAGCGAGAACAGGACCGCGAGAGCGGCAAGGTTGGTCGTCCTTGACATCGGTCGGGAGCCCTTGGCTGTTGAGGGGGCGCAACTCTAGCCCATGGCCGCAGCGCGGTCATTGCGCGAAGAAAACGGCGGCCCGGGTCAAGGGCTGGCGATGCGCTCGAGGATCCGTTTCACGATGTCGGTCGAGGTCAATGCATCCGTGTCGATCTGCTCGCGGAATGTCGAACCGGCCAACGCCACGCCGCAGCGCTCAACGCGGTCGAGGGCCCAGCGCGTGGAACTCGGATGCGCAAGTCGCGTCACCTGGCGTTTCAGAAGGCGACGCCGAATCGTCGCGGCGCTTGCCGTGAGTGAGAAATGGTGGACGCGGACACCGGAACTGCGCAAGACGCCGACGGTGTCCGCGAAATAGCCCTCGTCGATCAACGTCATGGGGACGATCACGACGTCGCTGTCGGTCGCAAGGCCCAAGACCGCCTCCACGGTCAGATGCCGCCAGAGCGCGGAGTCCTGATAGTCGCTCGGGCGCCTCGACGGGGGCAAGGCATTGCGGACGAGCCGCGCCAAAGGCTCTGGGTCGAACACGGCGACATCGGGCATGGCCGCCGCGAGCCGCCTGGCCACGGTCGATTTGCCCGCACCGAACGCACCGTTGATCCAGACGACGCTGCCGAGCGCTTCGGGACGGTTCGCGCCGCTCAACTCTCCGTCTCGAACAGCGCCGCTAGCTGCTCCGTCATGGCGCCGCCGAGTTGCTCGGCATCGGTGATGGTGACGGCGCGCTTGTAGTGGTGCGTGACGTCATGGCCGATGCCTATGGCGATCAATTCCACCGGCGAGTGGTCCTCGATCGTCTCGATGGCGTACTTCAGGTGCTGTTCGAGGTAGCTGCTCGGGTTGACGAGCAGCGTTGAGTTGTCCACCGGCAGACCGTCGGAGATCACCATGAGCACCTTGCGTGCCTCGTGTCGTACCACGAGCCGGTTGTGAGCCCAGATCAGGGCCTCGCCGTCGATGTTCTCCTTCAGGAGTTCCTCGCGCATCATGAGGCCGAGGTTGCGGCGCGTCGCGCGCCACGGGTCGTCCGCCGCCTTGTAGACGATGTGGCGCAGGTCGTTCAACCGACCCGGGCTCGCTGGCTTGCCGGCATTGATCCACTCCTCGCGCGACTGCCCGCCGCGCCAGGCACGGGTGGTGAAGCCGAGGATCTCCACGCGCACGGAACATCGCTCGAGCGTACGGCCGAGGATGTCGCCGCACACCGCTGCAATCGTGATCGAACGTCCGCGCATCGACCCCGAGCTGTCGATCAGCATGGTCACGACGGTGTCGCGGAATTCCGTGTCCTTCTCCTGCTTGAACGCAAGTGGGTTCATCGGGTCGATGACCACCTGGGGCAGGCGCGACGTGTCGAGGATGCCCTCGTCGAGATCGAACTCCCAGGACCGGTTCTGCTTGGCCAGCAGGCGGCGCTGCAGGCGGTTGGCGAGCTTCGACGTGGCGTGCTGCAACGACACCAGTTGCTGGTCGAGCATTTGCCGCAAGCGGACGAGTTCGTCGGGTTCGCACAGGTCTTCGGCCTTCACGACCTCGTCGAATTCGTTTGTGAAGGCGTTGTAGTGACGGTCCACGCGGATGCGCCCGCTGTCGTCCGGCATGAAATTGGGGGCGTCTTCGGGCTCGCTTTCGGCACCCAGCTCCGAGAGGTCGAAGTCGGCGTCCATTTCGACCACGGTGGCGTCGCCGTCGCCGTCCTCGTCGCCGAGGGAGTCCTCGTCGAGCGCGACATCTTCGGGCGCAAACTCGGCGTCCGGTTCCGCGCCGTCCTCGACGGACTCGATCTCCTGGTCGCTGTCCTGCATGTCGGGATCGTCGAGGTCGGCGGCGAACCCGAGGTCGGCGAGGATTTCGCGACAGCGTCCGGCGAATTCGCCTTGGTCGTGGACGTATTCGGCCAGGGACTCGATGTGCTCGCCGGCACGTTCCTCGACGTAGTCGCGCCAGAAGCGCACGACGTTTTCCGCCGACGGCGGCAATTCACGACCCGTCAGGCGCTGGCGGACGATCAAGCCGACGGCGACCGATAGCGGCGCTTCGGTCTCGGCCGTCACGGTGTCGAATGCGGCCTGCTTGCACACCGCTTCGAGCGACGCGTCGAGGTTCTTCGCGACGCCTTCCATGCGCAACGAGCCGATGGATGCGACGCGCGCGTCCTCCACCCACTCGAACATCTCCTGCGCCGGACCGGTGCGGGGTGTGGTCGCGCGATGCACGGCGTCGTCGTGGTAGCGCATCTTCAGCGCGAATTCGTCGCCGATGCCGCGCACGGCGTTGAGTTCATGTTCGCTGCAGCCGGCATTGGGCAGCGGCACGTGAATGCTGGTGCCGCGCAAGCCCGCGGCGCCTTTGCCGTAGGTGACCTCGAGCTCTTCGTTTTCCGCAATGGCGCGCAGGGTTGCCGTCGTGGCGCGCTTGTAGGTCTCCAGCGACTCCTCGAGCTCTTGCCGTTGGGCCTCGTGGCCTCGCTTGGCCTCAGTCTCGCTCACACCATGGTCTCGATCAGGCCTTCAGGGTGATCCCACGCGTGGCGTCGCCGAGATCGTCGCCCATGCAACGCTGGTAGTACTCGGCCACGATCGGGCGCTCGAGTTCGTCGCACTTGTTCAGGAAGGAGACGCGGAAGCCGAACCCGACATCGTGGAAGATGTCGGCGTTCTCCGCCCAGGTCAGCACCGTGCGCGGCGACATGACCACCGAGATGTCGCCGTTGACGAAGCCCTTGCGGGTCAGGTCGGCGACGGCGACCATGTTGGAGATGGTGCGCCGGCCGTCGTCGGCGTCCTGCCACGTCTTGGCCTTGCCGAACACGATGTCGACTTCCATGTCGTGGGGCAGGTAGTTCAATGTCGTGACGATGTTCCAGCGGTCCATCTGGCCCTGGTTGATCTGCTGGGTCCCGTGGTAGAGCCCGGTGGTGTCGCCCAGGCCCACGGTGTTCGTGGTGGAGAACAGCCGGAACGCCGGGTGGGGACGCACGATGCGGTTCTGGTCCAAGAGGGTCAGCTTGCCCTCGACCTCGAGCACGCGTTGGATCACGAACATCACATCCGGCCGGCCGGCATCGTATTCGTCGAACACCAGTGCAGTCGGGTGCTGCAACGCCCAAGGCAGGATTCCCTCCTTGAACGTGGTGATCTGCTGGCCGTCCTCGATCACGATCGCGTCCTTGCCGACGAGGTCTATGCGGCTGATGTGGCTATCGAGGTTGACCCGGATGCACGGCCAGTTGAGGCGCGCCGCGACCTGTTCGATGTGCGTGGACTTGCCGGTGCCGTGATAGCCCTGGATCATCACCCGGCGGTTGTGCGCAAAGCCCGCGAGAATGGCTAGCGTCGTGTCCGGGTCGAACCGGTAGTCGTCGTCGATGTCCGGTACGTGATCGTTGTGGTGGCTGAACGCGGGGACGGCCAGATCCTGATCGATACCGAATTGCTCCCGGACGCTGACGGTGGTGTCGGGCACCAGTTCGGGCGAGAGCGACGAATCGTGGACATTCATTGGGGGCAAGCACCTTGAGTCGGCTCGCTTTTGAGGCCTAGCAGGCCTTGCGAGCTTTTGTGTACGTCGGAAGGGGCGTAATTAAACTAGGAAATCACGCCCCTGCCAATGACTTACTGCCAACGCATATGCGCCGAACGGCGGTTGGCGACGGGCTGGCCTGCGGCTGCGCTCAAGCGCCGGGCAACCGGTACGGCACGGCCTTGTGTGCGGCTTCGTCTACCGTTTCAGGGCTGAGAAGGACTGTCATCGAGACGTCGAGCGCGCCGGCGGCGCCGATGTTCAGGGACACCGCAGCGGCGGTCGCCTCGTCGGGCAGTTCCGCGATCAGGTAGAGGTCGTAGTCGCCGAACGCGTAGTAGAAAGCTTCGAGTGTGCCCCCCATCCCTTCGATGGTTTCGCCCAGCGCGCGCCGCCGACCCGTGCCGCCTTCCTTGAGAAGGCCCGTCAGACCGGAGCGCGTATAGTTCGCGCGGATCAGGTACTTGGCCATGATGCTATTCCTCCCGTATGGGGCCTGATCATCGGTTGCGGCGAGTCGCGCGGTCAAGGCGCGCCCTACGGGCCCGATCGAGAACGCT
>LXNJ01002461.1_pt1 | contig 10152 bp, 11 predicted proteins | sample 809081 | NCBI WGS metagenome assembly LXNJ01 (sample SAMN04870510, study PRJNA318959) | sponge metagenome | biome: sponge; feature: marine sponge reef; material: water | host: Petrosia ficiformis | place: Greece: Milos, Mediterranean Sea | collected 2013-05-29 | depth 5-7 m
TGTTCGCCGCCAGGGAAAAAATCATAGTGCGGGTTGGTCTTCACACCAATCAGCATACTGGCCTGCTCGACCATCAGCGGGGTGGTATTGGAATGGCCATCCAAAGTCGCCAGGATGGGCACCTTATCACCCAGAACCTCGCGGAGCGTTCTGAGCAGATCGCCCTCGCAGTCATCGCACTCGTCTGACACGGCCGTGCCGTGCAGTTGGAGAAACACGCCGTCCACCGGCGGATTCTTACGCAAAAGATCGAGAAAACCGGCCTTGGCCGCTTCGTGTGCCTCCGTTGTCACCTTCCCCCCAACGCCGGGCACCACAAACGGAAGCGGAACAATGTCCCAGTGGTACTGCTGGGCTCCGTGCAGAAAGCCGGCAATCGAGCCCTGCGCGCCGCCTACCCGCAGCACTCGCTCTCCGTTCAGCGTCGCCCGCTGAAACAGATCCAGCCCCATCTTTTGGGTGGCAAAGGTATTCACGGCGACCAGATATCCACCAACGGCTACCCGCATATCTGACCCTCCTTTACATTCAGCTCTCCCAGCCAGCTCCGAATCTCGTCCTCAATGCTCTTGATCGAACCCCACGTCACAAAATCCGGCCGACCCGTCGGGCGTTGGCGCTTGATATAACGTACCCGCGTGTCGTCCTGCATCAGGTCGAGCCGAGGACCGACCGGACAGCTCGACATACACGCCGCCTTGCGGACTTCCGCCACCCCTTCGAGCTGCCGTTCAGTAACGAGGTTGCGAATTGCGGTCAGCAGCGTGAGCCCGGTATGGACATCGGGCACCACCTCGGCGCTGCGGACCTTGACCTCAACCGTTCTGTTCGTACACTTGGTCTTGGTACAGATATGAATTTCGAGTTTTCCCACCCGCGCCCCAACTCGTCTGCATTCTTTTTCGACCCTGCCCACAAAGACATAGGCATGGGAGAAATACAAGAGGCATCCCACCGACCCAATAGACCCAAAGGACTCCAAAGACTCCAATGACCCAACGACCCAGAAAAGGAACCTCCATGCATCCAGACGACATCAGAGAATATCGCCGCCGGCACGTCCCTGTCTTTAATGACAATACAATGAAGCTGGGCATTTTCGGTCAGAACTGTAGCTATGGGTGTACCATTACGCATGCCGAGTCCACCTTTGAGCCCACCTATGAACATAGCTTACTGATTGCCCGGCAGGCCGATGACTTGGGATTTGAACTCCTGGTGCCCGTCGGACGCTGGAAGGGCTTTGGCGGGAGCACCGATTTTAATGGGACCTGCATGGAGACCTACACCTGGGCCACGGCCATGGCCACCCAGACCAAGAACATCATGCTCTTCTCCACCTCGCACGTCCCAACCATCCATCCGATTATGGCCGCCAAGCAGGGCGCAACAATTGACCATATTTCCCATGGGCGCTGGGGCTTGAACATTGTGTGCGGCTGGTTCTCGCCGGAGATGGAAATGTTTGCGGCCAGGCAGATGGAACACGACGAGCGCTACCGGTACGCTGGCGAGTGGCTTCAGGTCATCAAGCGCCTGTGGACCGAGCAGAATTTTGATCATACGGGCGAGTTCTTTCAGGTCAAAGACGGCTATCTGCTGCCCAAGCCGGTCCAACAGCCCTATCCGGCTCTGATTAACGCCGGCTTCTCGCCCGCTGGCCAGGACTTTTCCGCGCGTGAAGTGGACTTTAATTTTATCCAGGTCGATACCCTGGAGCACGGTAAAGAGGTTGTCGCGGATGTGAAAAAACAGGCCCATGCCTATGGGCGAGAGATCGGCATGATGTCCTATGGTTTTGTCGTCTGCCGCGACACGGAAAAAGAAGCCAAACGGGCCTATGATTACGTCGTTGAAAAAGGCGACTGGGCCGCGGCCCGCAATATCCTGAACCTGCTCGGTGTTGAGAGTCAGTCGTTTAGCGAAGCCACCCTTACCCAGTTTGCCGAACGCTTTATTGCCGGCTGGGGCGGCTATCCCCTGGTCGGCACACCGGAGCAGGTCGTCGATGAAATGGTCAAGCTGGCCGGCACCGGCATCGAGGGGCTGATTGTCTCCTGGCTGGACTATAACGAAGAGCTGAAGTATTTCGGCGAGCGCGTCATACCGCTGATGCGCCAGGCAGGGTTACGGGCATAAACGTTTCTCTCCTGTCCGTCTGGAGAATCTCCGCTCGTATGGACCGGATTCTACGCTGTTCCCTCCCGGCGACAGGATTTTCGTCTCCCTTCATTGCCCCTCTCCTCCCTTCGGCAGTACAATATCGGCCATGCCCCAGGCTAAACCGGACCTGACCTACGAGTCCTATCTCCGCTTGCCGGAACTGCTCAGCCTCCAGACGCTCCAGTCCAACCCACCCGCTCACGACGAACTCCAGTTCATCATTGTCCACCAAAGCTATGAACTCTGGTTTCGGTTGCTGCTGTACGAAGTTCGCACCATCATCGGCCATCTGCGGGCCGGGCGGGTGCGGCAGGCGGTCTGGCTGATGCGGCGGCTGATTGAGATCGAGCGGGTGATGATCCAGCAGGTCCAGGTGCTGGAAACCATGTCGCCGGTGCATTTTCTGGAGTTTCGCGATTTGCTGAGGCCGGCCAGCGGCTTGCAGTCCTTACAGTTTCGAGAGCTCGAATTTCTGTCCGGCCTCCGAGACGAACGCTTCTTTGAGGTGTTCGCCGGGAGTGAGGCTTCCCGGCAGCGACTCCAGGCGGCTTATGACGGTCCCAACCTGTGGAGCGCATTTTGTGAACTCTTACACAGCCGCGGCCTTGAGACGGATACGGCGGAGCAACAGGGGCGGGCGGTGGAGCACATCTATACCGACCCCCGACATTTGGACCTGCACCAGCTGTGTGAAGTCATGGTTGAATATGACGAACAGTTTTGTATCTGGCGCTCCCGCCATGCCTTAATGGCCGAACGTATGGTTGGCGCAAAGCCTGGTACGGGAGACGCATACACCGGAAAACTTGTTGGTCGCGCGTCTTTCCAAGCCCCAGGCGTACGCTATCTTCAGGGACGGGTCAGCGTCCACTTTTTCCCTATTCTTTGGGAGGTCAGAACCCAACTTGGCGGAGGGCCGTATGATACATGATCTATCCCGCTGGCGGATGGCGTTTCCTATCCTCGAAACCTCGACCTATCTGATTTCCCATTCCATGGGTGCAATGCCCAGGGCCACGACGGACCGGCTGCACGAGTATGCCGCAAGCTGGCAGCAGGAAGGGAGCGCGGTGTGGGATCGCTGGATGGGGTTTTTCGAGGAAACCGCTGGACTCCTGGGTCGGTTTCTCAATGCCGAGCCGGGTAGCGTGGTCATGCACCAGAATGTATCAGCCCTGTTTAACGCCGCGCTGTCCTGTTTTGACTGCGGTGGCAAGCGCAATAAAATTCTGTACGCCGAACTGACCTTTCCCACCCTGCGCTATAATATTCAGTCCCGAGCCCGGTACGGCGCCCGGCCCGTGATGATCCCCTCTCCTGACGGCATCAGGCAACCAGCCGAGCGCTTTATCGAGGCCATTGACGACGAGACGCTGCTGTTGGTCCTGGACCATGGGCTCTACCGCTCTGGCGCATTGATCGATATTGCCCCTATTGTTCAGGCCGCTCATGCGCGCGGCGCCCAGGTTATTGTCGATGCCTATCAAACCGTTGGGACCGTCCCAATCGACGTGCAGGCCTGGCAGGCCGACTTTGTGGTTGGAGGCTCACACAAATGGTTATGCGGTGGACCCGGCGCGGCCTATCTGTACGTCCGTCCGGACCGGCTTCTGTCACAACGCCCGGTGATGACCGGCTGGTTCTCGCAGGAGCAGCCCTTTGCCTTTGGCGACGACATCGATTACGCCCACAGCGCGCGGCGCTTCCTGGGCGGCACGCCCGGCATGTCAGCCGTCTATGCCGCCCGCTCCGGCTACGAGATTCTCCTTGAGGTTGGCGTGGAACAGATTCGGCAACGCAATATCGAGTTATGCCAGCGCTTGATCGACGGTGGGCTTGCCCGTGGTCTTCATATCAACACGCCTCAAGACACAAAGGAACGTGGCGGCCTGGTGTGTATCGACTTTGACGGTGCGGCCCAAGCCGAAGCACAACTCGTCTCCCGGCGGGTCTTTATCGATTACCGCCCGCGCTGTGGCCTCCGTATTTCGCCCCATTTTTACACCACGGAAGACGAAATCGACCGGATGTTTGAGGAGCTTGATAGCATCCGCACGGGATAAACCCTCCCTCATGACAGAGAACAGTCGGCTTTACCCCTGGTCGTCGGATTCGCATTGAATCCACACGCGGACTTATGGCAAGATGTGGGGCCGACATGGCAACCGCACAGGAAAAACCGCGTCCCCTGATTGACGATCTCACGCGTCCGTTCTGGGAGGCGGCCAGGGAACATCGCCTGGTTATTCAGCGCTGCCAGGACTGTCGTTATTTTAATCATCCGCCACGTCCGGTGTGTAATGCCTGTCATAGCGCAGCCCTCGCGTTTGAGCCGGTCAGCGGCCGCGGCACGATCTACAGTTTTAGCGTGATGTACCAGCCCAACGTGACCGGTTTTGGGGATGAACTACCCTACCTCAATATTCTCGTCGAGCTTGAAGAACAGCCGCAGCTCTTTCTGGTCTCCAATCTGCCCGAGGCGCAGCGCGAGCAGGTCCGAATTGGCGGAAGGGTCGAGGTTTATTTCGAGGATGTTGATGCAGAACTGACGCTGCCCAAGTTCCGTCTCGTTGCTTGACCAAAGGACGCACCCATGAGCTGGCAAGGAAAAGGCAAAACCGCCATCGTTGGCATTGGCTACTCCGAACTGAGCCGCCGGCCCCAGAAGTCCCTCGGTGCGCTGAGCCTGGATGCGTGTCGGGCCGCCCTTGACGACGCCGGGCTGTTGGCCGAGCGGGTTGACGGCCTGGCCACTTTTCCTGAAGCGCCTTTTCACGGCGCGGGCACCCAGGACGGCGAGCAGATTGTCAGCGTCGAATACGTGATGAACCACCTCCCGCTCGCGCCCGATATCCGGTGGTATGCCCAAATCGAAACCGGGCTGGTTGCGAGTGCGGTTATTGAGGGGGTCAACGCCCTTTTGGCTGATGCGTGCGAGTATGTGCTGGTCTGGCGCGCGCTCCACAATCCGCGCGGCCGCTATGGGGCATGGTCCGGCAATCGGGCTCCTGGCGACGCCCAATTCATGGCCCCCTATGGTTGTACGAGCATTTTTCAGTGGCACGCCATGGCCTGGCAGCGCTATATGCATCGCTACGGCGCTACCCGCGATCATCTCGCGACCTTTGTGACGAATAGCCGGCGGAATGCGAACCTCAATCCGAACGCCTATTTTTACACCACACCCATGACCCGTGAGGATTATTTTGCCGCGCGCTGGATCGCCGAGCCCTTATGTTTGTTTGACTGTGATATTCCGGTGGAAGGCTGTGTCGCACTCATCCTGACCACGGCAGAGCGTGCGGCAGACCTCCGCCACCCACCGGCCTATATCGCCGGCTACGGACAGAACACGAGTCGCCGCCGGGCGCTGTTTCACTATTCGTTGGATAATTATATGGAGTCCGGCCACTCGTTGGCCAGCAAGCTCTGGGCGTCTTCGGGCTTGGGACCCCAGGCCATGAGTGCCGCCGAACTGTACGACGGATTCAGCCCCTCCACGCTGTACTGGCTGGAGGCGGCTGGCTTCTGTGGACAAGGCGAGGCCTACAGTTTCATTCAGGACGGGCGCATTGCCCTGGAAGGCGAACTGCCGGTCAATACCTTCGGCGGCAGCCTGAGCGAGGGGCGCCTGCACGGCATGGGGCATATTGCCGAAGCCGTTATGCAAGTGACCGAGCGAGCGGAAAAGCGTCAGGTCCCCAACGCCTCAGCCGTCTGCGCCATTGACGGTTCCCCCATGCTGCGCGGGAGCGGCCTGGTGATCACCCGAGAGCCGTAAGATAAAGGCCCACCGTCGGTCTGGGGTATAGGGGTACCCCTTAGCCATTTTGGCAGTTTATTCATCGTCAGGCTCGTTTTGGTCACGCCGCCAGCCTCAATCCTTCCAGGGATTCAGCAGTTCGACACCTGTGGCGGCGAAGTCGGCCTCGTTGCGAGTGACGACCGTGAGACGGTGATGCAGTGCGGTGGCGGCGATCAGGCTGTCAATGGCGGGGATATTACGGTTCCTGGCCATGAGGCGGCCCCACGTATCCGCTACTCCGGCGTCAACCGATAGAATGCGGTCTTCCACCCAGGCTAGCAGGTCCGTTTCCAGCCACGCAATGAGCCGTGTTCGGCGACGGCCTGTCCCCAGCATCATCGCCCCTTTTCGGATCTCGCCCAGGGTCAGGGCGCTCACGAACATGGCGGTTTGCGGTGTCGTGAGGAACCACTCGGAAACCTGGCGCGAGGGTCTCGGCTTGAGCAGTTCCGATAGCACACAGGTGTCGATGAGAAAGCTCACAGATCGATATCACGCGGCAGTGACTTGTCACGCTCAATGTCCAGGTCCACGCCTACCAGAGAGGAAGCCCGCAGAAACTCAGCCATCGATGGTTGCGGACGCTTCAGACGGTCATAGTCGTCCGCGGAAAGAACGACTGCGGCCCGACGGCCATGGACAGTAATCGTCTGCGGTCCGTCGGTCTCGGCACTGCGCATCAGGGCGCTGAAACGCGCTTTTGCCTCTTGTACTTGCCAGTTTTTCATACTCTGCCTGTTCTGACCTTTCTGACCAGAAATTACACGGGGTGCGACGGTAACGCAATAGTTCTGCTTTCACTCCCGTTCGGCAGGCTATGACGGCCCGCGTCCGGCCTTCCCCACGCTCGTGAATCCTGGAATACTGTTGACACTATGGACGAACAGAAAGAGCGGATTGTTTTCTGTGACGCCGAGCGTATCCCGGTCCATTTGATTTCCGGCTTTCTGGGCAGCGGCAAGACAACCCTCCTGCGCCGCCTCCTGGACTATTGTCTGGCCCAGGGGCTCAAACCCGCGGTTATGATGAATGAGTATGGGGAGGTCAACATCGATGGCGAGCTGCTGCGTGGGCAGGGCTATACCATCCGGGAAATGACCAATGGCTGCATTTGCTGCACGATTGGCGGCACCCTGGGACTCGCGCTCCAGGACGTCGCCGCCCTCAAGCCGGATGTCATTTTCATTGAAGCCACCGGTCTCGCCGACCCGGTTGAACTCATGGACCAAGCCACAAAAGAAGAAGTCCTGCCCCTGGTTCGACTGGCTTCGCTGATTGCCGTTCTTGATCCCATTAATTTCAGCCGCCTGGCCGAAGAAGTCCACTCCGGCATTCGTCAACAGACGGAGCTCGCTGATGTGGTGGTGTTAAACAAACGGGACTTGGCAGACGAGTCTGTCCTGGCCGAACTGGAGGAACAGATTCGTGAGCTAAATCCGCGCACGGCGATTGTTCGGACAGAGCGCGGGGAAATGGATTACGCTCAGATTGTCTCCCGCCAAACGGACAAAAGTACCGGATACGTTTCCGCTTCGCGTCAGGCACCGGTGCACGATCATTTTCATACGCTGACGTGTCTGTGCGAAGCCCCACTGGTCCGCGAGCGGTTTGAGCGGCTGATGCGCAGCCTGCCGGACACGGTATGGCGCGCCAAGGGGTTTGTACGATTTACCGACTCGGACGAGCAGTGGATGTTTCAATATGTGACCGGTGAATTCGACATGGAATGGCTGGATTTACTGCCCGAACCACCCGAGCACGTCGTTTTTATCGGCAAGGGTTTTGACCGGGACGGGCTGCAACAGGCCCTGCGGGAATGCCAACCCAAGGACAACTCGGAAGTCGCATGGACACCCCAGGCAGAGCAGACGCGGAAGGACAGCACGTCGACACCGCACGCCGACAAGGAGGACCCCTATGATTTATGAAGTCCGGACCTATCGTCTCAAACCGGGGACGCTGGCTGAATGCGAGCGAATTTTTGGTGAAGCCCTGCCGCGACGCGAGGAATTTTCTCCGCTCGGGGCGTTCTGGCATACCGAGATCGGCCCGCTCAACGAGATCATCCATGTCTGGCCGTATGAGAGTCTTCAGCAACGGACGGAGGCGAGAGCGCAGGCCATGCAAAGCGGGGCGTGGCCCCCTCCGATTGGCACGTTTATCGAACACATGGAATCCGAAGTTTTTATCCCGGCGCCTTTTATGGAACCGCTCGGCAAGCGGCAGCTTGGCCCGGTGTATGAGATCCGCACCTATCTATACCGACCGGGGGCCATGCCGACCGTGTTGGAGCGTTGGGCCAAAGCCATCAATGCCCGGACCGAGCTTTCACCCCTGGCCGCCTGCTGGTATAGCGATCTCGGGACGCTCAATAAATTCGTCCATATCTGGCCCTACGCCAGCCTGGACGAGCGCCGCCGCGTCTGGGCCGAGGCCGCTCAACTGACCAACTGGCCGCCCGGCACGCGGGAGTTGCTGTTGACGCAACAGAACAAAATCGTCCTGCCGGCCGCGTTTTCGCCCATGCAGTAGACCGGTTGGAACCCCGCCACAAAAACATGAAAGACGCCACGCCATGAGCTGGGAAAAAGAAGTCCGGGGCATTGAGCAACGCCGACAGCTCGCCCGAGAGCTGGGCGGGCCCGAATCGGTCGCCAAGCAACATGACCGGGGGCGATTGACCGTCCGCGAGCGCATGGATCAGTTGCTCGACGCCGATTCTTTCCGCGAGCAAGGGCCGATTGCCGGTTACTCCGAAACCGACGAACAGGGTCAGCTCCGCTCGTTTATCCCTGCGAATTATGTTGTTGGCTTCGGCAAGATCGCAGGCCGCTCCTGCGTGGTCGGTGGTGAGGACTTTACCCTCAAGGGCGGCTCGCCCTCGTCCGCCGGCTTTCGCAAGAGTGTGTGGGCCGAAGAGCTGGCGTGTCGCTACCGGCTGCCCCTCATTCGCTTCCTCGAAGGCGGCGGCGGGAGCGTCCCGCGTGGAAAGAACAGCGGTGAAACGACCGGGAGTACGGAATCGGTGAACGCCCCGCCCCGGTTCATGTCGGTCATGCAGGCCATGTCCATGGTGCCGGTTGCGTCCGCCGCCTTGGGGGCCGTGGCCGGCCTGCCCGCGGCCCGTCTGGTCGCCTCCCATTTCTCGATCATGACCCAGAAATCCTCGCAGGTGATGATCGGCGGGCCGGCTCTGGTGGAACGCGCCTTCGGTCAGCCGATCACCAAGGAAGAACTCGGCGGTCCGCACATCCACCTGCGTAGCGGAGTGGTGGACAATGTCGCGGAGGACGAGCCCGCCGTCTTTACTCAAATCCGGCAATTTCTGAGCTATCTGCCGACCAATGTCTGGGAGGCAGCACCGGTCCGGCCCAGCGAGGACGACCGCAACCGCCAGGAAGAAGCACTGCTCAGCATTATTCCGCACAACCGCAGGCGTGCGTATCCGATGCGGCGGGTGATTGAGTGTGTCGTTGACCGCGACTCATTTTTTGAGATTGCGCCCCTGTACGGTCCGTCTCAGATTACCGGATTGGCCCGGATGAACGGCCAGCCGGTCGGGATTCTGGCCAACGACCCGCAGTGGTATGCCGGCGCCATGACCGCAGCGGGGGCCCAAAAAGTGAAGCGGCATATCGATCTGTGCGACACCTTTCATCTGCCCATGGTCAGCCTGGTGGACGAACCCGGTTTCATGATCGGACCGGAGGCCGAGCAGAGCGCCACCATTCGCTACGGGACGGCGGCCATCTTTGCCCTCATGCAATGCACCATTCCCTGGGTGTCGGTCATCGTCCGCAAGGTCTACGGCGTGGCCGGCGTGGCCCACTTCGGACCGGGCGGGATGGTGTTTGCCTGGCCGTCGGCCGAGAGTGGCGCCCTGCCGCTGGAGGGGGGAGTCGCGGTCGCCTATCGGCGCGAAATCGCCGCCGCGCCAGACCCGGAGGCCAAGCGCCGGGAAATTGAGGAAGCGCTCGCCAGCAAACGCTCAGTCTACGCCCGGGCCGAAGGCTTTGCCGTCCACGATATGATCGATCCCAGACACACTCGGCCGGTGCTGTGTGACTGGGTGGACTGGATTCAGCCCCAACTCAGCGCGCACACCGGCCCCCGCGCCTATACAATCCGGCCCTAGCGGATGGTGGGTATTTAATTTCTTGCGTGGTGCGGGTAATGCCCGTGAC
>LXNJ01002462.1_pt1 | contig 10143 bp, 5 predicted proteins | sample 809081 | NCBI WGS metagenome assembly LXNJ01 (sample SAMN04870510, study PRJNA318959) | sponge metagenome | biome: sponge; feature: marine sponge reef; material: water | host: Petrosia ficiformis | place: Greece: Milos, Mediterranean Sea | collected 2013-05-29 | depth 5-7 m
CCTCGGCGGCACGCCGAAGGGGCGTTTCTTCCCATTGACGCGTGACGAACTCGTGGAGACGGTAGCGCTGTTGCGGTGCATCAAGGACGGCGCGCTGGATGCGCTGCACATCCCGCCGTGGCCGCTGGACGTGCTTGCGCAGCAGGTCGTGGCGTCGTGCGTCATGGAGGAGTGGGACGAGGACGCGCTGTACGCGTTGCTGACGCGGGCGTACCCGTACCATGAACTCTCACGTGAGCGTTTCGACGACGTGGTGCGGATGCTCTCGGAGGGCGTCGCGGGACGATGGGGACGCACGACGGCGTACCTGCACCGCGACGGCGTGAACCGGAAGGTGAAGGCACGGCGCGGCGCGCGCATCACGGCGGTCGCCAACGGCGGCGCGATACCGGACACGGCGGACTACCGCGTCATCGCGGAGCCGGACGGCACGATGGTCGGGACGGTCAACGAGGACTTCGCCATCGAGAGCATGGCGGGCGATATCTTCCTGCTCGGGAACACGCCGTGGAAGATCCGCCGCATCGAGCAGGGAACGGTCCGCGTGGAGGAGGCACAGGGGCAGCCGCCGACGATCCCGTTCTGGCTGGGCGAAGCGCCGGGCCGCACGGTCGAACTCTCCCACGAGGTGTCGGCGCTGCGGCGCGAGGTCGACGAGCGCCTGCACGCGCGCGAGACGGCGCTGGCGCTGGTAATGGAGAGCGGGGCGTCGAGTGAGGCGGCGGAGCAGGTCGTGGCGTACGTGGAGGAGGGGAAGCGCGTGCTCGGCATCGTGCCGACGGCGGAGAAGATCGTGGCGGAGCGCTTCTTCGACGAAGCGGGCGGGATGCAGCTCGTGGTGCACTCGCCGCTGGGGAGCCGCATCAACCGCGCGTGGGGTCTGGCGCTGCGCAAGCGGTTCTGTGCCGGGTTCAACTTCGAGTTACAGGCCGCGGCGACGGACGAAGGCATCAACATCTCACTCGGTCCGCAGCACTCGTTCCCGGTCGAGGAGGTGTTCAGCTACCTGAAGCCTGCGACCGCCGAGGACGTGCTGACGCAGGCGGTGTTGCAGTCGCCCATCTTCCCGCTGCGCTGGCGGTGGACGGCATCGCGGTCGCTCGCGCTGCTGCGCCAGGCCGGCGGCAAACGGATACCGACGCCGATACAACGGATGCGCTCGGACGACCTGCTCGCTGCGGTGTTCCCCGCAGCGGCGGCCTGCCAGGACAACCTGCCGGTGGGCGGCAGGGTCGAGCCGCCTGACCATCCGCTCGTGTTCGAGACGCTACGCGACTGCCTCACCGAGGCGCTCGACACGGAGGGGATGCTGGGCGTGCTGCGCGCCATCGAGGCCGGCGAGATCGAGGTGTTCGGGAAGGACACGATCCAGCCGTCAGCGTTCTCGCACCAGTTGCTGAACGCGATGCCGTACGCGTTCCTGGACGACGCGCCGCTGGAAGAGCGCCGCGCTCGCGCCGTCACGCTCCGCCGCGCGCTGCCGGAGGACTCGCGTGACCTCGGCGCGCTCAGTCCCGACGCCATCGCGGAGGAGGAGGCGTACGCCTGGCCCGCGATACGCGACGCCGATGAGCTGCACGACGCGCTGCTGTCGCTCGTGGTGCTGACGGAGGACGACGTCGCGGAACACCCGGACGACGCGGAGGCGTGGCGCGGCTGGTACGCGTCGCTGGCCAAGGCGGGCAGGGTGCGAACGCTGGAGGCGGGCGGCCCTCACTCCCTACAAGGGGACCCCTCGCTGACCTCCACGGAGACACCACCCCCCCATCCCCTGGTTCACCCTCACCCTAGCCCTCTCCCCTCAAGGGAGAGGGGATCAGGTCCTTCACTGTGGCATGCGGCTGAACGCGCAGAGGTTGTGCGCGCGGGGTACGAGGATGGAGAAGTAGAGGCGGTCGCGGAGATCGTGCGCGGGCGGGCGGAGTCGTCGGGGCCGTTCACGGTGAGCGGGTTGGCGCGGCGGCTGGCGCTGAGCGAGAGCGCGGTATCGCAGGCGGCGATCCGGTTGGAGTCGGAGGGGGTGCTGTTGCGGGGGCGGTTCCGTCCAGGTGCGGACGGCGAGGAGTTCTGCGACCGCCGGATACTCGCGCGCATCCACCGGAGCACCATCGGGCGGCTCCGGCGCGAGATCGAGCCGGTGCCGGTCGCAAGCTACATCCGCTTCCTGCTGGAGTGGCAGCACGCGACGCCGGGCACGCGCCTGGCGGGTGATGCAGGGCTGATCGAGGTGATCGAGCAGTTGCAGGGGTTCGAGGCGGCAGCGGCGGCCTGGGAGAGTGGGCTGCTCATGAACAGGCTGACGGACTTCCACGCCTCGACCCTCGACGCGCTGACGCTTGGCGGGGAGCTGGCGTGGGGACGGTTCGCGCGCCGCGCCGGGCCTCCGCCGTCGGCTGCGCTGTCTCGCAACGGGCCGATGACGCTGGCCGTGCGCGAGGACGTGCCGTGGCTGCTCGATCCGCCAGACCCGGAAGCGACGTTCACCGGCGCGTCGGCGGACGTGCTGGCGTATCTGGAGTCGAGCGGCGCGTCGTTCCTGCCGGACATCGTGCGCGGTTCCAGGCGGTTGCCGTCGGAAGTTGAGGACGCGCTGTGGCTGCTGGTTGCGGCTGGGCGGGTGACGGCTGACGGGTTCGGCGCGCTGCGCGGGCTCGTGTCCGGCATGGCCAAGCGCGTGCAGCGACGGTCGCGCTGGTCTGGCGCCTCGCGAGTGCGGGCGCAGGCTACGCTCGGACGCGCGGGGAGCCGGTGGTCGCTGTTGCAGTCGCCGCCGTCCGAGCCGGAGGAGGACGTTGTCGAAGCGCGCGCGGCGCAGTTGTTGCGGCGTTACGGTGTGATGCTGCGCGAGCTGTTGGCGCGCGAGCCGATGGCACCGCCGTGGGGCGCGCTCGTGCGGACGTACCGGCGTGCCGAGGCACGGGGCGAGGTGCGGGGCGGGCGGTTCGTCGCGGGCCTGGTTGGCGAGCAGTTCGCGTTGCCGGAGGCCGTCGACGCCCTTCGAGCGGTGCACCGACGCGCGCCGTCCAGCGATGTCGTGCGCGTATCGGGGTCGGACCCGCTGAACCTCGTGGGCGTGCTCACACCGGGGCAGCGCGTGCCGGCGGTGGTCGGCAACAGCGTGCTCTACCGCGACGGCTCGCCGGTGTCGGGGGAGGAGCTGGGGGCGGCAGCGGGGTAGGGGGCTAGCGCAGCGGGTCTACGACGGTGAGGAATGGGAAGCGGTAGAAGCCCGTGTCTCGAGTGCATATCCGGCTGATGCCGTGCTCGCGCATCAGCACTGCCGTGTGCATGTCATGCACAAAGTTGCCCCGTATCTCAGGAAACTCTTCGATCGTCTGGGCAAGAACGGCTTGATGGCGTTCGGTTGGACGCAAGAGGGAGAAGCCCGAGGAGTCGAACAGCGTTTCAAGGAAGTCTCTTGCGCTGATAAGCCGCCACGGCCTAGCGAAGGTGGAGTGCGTGCAAGCACGCATGAACTCGTAGCAGATGTTCCAAGTGAGGTATGCAGGGGCAGGGTCCGTCCATGCTTCTTCGATGCTTCGAACGCATGCCTCGTGGAATTCGGACTCTTCGTTTGCGGCGTACAAGAGGACGTTTGTATCAAAAACGAGCACTACTCATCCGCCTCGTCGAAAGCCCGGTACATCTCATCACGGTTGGAGATGTCTATGAGGAATGGCCCTCCTTTCCAACTGGGAAGGGGGGGCATTCCTCGTCGCTTCTCCTCAGCCGGCGGGTCGTCCAGGATACGGCGGAGGCCAGCCTCAACGAGGGCCGAGATGGTCGTCGAACGGCGAGCGGCTTCCTCGCGAAGCCGCTGCATCACCGTATCGTCTATGTTGAGCGTCGTCTTCATATGGATAACCATACGGGCCGTATGGTTATCCGTCAACGGCGCGTGACGCGCTAGTCCTTGTCGTCCAGCTCCGGGTCGTCCCAGACGAAGTCCGGGTCTTCGAACAGCCCTGAAGGCATGAGCGACGGCAGGCCCTGCTCCGCGAGGGCTGCCTCGAACTGCTCGCGCACCCAGGGGTCCTCTTCGATAAAGGGGACCTCCTTGTTCAGCCCGCCGTCGTAACCCATGAGCGCCTTGGGCGGGAAGACCCGCAACTGGCGGTTCTGCGTGCCGCCCGGGTTGAGGTGCTGGTGGAACCAGTTGTTCGGCGGGACGAAGACGCTCGCGTCCGTCCACGGGCAGACGATCTTCTCGCCGCCCTCCGGGTACATGACGGCGAAGCCGTTGCCGGGCGAAACGCCGACGATGGTGACGCCGGGGCCGTGGCGGTGAGCGGCCCGGTAGCGCTGGGGGGGCAGAACCATCATGCCGGTGCGGATGGCGGAGTTGGGGAAGTTGATCCCCGCGCTGAAGGCGCGCCGGTTCCGTCCCCCGTACGCCCGGAGCTTGTCCCAGACGTTGAGGTCCGGGAAGAAGTTGGCGTGCCACTGGTGAGTCTCATGCTTCACGCCGCCGCGGTCCACCGTCTCGCTCACGGCGTAGGCCTCAGCGGAGAAGGGGTTGCCGTCGCTGCCGTACAGTTCGGTGGGGTCGACGAAGGCGTTATTGAAGAAGAAGTCCGAGCGCGGCTGGATGCTCATCATCAGCGGCAGGTAGCTGACGTGGAGTGTCAGGGCAGGCTGGTCGCCGCGCGCGTTGCTCAACTGGTAGTAGTAGTTGGTGGGGATGCGGAAGAGGCTGCGCTTCTGCCACTCGAAGTTGATCGGCGGGTGCCCCTCCGCCCAGACGGTGGCGATACCCTGCCCCTCTACGACGTAGACGATCTCCTCGGCTGCCATACGGAAGGGAGGGATCGTCCCGCCGGGTGGGACCTGGAGGACGTGCGCTTCGGTGACGCCCTGGTGGCCGACGAGGTTGAGCACCGCGCCGGGACATCCGCGCAGGTCCCACCAGCCAAGCTCTATCGTCCGCAGGTCCTCGACGTAGTAACCGGTGAAGACCGGAACGTCCTGCGATACGAGCCAGCGGTCATAGGGCGACTGCCACCAGCTGTTGGTCGATCTCCTGTCAGGTAGCGCCGTGGTCATCGCGAACCTCCTCGTGCGTGTAATTCGAGCGTGCCTGGTGCGGTCAGTGCATCCCCGCCGCGGCCTGGCCGCCTGTGGCCTGCTGTGTTTCGCGGGTGTCCTTCGCCTTTACGTCCTGCCGGAGCCCGATGCGCAGCCCGAACTGGCGGGCGATGAGCGCAAGGCCGAGCGTGAGGAACATGATGATGAGGGTGATGATACCCGCCTCCTCGACGCGGTTGATGCCCGCCGACGCGCGTTCCAGCGCGAGCAGCGAGAGTGTGAGCGTATCCCGTGAGGCGAGCAGGACGATGCTGGCGGTCGTGGAGGCCGCCGAGATGAAGTTGAGCGCTCCGATGAGCACCATCGTCGGCATGAGCACGGGTATGACGATACGGAAGTAGGTGCGGAGCCACCCGGCGCCCGCGACGCGCCCGGCCTCCTCCATGTCCGCGCCGATCTGCACCATGATGCCCTTGAACACGTTGGTGCCCGTCGTGTTCCCGGAGATGATGACGACGAGGATGAGCGCCCAGATGGAGCCGTACAGCCAGGAGAGCCCCGGCGTTCCGAGGAAGAGCATCAGCAGTCCCAGCGACGAGATGATGCCGGGGAATGCCGCCGATATCCAGATGATCGAGTCCAGGACAGAGCGCCCGCGCCACTTCGTACGCACGATGAGATACGCGATGACGGAGAAGAGGAGCGGGCTGCCGACGCCGGCTGTCGTTGCAAGGATGATCGTCGTCCGGGTCGCCTTCAGGAAGAGCGGGTCTGTGAGGACGTTGTACCAGTGGTCGAGCGTCCACGCCGGAACGGCGTTGAAGAAGCCGACCCGCGTCATGAAGCTGCCCATCACGATGATGACGAAGGGCAGGGCGGTGAGCAGGATGATGACGACCGCCATGGTGATGAAGATGGGCCACTTCCAGGAGCCGAGCTCGATGAGGCCGGGCCGGAACCTTCCGGTGATGGTGGTGTAGTGGCGGCGTCCGGTGATCCAGCGCTGCAGCGGGAAGATGAAGCCGATGAGGACGAGGGTGATGGTGGCAAGGACGATGGCGTCGGCGTAGTCCGGCGGTATCTGGGAGGTGGTCTGCCGGAAGATGAGCGTGGAGAAGACGTAGAAGCCGACGCGCGCGCCGAGCAACTGTTCGGTCTCGAACCCGCTGAACACGCGGAGAATCTGCAAGGCAAAGACGAGGATGATAGGCGAGATCATCACCGGCAGGGTCACGCGGACGAGGGCGCTGACCTTGGACGCGCCGGAGACACGGGCCGCCTCCTCGAGGGCGACGTCCATGTTGCGGAACGCGGGAGTGAGAAGGATGACCTTATAGGCGATGCCGTTGCCCATGAGGTTCGCCCAGACGATACCCGCAAGGCCGAAGATGTTGAACGGCCCTTCCTCGACGAAGGGCAGACTCTCAACGAGCGTGTTGAGCAGTCCCACGTCCGGGTCCATCAGCATCATCCAGCCGATGGTGGTGGCCAGGCCGGGGAACATGAAGGCCACCCAGAACATGTACTCGACGCCGTAGCTGAACGGGATGCGGGTGCGGGCGAGGATGAGCGATATGGTGATGGCGATGGGGAAGCTGAATATGGCCCCCAGGAACCAGACGAGGAAAGAGTTGCGGATCGACTCGAAGACGAGCGGGTTGTCCCACGCCTCGATCCAGTTGGAGAGCCCCCACTCGCGCGGCCCGGCCAGGATCTCGGGGGACATGTCGAAGCTGAGGACGAGGAGCAGGACCATCGGGTAGATGAGGTAGCTGCCAAGCACCACGATCACGATGAACATCACAATCGTGCCGGCTTCCGGCCCCCGCCAGCGCGCGGGCAACACCCGAGAGATTCCTGTGGTCATCTCCTCCTCATCGCGCGCCCACGTTCGGGGATGAGCGGGCAAAGCCACGCCCTGACCGGGCTGCGCCGCCCGCTGTGTCGGTCGTGGGAAGCCGGGAGTTACCCCGGCTTCCCACCGCTTCGTCCACTGCGCCTAGTTGATGGCCAGGCCGCGCTCCATGTAGATCTCCTGGAGCCTGGCGAGCGAATCGTCAGTCGCCTTGGCGAACTCTTCGGAGCCCTGGTCTATCACGTTGATCTTCCCCTCTTGCACCAGCTGCGGGACCATCTGCACCTGCTGCCACTCGCGGTCAGGCACCTTGCCCTGCGGCACGTCCGAGCGGAGGCTTGGAGACGGCGAAGGGTCGAGCGTGATCGTCTGATAGATCGTCTGACCTTCCTGCGAGTAGAACCAGTTGTAGAAGAGCTGCTGGCACTTGGGGTGGGGCGGCTGGTCTATGGCGCTGAGCGTGCCGCGCACCTCGGTCGCAAGGCCTTCCTCCATGACGATGTGGTCCGTTATGGAAGCAACGGGGAGGCCGAGCTCGATGAGCATGTGCGGCTCACTGCCGCCGCCCAGGACAATGTGCCACTTGCCGCGCGCCAGGCCGTCAGCGAGTTCGCGGTCGTTGTCAGAGCCCACGGCGTCCATCTGGGAGTCGAAGTAGAGGCGGTCGAAGAACTCGGGGCCGAGGATGATCCAGAGCCTCGTGCGCGTCGTGGCTGCGCCGGAGCCTGCCTGGCCGACCGTGGCCATCTTGCCTGCCCACTTCGGGTCCAGCAGGTCTTCGTAGGAGGTGATGGCGGCTGCTTCCTCAGGGCTCACCAGGTCCGTGTTGTAGAAGACGTCTATCAGGTTGGACGACCGCAGTGTGTCTGCGAGCGAGTACTGGTTGTCCCGGTCGGTCCAGTAGACCTTGTCGTACAGGTACCAGTGCTCCGGAGTGCGGTTGAGGATGGTGGGATCGATGATGAGCGGCTCAATGGGCGTGAGCGCCTCCGCCTGGCGCAACCGTTCCAGCGAGCTGGTGCCCACCTGGCTGATGTCCACGGTGTACCTGCCGCGTGAGCGCTCCGCGACGATGCGGTCTGCGTTCCTGCTGCCGCTGCCCGTGCTTGCAACAACGTTGACGCCGTAGTTGTCCGAGAACCACTGGAGCATCGGACGCCCGACCGCCGAGTCGCTGCCGCCCATGGCGACGACGAGTTCGCCCTCCGCCTGACAGTCGGCGATGAGCTGGTTCCACTGTGCCTCAAAGGAGACGTCAGGGGTGGGCGTCGGGTCAGCCGGAGCCGGCTCCGGGGGCGGGGTAACGCCCGGCGGCACCGGTGTTGGCGTTGCTGCGGGCTCCGGTGGTGGGGACGTGGGGGTTGGAGTCGGGTCGCTCCCGCAGCCCACCAGTACCGTGAGCGTTGCCAGCGCCATCAGTACGATGGCCAGGAAGCGTTTGTTGTTCGTTCGCCTGCGCATGTTGCTCATCCTCCCGTTCACGAATCGGAACTGATCGCGCGAGTTCTGCGCGGCTTATTCGGGCGACAGGTAGCCTGCGGGGCCGTTGGGGTCGCCCAGCGGCAGGAGGTCCTGCGCCGCGTCGCACCAGGGCTCTTCCCGGTCGCCGCCGCACACTACCAGTGGTGTTGTTGCGAGCAATTCGCCGGTCTCGTCGTCCCAGAGGCTGACGGTCACCGGGTCGAACCGTCCGTAGAAGATGAAGTCCTCGCCTTCACGCGGGTCGAACCCTGCGTCCAGTCCCCAGGCGAAAGCACCGGCGGCGTTGGCCGCGGGCAACTCCTCGTACTCGCGCCACAGGTCGCGTGCGCCGAAGAGCACGGCGGTCACGCGGCTCTCGAGGCCGTCGAGACCCCAGGCGATGCTGATGCGTATGGGCTGCTCCGGCTTCAGGCCGGAGCCGAGGAACCACACGCCGTGGTCGCGTTGGCGCTCGTCCGGTATCCGCACGATGGGAGGGAAGACCCGGAAGGAGACCGCTTCGCCCGTCGCTGCGGCCTGCCCAGGCACGGAGGCGGACGCGTCCCTGGTCGGTGCGAACGGATTGAACGCAAGCCAGAGCGCGGCGGCTATGGTGAGCATCAATCCCACGATCAGGAGGGTCCTGATGCGGATAGTAACGATAGGCCTTGTGCCCATGGTGTTCCTCCCACTTCGATTTCCGCGACCTACCGCGGAAAATGCCGCGCTATCGGCGCATCCTACGCAGCGGGCGGACGCTATCACTCCGATGCACCGTACGTCAACGGATGCACCCGGTTACACGGGACTTGCTGCAGGCGACGGGTGTAGCTACAGCCAGCCTCGTGGCATACTGCGCGGATGGCGACATTCACCGACACCGCAGGCCACATGACGCCGGAGGAGCGTCGCATCGTCGCGTCCACCGGCGTCGCGCACGGGCTGAACCATGCCGTCGAGTTGGTGTACGGCGCGGTGCTCATCGTCGTTGCGCTGGAGTTTGGCGTTACGGTAGCCGCGCTCGGCGCCCTCGGTGCAGCCTCGTCGCTGGCCTACGCGTTCTCGGCGCTGCCCGCCGGGGCGATGGCCGACCGCCTCGGCTCGCAGCGCACCGTTGCACTCTCGATGGCCGGAGCAGGGGTCGCGGCGCTGCTGGCGGCGGTGTCCCCCGGCGTCTGGGTGCTCGGCGCCGCGCTCGTGCTGATGGGCATTCTTGGCGGGCTGTATCACCCTGCCGGGCTGTCGCTCATCAGCCGGGGCGTTCGGAGCCGTGCGCGGGCGTTGGGCATCCACGGCGCGGGTGGCAACATGGGAACGGCGCTGGCCCCGTTGATCGCGGCCGGCATCGCGGGAGCATGGAACTGGCGAGGCGCATTCCTCGTATTCGCGGCCCTGTCGCTCGCAGTCTCCATTACGGCATTCCGTTCCCAGCCGGATGGTGAGGCCCCGGGAGCTCAACGTCCGCGCCCTCGCCTGCGTGCGCAGACCCTGCTGGTGCCGCTCGTGTTGATGTTCGTCATCAACGCGTGCTTCGGGTTCATCTTCCGCGGACTGACGCTCTTCCTGCCGCTGCACTTGAGCGACAACCTGGGGTTCGACGTGTTCGGCTTCGAGCCGGTGGTGGTCGGCGGCGCGGCGGCGACGATAGCGCTCCTGTTCGGTGTCGCAGGGCAGTACGCGGGCGGCGAGATCGGCGAGCGCTTCCGGCGCGAGCGGCTGCTGGTGCCAGCGGCGGCACTGACCATACCCCCGCTCCTCGTCATGGCTGCGGGGAACGGCTGGGTCTTGCTCATCGGAGCGTC
>LXNJ01002463.1_pt1 | contig 10143 bp, 11 predicted proteins | sample 809081 | NCBI WGS metagenome assembly LXNJ01 (sample SAMN04870510, study PRJNA318959) | sponge metagenome | biome: sponge; feature: marine sponge reef; material: water | host: Petrosia ficiformis | place: Greece: Milos, Mediterranean Sea | collected 2013-05-29 | depth 5-7 m
CAAGAGGGGTCGATGAAGCCGACCCCACGCAAGGGGTTAGCGCGGCTGTTGTGCGGTGCGCTTTTAGAGGCAGGAATATATGTCACCCATGCCGATGACAAAAAGGCTGCTCGCGAAGAAATGTTGCAAGCCTTACTGTTTTGCTTAGAACAGCTCCGTATTCCCCCACACCAGTCCGAGCATCTTTCGGTGCAGCCTGCTACAGACAGAGACGGCTATGAACATATGGACCTGCCGTAAAACAGTACCGAAACCGATATCGACAGTTTGACTTATGTATCCGGAATATCTGGATACGGAGTTGGTGACGACCGCGTTTGAGCAGGACACCGAGGAGCGACCGCTCCCCGCGCCCTTTGCCCGCGCTCGGTCACTACGCCCACACTTATCAACGTCGGGTTGCTCAGCCCTGTGCCTCTTTTAAGCCTGTCCTACAACTTCTCCATAACTTTCCGGGTGAAATCTTCAATCACCCGGTACTGTGTCGCCAGAGAGGGGAGCAGCATGATTTGGTCCAGGCCGGTTGCTTGAAGGCGTTTGATTTGTTCGATGACTTCCTCTGGTGTACCGGCAAGACAGGTCGACTTGATGAGCTCGGGCGTAATGAATTTTTCCTCTTCAGGCAGGTGGTAGACACAGTGGCCGGCGTGAATCCGCAGATGACGGTGCGAGGGCGGCGTTCGCTCGACCAGCGCGCTGTATTCGTCCCAAATATTGGCGAAGTGCCGAGGCGGCGGGCCACCAAACTGGCGCACCTTATCGTACAGGTAGTGGAGCGACGCAATGGCAAACGGGCCGCATTCACGCAGAATACGCTCTGAGCTGAGCGATTCGCCCGGCTCTAGCAAGGCAACCGCGCTGAGTGCGCATGTATAATAATGGTCTCCATCCCGCCCACCACGTTCGGCGCCAGCTTTGGCGTTGAGCAGTGCCCGGCGCATGAATTCCGGGTCTGGTGGGATAGAGACAACCAACCCATCGCCATACTCCCCCGCCAAAGCCTGAGCCTTTGGGCCAAAGCCGGAGACATACAGGGGGATGTGGTGTTCGACATCAATGAACTTATACTCCTGCATCTGGAATTGGACCGGCGTGGTTTGACCTTGCCAGGTCATGGTCACTTCTTCACCGTGCAGGAGCGCCCTGAGCACGCGTAAATACTCACCGAACTCTCGCAGCTTCATAGGCTTGTGACCCATAATGCGCATGGCAGTGTTGCCGGTGCCAATCCCAAGAAAGGTGCGACCTGGGGCCAAGCGGTTAATCGTAGCTATGCTATGCGCCGTCACCGGAGCAATACGCGTCCCCGCAACAGATACCCCCGTACCGATGTTAATCGTGCGGGTTTGCTGGGCGGCCAGGGCCAGCACGGCGTAGCAGTCTGACCAGATCATTTGACTGTCAGCGACCCAAGCGTGGGAGTACCCGAGATTTTCCGCGTGGGCGATATAACCGACGTCATCAATTTTCGCGGCAACACAAATTCCAAAATCCATCAAACCCTCCTATCGTCTTTGTAAGCGTAGCGCCTGCCTGCATCTGAGCAGACTCGTCATAACGCGTCAGTCTTCTCCGGTCGCTTCCTTGAGCGCCTTCCGGGCCGTTCGTGTGACAATAGTGGTCACCACAACAGTAGCGACCAGACCCAGGAGTAGAACTCCGTAGTCAGCAATCCCGCGTTCCGGCGCAGCCCCCCCAGCCAGAGCTGCCACATCCCCGGCCAGTTTCCCGTAATAGACATACAGTACCGTCCCCGGCAGCATACCAAAGGCAGCGATAGCATAGTCCACAAAGCGCACATTGGTCAGACCCAGGGCGTAGTTCAGCAGATTAAACGGGAAAACCGGAGACAGGCGCAATAAAAAGACGATCTTTCGTCCCTGAGCGCTCACTGCTCGGTCGATAGCGGCAAATCGGGGCGTATCGGCCAGCTTCCGCTCGATAGCCTCCCGAGCAAGATAACGCGCAACCAGAAACGCGAGGCAGGAACCCAGGGTGGCGGCAATAAAGACATACACAATACCGCTCGCCAGCCCGAAGATTGCACCCGCAGCCAGGGTGAGGACAGAGCCGGGGATAAAAGCCACGGCCGCAAGGGCGTAGCCGGCAATGAAGACCAGTGGTCCCCACACCCCCAGCGTCTCCACCCAGGCGGCAAACACCGGCACGTATGCCCCGGCCTGACGGCCTAAGAAGATGAGCAGGACGACCCCAATAATAATAAGCGCAATTTTGCCGAAAAGACGACTCTTACTCGCTGCCTGAGCAGGAGGGACTCCTCCAGGCATATGCCCTTCTTCCATGTGCATGCTCCCTTCCGAGAGTATCAGCTGCCAGACTGCACCCTGGCGTTTCAAACCATTATTCGCGGGAATGGTCCGGCTATAATGCAGACTGCACAAACTGGGCAAGACCATCTTGCCAGGCAGGGAGGTGTATAGCCGGCTCTTGGAGCGTTGTCAGTACCGCATAAGGGGGACATTTTGCCAGGCGGGGCATCTCGGTGCTCGGAATGGGTTTCACCTGAGAGCGAATGCCAAGGAGTGTATATAAAGTCTGAATTAAGTCAAAGCGGCTCGTGCCACCCCGACCAGCCATATGGTATGTCCCAAAGGCTTCCGTTGTCACCAGCCGGGCCAAAGCTGCGGCTAAATGCGGGGCATAGGTCGGGGAACCGAATTGATCGTCCACCACCCGGACTTCGGGCTGCTGAGAGAGGGCACGCATGGTTTTGATAAAATTATTTCCGTGCGTGTGATACAGCCACGAGGTGCGAACAATATAATGCTTTGGATTTAAGGCCCGCACCGCCTCTTCTCCGGCGAGCTTGCTTTGCCCATAAACAGACTGTGGGTGAGGCACGTCAAACTCATGATACGGCCGGTGGCTCAGTCCATCGAAAACATAATTCGTGGACATATGCAGGAGCGGAATCCCACGGGCCGCGGTCGCGAGGGCAAGGTTGCGCGGACCGAGGGCGTTGCCCCGATACGCGGCCTCAGGGTCTCGCTCCGCTTGGTCCACGGCATTATACGCAGCCGCGTTGAGCACCAGATCGGGAGTATGCGTGGCGACCGACGCGCGGATCGCTTCAAGGTGAGTAATATCGAGCTGCTGTCGGTCGTAGGCGAAAACTTCGTGATTGCTGAAGATTCCTTGAATGGCATGACCCAGCTGACCGCCTGCACCAGTGAGAAGAATGTGCATGCTGTTCTCTTTGATCTTACTCAAGAGCGTCCAGGAGAAAGTTAGCAATCGATATTACCATCATACCAACAAAAAAGGGCGTGTCCCGTGACACGCCCGATAAAGAGAAAGGGAATCTTGATAGGCAAGCCTAGTCTTTGAATTCCGGCAGGATTTTGGTTCCAAAGATTTCGAGCTGACGCTTGGTTTCCTCCCAGGGCATCATCCCTTGATCAAAGAACCAGCCGAACCACTCAATATTGGCGTTCTTCTGTAGTGCTTCCATCTCACGTTTGACATCATCGACAGTTCCAACCAGAGAGTACTTCGCCTCGACCATACGCTCGAACTTCCAGGGAACGGGTGTCGTCTCGCCAGGGTAGCGGTAGGCTTCAAAGAAGCCGAATCCTGCGAAGTATTCTATGAATCCGGCTCCCTGCGTTTCCGCTCCTAGAGAGTAGCCTTCGGTATACGTATTCCCGATATGCACCGACCGAAAGGCGCCGACGCTCTGTCCGAGTTCAAGATGCCGGCCATGTCTGGCCGCTTCGTCACGATAGGCTTCACACAGCTCACGGAACGCAGGAGGATGCGAAATCAGAATCCACGGCACAATCCCTTCGGTGGCGCACCAACGGATCGTTTTCTCGCTGACTGAGAACGGCTGCCAGATCGGCGGGTGAGGTTCAGTGTAGGGTTTGGGGACGACACAGATGCGCTGCACAGCCCCATTTTCATCCACCTCTCCCTCAGCCCCATATTTCGAGGTCCAGTTTTTGGCGACCGGCCAGCGCTGAATGCCGTGTTCATAGGGGGTCGGGACTTCGTAGTACTTGGTCTTGAGCCGAATGGACTCTTCGGTCCAGGCGGTCTTCATGATTTTGAAGACCTCTTCAAAAACTGCCCGGTTATGCGCGTCCACTTCAGAGCCGTCCATGGGCGCGCCGGTCACATGATAGTGCTGCCCCAGCACATTGGTCCAGCGGTCCTGATAGCCTCGGGCAAAACCGGCAATAAAGCGACCCTTGGTCAAATGGTCGAGAACGGCGATCTCTTCCGCGACCCGGAGCGGGTCCCAAGTGGGTAAGACCAGTCCCAGTGAGGCAAACTTGATGCGCTCGGTTCGCGCCGCAAGGTCGGTATACAACATCAGCGGGGCAATGGACGCCTCATAGCCCTCGGAGTGAAAGTGGTGCTCGGTGGTTGACATGGCATCGAAGCCGAGTTCTTCGGCCAGTTGCGCAATCTCACGCAATTCCGTGAGCATTTCTTGATATTTGTCGTTGTTGCGGCCGATAGGTCGGAGTCTTTCGCGCTCCTCGAACGTCGCCGGAATGGTCGGTAAAACAAAAAGATTAAACTTCATGGGACTTCCTCCTGACCTGGAGCGGACTACCGGTACAGTCCCGCCCCAGTGTGCTTTCCCAGCCTTAACTCGTTTGAAGAATCTGGGCTAGCACTGGCATCAGATATTTCTTGAACGTGACAGGATTCTCACACATGGGGAAATGGCCGATTTCTTCCATGATGATGCACTCGGAGTTCTTGACCTTTTTGGCCGTTTTTTCCGTCATCTCCGGCGTACAGGCAAAATCATACACGCCTGTCATGAAATAGATGGGAATATCGCCCGGCAGGTTTTCCGCTATTTCGCGAAAATCGTGATCAACGCTATAGAAATACAAGTCGCCCTTGAAGATGCCCGGACCACTCTGTGAATAATACCACCAGGTCTCTCGACGATACTCCTCCGGGCTCTGCGGTGCCATCAGCCCATACACCGAGGTGGCACACGCTTCACCGCCATGCACATGGGGATTCCAGAGCCAGTCCAGCCACCAGCCGGGCGAGTAGTCACAGGCTTCAATCGCAATCAGGGCGCGCAGGTCGGACGAGAAGTTGCGCGCCAGGTGCAAACAGATATTCCCGCCCATTGAGCTGCCCATGATGACCGGACTGTCGAGTTCGAGCTCTTTACAGAAAGCCATCAGGAATTCCGAGTAAAACTGGGCCGTCAGTTTATACTCTTCTTTCCACCAGCCCGTGGGCGGAATAGATTTTCCGTGTCGAGGCAGGTCGAGCGCAATCACCCGAAAGTCGCCGTTGATATCAGCATCACACAATTGGTGGCGCCACTCGCGCGTATCCGTACCAGCCGTGTGCAGACACACCAGGGGGACCCCCTGCCCGGCTTCCTCATAAAACACCCGATAATCTTCTCCCTCGTAAGGGACACGAACATAATGACCGGTAATAGGTTCAATATTCGCCATAATTTCGTCCTCCTTACTCGTTACGCTTCCACATTACGCATGAGGTCAAGGGTCCAGGTAAAGGCCCGGAGGTTCTGCCACATGACTTTGACATCGCCTTCGATTTGCAGCCGTCCGTGGAGCGGATGGGCCATCGCCCAGATGTCATTATACATAGGGGGGGGGACGGGCTGAACGAATTTTGCCCAGGTTTCCGCGGGGCCACGGAGGGCAAACGCGTAGGTCGATTCGGGTCCTATATCGGACGAGACTTTCGGTATCGTCCCACCCACAAACGACACGACGTAGGCGGTCTCACCGAAAGCCAGCAGGACATCCGTGGTCAAATGCCGGCCAATGATCTTGGTCACGCTGTCCTGATTGACCAGGGCCTGCCAGCGCTCCATCCAGCCTGTATCGAACGCAGCCATATATTTCCTCCTGTGTTGATTTCTCTCAGATTCTTTACCCCGGCCCCCGAAGGCTGAGCCGGAACAGGACGGCTTCTTATCAAGCGACCTATCGGGCGTAAAGGGCCGAACGGTCTCTACCGTGGTGGTCGTCCTCCTTGCTGTAATAGACGCTCACTGATGAAGATGAGCGCTTCCGCAGAGGCGTGCCGTACCGTTTCTTCTTCCTCGGCAAGCATGTCCAGGAGTGGGGGAACGCTTTCAGCCCCACCAATCCGCCCGATCGTCCATAAGCCCTGCGCCTTGGCATACAGGTCTCGCTCCCGTCCGACCGCCTCAATTACCTCAGGCGCGACACTCACATCCTGATTTTGACCAATCACCTGGTACACGTTGGAACGTGTCAACGGGTCCCGGGACTGCAAGGCTTTCACAATCAGCGGCTTCGCCGTTGCATAGTCCATACGGGTAAAGGAAACGGCTGCAGCCAGACGAATGCGAAAATCAACATGCTCCAAGGCTTGCTGGACAAGGGGGAGGCCACTCGCATCTTTGAAATGGGTGAGGGAAGCAGCGGCGGTGGTGCGGACCATTTCAGACGAGTCGGATTGAAGGGCGGTTCGTAGCAACTCGACGATACTTGGGTCATCGAGCGATCCGAGCAAGCCCGCTGCGGCATCACGGATTTGCTCGTTTGCATCGATCAATTTCGCGGCGAGGTAGGCGAGTCCGGCTGCATCACCCGTCGCGGCCAGCGACCACGCCAGCGTGACGGCAACGATGGGGTCTTTTTCTGTTTGGAGGAGGGTATGTAACACCGGAGACGCCACGACAGAACGGAGTTCGCCCAGACCACCCGCCCCTTGGGTGCGCAGTCGGATATCCGAGCTGTTTACGGCATCAAGATAGAGCAGGAGCGCGGTTCGGTCCCGCGTTCGTCGCAGTCCCGACAACGCCAGGCGCTTCCCTACTGAGTCTGTATAATAGAGCCGACGGAGCAGCCCGACCGCATCAGGCGTGGCCATATCGCCCAGGGCGTCGGCCGCGGTCCGGCGGAGCATGGGCTGGTCGGACCGTAAGGCCTCGTCAAGCACCACGATTCCAGCGGAGTCACCTCTTCGCCCGAGGATACCGGCCACCACGTTCCGCTCATGCGGGTCGCCCAATCGCAGGCCCAGGCGCAAGACCTCAAGCGCGAGTTGCCGGAGCGCAACAAGCCCGTGCCTTCCGGCCGGATCGTGGGTGGCCTTATAGGTGGCAACCGCCCCGAGCAAATCGCCCTGCTTGGCCTGATCCACTGCGGACTCTTCCTCAGTCGCCATGGCAAAGGGGGTCGCGCTGACGAGCAGCAAGAGAATGAGAAGACTGTAGGCATGACAGCGTTTCTTCATGCTTACTCCTTTCGTCTGGCACCCGAGACGCGCCCTTCCATCTCTCTCTAAAAGAGCAGCGGTTCAGCTATGCGAGATGGCCGACCTGTCGCAGTACCGCAGCGTGGTCCCAGTAAATGCGTTCCGCGGACATCTTCCCATCCCGAAATTCAATGATAATGACGAGTTCCGCGGTGATGGTCTTGCCGGTGGGAGGAATCCCGGGCAGGAACCAGTCCATCTGTTTTGAATGGACCATACGGATTGTGGCTTCCTCGACAATACAGTCGTCAGTCACCACCCGGTTTGTCATGGTGTGTTCCCATTCAGCGGGAATCGAGGGGATGAACATATCCCGATAATAGGCACGGAGTTCGGCCTTGCCCTTCCCTCCGGAGCGCGTCGGCATATGCATGACCGACGCGTCTTCCACCATGGTCGAAAGGGACAGCTCCTCGTCTTTTTCGACAAACTCGCCTATCACGTGCTCTTCCCAGAGTTTGACCATACCTTCCGCAGCCATCTCGGCGTCTCCCTTTTTCCGGCTCTCCACAGGTCATCTCACTGACGGGATGACTTCTTTGGCAAATCGTTCCAGCGTCGTGCGCGCCGCCGCTTCATTCTGGGTTGTCACAAAGATAGCAATATCGGTCAGGCCGGCGGCTTTGAGTTCATACGCTTTATCAATACAGTCTTGCGGCGTTCCGGCAATGGTACATTTCCGGGCAACGACATCAGGAATAAGTTCCCGATGTTTGGCGGTTAAGTCAAGATGCTCAGAGAAGCGGTAGCTTTCGGTCACCGCTTTCACCACATCGGCATGCTCAAGGCCAAGCGTATCCGGCAGCCAGAGTTTGTTGGCGATATTCCGCGCCGCGGTAGGACGTACCTGATCGAGTGCCACGCTCCGATCATCGTCAATGGCCGCGTCAATCGCGGCGATAAAGCGGAGTTGGGCGGGGTCCTTGCCCGCTTTTCGTGCACCTTCACTCGCCGCCTCAGCCGCAACCCGCGCACCCTCCCCGTTTCCGCCCATATGGCCATCAACAATAACGCCGTCGCCTATTTCACCGACCAGCGCGGCGGCTCGCGGACTCATGATCGCAACCTCGATGGGCACCTTCCCCCACTCTTCAGCCCCGGCCACTCTCAGCCGTAATTCCTGGCCCCAGGTTTTCTTTTTCCCAGGATTGGACACAGCTGGAGCTTCCACCTCTTGTCCGGACAGCAAATTGCGAATAAAGGCCACATCCCGACGCAGTTGGTCTCGCTTAGCCGGGGATAGGCCCGCGGTTCTCACGGCCGAGTCGCCTGCACCGATACCGAGCACGGCTCGCCCCTGGCTGAGCATATTGAGGGAGACCATTGCATTGGCCGTCACGGTTGGATGGCGGGTGACCAGATTCGTCACACCGGTGCCAAGTTTCACCCGTTGTGTAGCTTGGGCGCAGCAGGCCAGACAGACGTAGACATCGTTCCACAGCATCTGCGAATCGCCGACATACACCGTCTCAAAGCCACCGGCTTCGGCGCATTGGGCGAGGCGAACCACCGGCTCTATCGTTTGGCCCGAGTAGGGCCAGATCATGACACTAAATCGCATCGCTCTCCTTTCCAGTCTGTCTCTCGGAGTCTTCAAGCCTTTTCGTCACGTTGAATAGTATAAACGCCGCAGGGGCGTATCATTGCAGAAATACCGGGAAAAATCACGGCTGTCAGGCAGCGTCAAACATGGTCAGACAGGGGAGGCAGCCAGTGTTCCGCCCACGAGGACAGAATCAAAAAAAACTGGAGAACCAGGGGAGCGAGCTGAGAAGCCCGAATCAGGGGGCGTAGGTCCGGGCCAAGAAAGTTCCAGCCGCAATAGACCCCGGCCCCGGCCACAAAGGCACCGAGCGCCACGCCGGTCAGTAGCCCGATCAAATGATTGGCAGCGGTCAAGCCACCAGCTTTGACCACGCTAGCGAGCGAGCGATTAATCAAACCAAAGACGAACAAAGCCATCAAAAAGGAGAGCAGAAAGGAGAAGGCTTCAACCTTCCAGCCACCACTGCCCACCGGCTCGAAGAGGTGGACGACCCGCGGATAGATGGAAACCGCGGCTGTTATCGCCATGAGCAGGGCCAGTGGTCCAACCACCGCCCGGGTGAGCCCCATGGTCAAGCTTAATCTTCTCCTCTTTTTTCCGAACCGTGAAGCGCCCAAAGCCGAGCGAGCGTTCCCCGCCAAGCCCAAGGCTGCCCAAAGAGTGTAAGACGGCTGATAACTGATTAAGTCTCTCCTCTGTCCCCTCAGCCAGAAAATATAGTCCTCCTTCTTCGGGGAAAGAGACCTGTCCACAGAAATACAGGTTTGAAGCCATATCAAGACGATCAAGACGTACACGCGGCAGAACCTCGGTTTTCGACAAGTCCTCCTTCAACGCCCACGCCAAATCTTGATCTTGCAAAGCCCCACCAATCCAGTTCTTGAACACGCCAGCGCTCAGAAATGGAGCGTCTTTCAAGCCCTTGGCCTTACTCGTGTCCTCTTCGAGTTTGGCTGGTTTCACTAGTGGTTTGGGAAAGAAAAACTGCTCTCCGAGGTACGGAAATGCAGACGAGATGAGAAAGGGAGGAGGCTGAGAAGTAGCTTGTGACGCTTGGCAAAACTCAGTCAGTAATGCCTCAAGACTTTTCTCGCCATACAGCGTCAGCCAGGCATTGGCGAGCGCGCTGAACAGTGTGCCAGAAGCAACGCTTTCCGCGCAGCCTTCAAGACCGACACCGGGTTCTCCGACGTGCAGAGGAGACGTGAAGTGGAGACGGTACACGCGGTGGGTGAATAGTGCTGGTCCGGGACGGTGCAGGTGACGTGGTGGATATGGAAGATTGAGTGCTCTGCGTGACGTCAAGAAAACTTTTCACGTCATTCAGAGACTTCTGT
>LXNJ01002465.1_pt1 | contig 10127 bp, 3 predicted proteins | sample 809081 | NCBI WGS metagenome assembly LXNJ01 (sample SAMN04870510, study PRJNA318959) | sponge metagenome | biome: sponge; feature: marine sponge reef; material: water | host: Petrosia ficiformis | place: Greece: Milos, Mediterranean Sea | collected 2013-05-29 | depth 5-7 m
ATGCGGGTGCGATGATCGACCGCCTTCGGCGTATCGAAGTCAGGACGATCGGGGAGACGGAGCTGGAGGAGCAGGTACGGCTTTACGCGCGAACACTCTTCCTGGCGGATGCGACCCGAGTCTTGGCGGAACTGTTGCGTGTGGTGGACAAGTCGATACACAAGACGGTGCGTCGTGATGGCTTGTTGGAGATGATGCGTCGGAGCGGCTTCGTGCCGCGCCGGGTCACCAGCCGGGAGCAAGCGGTTGCGGCCGTCAGACAGGCAACGGACTCGTACCTGACAGGTGCTCGACGAAGGCTGATCCATCGGACGCTGGTTCCGCGGACGGCATCCCAAACGGTGCTCGAAGCGGTTGGGAACTCCGCTACCGTTCTGGTCGGCAAGGCGGGATCGGGCAAGACGGCCTGTGCTGTGGAGATCGTGGAAGGATTGCTCGGTCGGGGGACGGAGGTGATGGCGTTCCGCTTGGACAGGCATGTGTCGGCGTCCAACACCGGCGACCTGGGGGCGCGGCTGGGTCTCGAGGAGTCGCCCGTGCTGATGCTCGCCGCTGCTGCCGAACAGAGTGGCGGCATAGGAGTTCTGGTCGTGGACCAGTTGGACGCGGTCAGCACAATGTCCGGGAGGAGTTCCGAGGCGCTCGACCTGGTGGAGGGCCTTCTCGGGGAGGCCAGGGCTTCACGGGAACGAGTGAAGCTCCACGTGGTGGTTGTGTGCCGGTCCTTCGATTGGGACAACGACCACCGCTTGCGAGGAATGATGGAGAACGGCGCGGCGCGCGTCCAGGTCGGCGATTTCACGGCCGCCGAAACACGGGAGTTGCTGGGACAGGGCGGATTCACTCCTTCGCTGTTCCGAGACGCGCAATTGTGCCTCCTGAAGGTTCCGCAGAATCTCTCGCTGTTCCTAGATGCCGGATTCGCCACTGGCAGAACACCGGATTTCAGCACCGAGAAGGAGCTATTCGACCGCTACTGGGACGACAAGCGACGACTGGTCGAGGAGCGCGCCAGTGGCTCCGGCGACCATTGGCAGGAGGTCCTGCGATTGCTGTGCTCGGAGATGACGGCGAGGCAGGAACTGTCGGTGAGAAGGGAAGTGCTTGACGGCATCCCTGTTCGGTACCTGGAGCAGATGTCGTCGGAAGGGATCCTCGCGTTCGAGAGCAAGCGCTACGGCTTCGGACACGAGAGTTTCTTCGACTACTGCTACGCCAGGGTTTCGTTCCTGCCCGGGTCGAAGTCGCTAACGTCGATGCTTCTTGCGTCGGAGCAGCATCTGTTCAGGCGGGGTCAGGTCAGGCAGGTATTGGCATACGTTCGCGACGCGAATTTCGACAGGTATGTGAGAGAGGTACGAGGCCTGCTGTCTGACGTGGGGGTCCGTGCACACATCAAGGACCTGGTGTTCGCATTCTTGGCCGAAGTATCGGACCCGAGAGAGGACGAGTGGCGGATCTGGAGCGAGTGGACGGGACCGGCCCTAGAAGCAATCAAGGTCGGGTCGCCGACCGGGAACATGTTCTCCAGTCTCGCATGGCGACGCCTGTTCGGCTCCAGGCCCTGGTTCGAGTACCTTGACCGCCATGGCGTGGTGGAGCAGTGGCTGAAGTCGGGGAACGAAGGACTGATCGACATGGCGGCTGGGAACTACCTCAGGGCGCATCAGCGGCATGCGCCGGATGCGGCGGCGCGGCTGCTTGAACCGTACGTGGGATCCGGCGGTGACTGGCCCCGGAGATTGGAGGCGTTCGCGAGATGGGTCGATGCGAGCGCGAGTCGAAGCTTGTTCGACCTGTACTTGCAGCTTATTGACGATGGGATACTCGATGGCGCCAGTGGACCGATTGCGGAGGACAGCGCGTTCTGGGACCTGTTCCGCGGGCTCGATGCGAAGCGGCCCGAGTGGGTCGGCGAGGTCCTGGCGCACCGGGTGCGGCGAAGACTGGCAATCATGAAGGCAAACGGGGAGGTACCTCGCCACGAGCAAGTCCTGGGGTACGACCCCGGTGCGGCCGACATGTTTGCCAAGGCGGCGGAGTCGGCGCCAGTTGCGTTCGTCCGGCATGTTCTGCCGGTGGTTCTCGAAGTATCCGATTCGACCGCGAGCGGAGATGCACCGCGTCGCGACGCGGTTTGGTCCTACATGATCAGGACCGCGCATCGGAACGCGAAACAGGCGTGCCTGGACGCACTGGCCGGGGCCGTAGGGAGGCTGGCCGAAGTCGGGTCCGATGAACGGCGTGACGAAGTGCTCAGCGAACTCCGCCGCCGGGATACTCATGTGGCGAACCATCTGCTGCTGGCGGTCTATCGCGGGGCGCCCGACCGCTTCGGAAGCGAGGCGGTGGCCACGTTCAGCGCGGAGCCGTGGCGGTTCGAATGCGGGTACTCCAGCAATGAGAACTGGTGCGCGATGGAGACGATCGCGGCTGCGGCGCCACACCTATCGCGCGACGATCTGAGCCGGCTCGAAGCCGCGATCCTCTGCTATGTGCCCCGATTCGAGGGAACCGTCAAAGGAAGGAGGTCGCGTGGCGAAGCGCAGTTCGCTCTGCTGTCGGCGATACCGGAGGAACTGCGGAGCAGGAAGGGGCAAGCGCGCTTCCAAGAGTTGGAGCGGAAGTTCGGAGAACCGCTCGGCGAGCCCGAGGAGCTGGAGGCCGGGCTTGTTGGGTCACCGATCAGCGACTCGGACTCGGAGAAGATGACCGATGCCCAGTGGTTGAAGGCCGTGAGGCGCTATGGCACGGAAGAGTGGTGGGATGGACGTGGCGAAGTCGTTGGGGGCGCCCACCAGTTGTCCCAGGTCCTCGAAGACAACGTCAAGAAGGAGCCCGAGCGGTTCGCGCGTCTTGCCATGCAGTTCGATGCCGACATGAACCCGGCCTATATGCGGCGGACCTTGGCCGGACTCGGCCAGGTGGTGTTGGACGACGAATTGAAGCTCGCCGTCTGCCGCAAGGCTTTCTTCGATTCCGGCGAAGGCTGTGGAAGGGAGATCGCGGATGCGATCGGAAGCGTCTCGGGAGTGCTGCCGGAGGACGCGGTGGAGATGATTGACTGGCTGGCGACGAAGCATCCCAATCCGGAGCGGGAACGGTGGCAGGAAGACGCGCCAGGCGGTCAGAAGTACTTTAGTGGGGAGGTGCACACCTACGGAATCAACACGGTGCGGGGCCGGGCCGCAAGGGCCATTCAGCGGTTGATCCGGTCAGACCCCGGCAACCTGGAGCGGTTCCGCGGAACTCTCGCGACGATGGTCAAGGATCCGAGTTCGGCGGTCCTCTCCTGCGTGGCCGGCATCTTCGAAGCCGTGGCGGTCACGGACCCACAGGTAGCGGTGGCCATGTTCCTGACGATGGACGTGCCCACGGACGAACTCCTGGCGACGCCCGACGTGTTCCGGTTCATGAAGTACGCGGTGGCGCGGAGTTTCGGGGAACTGAGTCCGTTGATCGAGCGGATGATCCGCTCCGGCGACAGTGCGGTGGCCGAGCGGGGGGCGATACATGCCGGACTAGCGCTGTTGCACGGTCACGACGCGGAGGGGCTCGTTAGGAGGGCGCTGGCGACGGGCGAGGCGCAACGGTTGGGAGTCGCGAAGGTCGCCTCGTCGAACATCAAGAGTCGTGAGTGCCGGGATTGGTGCGAGCGCAGGCTGGGCGAGCTGTTCGAGGACGAGGCGGCCGAGGTACGCCGGGAGGCGGCGTCGTGCTTCCGCCACCTCGAGGGCGAGCCGTTGGAGGAGTACAGGGACCTCATCGACGGGTTTAGTGCGAGCACGGCGTTCGGCGACGACTCGTTGCCGCTTCTCAGGGCGCTTGAGGAATCCCGCCAGCGACTGCCCGGGATGACCTGCTTGGTCTGCGAAAGGTACCTCGAGCGGTTTTCGGCGGAAGCCTGCGACATCCGGGGTGCCAGCCCAGGGGATTCCTACGCGCTGCTGAAGCTTGTCTTCCGGACCTACCAGCAGCATCAGAAGGACCGGTGGGCGACGCGTACGCTGGATGTGATCGATCAGCTGTGCCTGAAGGGGCTGCCCGAGACCGTTGAGCAGTTCGACTCGTTCGAGAGATAGTGGAACATGCCCCGGATCGTCCCGCTCGTGTTGCGGGCGGGTTTCGTAACCCGCGGGCTCGGAGCAATGCCGTTACAGGCTCAGGCTCGACAACGGGTTGGTCTTGCGCGGGAAGGTAGTCGGAGGTGGCTTCGGCAACCGAGTCCAAAAAGCTCCAATGCACGAGGTGTGGTCGAGGAGTGTCATCCCGACTCGTCCTCGACCATCATCGTCTACCCGGACGAAAGGACGCCGCAAGGGAACAACGAAATCGATCGTGCTGTCTTCGCCGTCGTCTCCAGCGGGCCGCTGTGCAGCGGGAGATGTTGGAACGGCGTCGCGCGCGTCGGCTATCCGTTCAGCTATCGGAAGAGCTTCCCGGAGCCGCCGACAGGCGCGACGTGGACTGCTAGCTGGCGTTCGACGCAGATGACCTCCCGATGGCGCAATGCTTCATACCCCAAACACCTTCATCACCTCGTCGCCCAGGTGGTTGATGACCTTCACGGCGATGCGTCCGGTAGAAGGCTTCGGGAAGGGGCGGGAGGTGTCGCTGTGTAGTGTGGCCCACGCGTCGGGGTCAATCTCTGCCTTCAAGGTGGTCTTCAGGGACTTGTACGGGTCGCCGGCGCCTAGGAAGTAGGCTTGGCGGACGAAGAAGCTCTCTTCGTTGTAGTCGGTGTCGACGAACCAGCAGGCGATGCCGTCGGGGCCGTCGCTGCGGACTTCGCCGGCGGATGGGTCGAAGACGTCCACGCCATTGATCTTGACCCGTATCCAGTCCTCTTCGCCGGTGTCGCCATCGGCGGGTTCGATGTCGATGTCGGGCTCGCCGAAGATCACGAAGAGGTTGGCGGTGTCCGTCTTCTTGAAGTCGTCCGCCATGTGCAGGTCGGCGTTCATGCGCGCCTTGAGTACTGGGACGCGGCCGAGCTTGTTGAACTCGGTGGCGTGGGCTTCGAAGTTGAAGGCGCAGGCGATCAGGGCGTCGAAGCCGGCGTCCGCGGCTTCGCGGGTGGCGCGAACGAGGTCGGGGCGGGAGACGGTGCCGAACTCCGGGCCGACAAAGATGCCGGCGCGGCGCTCCTTGCCGTTGTCGCCTTCGAGGTACCGTCCTTCGGCGCAGATAAGGTCGCCGGGCCACGGCTCCAACGAGGAGAACGTGATGCGGCCAGCCTTGCGGGCTTGCTGCACGCCGGCGGTCCGTAGGTTCTCGAGGATGACGTGGGCGAAGTCCTGCCGGGGCAAATCGGCGTGGACGTCGTAGCGGCCGCGGGGCTCCTGGACCATGAGTTCGTCGTTCTCGTCGAGCGCGGCCAAGCGGTGCGGCGACAGGCTCTCGACTGTGAACGGTCCGGCGACGCGGACCTTCTTGTTGTCCTGGTAGGGCTTGTCGTAGAGGTGCTCGTGCTCGGCGCTCGCAGCGATGCAGGCGTCGATCGCTCGTTGGCGGGCGATGCGGGCCTGCCAGAAACGGTCGTGGGCGGCTCGTGCCGCATCAGGCCAACTCTCCTGGGTGTCGCGCGGCACTTCCCATTCGAGGAAGGCGTTGGTCGGCGCCGACTCGCCGGAGGGCAGGGCGACGGTGTCACTCGGCGTATCGAAGGCGATGGCCTGCCCCTTGCGACCCCCAGTTTCCACGGCGAGAGGCGTATCGTGCCCGGCCAACGCTTCGTTGAGATCGGTCAGGGCTGTTTCCACGTCGGGCTGCATCCGCTCGTAGATGACGTCGATTTCGGCGTTGTTGGCGATGGACTTGAGGGTGATGTGCGGTACGCGCTCGTACACGAAGCCTTGGCGGATGTCGTTGTAGGTGCGCGCCTCGGAGGGTGCGCTGCGTGACTGTTCAGCCTCTCTGCGCTGACCCTCCCGACTGTCCGCCAGGACGTAGAACGGGTATCGGCCGCCCATTACGCGCGATCGAGCAAGAGCCAAGGCGACGCGAGAAGTGTCGATTGTGATCCAACGCCGGCCCCATTGCTCCGCAACATATGCGGTAGTGCCCGATCCGCACGTTGGGTCGAGGGCGAGATCGCTAGGATCGGTGGTCATGAGGAGGCAGCGTTCGATCACCTTGGCTGACGTCTCGACGACATACCGCTTGTTGGCCGTGAATCCGGCGATTGCGGTGTCATCCCAATTGTCGGCGACCGGAAACGCCGCGAAATCATCGAAGTACCTTACGTAGTACATGTTGGTCGATGCTTGATCGACGCGGTCCGCGCGAAGTAGGCGAGCCATTGATGACTCTTGCGTCTTCCAGTAGCCCTTCGGATAGAAACGCGTGCCCTCGAATAGCACGTCGTACCTAGTCCCAGGGCTCTGGCTCGTCAGATTGTCAATTCGGTACACCCGTTCCGAGTGGTGAAGCGCTAGACCATCTCGTTCTTCCCGGGGGAGCGGCCGCACGCTACCGTTGATTGCTCGCACCTTGTTGTACGCGCTTCCGCCATCACCCGTGAGCGATTTGGCCTTCCATGGTTGTCTGAACTTGACCTTGGACCGATTGGCTGCGAACCAGATTATGTAGTCCGACACAGATGCCAAGAGGTTGTCCGTTTGTCCAGATGTTTTGACGAAGGTGATTAGCCGAACGAAGTTCTCCTCCCCGAAAACCTCGTCCATCAAAGCCCGCACCCGATGCACGTTCTCATCCCCAATCTGCACGAAGATGCTCCCGCTCTCGGTCAGCAGGTCCCGCGCCACGGTCAGCCGGTCGCGCAGATAGGTCAGATACGAGTGAATCCCATCCCGCCACGTATCCCGGAACGCCTTCACCTGCTCCGGCTCCCGCGTGATGTGCTCCGCCTTGCCGTCCTTCACGTCGCGGCTGGTCGTCGACCACTGGAAGTTGGAGTTGAACTTGATCCCGTAGGGCGGATCCATGTAGATGCATTGCACCTTGCCCCGCAGGCCCTCGCGCTCGGCGAGCGAGGCCATCACCTGTAGCGAGTCGCCCAGGATCATGCGGTTCGACCAGTTGGCGTCGTGCTGGTAGAACTCGGTCTTGGCGTCCTCGTCCGGCAGGCCGTTGAAGTCGCCGAAGAGGTCGGCTTGTGCACCCGGTTCGGTGGCTTGCTGCTCGGCGCGGGACTCGCGGGTCATCCGGGCGAGATCGTCGATCAGCACCTTCGGATGCACCTTCTCCTGGATGAAGAGGGGCGGCGCCTGCACCACGAGGTCGGACCAGTCCTGCATGTCCTTGCCGCGCCAGACCAGTTGCGGATCCAGGTCGGGATTGCGCCGCTCGTACGCGACGCGAATGGGATCCTGATCGTCCCCGCGCATCACGGGCTGGTATTCGGCCGTTGGGATGTTGCGGCGACTCGCCTCCCGGTGGACCAGGGTCTCGACCTGCTTGGCCGTCTGCTTCTTGGCCTTTCTCCTAGCCATCCCCTACGACCCTCCATCCGGTTTGTGAGCGATGCCGAGCTCCTCGGCGATCTGCCGGAGCCTTTTGTCGCTGGTCCAGAGTGACGCGTCTCCGTGCGCTAGGACTGAGCTAAGCAGGCTGGCATCCACGTATCCGATCCCTCGGCCCATGATGGCGTGAGTATCGATCATGGCCAACACCTCGCCCGTCGCTACCGGCGCTGCCGCGGGCAAGGTCTTGAGATCGTCGAGCGTCCGGTCACGGTTCGGAAGGTTGCCGCACGCCAGTTCGCCGATCACCATCTCATGGCCCAAGACGGATTGCGCTTTCAGCGCGGCAGTCAGCTCCGCGATCGGTTCGCGCATGTGGTCGATCCACACGGAGGTGTCCACGAGGATCATCCGAGCCCGCTGTCGCTACTGCGGCGCCTGGGGATGTACTCGGCGTCCGGCCATGAGCCGCCGAGTTCGGCCAACCGGCGGGCAGCCTGACTCGCCTGTGACTCCGCCGCGACCTCGTCGAGCAACGCCCGAATCGATGCGTCGAACTCGTCCTGCATCTGAAACGGGTCTCGCAACTCGTGAAACGCCCATCTGCCGTGACACCCTAGTGCGTTGACGCCCGGCACCCAGTAGGTGTCCATGGCCTCCTTCTTGGCCTTGGCGTCCTCGCCGCGGAAACCCTTCACCTCGACCACCAAGTGCAGCGGATCGTCTTTGCCCGCACCGTCGTCCAGCAGCACGATGAAATCAGGGAGGTATCTCCGCGCTGCGCCGCCGAACCGATAAGGCACGTCGAAGCCGAGGCTGTGGTTCTTCACCCAGGCAAGAACACGGGCGTGCGAATCAAGGACGCGGCAGAACTCGCCCTCCCAGGTGCTGTCGAGGATCGCCCAATTCAAGTGGCACTTGGGGCCGGCAGCGTAGCGTTGGGTGCGGGACGTGGTGAAGTTGACACGGCGCGTCGAGCCGGTCGGGTTGTACGGATCGAGCATGGCCTTGACGGGCTGGCGGGACAGCTCAGTGCGGGTGATGGCCGAGGTGATCTTCTCGCAGGCGAGGTCCGCTAGCTCGGACACCATCAGTTGAGCGGGGTAGGTGTTGCCTTTGCATTCGAGGCACTCCTCAAGCCATGCACGGGTGATGCGCTTCAACTGGCCGAACAGGTGGAGCTTCGGGCCGTCGTCCGGATCGCGCCAATGGTTGTAGAGCAGCCGCCGGGTCAATTCGTACAGCAGCGTGGATTGGCGGACGCGGTCCAGATGCTCGACCGTGAGGTCGTGTCCCTCGCCGATGATTCCTTGGTTGTGCGTGATGGTCGGGCCCACCGACTCCGGGGTGAGCACGAAACTAGAGTCGTCCGTGAAGGAAGCGGTGAGACTGTCGTCGGGCAACTCGACACGGTACCCGGCCACCCGCGGGAAGCAGATCTCGGCATCGTCGCGCTCCGGGGAGAGCGCTTTCACCTGTACCGTTTCGGCGGGCTTCTGGGGCGGTGCGACGACGGGTTTGGCGGTGAAGTCGAAGGGGATGCCGAACACGTCGGCGTACTCGGCGTTGAAGCGGCCCGCCTCGTTCAGTTCGTAGGACTGCCGGCGCAGGGAACGGCCGATCACCTGTTCGCAGAGCAGTTGCGTGCCGAAGGCGCGAAGGCCCAGCACGTGCGTGACGGTGTTGGCGTCCCAGCCTTCGGTGAGCATGGCGACGGAGACCACGCAGCGGATTTCGCCGCCCAGTCGGCCCGGCTTGCCGACCGTGTTCATCACCTCGCGCAGGAGGTCCTGTTCGGTCAGCTTCTCGGCCTCCTGGCGGTCGCCCGTGCGTTCGATGACTTCGCGACGGAAGCGTTCGATCTCGTCCGCAGCGGCCTCGCGGAAGCCCTTGTCCAGGGCTTCGCCGGATTCGAGCTGCGTGCTGTCGATGAGCAAGGTACGGGGTTTCGCAAGCGGTTCGCCGGCTGCATCGAAGTTGCGGAAGAGTTCGAGGCGACCTTGCTGGAATGTGCTGGCACCGTTGCCGGACGGCTGGTGGAATCCCGCGATGTGGTCGTACACCAGCTTCGAGGTGGCGGTGTTGTTGCAGACCACGATGAAGCAGGGCGGCACGTCGATGTCGGCGTCCTGCCAGAGCTGATAGGTCTTTTCGTAGTGGCCGTAGAGTGCTTGCAGGGCCGTCTGCAGTTCGCTCGGTAGGGACATCGGGTCAAGGTTCGGGCTGGCGCGACGGCTCCCCTTGGGCATCTTCTTGCCGATGTGGTCCCACAGGTTGCGGAACATGGGCATCTCCGCGCCTGGGACGTTGTCGACGACGGGCACGCGCGGGAGCTTGACGATGCCGCACTCGATCGCGTCCATGAGCGAGAAGTCGCTGACCGTCCATGGGAAAAGCGTCCCTTCCGCGTAGCCGGAGCCGCGTAGGAAGAACGGGGTGGCGGAGAGGTCGATCACCCGTTTGAGGCCCAGTTTCCGTCCTGCAGCTTCAAGGCCCGAGATCCAGACGCGGGCGGCCGCGCGGTTCTGCTTCGCCTCGGTGAGTGCGTCGCCGGTGAGCTTGCCTTCGTCGTCCGCGTCCGGCGGCTTCTCCCGGTAGCAATGGTGTGCCTCGTCGTTGAGGACGAGGATGCCTTTCGTCGTCATGAGTTCCGGCATGACGCGAGCCAACATCTGGCCCTCGGTCTCGCGCGTCGCAAGCTTG
>LXNJ01002466.1_pt1 | contig 10124 bp, 8 predicted proteins | sample 809081 | NCBI WGS metagenome assembly LXNJ01 (sample SAMN04870510, study PRJNA318959) | sponge metagenome | biome: sponge; feature: marine sponge reef; material: water | host: Petrosia ficiformis | place: Greece: Milos, Mediterranean Sea | collected 2013-05-29 | depth 5-7 m
GGACCTGATCGCGGCCGGGATCATCGACGCGGCCAAGGTCACCCGCTCGGCCCTGCAGAACGCGGGCTCGATCGCCGGGCTGTTCCTCACCACCGAGGCGGTCATCGCCGAGGCTCCCGAGGACTCTCCCGGAGCGGGCGGCGGCATGCCCGACATGGACTTCTAGCCGCCGCTTCACTCCTTTCAGTTGTAGAGCGGTTCCGGCACGGCAGTGTCGGGGTTGCATTGCTCGACGCGCCGGGTATAGTTGCAATCTCCTACCATTTCGATGGCTTGGAAGTATTGCCGCCCGGCGCGTCGGCGTAACTGCCGTCGCGGCGCCGGTGGCCGCCGCTATCGCCGCTGCCTTGCCGGCCTGCACCATCCGGCTGTCATCGTGATGGCCCGGAGCGTGTTGCCGCCCGGTGCGTCGGCGTAGCTGCCGTCGCGGCTGCGGTGGCCTTCGCCATCGCGCTGCATTGCTAGCCTCATGTTACGCCATCGTTGGCTCTACGGCGGACGCTTCGCGGTAGGCGCACCGTCCAGGAGCCTCAAGCGATTGCGGCTCGGCTGCGCGGCGCCGGTCCGGGCGCGGCCGCCATCGGGCCCAGCGGCCCAGCCGCGAACGGTTGGCTGACGACCGGCGGATCAGCAGCCCAAGCAACCAAGGAGCGATCCGATCACCACCCAGACCCCCTCACCAACCCAGAGCCCACCCCGACGCCGTGCCTTGCTTGCGGTGGTCGTCGCGGTACTCGTGGCCGCCGGCTGCGCGAACGACGGCTCAGACACGGCGGACGGCGATGCCGCTCGGTTCGCTCCCGCCACCAGCCGGCCCGGGCTGTTACCCGCCTTGTCCGACAGCACCTCGCCCTGCACCGACCCGGACGCCGAGGACCTCGGCGACGGGCTCATCGAACTCGACGGGATGGTCTACGAGGTGTCACCCGACGATGCGTGCGTGCCCCGCTCGGACGAGCCCGGCTCATCTGCGGACCGCGAGGATGAAGCCTTAGCCCAAGACCTCGCCAGCGACACCACAACCACCGTTGCTGAGCCTGAGCCCGAGATTCGCCCGATTCCTGAGGAGATGCTGACTGACGGCACGGTTCCTGAGGGCGTCAACTATGTGGTCGTTGATGTGGCGCAGCACGAGGACGATGAGGTTGTCGCTTCTGATGACCAGCCCGCCGAGCCGCCCACCACGACTCAGGCACCCGAAGCGGAGCCGCCCACCACCACTCAGGCACCCGAAGCGGAGCCGCCCACCACCACGACTCAGGCACCTGTGCCGGAGCCTGAGCCGGAGGGCGCGCCGATCCCACGGGAGAGTCTCTGCGATCTTGTGGGTGGCACTTGGGATGCCACCGCTACGCCGCAGTGCCAGGATCCCACTCGGGTGTTCGAGCCGTTGCCGGAGCCTGTCGGGGAGCCTGTGACGTTGGTGGTGGACGAGGACGACTCGTTCGTGTCCGGCAGCGGACGCCGGATTGTGCGCTCAGAGCCGGTGGCTCTGCAGGTCGGCTCTGTTCTGGAGGGGCCAGCGGCGAACTCCATCGTCACCGAGATCGAGCAGTTGGCCATTCCCGGGTGGTGGCAGGTGGTCGTCTGCACTGTCCACGAGTCTTTCGTGCTCGCCGATGTGGGCAACGTCGGCTGGCAGGGCGTGGCCTACGCATGGCGGGACGACGACGGGCGGTTCCGCATCGAGACGGACAACTGGGGGCCGGGCAATGACGGGCCTTGCTGATCTGGGGGTTGCGGGCTGAGCCGCGGCCGAAGGAGCCTCTGGTGGGTGCTGTGCATCACGCTGGTTCTGTCGGCTGTCGCGGTCGGCCCCGCGGCCGCGGACCACGAGGACTCCGACGAATGGACGGGATCCTTCGACCCGGCGCTGCACTCGACGGTCGTCGAGTACGCGTGGTCGCTGCGCCAGGTCGTCACCTTCACCTGCGACACGCCCACCGGGTGCATCTTGGTGGGGGACGGGACCCTCTACAGTCAGGGTGACACCACGACCCGCGAATGCGAGTATTTGGGGTCGCTTGAGGAGGGCGGCACCGCGACTGTGCTGGTGGGGGACTGCTCAACGGAAGCGCCGGCTGGCTGGGTCCACACCAGCACCCAGACACTGGTCCATGACCCGCCGACATGGAGCCTGCGATTCTGCACACAGGAGGGCTGGGGCCAGGATCCGCTGTATTCGGCGTGGGGCACGACCGACGGCCCGATCAACGACGAAGGGCACCGCGCCACGCTGGACAGCCCTCCGCTGCCGTCGATGTGGGGGCCGCTGCCGACGGCGACGACGGTCAATGAGCCGCCGTTCTGCGGCGACTGGGAGCGTGCAACCACAACGACCACGACTCCGACACCGACGACCACGACTCCCACGACGCAGGAGTGCTCGCGTCCGGGGTTCGTGTGGTTCTCCGAGTACGGGGGCTGCCGACCCGAGGACTGCTCGGCGATCGGCGGCGGCTATGTCCGCAACCCTGACGACGGCTGGTGCGAGCCCGCACCGCCTCCAGGGGACGTCCTGAACTCCTGTGTCGCCAACTTCGAGATCCTGTTCCCGCACCTGGCTCACCTTGCTGCATATGACGAGCCCGCCGAGCGGCGCGAGTACTGCTCGCGGAGGCGGCTGAACTATGTGCCGGTGTGGGTCACCGACCACGACGGCGACCCCCTGCGCGAGGGCACCACCGCGACGGTGGCTCAACGGGTGCTGCACATCACCGGGGCAACGCCGGTGCTGAACCCGCCCTCCGACGGCTTCGACTGGAACCCCGACAACCGCTGCGACGGCGCCGACGAACTCAACGTGCATCCCAGCGTCGACTACGACTGCCTGCGGGTGTCGGTGACGGTGCGGGCCGGCTTCGCTGGTGTGAACCACTTCGGGTCGTACTTCCGGGCCAGCGGATGCGCCAACCCGGTCGGGTGGGCCCAGACCGCCGAACGCGTGTGTGACAGCACCGCTGGCACCTGGTACGGAACAGCCCAGAGCGACGACCCCGGAGAGTGGACCGTCACCGTCGGGGACCTGGCCCGCGCCGGCACATCGGACCATCTGGTGAGCGTCCCCTTCGTGGTGGACGTCACCGACTGGGGCGACGCCGACTGGCTGCACATCACCGCGGTGGCGGCGGACTATTGGGACAGCGCCACCGACAACACGTCGCGCGACACCCTCACCTTCCGGGTGGCGCGCCGTGAGGGGCCGCCGCCGAGCAGCGACATCATCGAGGTCAACGTCGCCGAAGTGGCTGACCTGCCCTACACGGAGGGCAGTCGGTGGGTGTGGTGGCCGCCGCCGGGGCGGTGGCGGCCCTACATCGAAGACGAACGCTTCGTGGAGATCGCCCGCAACGACCTGCTGGCCAATGACGCCTGCCCCGCCGATCTTGACTGCACCGACCCGGCCCAGTGGCCGGTGTCGATCCCGGCGCCGGAGGCGCAGCGGTGCTCGTCGTGGGCGTTCCTGGCCTCGTCCCCGATGCTGGTCACGTCCCAAGGCCTGGTCGGCTGCGACCACCTCAACGACGCCACCGGCGCCAGCGTGCAGTACTGGCCCCAGCATTGGGCCGCGGGCACCGACACCTTCACCTACGAGACCCCCGGCGGCGTCGCGACCCTCACCGTGCGCTTCACCGATGCGCCGCCCGCGGTTCAACAGCTCGTGGCCTCCGACGCGGGCACCGCCCTGGATGTCGCCGTGTTCGGGTCCCCCAACGAATGGTTCGGTCACGACTCCGTCTACTACGCCACCTACACCCGCGACCCGGCCTTGGGCTTCCCGGCCCGGCATTACTCGACCGCGGTGCCTCTTGACGCGATCCGTGACGGCGATCCCGACGGCGACACCGCCAGCGTGGAGATCACCGATGCCCACAACCCGTACCTCCACGGAAACGCAGCCACCGTCGCCGCTGCCACGTTCAGCCATTGGCGGCTGACCGACACCGCTGAGGCGACCGTGCAGCGCTGCTCCCTGACCTGCCGCAGCGCCGAGGAGGCGTTCGCGTCGTTCGTGTCCGGCAGCACCCTCACCGCTGCCACGAACCCCGCTGACGGCTCCACAACCGCTGTCAGGCACTCCTGTGTGGCCGACGCCGCCACCAGCGTCACCGATGAGATCACGTCCTCGCAGGCGTACTGGGACAGCTATCCCGACTCGGTGGCGCTGTGGGGTGCCGCTGACGCCTCTGACTCCGGCTGCCTGCCACAGGTCGCCGCTGGCTGCCAGGCTGCGACGCTGGCGGACTGGTCGCTGTGCTATTCGTTGTGGCCGGCCACGGGTGGCCCACAGCAACTCGACGTCGCCTACCGGGCCTGCGACGAGCGGCTCGATGCGTTCAACGACGACCGCACCGACGCAGAAGCCGCGGGCCGCAGCGAGTCCGACTACTGCTCCGAGGGAACCATCACGGTCCTGCTGGGCGACTGCGTCTGGGACCCGACCGACGCGGACCGCGCCGCGCTGGCCGCCAAGGTCGGCTGGTACAGCTTCCTCGAGGCCCTGCCCGAGGGACCGCCCGGAGAGCCGTGGCCCCCACATCCCGAAGTCCCCGGCGGGGACCGTCACATCGTGGTGGCCAACTCGCCGGTCTGGCCCCGCGTCGCCACCGCGGACGCACTCGACGTTGACGGCGGCTCCGGCTGCGTGTGGTCCGCTCAGTGGCTCCAGGCGACGGTGACGCAGATGCTGCCGTGGGTGCCGGCGCACCGTGCCGCGGTCGAGGCCCACGGCGGGTTCGCCCAGTGGCTCGGCCGGTGGGACCGCCTCAGCGCCGACCAGCAGGCCGAAGCTCAGTCGCTGCACGTCGACGGCGACCTCGCCAGCGTCGCCTGTCCCGTCACGGCTGCCGCCGACGGCACCCAGCCCGCCGACCAGAACCTGTCCTACCAGCTGTGCCGCTGGGAGCTGACCCGACCCGGGGTTTGGCACTGGACCCTCGACGCCGAGTACACCGACGGCACCCGGACCGTCACCGAGACCCTCGCCGAGGACATCACCTGGTTCCGGAGCTTCGACGCCTACACGAACCAGCGGACCTGGTGGCGCCACAGGCGGGCTCAGACCGCAGCGGAGTAGCGTCAAGGCATGGTCGAGTTGCATCCGATGTGCCTGGCGCTGGCGCCCCTGCTCGGGACCTGGCACGGCTCGGGAGAGGGCAGCTATCCGACCATCGACGACTTCGCCTACACCGAGGAGCTCGTCTTTGGCCACGTCGGCAAGCCCTTCCTGTCGATGGTCCAGCGCAGCCGGGACCTGTCGACGGGTGCGCCGCTGCACGCCGAGGCCGGATACCTGCGGGCACAGCCCGACGGGGCCGTCGAGCTGACGGTGGCCCAGCCGTCGGGGATCGTGGAGGTGGACGTCGGCACGGTGACCCCGACCGGCGACGGCCTGGTCGTCGAGTTGGAGTCCGACCGGGTCGGCCTCACCCCGACGGCCAAGTCCGTCACCACGGTGAGGCGCCGGCTCAGCCTGGCCGGCCCGACGCTCGTGTCGGAGCTGTGGATGGCCGCCGTCGGCGAAGCAGAACTGATCCACCACGTGCGAGCAGAACTGGCCCATAGGCCGACGTAGCCTTGAGCCATGGCCACCAAGTCGAGGAGCCAGCAGCGGTTGGTGCGGCCCTGGAGCGGCGACGAGGCGTCCGGCAGCCGGCGAGCGGACCGCCTCGCCTCCGAGGAGCCGATGGCCATCGAACTCGACGACGTGCGGGTGGCCACCACCATGCGCACCCCGGGCAACGACTTCGAGCTGGCCGTCGGCTTCTGCTACGCCGAGGGGCTGCTTGACGGCCACCAGGTCACCCAGGTCAAGTACTGCGCCAAGGGCTCGGCGGCGGCCACCGACTTCAACGTGGTGTCGGTGTCCACCGGCGGCAAGGCGCCGCCTCCCCGCCCCCGGCTGACCACCACTACCTCGTCGTGCGGCTTCTGCGGCACGAGCGAGATCGACGAACTGGTCGCCAAGCTCTCTCCGGTGGGCGGCGCACCCGTGCGGTGGGAGGCGCTGGCCGCCGCTCCCGAGGAGCTCCGGCCCACCCAGGAGCTGTTCGACGCCACCGGCGCGGTCCACGCCGCCGGTGTGGTGGCGGCCGACGGTTCGGTGGCCACGGTGCGAGAGGACGTGGGCCGCCACAACGCAGTCGACAAGCTCATCGGGCGGCTCTTCCTCGACGGCGAGCTCCCCGCCACCGGACTCGGCCTGGTGGTCAGCGGCCGGGCCAGCTTCGAGCTGGTCCACAAGGCCTGGGCCGGCGGTTTCCGGGCCCTGGTAGCGGTGAGCGCGCCCACCGCGCTGGCGGCGGCCACCGCGGAAGCGGCCGGGATGCAGCTGGCCGGCTTCGCCCGGGGCGGCGCCATGACCGTCTACGTCGACGCCTGAGGCTGAGCGCTGGCCGGGCTTCATACACTGCGGTGATGCACGAACCGGTGGGAGTGGGCGACGGGCTGGCCGTCGTGCACCTGTTCTGCGCCCGCACTCCCGACACCGACGACGCCGCGGTGCTCAGCGCGGTGAAGCAGGCCACCGATGCCGGGGGCCAGGTGGTGACGGTGGCGGTGCTGGGCCATCTGGCGCAGCTGTGCTTCATGGGCCTGCATGCCGACGCCTGGGTGCTGCGCGACCTGCAGACCGGGCTGGAGCGCGCCGGCCTCGATGTGGCCGACAGCTACGTGTCCATCACCGAGCTGTCCGAGTACGCCCTGGGCCTGCCCGCGGAGATGGCCGACATGCGCCTGAACCCCAAGCTGCCGCCGCCCGACAAGCCGGCGTGGTGCTTCTACCCGATGACCAAGCGGCGCAACGTCGGCCAGAACTGGTATGAGCTGCCCTTCGACGAGCGCAAGGAGCTCATGTACGAGCACGGGGCCTCGGGACGCAAGTTCGCGGGACGCATAGTGCAACTCGTAACCGCCTCCACCGGGCTCGACGACTGGGAGTGGGGCGTGACCCTCTTCGGTGAGGACCTTCGCGCCCTCAAGGAGACCGTGTACACGATGCGTTACGACCGGGCCTCGGCCGCCTACGCCGAGTTCGGCCCCTTCGTGACCGGCCTGGTGGGACCCGTCAACGAGATCCTCGCCCGGACGCGCTAGGCGCCTCTCGGCCGGTGACCGGGGAGCCGGGAAGCTTCAGGGCGGTCTGGGACCGTGCCGGCGTCGTTGAGGGCTGGCTGAGCCCCGAGCAGGGCCGGAAGCTGTTCGATGCGGCCCGGAGGTTGGGCCCGGGCGCCACCATCGTCGAGATCGGCAGCTTCCGGGGCCGCTCCACCATCGTGCTGGCCGCGTCCGGACCCGACGACGCCGAGGTGGTGGCCATCGATCCGCACGGAGGCGGTGACCGTGGCCCCCAGGAGATCACTCCCGACGCGGCCCGCGGCGACGCCGACCATGCTGCCTTCAGCGACAACCTCGCCTCTGCGGGCGTCGAGAACCGGGTCAGGCACGTGCGCAAGCTGTCCTCCGACGCCCTGGAGGACGTGTCGGGTGACGTGGACTTGCTGTTCGTCGACGGTGCCCATCGCCTCGGCCCGGCCCGGGCCGACATCGTGGGGTGGGGCGACCGGGTGTGTGACTCCGGCACGATGCTGGTTCACGACGCCTTCAGCTCGGTGGGCGTGACCCTTGCCCTGCTGTCGACCACGGCCATCAGCCCCCGCTGGAGGTACGCCGGCCGCGTCGGGTCGCTGGCCGAATTCCGCCGCGGCGACCTGTCGCTCCGGGATTGCCTGATCGATGCGGCCCGCCTGGCCGTCCAGCTGCCGTGGTTCGCCCGCAACCTCGTCATCAAGTGCCTGATCGTGGTCAAGCTCGGCAGTCTCACCCGCCTGCTCGGCCACCGGGGCGGCTGGCCCTACTGACGAGAGGCCGGCGGCTGCCGACCGACGGCGCTGATCCGGTGCCCTCACTCGACCGGCGTTAGGGTGCCAGGGGTGGGCGAGAACGCGAACGCTCCCAAAGCGCCGGTCGAGGCATCCGGCGCACCCGGCGAAGCGGCCGGAGAGGCCGACATCCTCCGCTGGGCCGAGAGCCTGGCCGGCATAGCCCAGACCGGGCTCGGCTTCACCGAGAGCCGTTACGAGCAGGAGCGCTTCGAGGAGGTGCTGGCCGTGGCCGCCGACATCCGGGCCCACAGCGCGGTCGGGATCGACACTGGCAAGCAGGTGCAGGATTGGCTCGACGGCGTCGGCTCGGGCATCGCCGGGTATGTCACGCCGAAGATCACCGTCGGTGCCATCGTCGGCGACGATGAGGGCCGCATCCTGCTAGTGCAGAGGGCGGACTCCGGCTGGTGGCTGTATCCCACCGGCTGGTCCGACGTGGGCTACTCGCCGTCGGAGGTCGCCGTCAAGGAGGTGAGCGAGGAGACCGGGATCGACTGCGAGGTCATCCGTCCCATCGCAATCCTCGACGGCATGCGCCTCGGCTTCCACCGCGTGCCGCTGGTCTCCATCGTGTTCCACTGTCGCAGCCTGGGCGGGGAACTCGAAGCCCACCCGCTGGAGTGCTCCGATGTCGGGTTCTTCGCCGAGGGCGAGCTGCCCGAGCGCACCGCCCGCCCCGAGATGTGGGCCCCGCACGCCTTCAGAGCCATCCGCGGCGAGCCCGTGGACGTGCTCTTCGATCGTCCCCGCACCCCGCCCTGGCGAGGCGGTGAGGACGGGGCTCACCCCTAGCCGCTGTCGCGCAGGAACTGCTCGACCTCGGCCACCAGCCGGTCGGGGTCGTCGTGCAGGGGAGTCTTCGGGCGCGACTGCTCCCGGCTGGCGTCCCAGGCCTTCTCGAGGCGACCGACATACTCGGCGGTCTCCTCGTCCTCGGCCACGATCCGGGTGACCTCCTGCTCATAGGCCTCGGCCCGCTGCTCAAGGTCGAGGGTGGGAACCGGGGCCCTCATCACCGTGCACACCCGTCTCACCAGTGCCAGCGCGGCCTTGGGGGACGGCGCGGCCGGCATGTACGACGGCACTGCCGACCAGAACGAGGCGGTGGGGTATCCGGCGGTCATGAAAGCCGAGGACAGCACCCCGACGATGCCGGTGGGGCCCTCGTAGCTGGACGGTGTGAGGTCGAGTTCGGCCCGCAGTTCGCTGTCCTCGGCTGAGCCGTACACCTCCACGGCACGGCTGTGGGGCACCTCGGCCAGCAGTGCGCCCAGGGTCACCACCCTTCTCACCCCCAGCGAATCGGCCAGGGCGATCAGCTGCTCGGAGAACGTGCGCCACCGCAGTTGCGGCTCGGTGCCGATCAGCACCACCGCGTCGATAGCGGGGTCGTCCAGGCGTACCACCCGCACCTCGTTCGCGGGCCAGCTGATCTGCCGGGCCTTGCTGTCGTCCAGGTTCACTATGGGACGGCTGGACGTGAAGTCGAAGAACGGCTCGGGATCGATCTCGGCAACCTGCTCGCATCCCCAGCGGTCGGCCAGATGGGCGGCCGCGGTGGTGGCCGCATCGCCGGCGTCGTTCCAGCCCTCGAAAGCAGCAATCAGAGTGGGACCGTCGAGCTGAGGCTTGGGCCCTGACCACCGTACATGGGTCGGTTCAATTGGCACGGGCGCCACGATACCGCCACCCGGAGGCACGGACGCGCCGGTGTCAAGCCAGCTCGGGACGGTTGCGGAAGTGCTCCAGGGCCTCCGGGTTGGCCATCGCTGCGGTGTTGTGGACCGGCCGCCCGCAGATCACGTCTCGCACCGCCGTCTCGGTCATCTTGCCCGACCGGGTGCGGGGAATGTCGGGCACCGCGGCGATCACCGAGGGCACGTGCCTCGGGGACAGCTCCGAGCGGATGCGGGCCCGGATCCTGTCGCGCAGCTCGTCGGTCAGCTCATGACCGGGGGCCATTCGCACGAACAGCACGACGCGGGTGTCGGCGCCCCAGGGCTGGCCGACCGCGATGCTCTCTGACACCTCAGCGAGGGTGTCGACACGCCGGTAGATCTCGGCGGTGCCGATGCGCACCCCGCCGGGATTGAGGGTGGCGTCGGAGCGTCCCGATATCACGAAACCTCCCGACGGGGTCCGTGACGCGAAGTCCCCGTGGTGCCACACACCGGCGATGCGCTCGAAGTAGGCGGCCCGGTAGCGGGTGTCGCCGGGGTCGTCCCAGAAGCGCAGCGGCGT
>LXNJ01002467.1_pt1 | contig 10123 bp, 9 predicted proteins | sample 809081 | NCBI WGS metagenome assembly LXNJ01 (sample SAMN04870510, study PRJNA318959) | sponge metagenome | biome: sponge; feature: marine sponge reef; material: water | host: Petrosia ficiformis | place: Greece: Milos, Mediterranean Sea | collected 2013-05-29 | depth 5-7 m
CCCCGGAGAATCGGGATCCCGCCCGCCACGGCGGCCTCGAACAACAGGTGCCGGCCCCGGCGTCCGGCCTCCCGCAGCAACGCGGGGCCGCCGTGGGCGATGACCTGCTTGTTGGCGGTGACGACGGACTTGCCGGCGGCCAGCGCCTGCTCGATCCAGCCCCGGGCCGGGTCCTGCCCGCCGACCAGCTCGACGATGACGTCCACCGGGCTGTCGACGAGGGCCTGGAACGAGTCGGTCCAGACCACGTCGGGTCCCGCCCAGTCGACACGCTTGCGGGCGACGTCGCGGTTGCAGACGTGCGTCAGCCGCAGGCCCGGGTGCGAGCCGTCGGCGAGGATGCGGGCCACCGCCCGCCCCACCGTTCCGAAACCTGCGATGCCCACGGTGCACCCGCACCGGGTCGGTCGACTGGCCGTCACCACGTCCATGCGACTGTGCAAAAAAAAACCACCATCCGGTGCGGATGATGGCTGGTCGGACCCTGCTGCTCTCCGGCTACATCACCCACTGTGCCCGCGCGGAGCGGGCGCCATGGTGGTCATCACAACCGGAGTCGTCATGTTCTCTGTCATGGCCTGCGCTCGAGCTTGCTGCACGCCCTTCTGATCAACAGCGCATTGTAGCCGTTCGCGGCTCCGCCGTCAAGCCGCTTGCCCCGGCACGAAGCCGCCCGGCTCCCGGCCGGAGGGCGCCCGGGGCTTCCGGCCCGCCGTTCTGCCCGCTGACGCTCCCCCCCGCGGCGCCGAGCCCCGACCGCGGAACCGCCGGTGCGCCGGTTGACACCCGCCGGACCGAGGAGTAGTATCCGCCGCACCCTCCGTCCGGGTGGCGTCTCATGCCGAATCGTTCCAAGTGGCAGTCCCTCCCCACCGAAGCCATCAATCCCCGCTCCATCGCGATAGACCAGGCCTCCACCGAGGAGATCGCGGAGCTCATGCTCAAGGAGGACCGCCGCATCATCAAGGCGGTGCAGCGCGAGAAGGAGCGCATCGTCATCGCCGCCGAGCTGATCACCCAGGCGTTCGGCAAGGGCGGCCGGCTCGTGTTCGTGGGGGCGGGCACCAGCGGGCGGCTCGGCGTCCTCGAGGCGGCGGAGATGCCGCCCACGTTCAGCACCCCCGCCCAGCTCGTGCAGGCGATCATGGCAGGCGGGCGCGAGGCGTTCTTCAAGTCGCGGGAAGGCGTCGAGGACAACTTCGAGGAGGGCGGCCGGGCCGTGCGACGGCTGCGCCTGACGAGCAAGGACGTCCTCGTCGGGATATCCGCCAGCGGCATGACCCAGTTCGTGCGGGGGGCGCTGACCCGGGCGCGCCGGGCGGGGGTGAAGATCGTCTTCGTCACGTGCTGGCCGGGGAGCGAGCTGCAGACGTTCGTCGACGTCATCATCGCCCCCGAGGTGGGGCCCGAGGTCATCGCCGGATCGACCCGGTTGAAGGCGGGCACGGCGACGAAAATGGTGCTCAACATGCTGACCACCATCTCCATGGTCCACATCGGCAAGACCTACGGCAACCTGATGGTGGACGTGCAGACGGGGTCGGAGCAGCGCCGGAGCCGGGCCCGCAACATCATCACGACGGTGACCGGCCTCGACTACGACGCGGCCGGGCTGCTGCTCGGGCGCGCGAAGTGGAACGTCAAGGCCGCCATCGTGATGGAGAAGACCGGCGACACCTACGCGAAGGCCCTCGCCCGCATCCGGCGCGCCGGCAACCTCGTGCGCCGGGCCATCGGCGAGGACGCATTTCCCCGTTCCGCCCGGGGGTGAGCCGCCCCGCCCCGCGGCCCGCGGCGGCGGCGCGCCGTCGGGCGCACCGGATCCGGGCGGCGCCCGGCGCCTGACCGGACGCCTCCGCACCTGCCTCCATGAGCCTGCTCGACCTCCTGGTCATCGTCGTCTACCTGGCCGCGACCCTTTCGCTGGGCCTGGTCCTCGCGCGCGGGCAGACGACCGTCCGCGACTACTTCGCGGCCGGCCGGCGGGCGCCGTGGGGCGTGGTGATGGCCTCGATCGTCGCGACGGAGACGAGCACCGCGACCCTCGTCAGCGTTCCGGGGTTCGCCTTCGGGACGGACCTGACCTTCCTGCAGCTCGTCTTCGGCTATCTCGCGGGCAGGGCGATCATCACCGTGCTCCTGCTGCCGGGCTACTTCCGGGGCGAGTACCTCACCGTCTACCAGATCCTCGCCGAGCGCTTCGACGCCGGCGTGGGCCGCCTCGCCGCCACCATCTTCCTGGCGACCCGGAACCTCGCCGACGGGCTCAGGCTCATGGCCGCGGGGCTCGTGCTCGGGGCCGCCCTCCTGACGTGGCCGGCCGCCGGCGGCGCCGCCGCCGCGCTGGCCCCGGGCCTCGCGCCGTCCACCACCCTGCTCATCCTGTCGATCGTCGCGATGGGCGCGCTCACCACCGTCTACACCTGCCGGGGTGGGCTGACCGCGGTGCTGTGGACGGACATGGTGCAGCTCGCGGTGTACCTGGGCGGCTCGATCGTCGCGGCGGTCGTCCTCCTCGACCTCATTCCTGGCGGATGGGCGGAGGTGGCCGCGGCCGGCTCCGAGGCGGGCCGGTTCCGCCTCTTCGACTTCTCCCCGGACCCGTCCCGGAGCTACACGTTCTGGTCGGGCCTCGTCGGCGGGGCCTGCCTCACCGTCTCGACCCACGGCACCGATCAGCTGATCGTGCAGCGGTACCTGTGCAGCCGCTCCCGGAGCGCAGCCGGCAGGGCCCTGCTCTGGAGCGGGGTCGTGGTCCTCGCGCAGTTCGCGCTCTTTCTCGTCATCGGGGTCATGCTTTACGTCTACTACACGGGCCACGCCCCGGACGTGCTGGCGGCGCTGTCGCCCGCCGGGGCGGTCCAGACCGACCGCCTCTTCCCGACGTTCATCGTCACCGAGCTGCCGGCCGGCGTGCGGGGCCTCATGGTGGCGGCGGTCGTCGCGGCCGCGATGTCCACGCTCTCGTCCTCGCTGACCGCGTCGGCGTCGACCACCCTGGCCGACTTCTACCTGCCCGCGACCGGCGGCGCCCGGCCGGCCGGGCACTACCTCGCGGTGGCCCGCCGCGCCACCATGGTCTGGGGCGCCGTCCAGGTGGCCGTCGCCCTCGCGGCGATTCCCGTGTCGCAGAGCATCGTCGACGAGGTGCTGGGCATCTCGTCGTTCACGAACGGCCTCATCCTCGGCGTCTTCCTCCTGGGCCTCGCCGGCTACCGCCGCAACGCGACCGCGTACGTGGGAATCACGGTCGGCGCGGCCGCGATGCTGGCGGTCCGGCTGCTCACGAGCGTGTCCTGGCAGTGGTACGTCCTCATCGGCGCGGCGGTGACGATGGCGGCGGGATGGACGGCCGACCGCAACGCCGCGACGAGGGCTGCCGACGATGGATAGGCGCGCCGCCTTCGCCCCCGTCGCGCGGATCGTCGACGACGCGGTGCGCCGGCGCGCCTTTCCGTGCGCCGCCGTGGAGGTCGGCGGCAGCGCCGGCCCGATCTGGAGTCATGCCGCCGGCGCCCTGTCCTACGACGACGAGGCCGAGCCGGCAACGGCCGACACGATCTTCGATCTCGCGTCCCTGACGAAGGTGCTGGCGACCGCCACGGTCCTCATGCGGCTCGTCGACGCCGGCGCCGTCACCCTCGCCGACCGCGTCGGTAGCCGGCTCGCCGAGTGGCGGGGCGGCGGCCGCGATGCGGTGACCGTCGCCGACCTCCTCGAGCACGCGGGCGGCCTGACCGCCCATCTGCCGTTCTTCCGCGACCACCGCGGGCGCCGCGACTACCAGCACGCCATCTGCACCCTGCCCCTGGAGTACCCCCCGCGGACGCGGTCCGTCTACAGCGACCTGGGGTTCGTCCTGCTCGCGTTCATCGCCGCCGACGCGGCCGGGGCCGGCCTCGACGAGCAGTTCGACGAGGTCGCGGGCCGCCTCGGCATCGCCGACATGCGCTTCCGCCCCCCCGCCGCGTGGCGTTCGCGGACGGCGCCGACCGAGGTCGACCCGTGGCGGGGACGCCTGCTGCGCGGCGAGGTGCACGACGAGAACGCCTGGGCCCTGGGCGGCGTCGCCGGGCACGCCGGCCTCTTCGGCACCGCCCCGGCGGTGGGCCGCTTCGCCCGGGCCGTCCTCGAGACGCTGCGGGGGCGGCCGCGGCTGGCCCGCCCGGAGACCCTCGCGCGTTTCGTGCGGCGCGGCCGCGTCGCCGGCAGCTCGCGTGCGCTGGGGTGGGATACGATGCTCGTCACCTCGTCGTGCGGGCGGTCGCTGTCCCCCGCCGCCTTCGGGCACACGGGCTTCACGGGGACGTCCCTGTGGGTGGATCCGGTGCAGGATCTGTACGTGGTGCTGCTGACCAACCGGGTCCATCCGACCCGGACCAACGAGGCGATTCTCGGGGTCCGCCCCGCCGTGCACGATGCGGTGGTCCGTGCCCTCACCCGCGGGAGCTGACACGCCGGCCATGACCCTGACGCTGCTCGACTGGGTGATCCTCGCCGGCTTCCTGCTCCTCCCCGCCGCCGTCGCCCTGTCCGTCGCGGGCCGCGCCGGCAGGAACCTGCGCCAGTATTTCCTCGCCGGCGGCGACCTGCCGTGGTGGCTCGCGGGGACGTCGATGGTGGCGACCACGTTCGCGGCCGACACCCCGCTCGCGGTGACCGGCATCGTCGCCCGGGACGGCGTCGCCGGCAACTGGATCTGGTGGAACGGCGCCCTCGGCAGCATGCTCAGCGTGCTGTTCTTCGCCCGGCTGTGGCGGCGGGCGGGCATCCTCACCGACGTCGCCTTCGTCGAGATCCGCTACCACGGGCGGGCGGCCCGCCTCCTGCGCGGGTTCCGCGCGCTCTACCTGGGGCTGCCCGTCAACTGCATGATCATCGGCTGGGTCAACCTCGCGATGGCCAAGATTCTCGAGGTCACTTTGGGGTGGACGCGGCTCACCGCGGTCTTCGCCGGCCTCGCGCTGACCGGCGCCTACGTGACGGTGTCGGGCCTGCGCGGCGTGGTGATGACGGACCTCATCCAGTTCGCCCTCGCCATGACCGGGGCCCTCGCCGTGGCGTACTTCGCCCTCCGCGCGCCGGAGGTCGGGGGCCTCCCGGGGCTCGGCGAGCAGCTGCCGGAGACCACGTTCCTCATGCTGCCGGCCGCCGGCGCGTCCGCTTCCGGCGCCGCGTCGACGCTGAGCCTCTCGGCGGCCGCGTTCGTTGCCTATCTCGGCGTGCAGTGGTGGGCGAGCTGGTACCCCGGCCAGGAGCCGGGCGGCGGCGGGTATCTCGCGCAGCGGATGATGGCGGCGCGGGACGAGCGCCAGGCGACGCTGGCGACGTTGTGGTTCACCGTCGCCCACTACTGCGTGCGGCCGTGGCCGTGGGTGCTCGCCGCCCTCGCCGCGCTGATCCTGTATCCGGACATCGCCGACCGCGAGGCGGGTTACGCCCTCATCGTCCGCGACCACCTCCCCGCGGGCTGGCGCGGGCTGGTGCTCGGCAGCCTCGCGGCCGCGTTCATGTCGACGATGTCGACCCAGCTCAACTGGGGCGCCTCCTACCTCGTCCACGACGTCTACGCCCGCTTCGTCCGGCCGGAGGCGGACAACGCCCACTACGTCCGCGCCGCGCGCGTCGCCACCCTCGGCATCATGGTCCTGAGCGCCGGGGTCACGCTGTACCTGGACAGCGTCCGCCAGGCGTGGGAGCTGATTCTCCAGGCGGGGGCGGGCATCGGGCTGGTGCTGATTCTCCGGTGGTACTGGTGGCGCATCAACGCGTGGTCGGAGATCGCGGCGATGGTCGCCCCCCTCGTCGGCCATCTCGCGCTGGCCCGGTTCACCGACGTCGCGTTCCCCGAGTCCCTGCTGTATCTCGTGGCGTGGACGACGGCCTGCTGGCTCGTGGTGACGTGGCTCACCCCGCCCGAGCCGGAGGCGACCCTGGCCGCGTTCTACCGGCGGGTGCGCCCCGGTGGCCCGGGGTGGGCGAGGCTGGCCGCCCGCATCGGCGAGCCGGCGCCGCCGCCCATCCGGGGCCAGATGGCCGACTGGCTCGCGGGGCTGGGGCTCGTCTACGGCGCTCTCCTGGGGGCCGGCGCGCTGGTGCTGCCGGCCGGGGGACCGGCTTGGCCGTACGTAGCGACCGCAATCGCGAGCGGGGCCGTCCTCTACCGCCGCATCGGCGCGCGCGGATGGGCGGACGCGGCGGGCTGATCGGCCCGCGTCTCTCCGCGTCCAGTCCCACGCGTCTCGTGGCTGCCGGCCGGCGCCGAGGCAACGCCCGGCTTCCGGGTCCCGGCGCGGCTCGTGTCGGGCCGGCGGCCTGCTAACATACCGGCATGCGCCCGCGCGGCCCCAGGCGAGGCTCCGAGGCCGGCTACGCGATGGCGGGGCTGCTCGTCGCCATCGGGATCATGAGCGTCCTGATGTCGGTGGCGATGCCCGCGTGGCGCACCCTCGCCAAGCGCGAGAAGGAAGCCGAGCTGCTGTTCCGCGGCCAGCAGTACACGCGGGCCATCGACCTCTATCAGCGGCGGTTTCCCGGCGCCTACCCGACCGACCTCGAGATGCTCGTGGAAGAGCGCTTTCTCCGGCGCCTCTATCCGGACCCGATGACCGGCGAGCCGTTCCGCATCCTGACCCAGGGCTCGGCCGCGGCGGCCGCGGGCGAAACGGCTGCCGGCGCCGACGGGGAGGATGGCCGTTCGCGGAGCCGGTTCTCCGACCGCGACGGGCGAGTTGGGTTCGGCGTCCCGGGCTCGGGCCTGGGAGGCGGGGCCGGCAGGGTCTCCCCCGGTCCGTTCTCGGGGGCCCCGGGCGGGGACGACGAGGAGCTGGGCGGCATCGTCGGGGTCGTCAGCCGCTCCACGGACGAGTCGCTCCGCGACTACAACGGCGCCACCCGCTACGATCAGTGGCTCTTCGTCCACCAGGGACAGGGGACGACGCCCGGGGCCGCGGGTGCGGCGGCGCCGTTCCCAGGGGGCATCGGGAGCGGACCGGGCGGACCTGGCGGCATCGGTAATGCGGCCGGGAGTCTCGATGGCGGGCTCTTCCGGCGCCCTGCCGGCGGCGGCTTCGGGGACCGTGCCGGCCAGGGCCGGCCGCCGGGGCGGTAGCCCCCGCCCGGCGTTGGGCGCTCGTAGAATGCGACCATCGTCGGGGCGTCGCCCCGTCCAAATACGTGCATGAACAACGACCTGGAGGTGATGTCGGCCTGCCGACACGACGCTCGATCCCCTTCCGGCATGGCCGGGCGGGAAGGGCGGCGCGCCGATCCCGGGACCTGCCCCGGGCGCGGCCCGCCCGCCTACCACTCGGCGTAGGGGGTGCCGTCGAGGCCGGCGCCGCTCGCGCCGCTGTGCACGTCGAAGACGCCCTGCGCGAGGGGATCGGCGGGGTCGTACTCGGCGAGGACGACCCGCCAGGTCGCCGGCGAGCGCGTGAACGGGTCTTCCGGGATCGCGCGCAGATATCCCTCGGAGACCAGGCTCTCCAGGGCCGGCGGATACTCGGTCCGGTCGGCGTAGTACTGATCGATCGCGTCGCGCATGCGAAAGAGGTCTTCCTTCAACACCGCTTCCCGAGCTCGCGTCACCGCCGTCCCGTAGCCGACCATGGCGATGGCGACCAGCGTCGACATCAGCGAGACCACGACCACCAGCTCGATGAGCGTCCAGCCCGCCGCCGAAGCGGCGCCGGTCGCCGTCCGCCGTCGGGCCGGGGTCGGCGGCCGGGCCTCCGGCCGGGGCTCCCCACGTCGGGTACGGCAGCCTTCCATCGTCACCACTCGTCGTAACGGGTCCCATCGAGAGCCGTCGCCGTCGATCGCGAGTAGACGTCGTACACGTTGTCGCCAGCCTTCCATCGTCACCACTCGTCGTAACGGGTCCCGTCGAGGGCCGTCGCCGTCGATCGCGAGTAGACGTCGTACACGTTGTCGCCGCTCCAACGCCGGGAATCGGGCTCGTCGTCGTACGAGCGCAGCCCCCACTCGCGGCCTTGCGTCATCGGATCGAACGGAATGCGCCGCAGGAAGCGCATCTTGCGGCCGGTCGCGTCGCTGGCCATCTCGACGCCCTCGACGAGGATCTCGAGGCTGGCCGGGTAACCCTGGTTGTCCGCCTCCACCTCGAGGCCGCCGATCATGCCGAGGTCGACGGCGTCCTTGTAGCGGTCGATCGCGGTGCGCATGTCCCGCAGCGCCCGCCGCAGCTCGGCCTCGCGCTGGCGCTGCATCGTCACCCGGGCCAGCGGCATCACCGCCGACGCCAGGATGAGGACGATGGCGCTGACCACGAGCAGCTCGACGAAGCTGTACCCCTGCTCGCCCCCGGCCCGCGCGCGCAGGGTGCGCAGGAGCCCGCGGCGCTCCCTCATGGCCCGGACCCTCCCTCCCCCGCCGGGACGGCGTCGCGATAGTACGTCGAGACCCCGAGGGTCAGCACCAGCCGGTCGTCCGACTCGTTGCCCTGCCCCAGCGCGACGTCTTCGACGAGGATGAACTCGGGGGCCGTCTCGAGGACGTGGATAAAGCGGCGGACGTCCTCGTAGCGACCCGCGAGGACCATCGTGGTCCGCAGCCGCGACAGCCGGCTGCCGCGTTCCCGGTCCGACACGCTGCTCTGCCGCTCGAGCACGAGGGCGGAATCGCGGGCCAGTCGATCGAGGTACGGCGAGAGAATGGCGCGAGCGCCCGCGAAGTCGGGCGGGAGCACCTGCGTGTAGAACTCCTCGAGGCGCTCCTCGGCGCGGGTGCTGCTGGCGCCGGTCCGGGTCGCCGTCTCCCAGGCGGTCCGCACCTGGACGAGGCGGCTCTCCGCCGCCGCCGCGTCGGCCTCTGCCTGCACCACCTTCCGCGACCACGGGTACAACGCCACCGCGTAGAGAAGGGCGTCGACCGCCAGCAACAGGGCCACGGCCGTCACCAGCCGCCGGTGATCCGAGGCGATACGCCGCAGCAGCGTCATCGACATGCCGGTCTCGATTATCGAGCCCCGCGGCGCGCATCCTCGGTCGCGGTCACGGCTCTGCCTGAAGTCGCGGCGGCCGGAGATCATCGAGCCCCGCGGCGCGCGCCCCAAGCCCGGAAATCGTCGCCTTCGGCTCCGATTGCCGCCCAACCGACCCTGCCAGAAGTCCGCGCCGTTCTACGGCGAAGACTCCTGGCCGCCGGGCCCGGCGTCGGAGGCGCCCGTCCCCGGCGCCGCCGCCGCCGCGTTCCCCGGCGGGCCGCCCTCCCCCGATCCGCCGCCGGCGGCGTCGAGGGGCGCCGCCGACTCGAGGTAGCGGCCCCGCAGCACCGCGCGGTACATCCCGTCCTCGGTCAGCTCCACCTGCCGGTTCAGCACGCCGATGAACGCGCCGGACGTCTCCAGGGACGTGACGAACCGGCTGATGGCGTCGAGGCTCCGGCCCAGCACCCCCATCGCCACGTCGACCGTGCCCGGCTCGATCTCCGGCCGCACCTCGGTCACCATCACGTCCGGCGGCAGGGTGGCCTCGATGCGGTTGAAGAAGTCGGTCCACGAGAACACCCGCTGGGTGATAAGGGTGTTGGCCTCGCGCGTCGCCTCCGCCAGCGCCGTGAGGTCCCGCGGGGTCGCGGCGCGCTGCGCCTCGGACGCGCGGGCCGCCACGACCGCCGTGTCCCGGGCCGCGCGGTCGATGCGCGCCTCGAGGTCGCCGTTCAGGCGGGCGAGGTCGACGAGGCGCACGACCCCGGCCGCGAGGACCGCCAGGGCGAGCGCCGCCACGACGCCCAGGGCGGCCTGGGCGAAGCGCTCGTTGTAGAACGGCCGGGTCGCGAGATTGGTCCGCAGCATCGCCTGCCTGCAACATACCACGGGTACGCAGGCGGCCGCGGGCCCCCGCCATCGTGGCCGCCGCGGGCGCCGTCTCCGTGTACCCGCGCGACGATCGCGCCGCCACGGGGCTTGCCGCAGGGCGCCTGCCGCCTGTTCGCGCGACGGTCGCCCCCGCTCTCGTTCGCGCGACGGGTCACGCCGGCGCTTCGCTCGCCGCGTGCTCGCGCAGCAGCAGACCGGCCGGCGCCGCGATGACATCGGAGAGCGCCCCGCCGGCGCGCGGCGGCTCGGCCGGTCGGCCCGCCGCGAGGGGAGTCACGGCGG
>LXNJ01002468.1_pt1 | contig 10119 bp, 8 predicted proteins | sample 809081 | NCBI WGS metagenome assembly LXNJ01 (sample SAMN04870510, study PRJNA318959) | sponge metagenome | biome: sponge; feature: marine sponge reef; material: water | host: Petrosia ficiformis | place: Greece: Milos, Mediterranean Sea | collected 2013-05-29 | depth 5-7 m
CGCGCGACCCAATCCTGAAAGACGTCCAGCGGCCAACGACTCCAGCGACCACCGTGGGAGAGGTGTGCCGGGAGGATGTAGAACACCTCGATGAGCGACATCGCGAGGACGGTGATCACGACGATGGCGACCACCCCCAGGATCTGCCCGAAGATGCCCGTGACGAACATCAGCGGCGCGAACGCGGCCATGGTCGTCAACACGCCGATCAGCACCGGCCCCTGGACACCGTGGGCACCGGCGATCGCCGCCGCCGGACCCGCGAGGTGGCCGGCTTCCTGCTCGGCGACGATGTTCTCGCCCACCACCACGGCGTCGTCCACCACCACGCCAAGCACCATGATCAGCGCGAACAACGACACCATGTTGATGTTGACGGCGAGGAAGTCGAACAGCAGAAACGCGCCGAGGAAGGAGATGGGAACGCCCATGGCCACCCACATCGCCAGCCTGAGGTCGAGCATGACGACGAGAAACAGGAACACCAGGGCGAACCCCAGGATGCCGTTGCGCACCAAGAGGTTCAGGCGGGCGTCGAGGATGTCCGTCTGATCCTCCCAGATCGCGACGTCGACGCCCGGGGCCGGCTGGTAGGTCGCGAGCAGTTCCTTGATCGCGTCCGCGATCACCAGCACGTCTTCGGCTTCGGACTTCTGCACGCGGACGAAAACGCTCTGCCGACCGTTGTATTCGTTCAACAGATCGACATCGGCGAAACCGTCGCGCACCGTCGCGACATCGCCCAGGCGGAGGATGGCGCCGTCGGGTCGCGCGCGCAGGACGATGTCCTCGAACTCCTCGCCGCGCTCGCGTTTCAGGTTGGTGCGCAGCAGCACATCGCCCGCATCGGTGCGCAGTTCGCCGGACGACAGGTTGAGCGACGAGCGGCGAATGGCCGCGGCCACGTGGTCGATGGTCAGGTCGTAGCGCCTGAGATCCTCCTCGCGGACCTCGATGGCGATCTCGTAGTCCCGGGCGCCGGACAGGCTCACCAGGGAGACCGCGGGAAGCGCCAGCAGCGCTTGTTCCAGGTTCTCCGCGCCACGCCGCAGTTCCGCCTCGGACAGTTCGGAGGATACGACCAGCGTCATGACGTCGCTGACGGTCTCGGCGGCCACCACCTCGGCCTGCTCGGCTTCCTCGGGCGGAAAGTCCGCCAGTCGGTCGACCGCTGCCTCGACGTCGTCCCGGACCCTTTTCGAGTCGACGAAGTCCTTCAACTCGATGGTGATGGTGCCGACGTTCTCCGATGCCTTGGAAGTGATCCGGTCGACACCGTCGATGCCGGACACGGCCTCCTCGACCCGACGCGTGATGCCCTCCTCGACTTCGGTGGGCGTCGCGCCCGGGTAGGCCACGGTGACGATGACGATCCCCGGTGCGACGGTGGGGAAGATCTGCGCCGTCAGACGCATTCCGGCCAGCAGCCCGCCCACCAACATGAGCGTCATGATGAGATTGGCGGCGACCGGGTTCTTGGCGAAGTACTGGACGAAACCCCGGTCGGGCAGCGTGGGCACAACCGTCGGTGTCGCGGTCGACTCGCTCATGGGGCTCGCGGGTGCACGCCGGCGCCTTTCGCATGTGCGACCTGCACCGCCTGTCCCTGTTGCGCACCGGGTACGGCACCGAGGACGACACCGTCACCGGGATCGAACGCGGCCACGATCCAGCCGTCGGCGGTACGGCCAAGCGTGCGTGCCTCCACCCCCCGCAATTCGCCATCCGCAACCATCCAGACGCGGTTGTTGACCTGTTCAGCGGCCTCGGGAAGCAGGAACGTGTCGGCGAACACCGGACCGTCGATCTCGATGTCCACGAAAGTACCGGGCACCGGCGGCTCGCCGGTCACCTTGAGATAAAGCGTCGCGAACCGGGTGCGGCCGTCGAGTTCGGCGGACACTTTTTCCACGACGGCATCGAAGGTGCGGTGGGAGTCGCTCACCCGGGCCCGTCGGCCGATGGCGGGCTCCAGGCGCTTCAGGGTGTCCGCGGAAACGGGCGCCACCACCTCGATGGCATCCAGGGCGAAAACCTCGCCGAAGGACTGGCCGCGGGCTAAAAGCTGGCCCACCTCGGCACTCGTCCGGGTGACGGTGCCGGCGAACGGCAGCGAGAACGAGGTGCGTTCGAGGTCCAGTGCCGCCACGCGCTGACGTGCCCGCGCAGCGGCCAGGCGTGCCTCGGCCTGGGCGATCTGCGGCACCCGGGCCACCAGGGCCGGCACGTCCTCGTCGGGATGCAGGAGGTCGTAGTTGGCCCGCGCGGCGTCGCTCTTCGCCTGTTCGAGCAGCAGGTCCGACTCGGCCGTGGCGACATCGGCCTGGGCCGCGTCGGCGGCCAGTTCGAAGTCGCGGCGATCGATGGCCAGCAGTTGCTCGCCCGCCGCGAACGTGCCTCCGACGCGCAGCGACGGCGCGATCGAGACGACGCGGCCCGTGACCTGGGGCGTCAGCACGACGTGGTTGCGAACGTCGACGGAACCGGTCGCCGTGACGGTGAGCCTGTTGGCGCCGGCGACGGGGTGGAAGACGTTGACCAGCGGCTTGGGGCTCTCGGCGGCACCGATGCGCCGTTGCGCATCGCCGTTGTCGTCCGGTGCCCGGGCGTAGAGCAGGGCAAGCAGAACGAGGGTGACGACCACGACGACCTGCGTGGTCCCCATCCAGCGTCGCCGGGGCCGGCCGGATGCGGGGTCGCTGGTGTCCGAAGCGGACATGGGGTGTGACTGCTGCCGGAACCGACGTCAGTCCGGCAGTCCCAGGACCCGCTTGGCGATGATGTTGCGCTGGATCTCGGAGGTACCGCCCTCGATGGAGTTCGCCTTGGATCGCAGCCAGCCCCGGGTCGCGCCGCGCTCGGCACCGCTGAAGTCGTCGCCGCTCCAGCCGAGACCCCGGCTACCGAGGATCTCCATCATGAGGTCGTTGCGGCGCATGTTCTGCTCGGTGCCGTAGAGCTTGAACATCGACGACAGGAAACTCGGAGCCTGCGAGCTCGTGGCTTCCTCGAAGGATCGGCGGATGGTCAGCTGGTAGGCGTCGTCGCCGATGCGCTGCGCCGTGACCGCGTCCCGGATCGCCGGGTCGGCGATCCGTCCCTCGACTTCGCCGACGTACTCCCTAGCCCATTCGTCGATGGTCCGCTGCCGCTGGCGCATGCCGCCGCGCCCGCCGATGGAACTGCGCTCGTACTGCAAGAGGCGCTTGCCCACCGTCCAGCCCTTGCCGGGCTCGCCGATCAGGTTGCGCTTCGGCACCCGCACGTCGTCGAAGAAGGTCTGGCAGAACTCGGACGCGCCGCTGATCAGTTCGATGGGTGTGACGGTGACGCCGGGCGTGTCCATGTCGAGCACCAGGAAGGAGATGCCCTCGTGCTTCGGCGCGTCGAAGTCGGTGCGCACCAGGCAGAAGATCCAGTCCGCGCCCTGGGCGCCGGAAGTCCAGATCTTCGAGCCGTTGACGATGTAGTCGTCGCCGTCCTCCTCGGCGCGCATCATGAGGCCCGCAAGGTCGGAACCCGCACCTGGCTCGCTGTAGCCCTGGCACCAGCGGATGTCGCCGCGGACGATGGGCGGCAGGTGTTCGCGGCACTGGGCGTCGTTGCCGAACTCGAGGATGGCGGGCCCGATCATGGTCAGGCCGTGGCCGGTCAGCGCCGCTGGCGCGTTGATGCGCCGCATCTCCTCGTCGAGGATCATGTTCTCGGCGTTGGTGAGCCCGCCGCCGCTGTAGTCCCTGGGCCACGTCGGTGCCGTCCAGCCGCGTTCCGCCATGCGGTCCAGCCACAGCCTGGTGTCGGGGTTGCCGTACACGGCCTTGCGTCCTCCCGCCGTGTAGCCGCCGAGTCCGCGGCGCAGACTGTCCGGACAGTTCGCCGCCAACCACTCTCTTGCCTCCGCACGGAAATCCATAGCGCTCAAACCTCTTCTGTCGATGTCCTCAAAACGGAAACCCGCCGCTCGACCGCTCCATGGTTCGCTCCCAGCTGGATACCCGCCGACTCCTGACCCGAACGCCGTTGGCGGCACAGAGATCGACGACGGCGACGTGGCCGCCGGCGGCACCCGCGAAGTGCGCGACGGGCGAACCCGAGTAGACGGCGATCGTGTCGCCCTCGCTGTGATCTCCCCAGACGTGGATATGGCCCAGCGCCAGGTAGTCGAAGCCGGATGTCCTGATCTCGTCGCGGGTGATGGGCGATGAACCCTGGCCCACCCGGCGTTCCACGACCTGTCCATGGGCCATGCCGATGTTCCAGTACCGATCCCGGCGTTCGGGTGTGCCGACCAGCGGGTAGTTCTCCGGCGCGTGTTCGGCCATCGCCCTGCCCCAGACGCTGGCGCCGATCTCCTCCAGGACCACGCGGTCGCCGGCGTGGGACATCAGGCCGTGAACGTGCTCGCCGGCCTCGTCGAAGTCGAAGCGGTTCCACACCGAGGCCTCGTCGTGGACGTCGTGGTTGCCGGGGAGCATGACCACGGGGCAGCGCACGCGCTCGAACTGGCGGTACACGAAATCGATGTTGGAGTCGTCCACCCGGTTGTTGTCGAACAGATCGCCGGCGATCAGCAACAGGTCGGCGTTCTCCTCCAAGGTGGCGTCGACGACACCCGAGAAGGCCCGCTCGGCGCGGCTGCGGAAGCCGTCGGTCGCCGCGTCGGTGTCGCGGCTGTCGAGGTGCACGTCGGAGGTGTGCACGACGGTGAGGGGTTTGGGCATCGGGCAGGCAATCAAGGGCGAAACGAGACATCTTAGCAGTCTGCGCCGCCTCGGAGTCCGCCCCGGCTATACTCTTTCGTTGGCATTGGGGACGGCACGAATGGGTAACGGCAAGCACGCCAACGACATCTACGGCGATCTGGACGATCCCAAGTCCGCAGAGGCTCGGCCGGCCACCCCGGCGGCCACGGTCGTCCTGCTGAGGGACACCGATGAAGGCCCCGAGGTGCTGATGCTGCGCAAGAACTCCAGGATCGCCTTCGGCGGCATGTGGGTGTTTCCCGGCGGCCGCATCGATCCCGGGGACTCTCCGGCCGACGGCGACAAGGACATGGCCGCCCGCAACGCCGCCGCCCGGGAGGCCGCCGAGGAGGCCGGGGTGGATCTCGATCCGGCGGCGTTCACCTGGTTCGCCCACTGGACGCCGCCGCCTTCGACGCCTGTGCGTTTCGCCACCTGGTTCTTTGCCGCGCGGGCGACCGACCAGGCGATCGACATCGATGGCGGCGAGATCGAGGACCACCGCTGGATCCGGCCCGCCGACGCCTTGGCGAAGCACGCCGAGGGCGAGATCGACCTCGTCCCGCCGACCTGGGTGACCCTGCACCACGTGTCGCTGTACCGCCCAGTCGACGCTTTGCTCGCCGAACTGGGCTCGCACGAGCCGCGTTTCTACGAGACCCGGGCCGTTAAGCGCGCCGACGGCGTGCGCGTGGCGCTGTGGGCGGGCGATGCTGGCTACGACGACTGGGATGCTGACCGGGAGGGTTCCCGGCATCGGCTGGTGATGCCGGCACACGGCTTCACGTTCGAGAACGACGTCGTCGACTACTGATAGTAGCAATTCAATTCCCTGCGTCATTTGAATTTGGCGGCACATCCCTGTGCCGCGCTAGGGAAGGTCCTAATCGGACCTTCCCGAGCCGGCTTGCCGCCGGAGCGCGACCCGGGAGGCGAGCTCTGTCACGTGCCCGTCCTCGACGTTCAACGCCTCGAGAGCTGCCGCCAGTTCCAGCAGGTAGTCCGCGTTGCTGCCGCTGGGCCCCGACGAGCGTGCGATGTGGGCGGCGATCTCATCGGGTTCCGCCGGTCCCAGGAAGGCGTCGTTCCCCGGCGGCGCGATGTAGGTGACGCCCGGTACGAGTCGCCGACGGCCTCCGCCTTCGTCGAACAGGTGGATGTCCACGGTGACCCGCTCGTAGCCGTTCTTCTCGCGATGGTCGAGGTGTTCGAAGACCGCCCCGTCGACCTGGTAGGCGACGCCCACGCAGAGGGTGTCGTCCGCCGGGACGAGGGTGACCACCCGGCCGGGCGAGTCGGGCGTCCCCCGATGGTCGTGGGACCCCTGCCAGAACCGGCGTGCCCAGCCGGGAATCGCGGCCGGCCGGCGCTCGTGGTGGGGGAAGTCGGCGTGCCATATGAGGGAGCCGTAGCCGAACAGCCAGTGCTTCAAGTCGCGACGCCAAGGTGAGGAACACGGACTATGGCATGACCGATAATGTGCCGTCATGGACCTGCGTCATGTCGCTTTGATCGTCTGGGTGTTGAGCTGGGTCGGCATGACCGCGGCCTACACCGCGTCGGTCATGGGTGGCCACCTGGATGCCTGCGTGCCCCACTGGAGCGGGTGCGCGAACATCAGCTCGAGTGGTCGCTACGGTGCCGCCTACTTCATCTTCAAGGCGACCATGATCCCGGCGGGGACGTTCTTCGCCGTCTACTGGTGGCTGTGCGAACGCTGGTTGCGGGCCTCGGGGGACACCCCGGACTTCTGGCGCCGCGCCATGTTCGCGGTCGGCGTCGTGGGCGCGGCGGCCTTCGTCCTCTACGCCACCTTCCTCGGCTCGGAGGGCGACCCGCTCTACAGGGCGTTGCGCCGATACGGCACCATCGTGTTCTTCGGCTTCACCTACGTGGCGCAGTTGCTGCTCGTCCACCGGGTCCGGGCGGTGCTCGGCGATACCCGCCTGGTGCGCATCAAGGTGATCGTGTGCGCGTTCATGCTGGTGGAGGGCCTGGCCCTGGAGGCGTTCACCTACGCCATTCCCGACGACGCCTGGCTCGAGAGCTTGACGGAATGGCACGTCGCCTGGGCGCTGTCGTTCTACCCCTTCCTCACATGGCTGGTGTGGCGCCAGGCGGGGGTCACCTTCGACGTCGTGCGCCGATGAGCGTGGCTGCGCCGACCCGGGCGGACGACCGCGCCGCCGTCATACGATCCGGCTTCCGGTCCTGCCCCAGTACTCGTCCTTCAGCAGTCGCTTGTAGAGCTTGCCGGTGGGCAGGCGCGGCAACTCGCTGCGAAAGTCGATGCTCTTGGGACATTTGTAGTGGGCGAGGTGCTCGCGCGCATAGGCTATCAACTCGGTCTCGAGGGCCGCATCGCCGGCGACGCCCTCAACGTGCTGCACGATCGCCTTCACCTCCTCGCCCATCTCCGGGTTCGGCACCCCGATGACGGCCGCGTCCATGACCTTGGGGTGGACGATCAGGGCGTCTTCGATCTCCTGGGGATAGATGTTCACGCCGCCGGAGATGATCATGAACGTGGCGCGATCGGTCAGGTACAGGTAGCCCTCGTCGTCGACGTGGCCGACGTCGCCGAGCTTCGACCAGTTGCCGTGCTCGGGATGCTGGGCCTCGCGCGTCTTCTCGGCGTCCTTGAGGTACTCGAACGGCATGGCGGGGAGTTCGAAGTAGATGATCCCCGACTCTCCGGTGGGCAGTTCCAGCCCGTTTTCGTCGCAGACGTGGATCTCGCCGAGGATGGCGCGGCCGACCGTGCCGGGATGGGCGAGCCACTCATCCGGCGTGCAGTAGGTGAAGCCGTTGAGTTCCGTGCCGGCGTAGTACTCGTAGATGATCGGTCCCCACCAGTCGAACATCTGCCGTTTCACCTCGATGGGGCAGGGCGCGGCCGCGTGGATCGCGACCTTGTGCGATGACAGGTCGAAGCCGGTGCGTTCGGCTTCGGGGAGTTTCAGCATGCGGGTGAACATGGTCGGCACCCACTGGCTGTGGGTGATCTTGTAGTCCTCGATCGCCTGCAGCGCCTGCACCGGGTCGAACCTGGGCATGATGGCGGCCGTACCGCCGAGGGCCTGCACCGCTTGGCAGAATCCCATGGGGGCGGCGTGGTAGAGCGGCGCGGGGGAAAGATAGACGGTTTCGGAGTCGACTCCCCAGAGCGCGTTGAGCAGGCCGACCGTCTCGGCGGGCTCGCCGATGGACGTCTCCGGCAACGGCCGGAGGATGCCCTTGGGGCGCCCGGTGGTGCCCGAACTGTAGAGCATGAACCCACCGGCGGGTTCCTCGGCGAGCGGCTCGGCACGATAGGCCGCGATGGCCTCCTCGAAGTCCTCGAAGCCGTCGACGGCACCGTCGACCATGAGGTAGGTCACGCAGTTCGGCGTCGTCGACGGCAACTCGCTCGCGACTTCCGCCACGGCGCGGGACGCGATCAATACCGACGACTCCGAGTTGTCCACGATGTAGGCCGCCTCTTCGCCGGTGAGGTACCGGTTGATGCTGGTGAGATACAAGCCGGAACGGAGCGCGGCCCAGATGACATCGAAGTAGGCGAGGTTGTTCTCCATGAAGATGCTGACGTGGTCGCCCCGTCGCAGACCCTTGTCCCAGAGAAGCTGCGCCACCTGGTTCGAGCGGTCGTTCAACTCGCCATAGGTCCGCACGGCACCGGAACCCGTGTCCACCGCTGCCGCCTTCTCGGGGAAGACGTTTGCCCAATGTCCGGGATACATGGTCGGCCCCTCCGCGAAGTCCTGTGCTCACCGTCGAGGCTAACAGCGCGAGGTCGCCGGGACCAGACGCGAACCGGCGATGCGAGCCGGCGAGGCGACTTGGCGGCGCTATATTCGCCCCTCGACGGACCCGTTGTCCGGGTCCGTGGACGGCTTCGTCGCGGTTGTCGGCCCCGAGTTTGGCGATGGCCCGCGGACGCGATGGCGCGATGGTTGCCTTGGCGTGTTCAATTCCGACAAACTCGGAAACCGAGACTGCGGGGAGTTGTGATGAAAACAGTCCACGATGTCATGCAGCACAAGCTGCGCGGAGGCGCCACGGCCGACGTGTTCTCGATCGCCCCCATCGCCAGCGTCTACCAGGCCATCGAGATGATGTCCGACTGTCATGTCGGCGCGTTGCCGGTGATGATCGACGAGAAGCTGGTCGGCATCGTTTCCGAGCGCGACTATGCGCGCAAGGTGATCCTGAAGGACAAGTCGTCGAAACAGACCCGGGTGTCCGAGATCATGACCCGGGATGTGATCACCGTCACGCCGAAGGACCGGGTCTCCGACTGTGTCGACCTCATGACCAGCCACCACATCCGCCACCTCGTCGTCGTGGATCAGGGTGTCGTCAACGGCATGCTGTCGTTGCGCGATCTGTTCAACGAGATCATCGACGAGCAGTCGGAGACCATCGGCCAGTTGGAGGGCTATATCCGCGGCGGCCAGTAGGGTCGACCGGCGAACGGCGCGCATCTGCGTTCAAGCCGCGCTGCCGCGTCGCCGGCATGGGCAGTCGCGACGCGCCGAAGGGCGCGCGGTCGTTGCTACGTGTCGTGCTCGCGCCAGACCCATCGCCCTTCGGCGTCGGTGAGGGCATTGAACGCGTCGTCGGTGGTCTGGAACACCTCGCCGGTGAGCCAGTCCTTGAGCGCGACGTGTTCGAGCTGGTCGCGAACGGGTCCCTTGACCTCGCACAGATCCAGCACGACACCGCGGCGTTGAAGGCGGTCGGTGAGGCGCTCGAGCATCTCGAGCCCCGTGGTGTCGATGAAGTTGACCGCGCTCATGACGATGAGCAGGTGCTCGACGTCGTCGGGTTCCGGGGCGTCCAGCAGCTCGGCCAACCGACTCTCCACGGTGTCGGCGTTGGCGAAGTAGAAGCTCTCGTCGATCCGCACCGCCAGAAGATGGGGCCAGGTGCGGACCGGGTAGCGTTCCACGTTGCGAAAGTGCGGGGTGTCGCCCAGCCGCCCGACGACGGCGATGTGCGGCCGGGCCGAGCCGCGCATGAACAGCACGATGGACACGCCTACGCCGATCACCAGACCTGCCTCCACGCCGAGCACGAGCACACCGGCGAAGGTCGCGAAGTGGGTCACCGTGTCCGGGCGATAGAAGCGCCAGTCGCGGCGCACGGAGCGGAAGTCGGTGAGTTCGAAAACTGCCGCGATGACGACGGCGGCCAGCGCGGCCTTGGGCAGCAGCGCGAACAGCGGGGTGAGCCACAACAGCGTCGCGACGATCAATACCGCGCACACCAGGGCGGCGACCGGCGACCGTGCCCCGGATGCGTAGTTGAGACTTGAACGCGAGAAGCTCCCGGCCACCGGGTAGGCGCCCGACAACGCCGCGCCGATGTTCGCCGC
>LXNJ01002469.1_pt1 | contig 10119 bp, 6 predicted proteins | sample 809081 | NCBI WGS metagenome assembly LXNJ01 (sample SAMN04870510, study PRJNA318959) | sponge metagenome | biome: sponge; feature: marine sponge reef; material: water | host: Petrosia ficiformis | place: Greece: Milos, Mediterranean Sea | collected 2013-05-29 | depth 5-7 m
GGAAAGGACGTCCTGCCGGCAATGGGGCGCGAGCGGGAAGCGTTTCTCGCCATGTGCCGCGCCCTGTCCGACGGTAACTGGCGCGAGGTAAAGAGCTGTTTCGAAGTCGCCCCCAAGGCGCTTCAGCAGGTTGACGAGGGACAGACCAGCCGCTTCCTGAAGCTGGGTGAGCGATTGACCAAGGTAGGGATTCGCGATACTTCCCGGTTCCTTACCGACGGCAGCCAGGCCTTGAGTCAGATTCCCACGGGGTCGCAGGCCCACATCCTGGACCTTTGCGAGGGCCTTCTGGCCGTGACGCCTGAAGCGGTACCCTGCTTCCTCAAGAGCCTGGATAGCGTGACGCACCGCGTCACCCTTAACCAGTTGGATACCTGGTTCCACCATGGCGTCCAATTGCTTAAGGACAACCCGGAAAGTGGCATCGCCTTCTTCAAGGTGGAATCCAACACTTCCGAATCACTGCTGGAAACTCTTTCCTCCAGCCTGGAGCTTGACCGGGTCAAGGGTGTTGTGCGCCTGTACTGCCGGGCCCTGTCCGGTTCTCCCATCGAAGTGATGAATACCCAGGAACTGGTGAGGCGGAATATCGGCTGGGTGGACGAGGACACCGCGTCCACCGACGGTACAAAGGTCTTTCTTCCCCCAGTGGTTGACCACTACCAGGACAAGAGCCAGAACTTCTCCTGGTTCAAGGTCGTGGCCACCCACCAGGTGGGCCACCTGGAATTCGGCAGCTTTTCTTACGACTTCAGCAAGCCTGCCGAGATGTTCGAAGAGGAGCGCCGCTACGAAATGGAGCGGGAGCGGGGAGCGCAGCAGATCAACGACGACGTTCTTTTGGGCGACCTGGATCCGGATGGCCAGATGCGCTCCTATACCGACATCGGCCGCTTTCTGAGCCTGTTCGACAACCGCCGGCTGGCCTTTGACATCTTTACGGTCCTTGAAGACTGCCGGCTGGACTACCGCATTAAGGCGGAATACCCGGGCATCCGGCGAACCTCCATGGACGTCCAGTCGGATACCCTTGCCCGCCGCCCTGAAGTAGAAGACCTGCCCCTACAGGAGGCGCTGGTTGAGCTGCTGATCAGGATGAGCCTGGACCAGTTCAACAACCTGCCTGTACCGGTTGATTTCCGAGATGAGGCCACCATGCTGGCCCAGATTCTCTTCGTGCTGCGCAGCGTTGCAGCCAACGTGGAGGACACGGCCGAGGCCACCTTGCGCGCCTACGAGATTATTTCCAGGCTCGAAAACGAGACCCAGCCCGAAGACCAGTGGGAACCTGAGGACATGGAAGAGCCCGGCGACTTCTCGGAGGAGGAGTTCCAGTCTCTGCTGGACAAGCTCCAGGCTTCCCAGGACTCTTCTGGCGATGCTGGCGAAGGTGACCCTTACGAGTCCCCGGAACCGGTGGACTACCGCGGTGATTTCAAGCCGGAGATGGTCCAGCTCCTGACCAAGCTCCAAATGGACCAGAACCAGCAGGGCGAGGGTGAACCCTTGTCCCAGGAAATGCTGGAACAGCTTTTGCAGGATAGCGCCGAACTGGAGCTGGATGCGGAACAAGGTGACATAAACAACAGCAGCACCACTTTTGCCCAGAACATCATGAAGGAGGCCGGCGTTCCGCCCCCAAACTCCCAGCCGGGTCAGGGTTACGGCCCGCTGCTCCACGACGATGACCAAGGCGGCGAATTGGAAGCCCGAGAGCCCAAGACTTACGTTTACGACGAGTGGGATTTCCGGGCCAATGACTACAAGCCCCGCTGGTGCGTAGTCAAGGAGAAGTCCCTGGACGAGGGCGACTCAAACTTCTATAACGACTCTCTGAAGAATTACTCGACCCTGCTCAACCACATAAAGCGGCAGTTCGAGTTGATCATGCCCGAAACGTTCCGAAAGATCTACCGGATGATTGACGGTGAGGATATTGACCTTAACGCAGCGCTGGAGGCAGCCGCCGATATCCGGATGAAGGTGCCGCCCGACGAAAAGATCTACTGGCGCCGCAACAAGATCGAGCGCAACGTGTCGGTGGTATTCCTGCTGGACATGAGCGCCTCCACCGCCGAGGCCATCGATGAAGGCCGCCATACGGTGGACGACCGGGATGCTCCTGACGACCCCGTGGAATACATGGTCTGGCTGCGCCGCCGCCGTGAAGGCCTGGTGCGCCGCCACTACAAGCGCATCATTGACCTGGAAAAGGAAAGCACCGCGTTGCTGATCCATGCCCTCGAATCAATCGGGGATAACTACGGCATCTACGGGTTCTCGGGCTACGGTCGCGAAAACGTGGAGTTCTACGTAATCAAGGACATCGAAGAGGGCTTCAACGAGCGCATCAAGCGGCGCATAGACAAGATCACGCCGCTCCATGCTACTCGCATGGGCAGCGCCATCCGCCATGCCATCACCAAGCTGGAAAACCAGGACTCGCCGACCAAGATTATGTTCCTGATCAGCGACGGCCGTCCCCAGGACCGGGGATACAGTCGGGAAGGTGTGGAGAAGGAGTACGCGGTCCACGACACCCACATGGCCCTGCTGGAGGCCAAGCGGAAGGACATCACACCCTTCTGCCTGACGGTAGACAAGGCAGGCCACGACTACCTGCAGGAAATGTGCGGCGACATGGGTTACGAGGTGCTTGGTGACATCTGGGCGCTACCGGAGCGGTTGCCCATGCTCTACCGGCAGTTGACCGCTTAACCTGCTACGGCAACGGTACAGTGAAAAACGGTGGGGCAGGCTTCGTGCCTGCCCCACTCTTGTTACTTCGGCCGGAAAGAAACAGGCCTTCGCCCCAGGTTCAGCCGGCATTCTCCAAGACGACCAGCTTTCTCAATTCAGTAAGGGCAGTGTTTGCCACTCTACGTTTAATGACTATGCGGCGCGTGGGAGTGCGGAATTGCAACTCGCGAGTGTCCTTCCTGCCCGCTATGGCAACGAACACTTGTCCCACCGGTTGATCTTCCACCGCCTCCGGTCCAATGACGCCGGTGATGGCGATGCCGTAGTCGGCCGTCATTCCTTCCCGTGCGGCGAGGGCCATGGCCATAGCCGTTTCAGGGCTTACCAGGCCGTGTTCCTCCAGAACATGGGGGGGAACGCCGCCGGCCAGCAGCATCTCCGAATTGAGTGCAATGACGCCTCCCTTGTAATACCTGGAACTGTCAGCTATGTCCGTAATGCTGTTCGCGAGGAATCCACCGCTGCAGGACTCCATTGTTGCCAGGGTTAAGCCGTACTCACCAAGAACCTGCCCTGCAGCCTGCTCCGGTGTCTCTGAATCATACCCCCAAATATACTGGCCCAACCGCTCGGTTATCGCCGTTTCTACCGGGGTAATCATCTCACGGGCTACTTGCTCATCCCTGGCGCGGGCGATGATCCTGAGGTGAATCCCGTCTGCCTTGGAGTAAATGCCCAGGTAAGGATTTTCGTGGCCGAAGAACTCGGAGATTTCCTCGTCAATGGCCGCCTCGGACATTCCCAGGGTCTTGATATTCCTCGTTATAGTAACCTCGTCTTCCACCAACTCCCTGAGTCTTGGCGCCACTTCCTCGTGCCATATCGGCTGCATTTCCCCCGGTGGCCCCGGCATACAGATGATAACCTTGCCCTTGTTCTCCACCCACCAACCGGGCGCGGTGCCATTGCGGTTCCGCACAAACTGTGCCGAGGGAATAAGGTGGGCTTGCTTAATGTTATGGGCTGGCATGGTCATGCCCCTGCCGGCAAAGTACCGCTCCAGGTTCTCCACGACCTCCCGCTGGACGGTAGGGGTCTCGCCAAGGGCAACCGCCACCGCTTCCCGGGTCAGGTCGTCCTGGGTTGGACCCAGCCCACCGGTAGTGAAAATGAAATCCGAACGCTGCATCCCCCTCGAAAAGGCCTCCGCCAGCGCCGGCAGGTCATCGCCAACAATGGAAATGCCCTGTAGCTGAATGCCCAGAGGCGGCAGTTGGGTGGCAATCCAGGAACCGTTTGTGTCCGTCAGTTCACCCATCAGCAGTTCGGTGCCTATGGAAAGGATTTCAGCCTTCAAGAGTGGTCTCCTTATCCGGATTGACCTCAGCCCATTTAATCTGACGGGCAAGTAGATGCGGGAGAATTATGCTGCAGTGTACTCAGGGACCGCAATCAGCTTCCCTCGCCCGAAGGCACGGGAGGATCTGTGGCCAGCTTCTCAACGGCTTCGGCCCATTCCGCCGTTACGGTGAAGAGTTCGGATTGGCCCGATGTTTGAGCATAACGGTGCCGTCCATCCGACGTCAGGTCGCCGAGAAAGAACTCATGGGCTTTATTGGGGTTGAAACCAACCCAGACACTGACAGCAGGCGGATCAAGCCCATACTCCTCCGGGTCCTTAAGATTTTCGGAAACCGTATCGACTACATGTGGGTTTTCCAGGAGCACATCACGGTCATTCCATAAATCGTCCGGAATCCTGATATCGTCCTCTTCGGTCGCGTCCGCGGCCTGGTCGAATAAGTACCAGGCCTCCGTAAAGCCGTCCCATACATAATGCTGGGTTTCCTCGTCAACGGTGACCTCAATACGACTGACCTCCTGCTGGCCAACGTTCAGCAACTCCCGGTCCTCAATGTCCGTGTCATAGAGACGGGGGTAAGGAGGCTGAAAGACCAGCCTGTTGACCACCCGTGCCCAGATCTGCGGGACGCTGAACAGCTTGGGGGACCCCACCAGCCGCGCGTACTGATTCTGACCGTCGGGGGTTTGCAGTCCCAAATGCGCCTCATATTGCCGTCCCGTTCGCTCAGTAAGACGTACGACGGTTACGGGCGGGGCCAGACCGTACTGGGCGGGATTTTCCATCTCGTCGGCAAGTGTGCGATTTACCCGGGGGCCACTCAGCAACAGGGGGGTGCCGCTCCATTTGTCCTGGTAAACCTGGCGCTCTTGGTCTTCTTCCACTATAAACCAGCGGACGCCTCCCTCCTTTTTGCGGTATTCGATGGTCTCTCCCTCGTATGTAACCAGGATATTAACCAGGGAATTGTCGTCCACCCTCCATAGCCAGGCCTGTTCCTGCCTCGGTTCGGGACTCCGGGTCAAAATTACGCCGGCAAAGGTGCCTCCAAAGAGGAGAAGGACTATTATCAATAGAATAGTAAGCCGTATGTTCATTGAAAGTTAACCCACTGCCAAAACCGGAAGAATTTCACCAGGAATTTACGAAGTCGGAATACGCCACGAATTGACGGTCTTGCGGCTTTGGGGGCTCTCCCGGAGTACCCCACCAACCATCGCCACACTTGGAAGCGCACGCAGACAATTAACGCCGCACCCACCACACCATTGCTGCCATCAAACCCATCAACCCGGGCAGGAGCAGCCATGATGTGAACTTCACAAAGTTCTCCTGGTTCCGGTCAACGTTGAACTCCCTCACGGTCAGCGCCTTGGGCCGCAGGGAGACGAGAGAATGGTCACCCACCAGGTAATTTACTGAATTCAGGAACAAGTCGGCGCCGCCGCCGCGCCCATAGAAACTGTTGGTCAGAAAGTCCGAGTCCCCAATTACGAACATCTGGGCAATCTGGTTCTCCTCCAATGAGGCAGGCGCAGACGAGGCGTCACCACTGAGAGAGCCAGGACTGCGGTGGAATACCATCAGGGGGAAGGGACCCAGGGGATCAGCGTTCTCCACCTCTCCTTTCCTGACTTCCTGGCGGTCCAGGTCATCAATCAGGTAGCTCGCATCGGAGCTGATTGCCAGCGGAACCAGTTGTCGCTGGGGATTGCCGTCGTGCCGAATATCCAGGGCGGTAGTGCCAGGCATGGTAACCTGGTCCAGTGACCTGCCCTTGGGCGCTGTAATGCCCAGCAAGGCTGTCCACAGTTCCTGGTAGCTGCGTGCGTCGGAGATCTGCTGGCTGATGAAAAATGCAAGCTGGCGCGGCATGTTGGTATCGTCAAAAACCGAAAACTGGAGATTCTCTGGGTTATCCGGTAGGGAAGCTGTTTCGTCATATATGTAGCCGTTCCGGAGTATCACTCCCCAGAGAGCCAATAGTTCACGGAATGTGTCGGGAGTCTCAGGTTCTCCGAGGAAGATAAGCCTGCCAGCCTGCTGACGGTCACTACCGTCTGGATTCTTGCCCTGCAGGTAAAGGTGCAATGCCTCCGTGTGGGCATCGGGCAAATCATTGGTAGGACGGGCAATCACCAGGATTGCCGCATCGTCGGGCACACTGACGTCTTGCTCGTTGCTGGCCCATCGCAGGGTTTCCACTCGGTAGTTGTCCTGCTCAAGACCAACCCGCACTTCGCCATAACCGTCGGAGCTCGTGTTGTTGACACTCCTCTCGCCATGTCCCGCCAGGAAATAGATGGCTTTCTGTTCTTGCCCTGTTAGCAACAGAATGCTGGTTACCAGGTCCTGCTCCAGGTGGCTGTAGCTGGCATCCCGGGGCTGAATCACATTCTGGGCACTCCCATCTTTCAGCTTCACCACAATGGACTCGTTAACAAAGGCGATGGGCGTTGTACCGAAGTACTGGTTCACCCGCTGGGGGTTGACGTCGGGGTCAACAAATGAGGTCTCGACTTTGGTGGGTCGTGCCGCTTCAAACTCCCGAAATGTTTCAACAACCTTGCTCTCTCTGTTCAGCAGCTGGTAAGCGACGTCCGGGTTTCCCTGGGGCCCCAAAGAAACTTCAGCCTTATAGAAGGCGATTATCTCGACATCATGGTCCAGGTTGTCCAGAAGCTGTTCGGTGCGGTCGGCAAGGCTATACTGATTGGTAGCAGTTTGATCCCAGCGGACATTGTTGGTAAAAGAAACGGCATTGGCTATGATTACAATGCCGAGGAAGGCGGCTAACATAATCAGCGAGTTGACGCCGTATCGTCCGGTTCGGCTGATAAAGGCGGTCACCACTGAACTCAGGGAGATAAGGCCAACCAGCAGAAGCAGGCCCACGCCAAATCCCAGGCTGATGAAGCCGTAGAGGCGCATGGAACTGACGAATGCGACCAGAATGGCTCCCGCAACGATGGCCACAATGCCGGCTATCACCAGCGGAGCGCCAAAAGAACCGATAGCGTTCAGGGAGGGTTCGAAGAAGCTGAAAAGCGTACGGGACCGGAGTTCACCATCGGTCGATTCCCCGTCTTCACCCCCTTCCAGTTCCGGAGCTTCATTTTCCTCCGACCGGGATGCACGGTCGCGCCGACTTCGCCTCCGCCAGTCCCCACCGGCATCTGTAGGTTGCTCGCTCATTCTATCTCCATCGCCGGAATTCCAGCGCCCTGATCGCCAGGAAAAGAAATACTGCGGTTACGCTCAGGAAGTACAAGACGTGCTTCGTATCAATCACGCCTCTGCCAAAATCTTCGTAGTGGGCCTGGAAGCCAATTTCGCTAATCAGAACAGCGGCTATTCCCCCCACAATGTCGGTGCTGAAATGCACAACGTAGAGGGCGCCGATTACGCCAATTCCTACTATTAGGGCAACAATCTGGTTGCTGGTAATGGTAGACGTGAGCATCCCGATGGCCAGCGCCGCGGCACCGTACAGCACGAGTCCCAGGTAACCCGCGTACAAGGGCCCGGGGTCGGGTTCGGCAAAGATATAAAGCAAGAGGGGATAGTAAAGGGTCAGGGAGAGCATGGCCAGCAGGAAAGCGAAGCTTGCCAGATATTTGCCTAGTATGATTTCCCAGTCCCTAACGGGAGAAGTCAACAGCAACTCAATGGTACCCAGCTTCTGCTCTTCCGCCAATAGACGCATGGTCAGGGCCGGCGGGAGAAAGATCAGGAAGAGGGAAGTCCAGGAAAAAAACGTATCCAAGGTGGCTTCGGGGAAGGGATTGTTCTCGCTGGGCACCACGCCAATGGCAAAAACAATCCCGGTAAGGGCCAGGAAGATCATGCCAACTATATACGCCGTGGGTGTGCCGAAATAGACTTGAATCTCCTTCCAGGCCACCGCCTGGATTGTCCGCATTTTATAGCTCCTCTTGGGTGGTAAGCCGCAGGAATATATCCTCCAGGCTCATGCTCACCAACTGCATGCTCAGCAGGCTCCAACCATTGCTGACTATAACTCGGGAGATTTCGTCCCGCAGGTCCCGGCCCTGCTGTACCTGGACAACGAAGACATTGCGCCCCTGGTTGTAGCGCTGGGTTACTTCGGTCACACCCGGAACCCTGCGCAGCGCCGACAATACTTCCTGCACCGGGCCGCCGACTTCCACTTGCAACTGGTCGACGCCCTGTAGCCTTTGGGCCAGGTTGCTGGGGGTATCCTCGGCAACTATATGGCCCTCGTGGATTATAAGCACCCGTTCGCAGATCATGTTTACTTCCGGAAGAATGTGGCTGCTCAACACCACCGTCTGCTCCCTGCCCAACTCCTGGATCAACCGCCTGGTTTCCACCACCTGGATCGGGTCAATGCCGATTGTCGGCTCATCCAGCACCAGCACTTCCGGTTCGTGAAGAATGGCCTGGGCTATGCCCACACGCTGCCGAAACCCTTTGGACAGCTTGCCGATAATGGTCTTGTGGTAGTCCTCCAGGCGGCACACATCAATAACTTCGCCAACGCGGCGCTTTATCTGCCGGCTTGGCATGCCCCTTAAGGTTCCCATGTATTTCAAGTAATTGGTAACCTGCATCTCGGTGTGCAGCGGCACCGTTTCCGGCAGGTATCCGATCCGCTTGCGCACCTCCAGGGATTGTTCCACCACATCATAGTCGGCCAGTGTTACCTTGCCTTCCGTCGGCGGCATAAACCCCGTCAAAATCCGCATAGTGGTAGTCTTGCCGGCGCCGTTAGGGCCAAGGAAACCCAGGATTTCGCCCCGCTTGACGCCAAAGTTTACATCTTCAATGGCTGGTTGAGGACCATAGAAGTGGGTCAGGTCACTCGCCTGAATCATTATGTCGTTGTCGTTTTGGTCTTCCATATTGCCAGGGGCTTAGGGTTATCTTTGCCTTAACTCACCGTCTATATTGATCAGACTCCCCGAATTACCCCTATCCGCTCCCATTTTACAGCGTTGAAGAAAAGCATTAGTGATGATATTCTATAGTTCGCTGTTTGCCAAGACATAGGGTCGGGGGACGTAACTGTCCCCCGCTTGATTTTTCACTATCGGAGGCGAAAGACAGGAAAAATGCACCTGGTTATTGACGGATATGCCGGCGACACCGGAAAAATGTGGGACGCGGAACTGGTCAGGAACTTTTTGACAAACTACCCCGACAATTTGGGGATGACGAGAATCACGGAACCGAACGTACTGGAATACAACGGCCCTAAAATTGAGGACGCCGGCGTTTCGGGGTTTGTTATCATAGCCGAGAGCCATATCAGCATTCATACTTTTCCCTACCGGAATTACGTCAATATCGACATCTTTTCCTGCAAGTCTTTTGACAACGACAAGGCAACGCGGGATGCCAAAGATCTTTTTGACCTGACGGACACAAAAACCTGGCTGCTCGATAGGGGCCTGGAATGGCTGAACAGAGATCAGGGCTTTAGCGAAACCCAGGAACAGCGTTCGGCCCTTCTTTCATAAGGCGGAGCTTGAAGCTATGGCCGGGATAAAGGACAGTCCATTGCCCTGGATCCCGGCTAACTTTTTGGCTTTACCACCCCACCAAAGCGATCTTTCCACCGCCGGCGCTGTCCTTATACCGGTGCCGTGCGACAGCACCACTTCCGTTCGTAGCGGTTCCCGCCTGGGCCCTGCGGCCATCCTCGAAGCCTCCTATGCACTGGAAGATTACGACTGGGAACTGGATCAGGATGTATCCCGGGTGGGGATTCATACGACCCCAGCCCTGGAACCGCATACTGGCGACCCCGCTCAAATGGTGGAGAGGGTACGCCAGGCCGTTGAACAGTACATTTCGCCCCGCCGCCTGGTGGGCGTGATCGGTGGAGACCACTCAGTCTGCATCGGCTCAGCCCTGGCCCACCTGGAAGAATACCCCCAAATGTCGGTCTTGTACTTGGATGCTCACGCCGACCTGAAGGACGAGTACCTGGGAACTTCCTGGGGCCATTCGTCAGGCGCCCGCCGTATACACGAACGCTGCCCCGTTACATTGGCGGGGGTTCGCGTGAT
>LXNJ01002470.1_pt1 | contig 10112 bp, 7 predicted proteins | sample 809081 | NCBI WGS metagenome assembly LXNJ01 (sample SAMN04870510, study PRJNA318959) | sponge metagenome | biome: sponge; feature: marine sponge reef; material: water | host: Petrosia ficiformis | place: Greece: Milos, Mediterranean Sea | collected 2013-05-29 | depth 5-7 m
GCGTGTTTCCCGCCGGGCGAAGCTCAAACCGCCCCCTCTGGATCCGCATGACCCGACCTGAACCCGCCAACCCGACATTAGGACAAACCCGGGCCGGCCCGCCACCGCCTGATAAACCCGGCGTTCGTCCCGGGGGGGGCAGGGACGATCGCGTGCCCGACCAACTTCAAGATCTTGCCCCGGTGCAGACGGGCGACACCGTGCTGGGGCGTGCGGTGGCCCTGGTCCGGTGCCTGCGCACCCACTGCCCGTGGGACGCCAAGCAAACACCCGAGAGCCTTCGCCCTTATCTCCTTGAGGAGGCTCACGAGTGCGCGGAAGCTATCGCGAACGGAGACGACCCCGGACTGGCAACCGAACTCGGCGATCTGCTGCTCAACGTGGCCTTCCAGATCGTCCTGGGGGAAGAACGCGGGGCATTCGACGCCGAGACCGTAGTAGGATCGCTTGAGGCGAAGATGGTCCGGCGCCATCCGCATGTGTTCGGGACGGCGGAATCACCGCCGGACTGGGAGGCAATGAAAGCGGCCGAACGTCGCGAACAGGCCGGCGGTGGGGGTGGTTCGCAGGACGAGCCCGAACGACCGCGCGCCCTGGACCCCTTCGAAGGGATGGCAACAGGCCTGGACCCGCTGAGTCGGTCGGCGCGGCTGCAGGACCGGATGGCTGCACTGGGGTTCGACTGGCCTGACTTGGCAGGCCCCCTGGCCAAGGTTGCCGAGGAAGCATCCGAACTAACCGAAGCGGCCGAACTGGACGGTGCCGTTACGCACAGCGGCCGTGTGGACGCCGAGGCGGGAGATCTGCTCTTCGCTTCCATCAACGCGATACGAATAGCGGGCGCTCACCCGGCGAACGCACTCATCCGGGCCAACACCAGGTTCGAGTCCCGTTGCCGCAAGATGCTTCTTCTGGCCGCCGGGCGCGGTATCGATCCCGCCGGTGCGTCGCTTGACCAACTAGACGAACTGTGGGAAGAGGTCAAGGCCGGCGAGCGGCTCCAATCTGACGAGACCTGATCGGCCAGAACCGGTTCAATTTTTCTCTGCGGAGGGCCAGGGCCCGTCGCCTGTTCCTGGCAGAAAATCACCCGGAGCACCGTTCTTTGGTGAGATCCCGAGATCGATCGGCCCGTGGTACCCGTTGGTTGACGGTCCACCCTCCACCGCCAGCAGACTGTCCTTGGCGGTTTGCACCAGATCCTCCAGCAAAACCTCCATGTAGGCCAACAAGTCGCGGGCCTCCGGTTCAGACCCTTCCTGTTTCAGGATACTCTCAAGTTCCGCGATTGCTTCCGCGCCCGGCATGCCGCGGCTGGGCGGCACCCCGGGCAAGCGCGCCAGCACTTTCTCCAAAACGGCGAGCAAAGCGCGAACCCGCTCGCGCGAACCCGCCGGCTGGTCCAGCGCGTCTTGAATTTGTTCGAACAAGGTTTTGGGGCGGCCTTCTTCTGACTGACCACCCGCAGGCGGGGGTTTGGGATTCACTGCCCAACCAGTTCGACGGGGGCACCAACTGCAATATCGCCGCTCTGGCCGACGGTCGCGTAGACGCCACCCCTCCAGGCCGGGTCCAGCGCCTGGCGCATTCCCGCTGCAGCTTCGTCCATCCGTTCGCAAGGTCTGGTCTCACCGTGCACCTCAAGTCGGACGTTACCGACCTGCAGCACGTTCCCGGCTGACCCCTCAAGGTCAACGCCGGACACAACCAGATTCGCCCGTCGGGCCTCGGGCCCCAGACCCTCCGCCCCTGCCTCGGCCGCAGCCGCACCCCAGGCGCTCTGGTCGAGGACGGTCACTTGACGTTTGCCCCCGCGGTCGACGTTCCCCTCAATGCCCCGCCCCTCAATCAACCGGGCAGACTGCGCAGGCCGCATTGGGACCCTTCGAGCGGGCTTGACCCAGATCGACTCCAGGCGCCCCGGCTCCTCCTTTTTGGTTTGCAACGGTGTTCCCCTCCTCCCTTGCTTTGCGATCCCCACCGGTTTTCTGCTAGAACCGCGGTCTGGGCGTTCCCGTCTCAGCATCAGTGGCATCCCCTCCCGAAGTTGCTGTGAAATCCGATGTTTGAGGTACGGTCCCGGCGAGTTGTTCGGTGAAGAGGGCAGCGCCGAACAGAATCGGGAAGTTCCCGAACGGCTGCCCCCGCCACTGGGGTCTCATGCCGAGAAGCAGCACTCGGCCTTTACCCTTCCTGACATCGACGGCGGATGCGTACCCCTGGATATGTTCCTCTCCCAACAGGTAGCCCGACAGCAGGGGGGACCCGTCGCTCTCAAACCTGGCCATCACGCGTCCCTCGAATCCGTCCAACAGCTCGAAGGCCGGGCTCCCCTCAACAACGATGGCGGCCGCAGACGTTCCCGCGGGAACGCGCCGAGGGCCAACCCCGGCCATCACCGGATGGCTAGGATCCGTCTCCATCGAGACTATCGACCCGCTCTGAAAGTACTCCAACCGGCTGAGCCCCTGGGTCACGTCACGGACCCGCAGGTGGAATGCACCAACCGCGAACCTTGCCCCGTTGTTGATCGCGACCAACGTCCCCCCCTCTTCAACGAAAACCTCCAGCTCGCGCACCCCAGCATCTCCAAGCCCACCGGCGTAGCGGGGAGGGACAGAACCCTTTGCATATCCCTCCCTAATCGTGCCCCCGGACATGTCGGGAATGATGATCACATCGTACCTGCCCCGAAGGCCCCCGGCCAACACGTCCGCGTTCCTGAGGCTGGCGAATTCAAAATCGTACCGCTCAAGAAGCCACCGCGTCCATCCCTCGTCCATACTCGCTCGCCACGGGCGGTACAGCCCAATCCTTGGCCGGGTGAGCCGGATCCCCGCCGGGCCCCGGGTGGCCCTCAACGCCAGGGAATCCACCATGGCCTGCTCGGCGGCCCATGACAGGCCGGTCACGGCATATGCTTGAGCCTGGGCGTCATAACCGACTCCGGCACCGGCGGACCAAGCCCGGTTCAGTGCCTTGAAGGTGTTGTTCTGACCGGGGTCAAGATGAAGGGCCGGGCCACTGCCACTCACTTCGCCGGGAGGCGGCACAATGGCGCTGGCGACCGGGTGAGAGTCAAACCCGATGCCCCGGGGCGAATCGAACGCCGCCCCCTCAGCCGCTGAAACGTTCCTGCGGGAACGTCCTTCCTGCTCCGCGGGGTCCGTCGCCACGGGCCGGCCAAGCTCCCGAACCGCGTCCCGAACCTGGGTCGGAAGGGGGGACTGGGCGGCGACCAGGCTAACTCCCATCTGCAGCGGCAAGGTCCACCCGGCTACGTCGTACGGTTGGTCCGGCGGACCTTCGGGGTACTCACGCAGGTCCGGGTACTGTTGAATTTCGAACAGCTGCCGGACGAAATTGGCAAACTCCTGGTCCATCATGATGACCCACGTTCCGGCGGAATGCCGGATTCCGTCGTGCTCGACCTCGCTGGCGAGTTGGCCCACCTCAATACCGTTGAATGCGAGCCGGCGCAGCAATTCTACGGCGGCAACGGGATCGCGTTGGGCCTGATGAATGAAGTATGCGTAAGGCGGGGCCGTTCGGTACTGCTCAATGATGTCGCGACCTGCCTGGTACCGGTTGTACAAGACATCGGTGCGGTACTTGGCAGCGAAATCCAGCACTGACACCGAGGCTGTCAGCATGTAGTCGACTGCGTCCCGCAAGCGCCACCAACCACCCTTCCACGGACTGGAATACAGCGACCGGGGTCGAAGCTCCCGGGTATCGCCCGGAAAGTCGCTGATCGTGTAGAAGCCGGGCGTAGCGTACCGGTAAAGCGCCGTTTCGGTAAGGAACGAAGCGACGTTGTGGAAGTTGTGCGCGTGGTCCATGAACCCCGGGTACCAGTTGTCGAAACCGGTGCCCATGTGAGTGGCCCCTGTCTGGCCCCGCTCCTCAAGTGCCTGGGCCATTGCCATGCCCATCAGGTTCACGGTCCGCCACATCAGCGGGTGCACGTGCGGACTGATCGGCTCGGCGAAAGGGGGAATCCAGATACGTGTTGGGAATGGCGAGGACTGGTGATGGTTGTACAGGATCTGGGGTTCCCACTCGCGCGCCACCCGGGTCGTGTACCGCGACTCGATCTGATTGACCATGTACCCGTCGCGATTGTTGTCGTGCCCGATGTACTTCTGGTAGAGAAACGGCATGGGCGCGACCTCATACGGGGTCCCCAGGTTCTTCCGGTACCAATCGGCCACCATCGTTTGCCCGTCAGGGTTGATGGACGGCCAGAGCATCAGGATGACGTTGTCCAATATCGCCGCAATTTCTGCGCTCCCCGACCCGGTGATCGGGTCTCGTCCTGCCACCAAGTCGTAGGCCAGTTGGATTGTGTGCTGGCCGTGGGCGACTTCACTGGCGTGCAGACCGCCGTCAATCCACACGATTGCCCGCCCCTCATCGGCGAGCTCCCTGGCTTCAGGTTCGGTAAGCCCCTTGGGGTGGGCAAGACGAAGGGCGATGTCCCGGTGCCGGTCGATGTCGGCGAGGTTGGCGGCGCTGGAAATCAGGGCGAGGTATACCGGTCGGCCAAGCGAGGACTCTCCGACCTCCCTCAGCTCAATCCTGTCGCTGGCCGCATCCAGGGCCCGCAGGTACTCCAGTGATTGTTCCCAGGTCGCGAGAAAGAAGTCGGCGCCCACGCGCTGGCCCAGCACCGACTCCGGGGTGGGCAAGTCCTCTCCCGCCGGGAGGCCGGCGTCCTGCTGAGCACGGAGCGGCTGGCTGGCGGTTACCGACACAAGGACCAGAGCCGATACGATACCTACGCGGACGCCGGGGCAAACCAGATCTTTGCGGCGGTTCTCTTCCACAATCGGCTCCTTGGAGCGGGCCTGCGCGGCTCCGTCCTCTATTCCGGTCATGAAAACTCGGGCGGGGACGTTCCCGCGGGAACGTCCAGAGCCCAGGTCCGGGGACGTCGTATTGGGCGCGACCGAGCGGGCTGGTGTTTTCTGCTCAAGTCCCGTCGCGACATCAACCCTGTTGCTGCGACAACCGCAGTGCCCGATCAATATCGTCCAACAAGTCATCGGCATTCTCCAGCCCGGTGGAGAACCGAATCAGGCCATCAGTGATTCCGCTCGCCTCCCGTTCCTCCGGGGCGAGACCCGCGTGGCTAGTTGCCGCCGGCCGGATAACCAGCGATTCCGGTCCACCGAGGCTGACGGCGACTGTCGGGATCTCGACGGCAGCCGAGAACCGGCTGGCCGCTTCCAAGCCCCCGACCAGCTCCAGCGAGAGCATCCCCCCGTGCCCGTGAAAAAGCTGACTGGCGCGTGAGTGTTGAGGGTGACTCTCAAGGCCCGTGTAGTAGACGCGGCTGACCGCCGCGTGTCCCTCCAGCATCCGCGCGAGTAGTCCCGCCGTGCGGGTCTGTTCCCTGACCCGGACCTCCAGGGTCTTCAGCCCGCGTTCCAGCAGAAATGCCGCATGGGGATCCAGGGCGCCCCCAAGGTGGTCCTGGGTGTGCTTGATGGCCGCCACGTGTTCGCCCGAGCCAGCCACCGAACCGGCCACGATATCGGAGTGTCCGCTCATGAACTTCGTGCAGCTCTCCACAACGATGTCGTAACCGATCTCGGCAGGGCGGAACCCAACGGGCGAGGCGAAGGTGTTGTCGATCACGGACACCAGCCCATTCCCCTTGGCGAACTCAACTACCTCCAGGTGGTCGGCCACTTCCAGTAGCGGGTTGGTCATGGTCTCCACGTATACAACGCGGGTCGCGGGCCGTACGGCGGCCGCCCAACTGTCCGGGCGCTGGGCGTCGATCGAGGTATGGGTGATGCCCCATTTCGGAAATTCTCTGTGCAGCAGAGTCGCCGTTCCCCCATACAGATTGCCCTGGGCGAGCAGATGGTCGCCCGTACCGAGCAAGCTCAGCAGCGTACCGCTGATGGCTGCCATCCCGCTCCCCAGAACCAGAGCGCTCTCGGTCCACTCCAAGGCGGCGATGCGCGCCGCCAGAACGCGGTGGTTCGGGGTTGTACTGAGGCGGATGTAACCCAGCTGGTGGTAATCCTCCCCCGCGAACAGATAGTTGCTGCTCTGGTAGATCGGGGTGACAACGGCTCGCTCCGGGTGGAGTTGTTTCCCTCCAGCGTGGATCGCGTTGGTCGCCAATTCCCGGCTTCGTGCATCGGCGTGTTGCAACTGTGATTTCTCCCTAGAAAAAGGCGTCGTCCAGTGGCCGACGGGTGTACCGTGGGGTTTTCGCAACGGCAAACTTGCCGAGATAGCTAATCGCCGCCTGGACACCCCCAGGCTTGAATTCGGGGATCTTGCAGGCTCTGAGACCCATCTCCACCCCTGACAGCGCCCCCAGCAGCATCAGTTCATTGACGTCGCCGAGGTGACCGATCCGGAACGCACGCCCGTGGAGTTTCCCCAGCCCGCTCCCGAGCGACAAATACCAGTGAGCATGGGTCAACATCCCCAAGTAATCCGCAGCCTCGGAAACCAACACTGTGGTGCCGGCGCGTGAGTGTGCCTTCTCAGACTTGCAGTACACCTGAAGTCCCCACTTTTTCACGGCGTGGCGCGTGGCGCGGGCAAGACGGTCGTGCCGTTTGAATACGTTCTTCAGCTTTTCCATTTCCATACGGCGCAGCGACTCGGCGAGCCCGTACATGAGAGCGATCGGCGGCGTGTAGGGCAGTTGGCCAGCCTGGTTGGCCTCAAGGTGGGTATCCCAGTTCCAGTAGGCCCTTATCGACACCGGCCCTTTGTTGATCGCCTTGCGGGTAGCCGCGCAAAACGACAGGCCTGGAGGGAGCATGAGCCCTTTCTGGGACCCGCAAACGGCAACATCTACCCCCCACGTCTTTTGCTTGAACGGAACAGCTCCAAGCGAGGAAACCGCGTCGACCATGAGCAGTGCTGGATGCGCGGTCTCGGTCATCGCCCTTCTGACAGCGGAGATGTCGGCCATCACCCCGGTCGATGTCTCGTTGTGAACGACCATTACCGCCTTGATCTCGTTCTTCTTGTCCTCTGCAAGGTGCTCGGTCAGGCGGACAGTATCTGGCGGCAGCCTCCAATCACCCTTCAACTTGTCGACCTTGAAGCCCATGCGCTGGGCGGTCTCTGCCCACAGCTCGGCGAAATACCCGTTGATGCAGACTGCGACCTTGTCACCCCTCCGCATCGTGTTCATCAGTGCCGCTTCCCAGGCCCCAGACGCGGAAGCCGGGTACAGGAATACGTGGTCTGGCCCCCCGAACAGCTTCCTTAAGTCATGCTGCACGCGGTGGAAAAGTGACGAAAACGCGCTCCCTCGCGGATCCACCATGGGCTGGGTCATCGCGGCCATGACGGATTCGGGTACCGGAGTGGGGCCGGGCAATTGCAAGAATTGGCGGCCCGGATTGAAACCGGTCCACTGATCAGGTTGGGGCTTGGTCAACGACCACCAGCCCACGGGCGGGGCCATGTAAGGCTGGAACTCAAATGCTGGAGGGTCGTCTCCTGGAGGTCGTTCGCTCAGTTGGGCCTCAGAGGTGTGGAAAACGTTCTTTGGGGATGGGGCGGCGAGAGTCTTTGTGAGGTTAGCCACCCCCGGAACCGTCCGCTGGAACCGTCCGCTGGGGGGACGCCTAACCTACAGTGGTGCGCACCGGGGCGGAGACATGCAGACGCCCCGCAGGTGCCCGTCTTGGCCCTCCGAGACGTTCCCGCGGGAACTTTCGGACAGCAGCGGGGCACCTCCGGTGGTAGGTGCCGGCGGCGAACAGCGCCTTTTTGTGAGACCTGGTTGATTGCTTGGAGCACAGTGTGGTATGGAACTGAACGCCACACCACGTCCATAACCACTCAACCACCAGGAGCCGAACCGATGCTATCAGACCGACAAATCAACGATCTTGAAGACAAGATCCTGGCCATGTCGACAGGGATCGCCGCAGCCACTTACCAGATTCTGACCCTTGTCCGCCAGTTGGACGAGGGCGGCGGATTCAGGGGTTATGATTCGCCCGCCCGATGGCTTGCCATCAAGACGGGCATTACGATGGGCCCCGCGCGGGAGAAGGTCAGGGTGGCACGGGCGATCGCGAACCTGCCTGCCACTTCGGCTGCGTTTGAACGCGGACAGCTGACCTATTCGAAGGTGCGCGCGCTGACCCGGATCGCAGACCAGAACAACGAAGCCGGACTGGTCGAGGCGGCCGTAAAGATGACAGCATCGGATGTAGAGCGCATGGTCAGGGAATGGCGGCAAGCAGGCGCCAAACCCGCGTCGAATCGCCGGTACCTGGCCCTGCACGTCAGGGGAGACGGCCTATACGAGGTTCGCGGGAGGCTCACGCCGGAGGTCGGGGCCCTTCTTTCAAACGCACTGGACGCGGCTCAGCACCAACTCACCAGGGAGCGAGGTGTGGAGGAGTCTCGCGTCTCGCGGGCGGAGGCGCTTCGCGTGATCCTGGAGGAGCGAGTCCGGTCTATGGTCGAGGTCATCATGCACCAGATGGAAGGAGGACCGGTCATGACCACTGAGGGCCTCCCCGTTTCCGCGGGAACGGCCGAGCGGTTGGCGTGCGATGCCGCTACTACGAAGATGACGCGGTCCCAGAACGGGTCAGTTCTGGATGTTGGGCGGCGGTCAAGGGCTGTTCCCGGGCGGCTGCGCAAGGCGGTTGAGGCCAGAGACAAGCACAGCTGCCGTTTCCCGTCCTGCCTCCAGAAACGCAACCTTCACATCCACCACATCAGACCTTGGGCCCAGGGCGGCGAGACGAATCTGGACAACCTGGTCCTTCTGTGCGGGCAACATCACCGGTTGGTCCACGAGAGCCGGTGGAGCGTGTCTGTTGAGGACGCTGACCTGGTGTTTCGCGATCCCTTGGGTCGGCAGTGCCCGGCACCGCCCCCGGTCAAGTACTCCTGGCCGTCACCCTTGATGGGAGGGGGGTTAGCTCCGCTCGGGGATTCAAGCTAGAAGATTTTCGCCAGTTTGCTGCGCAGAAAGTCCGGGATCGGCATCGGCTCCCACAACGCCGATCCAGAGCGGCGACGAGCGCAGACAACTCTGAGGGTTCCCCGGACGGCCACGATGGGTTCTCCCAAATCGGCAGCCACGATTGCTGCGTCGTATCCGATGGATGTGTTGCCGATGTGGTTGACGCCGAGCCGCACCTCGACCTCGTCGCCGTAGCGCACCGGCTCCAGGTACTCTGCTTCGGCTGCAACGCGCGGGGTCCCGTAGATCCAGTCCTCCGTGCGACGGTAGCCTTTGTGGCCAACTGAACGATAGAAGGCGTGTTCGGCCTCCTCGAAGTACCGGAAGGCCGACGCAAAGTGCAATAACTCCGCCGAATCAGTATCGGCGAACTCCACTATCTTGGAGTAAATGAATTCAGGCGGTGGCATACGGGTGCCGAATATACGTGCGGCTGCAACGTGCGTAGTCCAGTCGATCCAGCCGTCCGTGCGAGAGTAGCCGCTGTGGCCAACTGAACGATAGAAGGCGCGTTCGGCCTCCTCGATGAACCGGAGGGCAGATTTGAAGTTAAATAGTCCCGCCGAATCAATGTCTTCGAACTGCACTATCTTGGAGTACACAAAATCACGCGGTGTCATATGGGTTCCAATATACGTCTCTCCGCCAAGACCTGGGGGCAGCGCCCGCTCCTTAGGTGAGCGGGACCCTGGTTGGCCGCTCGGCGGACACCTACACCGGCGGGCTGGTCAGGGAGCCTGATGCCGTCCTGTTCGGCGGGAGGGGCGACGCCGGCTAGCTGCGTTGTGCGTTCCCGCGGGAACGTCAGAGCAGACGGTTCGCGGCGAACGCGGCCGCATAGGCCAGCGCAAGCATGTATGTGAATTGGGCGGCGGGCCAGCGCCAGCCCCCCGTTTCTCGTCGCATCACCGCCACCGTGGACAGGCACTGAAGAGCAAAGGCAAAGAACACGAGGAGCGCCACCGCGGAACCGAGATCAAGATCGCGCTGCAGCGCATCCCGCAGCTGGAGGGAGGTCTCGTCTGCGTCCTCAATTCCGTAGATGGTGCCGAGGGTACCCACAATCACTTCTCTGGCCGCCAGAGACGCCACCAGTCCCACCCCGACCCGCCAGTCGAAACCAAGCGGTTCGATGGCC
>LXNJ01002471.1_pt1 | contig 10109 bp, 11 predicted proteins | sample 809081 | NCBI WGS metagenome assembly LXNJ01 (sample SAMN04870510, study PRJNA318959) | sponge metagenome | biome: sponge; feature: marine sponge reef; material: water | host: Petrosia ficiformis | place: Greece: Milos, Mediterranean Sea | collected 2013-05-29 | depth 5-7 m
AATGGACGAGAATATGTCCCCCAATCCCCCAAACCCGCCGTTTCCGGCCCCGGGTCCGGCACCTCCCCGCCCCGCGCCCCCGGGTCGGGGACCACCACGACTGCCTAGCCCGCCCAGCCCTCCGTATTTCCGAACCATGTCGTACTGGGCGCGTTTCTTCTTGTCAGAGAGCACTGTGTAGGCTTCTGACACGCGCTTGAACTTGTCGGCGGCCCGGGGATCATCCGGATTTGCGTCGGGATGGCATTTCTTGGCCAGCCTGAGGTAGGCTTTCTTTATCTCGCCGGGGCCGGCGCTCTCGGGAACTCCCAGCGTCCGGTAGTGGTCCTTGGTCCTGGCGGGCATCGGCGCGCGGGCTCCTGGTTTCGCTATTCGCCGTGCCGGTACACCAGCACCTGGGCGGGCCGGAGGAGCCTGTCACCGAAGCGGTATCCAGCCCGGTGAACCGAAGCCACCATCTGGTCCTGTTCCCGGGCGTCCGTCGGTACCACCGTCAGAGCTTCATGCCACGTCGGGTCGAACAACTCGCCCTCCGGGACCATCCTTTCGAGGCCGGCGCCCTCCAGCGCCTTGCGGAGCTTCCGGTCGAGGAGGTCGAATCCCTCCTGGAGGCTGCCCACCGTTACCTGGCCTGCATCCTGCTGATGGAAGCTGTCGAGGTCGTCCAGGACTTCAATCAAGTCACGGGCCATGTCCGCCCGCCCCGCCTCCCGGCTGCCCTGCAGGTCCCGCGCCGTGCGCCTCTTGTAGTTATCGAACTCCGCGATCTTGCGGATGTGACGGTCCTTGAGCTCCCGCAGCTGCTCTTCCAAGTCGCGGGGAGCCTCTTCGGGGGCGTCTACCTGGTCAACAACCACGTGCCCGGAAGCGTCACCCTCTTCTGGATCGGGTGCGTTCGCCGAATCGGTGTCGCCCTCCGGGCCGGGTTCGGTCGGGTTGTTGCGCTGCCGGGCGTCTTCACCCTCTTCTCCGGCGAATTGCTCCGTCTTCATTGATTTCCTTTCCCTCGCGCAGTCAACCGCAGCAACCACTCCAGCGCCTCGCGGGCGGCCAACATACGTACCGCCTCTCGATCTCCTTCAAACTGATGAAATCGGGTGCCGGCGTGCCCGCCAGCCACGGCCAGCCACACCGAACCCGCCGCCTTTTCGGGGGTCGCGCCGCCCGGTCCCGCTATTCCCGTCACCGCCAACGCCCACACTGTTCCGGCCAGGGCTCTGGCCCCGACCGCCATCTCCCGCGCCACCTGCTCTGACACCGCCCCATGTATTTGCAAGTTGTGTGCCGAAACCCCCAAGAGCCGCTGTTTCGCGGTATCGCAGTATGAAACGGCGCCGCCCCAAAACACCTCGCTCGCGCCGGGCACGCGCGTAACCAGGCTGCCGATCAACCCGCCGGTGCAGCTCTCCGCCAGCGCGAGGGTTTCGCCGCGCTGGCGGAGAGCCTCCACCAAAGAGTGCGCCGCCGATACGGCCGCGGCCGGACCGGCGGCGCCCCGGTCGTCCGCGGAGACGACCGACGGGGCCCTATCGACGAGTCCCGCCAAACACTCTGATGAAGGAGTTGGCGTAGAAAGCCGCCGAGACCGTGGTCACGACTACCGTTAGAAACAGCATGGCCGAGATGGACCAGGCGTGGATCCGCGACAGAGTGTCCCAGTACTGGCCTGCCGGCGGAACAAAATCGCGGCTCCCGAAGGCGGCCCACAGAATGGCCAGCCCCAGAAAGATGTTCTGCGCAACAGCCTTGCGTTTGCCCGAATCTCTGGCGCTCACCACCGCGCCGCGGCGTTTCGCCAGGATGCGCAGGGCGGTAATCAGTGCCTCCCTGCCGATCACCACGGCCACGGCCCAGACCGGCACCGAACTAAACACGGGCAGAGGCAGCGACTCGGCGTGCGCATCCAGCACCAGGTAAACGGGGATCAGCGCACATACCAGGAGGAGTTTGTCGGCGATGGGGTCCGCAATTGTACCGAACTCGGTGATCTCACCCCGCCGGCGCGCCAGGTGGCCGTCCCAGAGGTCGGAAACGGCCGCCAGGAAAAACACCACGAACGCCAGAATGCGGTTCATCCACCCGGGCAACATCAGGAGCCAGGCCACGGCCGGGGCGGCAGCCATCCGGGCAATCGTTACGACGTTCGGGTAATTCAGGGGGCTCCTCAGTCCGCCCCGGGTTCGTCTGTCTCGGCGGTCTCGCCCGATTCGCGCGGTGCGTCGGCTTTCCCGTTCTGTTCGGTCTCCCCGCCCTCCTCAGCCCGTTCCATCGCGATCAATGCCTCTTCCAGTCCGGCCAGGATCAACCGGGCACGGCGCTGGAGAGCAGGGCGCTCCTCCCATTCCACGTAATCCCTCAGCAGTACCACATCCGATGTCTCCGGGTGCTGACGGAGATAGGTGAGTGCCGCCATGCGCCGCATCGGGGACGGGCTGAACAGGTCATTCCGGCGGCGGCGAACGTTATCCTGGACCGCCAACACCACGGTCGCGCCGAGGACCGCCGCGCCTGCCACCATCCACGCCAGTCTGGTCCCCGTCGAGAGCTGGTCCGCCTCCCTCCGGCTGGTGACTCTCCGCACCTCAACAGCGGTCACTGCATTTCCCTCCTGCCAACCAGTGCCTCGCCAATCGTCACTCCGTCCGCGTATTCCAAATCGCCTCCCACCGGCAACCCCTGAGCGGGCCGCGTAACCTTGACCGCGGGGCGCGTCTCCAGCAGACGGCGCAGGTAGGCTGCAGTGGCCTCTCCCTCGATGCTTGGGTTTGTAGCCACGATCACCTCGGCCACACCGCCGGCCACGCGCTCCTCCAGTCTTGCCACGTTGAGGTCATCGGGGCCCACCCCGTCCAGCGGAGACAGGCGACCGCCGAGGACGTGGTAGAGGCCTCCGAACCTGCCCGAACGCTCTATCGCGGAAATATCGGACGCTTCCTCCACCACGCACACGGTGGCCGCGTCGCGCCGCGGGTCCCGGCAGTACTCGCAGGGGTCGGCATCGCTCAGATTCCCGCACTCTCCGCAGGGCCCCACCTGGTCGGCCACGCGCTCCAGGGCCCCGGCCAGCCGCCGCGGTCCGTCGTTGGAGCGCTTGACGAGATAGTACGCCAGCCGCCGGGCTGTCTTACGGCCAATTCCGGGCAGCCGCGTCAACTCCTCAACGAGTCCGTCCAGAGCGTTCACCGCAGCAGGTTGCCCAATCCGGGCAGGCCGCCAAGGCCACCCAACCCCGGAAACCCGCCAGCGGCCTCCCGCATCCGGTTCTCCATATTGTCACGGGCCCGCCGTTGGGCCTCGGCGAAGGCGCTGACGATCAGGTCTTCGAGCATTTCCACTTCACCCGGGTCCACAACTGCCGCGTCGATACTGACTTTCTTGATTGCGCCCGTACCGTCGGTGGTTACTTCGACCAAACCGCCCCCGGCCGAGGCCGACACCTCTTCTCTCGCCAGCTCCTGCTGCGCTTTCTTGACCCTCGACTGCAGCTGATGGGTCGCCTGCAGCAGCTTCGCCATGTCAAATGCTTGCATTCCTAGTCCCTGAATTCCAGGTCGAGTATTGCCTTGGCGGCCGCAAACCGAGGGTCCAGCTTTTTCAGCGTCGCCTCGGGGCTCACCTGCTCAAATGTGACGCGCCCCCGGTCAAGTTCGGGTTCCGGGGCCGGTTTCGCGGCGGGCGGCGGAACGGCAGCAGCGGCAGTCTTCGCTGCCGATCGCTCCACGGGTCCGGGTTCCGGCGGGTCGTGCCCCTCCATTCGCGGGGCGCCCAGGGCGGACAGTACTTCCTCCAGCGAAACCGTCGATTCCATACTAACGAGGCGCAGTAACAATACCTCCAGGTGGATCCGCGGCCGCGCCGTGCGTCCGAGGACCCCCGATGCATCAAAATCGCTCGCCGCGGCCATCCTGCGCATCCAGTCGGCCGGGCTTGCCGCGTCGGCCGCAGCCTGGAATCTGTCGCGAAGGTCGTCCCTTACGGCCGCCAGATCCGAACGGGGGGCCAGCTTCAGTACCATAGCCGCCCTGAGAGCCTCTCCAAGCCCCCTCAGGAACTGCGCCGGATCCAGGCCGTCGTCCAACAACCCCTTGGCGTATTCAAAAACCCCGGCGCGGTCCCGAGCCGCCATCAGTTCCAGTAGTTCCAGGTAACGCTCTTCCGGCACCAGCCCGAGGATGCGGTCAACGTCGCGGCTGGTCAGCGAGTCACCGCTGAAAGACAAGACCTGGTCGGTCAGCGAGAGCGCGTCGCGAACACCTCCGTCGGCCTGCGCCGCAATGGTGCGAAGGGCCTGCCGCTCGGCTTCCACCCCCTCGCGTTCCAGGATCTGCCGCAGTCGCTCCCGGATGTCGGCATCGGCCACACGCCTGAACTCGAAGGTCTGGCACCGGGAGATGATCGGCGACGCCGTCTGCTCGATCTTCTGCGGTTCGGTCGTCGCAAACGCCAGGATCAGCCGGGGCGGCGGTTCCTCGATCAACTTCAGCAGAGCGTTCCAGGCCTCGGTGGTCAACATGTGGGCTTCATCGAGAATAAATACGCGGTAACGATCCTCGTGGGTCGCCGCGTACATGGCCCGCTCTCTCAGGTCACGGGCGTCATCAACCCCCCGGTTGCTGGCCCCGTCCATCTCGACTACGTCCATGGTCGACTTGCCGGCCCAGATCGGTTCGCACGAGGCGCACACCCCGCACGGTTCGCCATTGGTTCGGTCCGGGCAGTTGAGCGCCATCGCCAGGAGGCGAGCCGTCGTGGTCTTCCCCACACCCCTGGGACCGGAGAGCAAATACGCATGGGCAACGCGCCCTCCCTCCACGGCGCTTCGGAGCGTTGATCCCACATGATCCTGCCCGACGAGTTCCGAAAAACTCCTGGGGCGGTGCGTTCTAGCGAGAGCCGTGCGATGCAAGAAAGCCTGCCGAAATCCTCCGAACCCGAGCCCCCGCGCCAGTCGGATTCACCGTGACCAAACCCCTGTTTTCGGGCCTGAATCCGCGGCAATCCGCCGGCCCCGGTGAGAGGTCAATACTACCGTCCCAACCATCATCTTGCCAGATTTTCGCGGTCCGCGCGGCCTGCCGGCCCCGGGGGGGAACCCGCATGTTTGACCGGACGCAATCAACCCGGGACCGAAGGCCATCAACCCAAAACGGGGGAACGATTACGCAGCACGGCGAGCGAAGCAACCCGCACCGGCAACCCGCTGACCTTGTCCAGGCGGTGGGATCGACCACCGGCCTGCAACCGTGGCGGCGTGTGTTCCACTGCCTCACCGGGACTACCGTGGTCGTTCTGGTGGAACTTGGCGGCATGGCCCGACCAACCGTGCTGGCGTTGCTGGCGGCCGGTACCATTGCCGCCCTGGCGCTGGACTGGGTGCGGTTGACCCGGCCCAACGTGAACCTTGCGTTTTTCAAGTTTTTCCGGACCCTCGCGTCCCCCCGCGAGACAAGGAAGATCGCCTCGTCCACCTGGTACGCGGTCGGTGTTTTCCTGGTTTTCTTGCTGGCCCCGCGAGAGATGTTTGCTCCGGCGGTCCTGGTGACGGCGTTTGCCGACCCGGCAGCCAGCATCGCCGGACGACTGGCCGGGAAATACCATTTCGGAAGCAAGAGCATCGACGGGAGTTCCGCCTTCTTCTTGGTCGCCGCCTCGGTCATGGCTCCGTTCGTGGGAATCGTCCCGGCTTTGGCGGCTGCGGTGGTCGTCACCGTGCTTGAGGCAGCGCCCCTGGGAATGGACGACAACCTCGCCACACCGCTGGCCGCGGCTGGTGTCATATGGGCGGCGGAGACGGTGTTCGGGCTATCTTGAGGGGGTACCCCGGCACCGTAGCGGAAGCGCCGGGATTTCATCGTTCAGGAGACTTGGGTGGCGAAGAAGAAACTCGTTGTGGTCGGCGACCGAGTGCTAATTGAACCGGCTGCCGGGGAGGAGCGCACGAAGATAGGCCTGTACCTCCCGTCTTCCGCCGTGGACCAGCAGGCCGTAAGGGCAGGGACGGTGGTCGCCGTCGGGCCGGGGAATCCGCTGGGGCCTCCCTCCGAGCCCGACGAGGAACCGTGGAGAGACGGGGTCGCCGAGCCGCGCTACTCCCCGATGCAGGCACGCGAGGGAGACCACGCCCTGTTCTTCAGGAAAGCCGCGGTCGAGATCACATTTGAGGGCAAACCTTACCTGGTGGTTTCGCAGGGAGCCATACTCGCCCTGGTTCGCGACGAGGAAACCGTGACACCGGAGACCAGCCCCGAGGACGACGAGACCTACGAATTCTGAGCCGGCCGGCTAACAATCGTCCCCGTAGAAGGCCTCGGGTATGTGCCGGATTTGGGCGCTCCCCGAAGGCCCGATGTGTACCGTCACCACATCAAACGCGAAATCTGACCCGGCTCGCGGGTTTGCCTTGATCCAGGCTCCGGCCACTGCGCTGAGGCGCCTTCGCTGACCTGGAGTCAGGCCCTCTTCGGCGGGTTGGACCCCGGGGCGGCGCGTCTTCACCTCCACGAAGGCCACCGTCTGCTCCCTTCGGGCCACAATGTCCAGTTCGTTCCGTCCGTCCCGCCAGTTGCGCGCCAACACCTCGTGGCCGGACTCTTCCAGAGCACGGACGGCCAGGTCCTCGCCGAGGCGCCCGAGCTCCTGTCGAGTCAGTCGGTTTGGGTCAGGGGGCAGACAATGCCCCTTGCGGGACCCGGTCGGGAGTCGCAACACCCTTGCCCAAAGCCGCCGCGATCGGGCGAATCTCCCCCATCAGCTCCTCAAATTGCCGCGGAGTCAGAGATTGCTGTCCGTCCGAAGCCGCCTTGGCCGGGTCCGGGTGGACCTCAACAATGAGTGCATCGGCTCCGGCGGCCACCGCTGCCCGGGCCATCGGGGGCACTTTGCGGGTCGCGCCGGTGCCGTGGCTGGGGTCCGCCACAACCGGCAGGTGCGAAAGTTCGTTGATCGTCACGATGGCCGTGAGGTCGAACAGATTCCGCGCGTGGTTGTCGAAATTTCGGACGCCTCTTTCGCAGAGCATCACCCGCGATTGCCCCTCGACCAGAATGTACTCCGCCGCGAGCAGCAGTTCCTTGACCGTCGCCGACATGCCCCGCTTCAGTAGAACCGGTTTGTTCGAGCGACCGGCCTCTCTCAGCAGGGAATAATTCTGCATGTTGCGGGCACCGATCTGGATGATGTCGGCGTACTCGGCCACGAGCTTCACGCCGTCGGTGTCGACCGCCTCGGTCACGATTGCCAAACCCGTTTCTTCACGGGCCTCGGCCAGATACTCCAACCCCTCGACCCCCAACCCCTGGAATGAATACGGGGATGTCCGCGGCTTGAAGGCCCCTCCCCTGAGGACCGCTCCTCCGGACCCGGCGACCGCGTGTGCCGACTCCAGAATCTGGGACCTTGATTCCACCGAGCACGGACCGGCCATGACCACCAGGTCACCACCACCAATTGTTACTCCGTTTGACAAAGCGATCTCGGTGGACTCCCCTCGCCACTCCCGACTCACCAACTTGTAGGGTTGGGAAACGTGGATGATCCGCAGCACCCCCTCGAGGTTGGCCAGCACGCCCTCTTCGACGCGGCCGTCGTTGCCGATCAGGCCGACCGTGGTGCGGTGGCCGCCGGGCATGGGCTGTGCCTTGTAGCCCAGGTCCTCGATCGCTTCCGCGACGGCCCTGACGTCGTCCTGCGTCGCGTCCTGCTTCATCACAACAAGCATGGTTGTTCCTCTTGGCCTGGCCGCGGCCGTCCCGCGGCGCCGGTCAGTTTACGGGGTCCGAAGCCGTGGAGCCCAACTCCACCCCCACCACTGCAGATACTCCGGGTTCTTGCATGGTCACGCCGTACACCCAATCGGCGTTTTCAATCGTCCGCGGGTTGTGGGTGATCACGATGAACTGCGTCCTGTCTTTGAACTCCTCCAGCAACCGCACAAAACGCAGCACGTTCACCTCGTCGAGCGGGGCGTCCACTTCGTCCATCAGGCAGAACGGGCTGGGCCGGGCCAGATAGACCGCGAACACCAACGCCAGTGCGGTGAGCGCCCTTTCGCCGCCCGAAAGGAGGTCGATCCTCTCCAGCCGCTTGCCGGCCGGGTTGGCCGATATCTCGATCGGTGCCTCCAGCGGGTCCTCGCTCTCGCCGAGCCGCAGCTCGCAGCGCCCGCCCTCGAACAGCGCGTCAAACGTGCGCTTGTAGTGCGTGCGCACTTCCTCGAACGTTGTATTGAATGCTTCGCCGGCGCGGCGGTTGATTCTGCGTATCAGGTCCCGGAGCTCATTCGACGCAAGTTCCAGGTCCTCCCGCTGACTGGTCTGGAACTCCAGCCGCTTGCGAGCCTCTTCGAATCGCTCGGCAGCCAACAGGTTGACCGCGCCGATCCGGGCCAGCGAGCGCTCTGCCTGTTCGGCCACCCGCGACCACTCCCGGGGCGTTCCCCCGGGCGGGTCGCCCGCCTGATCCCGCAACTGCTCCAGGGTTTTCCCCCATCGCGCCTCCAGCCGGGTCCTGACGGCTGACTCCGCGGCCCCCAGCCGCGCCGCGTCCAGCTCGAGGGAGTGCCGAATTTCCGCACGCTCCCGCTGGTCCTTGCGGAGCTGACGGATATTGCCTTCCGCGGCCTCCACCTCGGCCCCCAGGTTGTCGACCTCCTCGCGGGCAGCTTCGGCCCGTTTGGACTTGGCCGACCTGGCCTCCAAACAACCACGAAGTTCTTCTTCGGTTGTGGCGGCGACTTCCGTGAGGCGCTCAACCTCGTTCTCGGTCCGCTCGGCCTCGAGGCGGCCTTCCGCCTGCCGGCGTTCAGCGTCGTCCAGCGACTGCTCCAACCTTGCCTTCTCGGCGCGGAGCCCGACCAGCGCTTCTTCTTTCCTCGCCCGGTCAACTTGGTGCGCGTGTAGTTCGGCCCGGGTAGCGTCGGCGTTGGCCCGCGCAACCGCTGCTGCCTCCTGGGCCGTTTCCTCGGCGGTATTCGCCGCGGAGGCCGCCGCCTCGAAAGTTGCGACCGCGGTCTCGGCCTGGCGCAGCCGGTCCTCTTCGCTGCCTTCCCGCTGTTCGAGCTCGCGCACCCTGCCGTCCGCGACCTCGCGGTCGCCGCGCAGTGCCTCGAGGCGGCGGCCGAGGGATTCCTGCTGCGTTCTTGCCGTGGCCAGCGCCGAATCCGACGCTGCGATTCGTGAATTGACGTCGTCGAACTCGGTGCGGGCGGCCTCGGCCCGCCCGCCTGCCAATTCCGCCTCGGCGACCGCGCGAGCGAGGTCCGTTTCCAAATTTGCGGCTTCCTCCCGCAAGCGGGTCAGGCGAGCCTTGGTCTCAAGGATACCGCCGCTCCCGGGGCCGCCTGCGAAGAACGCACCTAGCTGGTCGCGGTACCAACCCTCGCGGTTTGCCCACGGACCGTTAGGAGGAGTGCCGGCGCTACCGGCCGCCGTCACCTCGGCCAGGATCGCCTCGATCCATGCAGCGCCCGGCCCGGACGCCCTTGCGTATTTCTGCAGAGTGTCCGGGGCGCCCGCGGCGGATTCCCGCGAACTTGTGCTGCCGATCGCTGGTTTTCCGGGCAGTATGGTCACCCCGTCGCCGCCTTTGTCGGCGACCCGCTGCCGAACGCGGTCCGCCGCGGTGTCATCTTCCACAACCACGCCGTGCAGGTACGGACCAAGCACCAATTCGATCGCTGCCGCCCATTCTTCTTCGGTTTCAACAAAATCCGACAACACCCCCTGTATCCCCGGAATGTCACCGGCCTGCCGAATCAGGCGGGCGGCGGCGGGGAGCAACTCGCCCGACCTGGCCAGGGCGTTCAGGCTGTCGATCGCGGAGCGCGCTGCCGACAGGGCGCCCGATATTCGGCCGCGTCGCTGCCGGGCCGCGAGCAGGGCCTCTTCGGCACCGGCAAGCTGTTGCGCAAGCCGCTTTTTTTCGGTTGCCAGGCCAGACAGATCTGACTCGGCGCTGGCGAAAGCGCCCGAGGCATTGTGGGCGGCTGCTGAGGCGAGCCTCTCCTCTTCGGCCAGCTGAAGGGCGGACCGCCGGCGGTTCTCCAAGTCTTCGGCATCGGTCCGGCCGCGCCCGCGGACAGCTTCGACTTCAAGGCGGGCGCGCACCACTTC
>LXNJ01002472.1_pt1 | contig 10108 bp, 9 predicted proteins | sample 809081 | NCBI WGS metagenome assembly LXNJ01 (sample SAMN04870510, study PRJNA318959) | sponge metagenome | biome: sponge; feature: marine sponge reef; material: water | host: Petrosia ficiformis | place: Greece: Milos, Mediterranean Sea | collected 2013-05-29 | depth 5-7 m
CTACGGCGCGCCCAGGGGCGCCCGCGCCGGCTTCCGGCGCGAGACCGAGGCGGTGGCCGACCGCCTGGAGCGGGAGGGCGCGGCCCCGGTCGGCGCCGACTATGCGCTGGGGCCCACCCGCGTGCAGTTCGAGGCCAAGGACCCGCGCGGCTGGGCGGCCTTTCGCGACAGGCTGATGGGGCACTCGGCCCGGGGCGCGGCCAACACGCTGCGCGGCGTGCAGGGCCGCCGCCCCTCCCTTTACGACCTGGAGGAAGAGCTGGCCGCCCTCGCCCTGCCGACGCTGCTGATCACCGGCGACGAGGACGAGCCCTGCCTCGACGCGAACCTCTATCTCAAGCGCACGATCCCCGCCGCCGGGCTGGTGGTGATCCCCAAGTCCGGGCACACGATCAACCTCGAGGAGCCGGATGCCTTCAACCGGGCCTGCGCCTCGTTCTTCGCCCAGGTGGAGAACGGCCGCTGGCCGGCGCGCGACCCGCGCTCGCGCTCCGCTGCGACCATCACGAGAGCCGACGCGGGAAGGCAGTCATGACCGATGCCAACGACTCGCTCGCCGAGACGCTGCACGGCCTCCTCGCCGCGCTGATCGCGATCCCCTCGACCACGCCGCCGGGCGACACGCAGGCGATCTGCGCGGCCGCGGCGGCGCACTTCGAGGCGGCGGGCTGCACGGTCTCCATGCCGATGCGGACTCCGCCCATCGCCAACCTGGTGGCGCGGCTGGGCGCGGGCCCGCCCTGCGTGGTGTTCAACGCCCACATCGACACGGTCGGCACCGGCGACCGCGCGGCCTGGCGCACGGATCCCTTCGCCGCGACGCTGAAGCAGGGCCGCGTTTACGGGCTCGGCGCCAACAACTGCAAGGGCTCGGCGGCGGTGTTTCTCTGGCTTGCTGCCGAAGTCGCGCGGCGCGGCGGGCCCGCGCAGGGCAGCCTGGTCTTCGTCCTCGCCGGCGACGAGGAGCGCCTCGGCCCCGAGGGCACCGCCTTCCTGCGCGAGGAAGGCTTGATCGAGCCGGACGCCCTGGTGCTCGGCTCGCCGACCGGGAACCAGCTCATCGTCGAGGAGCGCGGCATTCTCTGGCTGGAGATCGAGACCACGGGCCGCGCGGCCCACGGCGGCGACCCGCCCGCCGGCGACAACGCCATCCTCCGCATGATGCGCCTGCTGGAGCGGCTGCGCGCCGAGCTGGGGCCGAGGCTCGACGCGCGGCGCAGCGGCGAGAAGATCTCCACCATGAACATCGGCACCATCCACGGCGGCGAGAACCCCAACGTGGTGCCCGACCGCTGCGTCGCCCGGATCGACCGGCGCCTGCTGCCCGAGGAGCCGGTGGAGGCGGCGGCGGCGGAGATGGAGGCGATCCTGGCCGGTGCAGGCGAGCCCGAGGGCTCCTACAGCGTACGCCGCCCGGTCGGCACCGACGGCTTCTCCGCGCCGCTGGACGGCCCCTTCGTCTCGGCGCTGGCGGCGGCCATCGAGGCGCATCGGGGCCGCCCGCCCGAGCTGCTCAACGCGCTCGCGTCGAGCGACGGACGCTTCTTCGCCCGCGACGGCATCGAGATCGTCAACTTCGGCCCGGGCGACGGCGCCGTGAGCCACGCCGCCAACGAGTTCGTGCCGCTGGCCGAGATGGTGGACGCGGCGCTGATCCTGCGTTCCTTCGTCGAACGCACCCTCGGCTTCGCAGGCTGAGACCACGATGGCGATCACCCGATTCGCACACCGCCCCTCAGCGCTCGATCGCTCCGAAGGTGAAGCCGCGCCTCGTCGTTGCGCCGGCGGTCGCGCGAGCCTACCCTGCGGCGGGGCGCGCGGGCCGTGCACCGAACGAGCACAGAGGGAGGCTTGAGCAGATGTTCGACAGCACCCGGAGAGGGTTCCTCAAGGGCACGGCGGGCACCGCCGCGACACTGGTGGCGGCAGGCCTCGCGGCCTCGCCCAAGGCCTACGCCGACGACGACGAGATCGTCATCGCCAGCATCTTCGACCAGTCGGGCGGCCTCGACATCTACGGCACGCCCATGACCCAGACCTGCGAGCTCGCGGTCGAGGAGATCAACGCGGCCGGCGGCCTGCTGGGCAAGAAGATACGGCTGATCAAGTACGACCCGCAGTCCAACATGGAGCTCTACGCGCAGTACGCCCAGGAGGCCGCGCTGAAGGAGCGGGTCGACCTGGTGCACGGCGCCATCACCAGCGCCTCGCGCGAGGTCATCCGGCCGATCCTCCGGCGCTTCCAGACGCTGCTCTGGTACAGCGTGATCTACGAGGGCGGGGTCTGCGACATCAACAACTTCGTCAGCGGCGTGACCGCGGTGCAGTGGGTGAAGCCGATGGCCGACTACGGCTTCAAGACCCACGGCAAGCGCTGCTACTACATCGGCGCCGACTACAACGCGCCGCAGATCATCGGCAAGTGGACGGAGGTCTTCGCCAAGGAGCAGGGCGCCGAGGTCCTCACCAAGGACTTCTTCCCCCTCGACGTGGCGGAGTTCGGCCCGGCCATCGCCAAGATCCAGGAAGCCAAGCCCGACTGGCTCTCCACCTGCCTGGTGGGCGCGGCGCACACCGGCTTCTACCGCCAGTGGTACGCGGCGGGGATGCTGAACGAGATTCCCATCGTCTCGGTGACCTTCGGCGTCGGCAACGAGCACGTGCAGCTCAGCGCCGAGGAAGGCAACGGCATCGTCAGCGCCCAGCCCTACTTCCAGGAGCTCCAGCTCCCCGCCAACGTCGACTTCGTGAGGCGCTATCAGGAGCGCTTCGGCGACGACGCCCAGTACCTCAACTCGGTGGGCGTCGGCGGCTACCTCGGCACCATGCTCTGGTCGCTCGGCGTCGAGGCCGCCGGCAGCATCGAGCGCGAGGCGGTGATCGCGGCGCTGCGCAGCGGCGACATCGCCTGGGACGGCCCGGCCGGGCACATGGTGGTCGACCCGGTCACCAACCACGTCATCCAGGACATGCACATGGCCGAGTGCCAGAACCAGACCTGGAACATCTTCGAGAGCTACTCGCAGCTCTACCCGAGCGACGTGATCGACCGCTGCGACCTGACCAAGAACCCCGACATGAACGCCCATCTGGAGCCGATCCTGTAGGCGCTGCGGGGGCCGTAGCGTAACGAGAGCGACAACGCTCACGACGGGCGCGCCGTGGACACCGCTGCGCTCCTGATCATCGAAGTGCTGAACGGGATTGCCAGCCTGGCGCTCGCCTGCGCCGGGCTGGCGATCATCTTCGGCATGATGCGGGTGATCAACTTCGCCCACGGCGAGTTCATGATGCTCGGCGCCTACACCACCGTCGTCTGCACCAAGACGCTGGGCATCAACATCTGGATCTCGATGCTGATCGTCTCGCCGATCGTCGTCGGCTTGATCGGCATCGTCGTGGAACGCACCTTCATCCGCTTCTTCTACGGGCGCATGATCGACACGCTGATCGCCACCTGGGGCCTCAGCCTGCTGCTGATCGGCATCGTCACGGCGATCTTCGGCAACATCATCGAGGGCGTGTCGGCGCCGATGGGGAGCTTCGAGGTCGGCGTCTACAACGTCGCCCAGTACCGCATGGTGCTCATCGGCATCGTCGTCCTGCTCTTCGTCGGCATCTTCCTGGTGCTGACGCGCACCCGGATCGGCCTCATCGCCCGCGGCACGATGCAGAACCCGGCCCAGGCCTCGGTGCTGGGCATCAGCACGCAGCGGGTCTACATGGTGACCTTCGCGGTGGGCGCAGGGCTGACCGGGCTCGCGGGCGGCCTGCTGGCGCCGATCTCCCAAGTGATCCCGACCGCCGGCGCGGCCTACGTCGCGCAGACCTTCATCACCGTGATCACCGGCGGCACCGGCGCGGTGACCGGCACGCTGGTCGCCTCCGGCGTCTTCGGCACGGTGCGGCAGCTTCTGAGCTACGAGTTCACGCCGGTGCTCGGCGGGGTCGGCCTGCTCATCGTCGCGGTCATCCTGCTGCGGCTCCTGCCCCAGGGCATCACCGGCAAGATCTTCAGGCGCTCGCTGTGACCACGCTCGGCATCGACCTGAGACGCTGGGAGACCTGGGGCACCGCCCTGGTCGTGGCGGTCATGGCGGTGCTGCTCTTCGCGGGCCCGCACATCTTCGACCTCTTCACGCTCTTCAAGGTGACGCTCTTCGTCGCCATGGCGATCCTGGCGCTCTCCATGGGCTTCATCTGGGGCTACGGCGGCATTCTCTGCTTCGGGCAGTCGGCCTTCTACGGCCTCGGCGCCTACACCTACGCGATCGCCGTGGGCAACATCGGCGAGAGCACGGCGCCCTTCCTGCTGGCGATCGTCGTGCCCGCGGCCTTCGCCGCCCTGCTCGGCTACTTCATGTTCTACGGGCGCCTCAGCGACGTCTATCTCGCGGTGGTGACGCTCGCGGTCACGCTGATCCTCTACAACTTCATGCGCTCGACCGCGGGCGAGGAATACGCCATCGGCGCGCAGCGCCTCATGGGCTTCAACGGCATCTCGTCGATCCAGCCCATCAACTGGCCGGGGGACGGCAACGCGCTGCTCTTCCCCGACGACATATTCCATCTCTCCATGGGCTGCCTGATCCTCTGCTACGTCGGGCTCAAGCTTCTCAACCGCTCACATTTCGGCCGGGTCGCGGTCGCGATCCGGGAGAACGAGCTGCGCGCCGAGCTGCTCGGCTACGACGTGCGCCTGCACAAGCTGCAGACCTTCACCATCGGCGGCGCCATGGCCGGGCTCGCGGGCTGCCTCGGCGTCAACTTCAACTCCTTCGTCAACCCCGACGTGTTCGCGCTCAACTTCGCGGCCGAGATCATCATGTGGACGCTGATCGGCGGGCTCGGCACCCTGGTGGGGCCGATGATCGGCTGCATCGGGCTCTTGATGCTGAAGTTCGAGATCGGCCAGCAGCAGATCACCAACACCTATCTGATCTTCGGCGGAATCATTATGGTGTTCGTTCTGGCGGTGCCGGCCGGGCTGCTGCCCACCGCGCGCCAGCTTGCGGAGCGCTTCGTGCCCAGGGCGCTGCGCGGGGACGAGGGCGGAGAGGCACCGAGGGAGGCGGCACGGTGACAGACGCAGCGACGGACGCGGCCGGCGCGGTGCCGATCCTGGAGACGCACGGGCTCACCATGCGCTTCGGCGGCGTCGTCGCGGTCGACAATGTCGACTTCTCCATGACGGAGGGCGAGCTCCGCTGCCTGATCGGCCCCAACGGCGCGGGCAAGAGCACCTTCTTCAAGTGCCTCACCCACCAGTACAGGGCCTCGGCCGGGCGGGTCCGCTTCCGGGGCGCCGACATCACCGGCTCCCACACCTACCAGATCGCGCGCCGCGGCATCGGCATCAAGACCCAGGTGCCGAGCGTCTTCGACGGGCTGAGCGTGCACGAGAACATCTGGGTCGCGGCGCGGCGCCATCACGGGCGCCGCGAGGCCAACCGCATCGTCGACGGGATCCTGGAGCGGCTGCGCCTCGACCACCTCGCCCGCCGCGTGGTCGGCCAGCTCGCCCACGGCGAGCGCCAGCGGGTGGAGCTCGGCACGGTGCTCACCGGCGAGCCCGAGCTGATCCTGCTCGACGAGCCGACCGCGGGCATGACCCACGAGGAAGTGCACCAGACCACCGATCTGATCCGCGAGATCAACAAGACCACGTCGATGATCGTCGTCGAGCACGACATGCAGTTCATCAAGGCGATCGCGAAGCGCGTCACCGTGTTCCATCAGGGCGCGATCCTGATCGAGGACACCATGACGAATCTGGAAAGGAACCAGCAGGTGCGCGACATCTATCTCGGCAAGCAGCATGCGGCCTGAGCAGCCATGCTGAGCGCCGAAGGCATCCGCGCGAGCTACGGCAGGATCCCGATCCTGCACGGCATCGACCTCGAGGTGGCGGAGGGCGAGTTCGTCGGCATCCTGGGCCACAACGGCATGGGCAAGACCACCCTGCTCAAGACCCTGATCGGCCTGGTCAAGACCACCGACGGCACGATCACCTTCGAGGGCGAGGCCATCACCCGGGAGCCGCCGCACAGGCGCAGCCGGCGCGGCATCGGCTACGTGCCGCAGGGGCGCGAGATCTTTCCCAACGTGAGCGTGCGCGACAACCTGCGCCTCGGCTTCGCGGTGCAGAAGGTCGACGAGCAGGAGGTCCTCGACGAGGTGCTGGAGGAGTTTCCGCGCCTGAAGCCGCTGCTCGACCGGGCGGGGCGCGTGCTCTCCGGCGGCGAGCAGCAGATCCTGGCGCTGGCCCGCTGCCTCTGCGGCCGCCCGCGCCTGATCCTCCTGGACGAGCCGACCGAGGGCATCCAGCCCTCGATCGTCGAAGAGATCGTGGAGATCCTCAAGACACTGCAGGCCCGGCGCAAGCTCACCGTGGTCCTGGTCGAGCAGAACCTCGACTTCATCGCCGAGCTGTCGCAGCGCGTGCTCATCATCCAGCGCGGGCAGTTCACCAGCGAGGTCTCGCCGGCGCAGCTCTCCGACCCCGACCTGGTCGCCGAGTTCGTCGGCATGGGCGGCTAGGGCCGGAGCCCGCCATGCCGGCACACCCCGACGAGATGCGGCGCGCGTTCGAGGACCGCGGGTTCCTGCTGCTGCCTGCCCTCTTCTCGGAAGACGAGATCGCGCCGGTGCGCGCCGAGGCCGAGACCGTCGCGGCCCGCGAGGGGCCGGAGGTCGTGCAGGAGAGGGAGTCGGATGCGGTGAGGCTCGTCTACGGCGCCCACCGCTTCAACGAGGCCTTCCACCGGCTCTCGCGCCATCCGCGCTGGCTGGAGCCGGCGATGGCGCTGATGGGCGGGCCGGTCTACATCCATCAGTCGCGCCTCAACCCCAAGGCCGCATTCCACGGCGAAGCGTGGGCCTGGCACCAGGACTACGCCACCTGGTCGGACCGCGACGGGCTGAAGGAGCCCCGCGCCTTCATGGTCGCGATCCTGCTGGACGAGGCCACCGCCGCCAACGGGCCGCTCATGCTGGTGCCGGGATCGCACCACTACGGGCTGATCGCCGAGGCCGTCGACAACCGCGAATCGCCCGGCTACACGCTCTTCCACATCGCGGAAGAGCATCTCGCCCACATCGTCGACGCGGGCGGGATCGAGCCGGTCATCGCGCCCGCCGGCTCGGTGCTGATCTGCCACGCCAACATGGTGCACGGCTCGGCGGGCAACATCACGCCCTGGCCGCGCCGCATCTTCTATCTCAACGTCGCGGCGACCGATAACCCGCCAACGAAGTTCGAGCGCGCCGAGCACCACTGCACCCGCGACTGGTCGGCGCTCGAGCCGCTCGGCGACGACTGCCTGCTGACCCTGGCGCACGCCTGAAGGGCGGACACGGGACCACCATGAAATACGGCTTCTTCATCCGCGGCCAGTTCCGCCGCGGCGAGGACATGAATGCGCGCTTCGCGGACCTCTGCGCCCAGGCGCGGCTCGCGGACGCGCTGGGCTACGACATCCTCGCCACCGGCATGCACTACGCCGCCTACCCGCTGCAGCAGTACCAGCAGCTCCCCCTGCTGGCGCGGCTCATGACGGAGGCGCCGCGCTGCCGCCTGCTGCCGGGGATCATCCTGCTCTCGCTGCACAAGCCGCTGGACATCGCCGAGCAGATCGCCACCCTCGACGTGATGTCGGGCGGGCGCATGATCTTCGGCGCCGGCCTCGGCTACCGCGCGGTGGAGTTCAAGGGCTTCGGCACCACGCAGGGCGAGCGCGTGATGCGGCTCGAGGAGAACCTCGCGGCCATCGTCCGGCTCTGGAGCGAGGAGGGCGTGAGCATGGCGGGCTCGCACTTCACCCTCGAGGACGCCACCCTCTCGCTCAAGCCGATGCAGCAGCCCTACCCGCCGATCTGGCTCGGCGCCAATGCCGATGCCGCGGTCGAGCGTGCGGCCCGGCTCGGCGACACCTGGTTCATCAACCCGCACCAGCGCATGGAGACGACCGAGCGCCAGCTCGACATCTACCGGCGCGCCCTCGACGCGGCGGGCAAGCCCTTCCCCGCAGAACTACCCCTGATGCGCGAGATCTTCGTCGCCCGCACCCGGGCGGAGGCCGAGCGCCTCGCGCGCCCCTACCTGGAGGAGAAGTACAGGACCTACCACGCCTGGGGCCAGGACAAGGCCATGCCGGCGGGCGACGACGACCTCTCCCTCGACTTCGAGGAGCTGATGCGCGACCGCTTCCTCTTCGGCGCGCCCGAGGAAGTCGCGGAACAGGTCGCGGGCTACAGGCGCCGCCTCGGCGTCACCACCTTCATCCTCGGCATGGACTGGCTCGGCATGCCCCACGCCCAGGTGAGCGAGAGCATGCGGCTCTTCGCCGAAGAGGTGGTGCCGCTCGTGGCAGACGCGATCTAGCAGAGCGCCGGCTGCGCGATGGCCGAGAGCCTCCATCACGTCCACATCTTCGCCCGCGACATCGACGCCACCATCGCCTGGTGGCGCGACATGCTGGGGGGCGAGGTGATCCACGACGGGGTGCTCGCCGGCGCGCGCAACGTCTTCATGCGCATCGGCCGGGGCGGGCTGCACCTCTACGACCAGCCGCCGCGCGATAGGGGCCGCGGCGCGGTCCACCACATCGGCATCCGCAGCGACGACCTGCGCGCCCTGGTCGCGCGCATGAGCGGGGCCGGCGTGCGCTTCCGCAGCGAGATCCGCGAGTTCGGCACCTGGCGCTACATCATGTGCGCCGCCCCCGACGACGTGCTGCTGGAGCTCTTCGAGTTCGACCCCGAACACGAGCCCGCGCACGCAACCCGCTGGCTGCGCGAGGGATAAGGCACCCGGCGGCGACCGCCGCCGCCGCTACACCAGCAGCATCCCCGCAAGGCCGAGGAAGGCGAGGAAGCCCACCACGTCCGTCACCGTGGTCAGCACCACGCCCGCCGCGGTGGCCGGGTCGATCCTGAGCCGCCACAGGACCACCGGAATCGCGAGGCCGAAGAGGCCGGCGACCACCATGTTGATGATCATGGCGGCGCCGATGACGATGCCGAGCGCGATGTTGTCGTACCAGGCCGCGGCGGCGACGCCGATGAGGATGGCGAAGACGACGCCGTTGAGGCCGCCCACCATCACCTCCTTCCACAGCACGCGGAGCGCGTTTGCCGTCGTGAGGTCCTTGGTGGCGATGGCGCGCACCGCCACGGTCATGGTCTGGGTCCCGGCGTTGCCGCCCATGGAGGCGACGATGGGCATGAGGACGGCGAGCGCCACCATCTGGTCGATGGTCCCGTCGAATTGGTAGATCACGAGGGAGGCCAGGATCGCCGTGCCGAGGTTGACCAGCAGCCAGGTGAAGCGCCCCGTGGCGGTGCGCAGCGCGGCGCGGTAGATGTCCGGCTCCGGCACGCCGCTGAGGCGCAGGATGTCCTCCTCGGCCTCCTCCTGAATCACGTCCACCACGTCGTCCACGGTGATCACGCCGATCAGGCGCCCGGAGGCGCCGATCACCGGCGCCGAGACGAGGTCGTACTGCTCGAAGACGTGGCCGACCTCCTCCTGGTCGGTCGCGGCGGGGATCGCCTTGAGATCGGTCGCCATGATGTCGCGCAGCAGCACCGGGCGGCGGGTGCGCAGCAGCCGGTGCAGGGGAATCCGCCCGATCGGCCGGTGGCGCGGGTCGATGACGTAGATCTCGTAGAAGTCGCCCGGCAGCGCCTCGCCGCTCTCGCGCATGTGGTCGATGGTCTGGCCCACGGTCCAGAAGGCCGGCAGCGCGACGAGATCGCGCTGCATCAGGCGGCCGGCGCTGTCCTCGGGATAGGTCAGGCTCTCCGCGACGCCGGCCCGCTCCTCGCTGGAGATCGCGTCGAGGATCTCCTTGCGCTGGGGGTCGTCGAGGTCCTCCAGCACGGCGACGGCGTCGTCGGTGTCGAGCTCGGCGATGGCCTCGGCGGCCCTCTCGGCCCCGATCTCGCCGATCAGCGCCTCGCGGATGTCGTCCTCGACCTGGGCGAGCACGTCGCCGCTCAGCACCTCCTGCGCCACGGCGATGAGGCGGCGGCGCTCGCCGGGGCGGAAGCGCTCGATCAGGTCGGCGGTGTCGGCCTCGTGCAGGGGCGCGACCAGGGCGCGGAC
>LXNJ01002473.1_pt1 | contig 10107 bp, 7 predicted proteins | sample 809081 | NCBI WGS metagenome assembly LXNJ01 (sample SAMN04870510, study PRJNA318959) | sponge metagenome | biome: sponge; feature: marine sponge reef; material: water | host: Petrosia ficiformis | place: Greece: Milos, Mediterranean Sea | collected 2013-05-29 | depth 5-7 m
TGCCCCGATCCGCCGAGGACGTCTTCCAGCTCGTTCACGAACACCTCGAGTTCGTCCGGCTTGCCGATGGTCACTCGCAGGTGATTGCCCAGGAGATTGATCTCCCTCGTCCGGTACCCGGAACCGCCCCGTACCATCACGCCGCGTTCCATAAGGGCGGCGCCCATGCGCCGGCTTTCCCGCCCGACGTCCACGATCATGTAATTGCCGTGGCTCGGTGTGTATGCCAGTCCCATACGGTCGAATTCGGCGGACAGGTAATCCTTGCCGTCGCTCACGACCTCTTTCGTACGGGCAACGAATTCGTGATCGTCCAGGGCCGCGAGGGCCGCGTGCATGCCCAGGGTGCTCAACCCGCCGCCGAAGAACCCCATATGCGCCATCAGCATATCCATCATGCGCTGGCTGGCGACCGCGTACCCGATTCGCATGCCGGCCAGGCCGTAGATCTTGGAGAAGGTGCGGGCGACGACCACGTTCTCCCGCTCCAGGGCGAGTTTCACGGCATCCTGGTAGTCCGGATCGCGGACGAAGTGGATGTAGGCCTCGTCGATGAGGACGATGGCCTGCTCGGGCGCCGCGTCCACGAGGGACACCAGGTCCTCGTAGGGCACGATCGTGCCCGTGGGATTGTTGGGATTGGTGACGACGATCAGCGATGTACTCGGAGTGATTGCCGCCTTCATGGCGTCGAGGTCGTGAACGAAATCAGCCGTCGTGGGAACGCGGACGACACTGACGTCCTTGCCCATCATCTGAAAAGTCTGAAAACCACGGGAGACCGATCCGTATCCCGGGACCGCCTCGATGCATTCCCCGCCATTGCCCGCGGCTATTACGGCCAGTGCCTGTAGTATAGGACCGGAACCGGGTGTTACCATGACCCGGTTCATCTCCCTGAAACGCATGAAGGACCGCATGTCGGTAAAACTCAGTTCGAAGTCCTCGACACCCGGAACGCCGTGCAACTGGTTGAGACGGACGGGCAGATCGACACCGAAATCGTAACGGTTGATCTTGTGCAGGTTTTCGGCAATGGCCGCCACGGCGCGTGGCGAAGCGCCCAGGGGATTCTCGTTGGCTCCGATCTGGACCCGGCCCGGTTCCACGCCGTATCCGCGAACGTCGCCGGCCTTCTTGCCGGTCGCCATGGCCTGCGCGATCTCCCAGGCCGAACCGGAGGCGAGGGCGCCGGCGCCGAGGAGGGCGCCCTTCATGAACCGCCGCCGCGTAAACCCGTTCTTCAGTACACTCCCGAAACCCATGGTGTAAACCTCCGATGATTGGTTAAAAAGTACATTTCAAAAACCAAAACCCGCTACCTGATATTCAACCTCGCCATCTGCGTGATGATGTAGTCGGCGCAACGAAACGCCAGCGCCTGTATCGTCAGCGTAGGGTTGCTCTTTCCGCTGGTGACGAAGGACGAACCGTCGACGATGAACAGGTTGTCCACGTCGTGGGCCTGGTTGAACTTGTTTACCACCGAAGTCGACGGATCGTTGCCCATGCGGCAGGTACCCATGAGATGGGCGTCTCCGTGGGGCACGAAATTCGGCGAGGCGACGATCCCGTGGGCTCCGCTGGCTTCGAGCAGTTCGCGGGCACGGTCGCGGAAGAAGTCCCCCAGCATATGCTCGTTCGGATGGACGTTGTAGGTCACGCGCGGCACGGGCAGGCCCCACTTGTCCTTGACTTCGGGGTCCAGGTCGATGGTGTTGGACTCCTGGGACATGGACTGCATGCTCGTCAGGGCGACCATGTACCGGGTGTAGTTGTCCATGATCCACTTCTTGCGCCGGGCGCCCCACCTGCGAAGGCGCGGCATGTTCAGGTTGGCAAAGGAGATGGTTTCACCGTCTCCCCGTGGTTCAAGCACGCCCCCGCCGAAGAAGCCGTACTTGTCCGGGTCCGGATCGTAGAAATCCTGTATGATCCGGGAATCCATGACCCCCTTGTACTCGTTGAGGTCCTTCTCGAAGAAGCCTCGCGCGGACTGGTAGTAATTGAACATAAGGTGCTTGCCCACCTTGCCGCTGCTGTTGGCCAGACCGTCCGGAAACTGATTCGATTTGGACATGAGCAGCAGGCGGGGGGTATGGACGCCGTTACAGCACACGATTACGGCGCGGGCTTCCAGGCGGTGCTCCCGAAGATCCTTGTCCAGGTAGACGACCCCTTCCGCCCTGCCGTCCTCGTCGACGACGATTTCCCGCACGCAGGAATCGGCCCGCACCTCGCAGTTGCCCGTCCTCAGCGCCCGGGGAATCATGGTGACCAGCATGCTGGACCGCGCGCCGATGGTACAGACGTAGCTCTCGCAGAAACCGCAGTTCATGACCGGCGCCCGTCCGCCGTATTCCCGCGAGTTGATGGCCAGGGGCGCCGGATAGGAATGCCATCCGAGCTTCTGGGCCGCCATATCGGCCAGCGCGCCCGAACTGGTCCGCGGCACGGGAGGCATGGGATAGGGCCGGCGGCGCGGCGGATCGAAGGGGTTGGCGCCGGCCAGTCCGGAAATGCCGATCTCGTATTCGGCCTTTTCGTAGTAGTGCTCGAGGTCCCAGTAGTCGATGGGCCAGTCCTGCACGTCCGCGCCGTCCAGGTCGCCGAAGAGGCTTCGCTCCCTGAAATCGTTCTCGTGGAGCCGCCAGGATATGCCCGTGTAGTGGAGCGTACTGCCCCCCACCGTGCTCTGCATGTGTATCCCGTGATCCGATACGGCCTGCTCGTTCGCCGCCTGCCGGTAGGTATTGGGCTGGTCATGGCGATAGATGTTGGGGTGGTCGTGCAGGTTGTTGGCGGGATGCATCGCCTGGAGCTCGTCCTGGTCGAAGTGTCGCGTCTTCAGGAAAGAGCCCATTTCCATGGCGACGACCTTAAGACCCTGCGTGCTCAGCTCCTTTGCCAGGACGGCGCCGGCTGCGCCGGTACCGACGATGATGACGTCCGGACGGCGGATGCGGGGATTGGGAAGAGACATGGTTGCTCCGGAACTACTCCTTGCCGATGATCCTGCTCTGCATGGGTCCGTCGTAGGGCTTCCATTCGGGGTATTCGATCTCCGGAATGGTCAGGTCGAATTCGCTGAAAGGGGGGTCGTACCCGAAGGGGGCGCGGCCCGGAAAACGGATCAGCTTCCATCCGGTCTCCTGGTAATTGCCGCCGTAAGCCGGATCACTGAACATGCCTTCCATGGTATGCGTGACCACCATGCGGAGGAAGTCGCGGGCACCCATGGGGGCATCCTGCGGCCAGGTACGCGGGGATCTGGCCCGGTCGATGCCCATGAGGGCCCTGCGCCGGTTCCTGGTGTCCAGATCCAGGAAACCGGCTTCCAGCGTACGCTGGCAGTACTGATCGAAGGCAGCCAGTCCGTCTATATAGGAATCCCTGTAGTCTGACCGGTGGGCGCCGAGGGCCCGGTCGATATAGACGATCACGCGGGCTTCCGCCGCGCCTGGACCGTTTTCGTCCGACGGCATGATCATCCGGGTCAGGGCGTCCACGGTCCGCCCCTGGCGGGAATCCAGATTCTGCCAGGTATATTCGAAGGGGGGGGATTCCTGGGCGTCGAGGACGCCGGTCCGGCTGAGTACGCCCAGCGTGACCACACCGCCCGTGGCCCGGGCCGTGTTGGACAGAAAAGAACGGCGTGAAAGACGCTTTGAATTCACGTGGCGCAAGCTCCGCATACTGTCGTTTCGGCGGTTCGACCGCATATCAGGTTCGTATACACATTCCGGGCCGTTTTCTTCAATCTTTCCACGCCAAAATACACCCCGGTATTCAAGTCTGACAATTGAATTCGGCGTATCGTCAGCCAACGGGCAAATGGGTTGACGGCTTCTTTCGAGGATCTATATTTTGATGCATGAAACTACTGAAACCTTCGGCGTTAAAACCCGGCGATACGATCGGCATCGTCGCGCCGGCGAGTCACTCCGCCCTTCCGAGCGCGTTGCATTACGGCCGCCGATCGCTCGAAGCCCTGGGATTCCGCACGGTCACGGCAACGCACATGGCCGACAGGCACGGGTTCCTGGCCGGACGGGACGATGATCGTCTGGCCGATCTCGAGGCCATGTTCGCCGATCCGGATATCCAGGGCATCGTCTGCCTCCGCGGCGGGTACGGCTCAGCGCGGATGCTGCCGTTCATGGATTTCGAAACCGTTCGCGCCTACCCCAAGGTCTTCGTCGGTTACAGCGACATTACGGCGCTTCACGGGGCCATACAACGGAAAACCGGCCTGGTCACCTTCTGGGGACCGATGGTCTCGTCCGACATGAGTCCCGAATTCCATCCATTCAACCGGGATGCTTTCATGAAAGCGGTTGCCGGCACGGGCGCCGTGGGGACGATCGGCCATCCGGAGGAACTGCCCCCGGTACAGGTCATGCGCGGCGGAAAGGCCGCCGGTCCGCTGATCGGGGGCACGCTCTCCTTGCTTGCCGCCGCGGTGGGGACGCCCTTCGAATTCGTATACGACGGCGCCATCCTTTTCTTCGAGGACGTGGGCGAGGAACCCCATCGGATCGACCGGATGCTGACGCAGCTGCTGCAGGCCGGCAGGCTGGATCGCCTTTCCGGCGTCGTGATCGGCGAGTGCGCCGGATGCGGCAGCGCGCCGAACAACCCCTCCTTTCCCTATGGCAGTTTCAGTATCGAAGAGGTGTTCGCAGACCGGCTCCAACCGCTCGGTATTCCAGTGATTTACGGCCTGGCCATAGGGCACGGGACCTGCAAGGCTACCCTGCCCCTGGGCGTGCAGGCCACGCTTGACGGGGATGCCGGCACCCTCACCATAGACGAACCGGGCGTCAGTTAGCCGCATCGATTGGGTTTGTCCCAGTCCACAGGTTACGCGACAGAGGAAGCCCCATGGGCAGTCACATCTTGCTGGACGTTCCCCTGCCGCCTGCCGTCCTGGATCTTTTCGACCCAGGGGACGAATTTCACCTGCTCGACGATCTGGCCGCGGACGATGACCGATGGCGGTTGATCGATGCGTACCTCACCTATGGACATCCTCCCACGGACGGTCCGGTGATGGACCGCATGCCGGCTCTGAAGGTCATCAGCAATTTCGGGGTCGGCGTCGATCACATCGACACGGCGGCGGCCCGGGAGCGGGGAATACCCGTAGGCAATACGCCGAACCTGCTGGACGGCGCCACGGCGGACATGACCTTTACCCTCCTGATGGCGGCGGCGCGGCGCGTAGTCGTCGGCGACCGGTTCGCCCGCAGCCCCGAATTCACCCATTACGACCCCAGCATACTCCACGGATACGAAGTACATGGAAGCACCATCGGCATCGTTGGCATGGGCAGCATCGGGAAGCAGGTCGCCCGGAGAGCCAGCGGATTCGATATGGAGATCGTCTATCACAACCGCAAGCCGGACCCGGATGACAAACTGTACCGGGCCCGGTACGTTTCGCTGGAGTCGCTGCTCGAAAATTCGGACTTCGTGACGCTGAACTGTCCGCTGACCGATGAAACCAGGGGACTGATCGACGAAACCGCCCTGAAGCGCATGAAGCCTACCGCCATCCTGATCAATCTGTCCAGGGGCGGCGTCGTGGATCATGACGCCCTCTATGCCGCCCTGCGCAACGACTGGATCGCCGCAGCCGCGCTGGACGTCACCGAACCCGAACCGCTGCCGAGGGACCATCCTCTGCTCGCGCTGGACAACCTGGTCATCGCGCCCCATCTGGGCAGCGCGACCACGCGCACCCGCCAGGCGATGGCCCGCCTGACGGTGGACAATCTCAGGGCGGGGCTGGCCGGCCGGCCCCTGCCCAGCAGCGTCGTCTGAGGTTGCATTGTATTCCTTCGCGCCACTGGATCAACGCGTCGCCGTAATCGACCTGGGTTCCAATACCGCCCGGCTCATGATCGCCCGGTATACGAGTGGACAGGTCTTCAAGATAACCGACGAGGTCAGCCGGCGGGTCCGCCTGGGTGAAGGTGTCGCCAGGGGGAACAGGCTTAGCGCCGGGGCGCGGAACCGCGCGTTGGACGCCGTCCGCATGTTCAAGTCCTTCTGCGATGCGCAAGGCGTTGAACAAATTGTCCCGGTCGCCACGGCGGCCGTAAGGGACGCGGAAGACGGCCCGGGGTTTCTCGACGAGATCGAAATCGCCACCGGACTGGAATTCCGGCTCCTGAGCGGGAAGGACGAGGCCTTCTACAGTTCCGTGGGCGTTATCAACAGCCTGGGAACGTACGATGGCGTCATGCTGGATATCGGCGGCGGCAGCGCGGAAATCGGACTGATCAGGAACGGCGCGTTCGACCTGGGGGTCACCACGCTTTTCGGCACGGTGCGGACCACCGAAACCTATTTCCCGGACGACAGGGTGTCGCCGGGCCAGTTGAAACGGCTCGACAGGGCTCTTGATGCGTGTTTTTCCGGCATAGCCTGGCCGAAGTCGAAAGGCAGGCCAAAAATCGCGGGTGTCGGCGGAGTTGTCCGCGCCCTCGCGCGTATCGACCGGGTGGACAGGAAATACCCGGTAGGACTGGTTCACGGATACGAACTGAAGCGAAGCCGGCTCGAGAGGCTGATCGACCGCATCGCCGGAATTCCCGTTTCCGAAAGGGCCCGCCGAATACCGGGACTGCAGGAAGATCGAGGGGACATCATCCTGGCGGGCGCCATGGTCGTGGCCGGGGTGATGCGGAACGCCGGCGCAAGCAGGATGACCGTAAGCGGACAGGGATTGCGCGAGGGGCTGTTCTTCGAGCACGCCTTCAGGCCCGCATGTCGACCCGGTCACCCCGCGGGCTTGCGGCGCTTCACCATATTGAACCTGGCCCGGCTATACGGCAACGAGGGCGCCCACCCGGTCCACGTCGCCCGTCTTTCGCTGTCCATGTTCGACCAGCTACAGACCGCGCATGGATATGGCGACCGCGAAAGAGAGTACCTGTGGGCCGCGGCCATGCTGCACGATATCGGCACGGTAATCGACTATTACGACCATCACAAACACTCGGCCTATATCATCGTCAACGCCGGTCTGCCCGGCTTCAGCCATCGCGAAATCGTGATCATCGCCTATCTCTGCCTTAATCATCGCCGCGGGAAACCGGACTACTCCCGGTACCACCCCGTGCTGAAGAAGGATGATCTGAAACTGGTATACCGGCTTTCCGCCCTGCTGAGGCTATCCGAGTACCTGGACCGGAGCCGGTCCCAGGCCGTCGAAGACGTCCGACTGTCCATGGCGGATCGGTCGGTGCGCCTGAAGATCGTGACCCGAGACACGGACGCGGCCGCGGTAGAGTTGTCGGAGGCACGTCAGCGCGTTGGGTTGTTCGAAGCGTATTTCGGTCTTACGCTCTATATCGACACGTGAGGGCGCTGGTTGATCAGGCGGCCGTCTGGCCGGACTGCCATCGTATCGAGGGGGTTTATCTGAAATGAAACTGAGCCATACGCAGAAGCGATTCTTTGACGACTTCGGCTACCTCGCCCTGCCCGGACTCATGGAGAACGAGGTCCCTTGGATCGTGGAGGAATTCGAACGGGTTTTTCACGAGGCCGGTGTCGTGCACGACGGCACCGCCCGATCGAGTGTCGGGCGATTCATCGAACGCAGCGAACGGCTGTGCGCGTTGCTCGACAACCCCGGGGTCTACGGACTGCTGGCCGGCCTTCTGGGGGAAGACTACAACTATCTGGGCAGCGGCGGCGAGATGTATGTAGGGGACGGCCTGTGGCATCCCGACTGCCACGGAGACCCGGTAGTCCAGGTCAAGTGGGCGATGTATCTCGATCCGCTGACTCCGGAGACCGGCGCCCTGAGACTCGTGCCCGGTTCCCACCGGCAGGGATGGCAGGGCAATCTCGATACCCGGGCGCTCTGGGGCATCGGCATGGAAGAAGTCCCCTGCGTTGTTCCGGACAACCGGCCCGGCGACGTGATCGTGTTCAACCAGATGACCCTGCACAACGCCCTTGGCGGCGGAAATCGCAGGCGCATGCTGAACCTCACGGCCTGTTCGTCCTGCCGGACGGAAACAGAGCGGGCCTTCCTCAGGCGCAGGCTCCCGGCTGACCGGACTGAGCTGCAGTGGGACCTGATGCGCAAGACGGCGACGCCGGAACGGATGCGTCACCTGGATCAACCATGGCAGATGCTGGCTTAAAAGGGATCGACAAGAACCTCACCCGGTACGGAGACACGGAATTCAGCCGTTACATGAGGCGGGCGTTCCTGTCTTCCGCGGGCTATGACGGGGAAGACCTCGACCGGCCGATCATCGGCATTGCGGACACGTCATCGGACTACAACACGTGTCACCGGGATATGCCGCCGCTGGTAGAAGGCGTCCGGCGCGGGGTCGCCCAGGCCGGCGGCCTCGCCCTGGTCTTCCCCACGATCTCGCTGGCCGAAACGCTGCTTTCGCCCACCTCCATGCTCTTTCGCAACCTGATGGCCATGGGTACGGAAGAAATGATCCGGGCGCAGCCGATGGACGGTGTCGTGCTGTTGGGGGGCTGCGACAAGACCGTTCCGGCCCAGTTGATGGCCGCCACTTCGGCCGGCGTTCCGGCGATCTCGCTGGTGACCGGCGCCATGCGTACGGGAAGCTGGCAGGGCGAACGCCTCGGGGCCTGTACAGATTGCCGGCGGTACTGGCTGCGGCACCGGGCGGGTGAGATCGACCGGGAAGCAATCGGCGAAATCGAACAGGCCCTGTGTCCCACGGGCGGCACGTGCATGGTCATGGGTACGGCCTCTACCATGGCCTGCCTCGCGGCGACGCTGGGCCTGATGCTGCCCGGAGGAGCCACCCCCCTGTCTGGAACGGGGGACCGTCTCCGGCAGGCGGTGATGACGGGCAGGCGCATCGTCGAGCTTGCCCGGGGCGGACAGGATCCGCTCGAGTTCCTCAACAGGGCGTCCTTCGAAAACGCGGCGACCGTGCTCGCGGCGCTGGGCGGGTCCACCAACGCCGTGATCCACCTCATCGCCGTTGCGCGCCGCGCCGGCGTCCCCCTTACGCTGGAAGACATCCATGAGGCGGCCCGGAAAACGCCCGTGCTGGTGAACTGCAAACCCGTGGGTACGGGCTACATGGAGGACTTCCACAGGGCGGGCGGCCTTCCCGTACTGTGGAAGGCCCTGGAATCCAGGCTCGACCCGGATGCCAAAAACGTCAGCGGCAGGTCTCTGGGCGAGATCCTGGAGGACACGCCACCGCCGGCCGCCTGGCAGGATACGATCGGCACCCTGGAAGAACCCATCGCTCCACCGGGCGCGCTGGTCGTCCTGCGCGGCACCCTGGCGCCCGACGGTGCGTTGATCAAACGGGCCGCGGCGGCGGACTGTCAACGCCACCGGGGCCCGGCCGTCGTATTCGAGTCGCCCGACGACGTGGCGGCGCGGATCGACGACCCGAAACTGGCGCTGACTCCCGATCACGTGCTCGTCATGCGAAATGGGGGTCCCGTGGCCATGGGCATGCCCGAAGCCGGTTCGCTGCCCATCCCGGCCTACCTGGCCCGGCGTGGCGTCGTGGACATGGTACGCGTCTCCGATGCGCGGATGAGCGGCACGGCATACGGTACGGTCGTGCTGCACTGTTGCCCGGAAGCCGCGGCCGGCGGCCCGCTGGCCCTCGTCCGGGATGGCGACATGATCGAACTCGACGTGGAGAACAGGCGGCTCGACCTGTGCGTGCCGGCGGAGGAACTGTCCCGGAGAAGGGACGTACACGTGCCTTCCCCGCCGCCTGGACGTGGGTGGCGGAGATTATACGCCGAACACGTCCTTCCCGCCCACCTGGGCGCCGATCTGGATTTTCTATGACACGGAACGGACAGCGCCGGATCCGTTCTTCGCACAAGCAGTCCGATGGCGAAAGGAGTCCTGCCATGGCAGAAAACCGGCTTGACCTGGAACTGCGCCGCCAGGAACTGGTGCGCGACAACGGCTTTGCCGTGTGGAACACGGTCACGACGGAAACCCATTGGGAGCCGGAGCGCACCGCGCTTCTGTTGTGCGACATCTGGGACTCCCACTGGTGCCGCGGCGCGGTCGAGCGGCTGAACGCGCTGACCCCGCGCATGAACGAGGTCGCGGCC
>LXNJ01002474.1_pt1 | contig 10105 bp, 5 predicted proteins | sample 809081 | NCBI WGS metagenome assembly LXNJ01 (sample SAMN04870510, study PRJNA318959) | sponge metagenome | biome: sponge; feature: marine sponge reef; material: water | host: Petrosia ficiformis | place: Greece: Milos, Mediterranean Sea | collected 2013-05-29 | depth 5-7 m
ATGTAATTCATACCTATTCAGGTCATGAGAACAAGGTGAAGACCCACCTGGAAAAGCTGAAGGTCCGGGAAGGGTTGGAAGAGAAAATCGGCGAGATCCTCATTCCTACCGAAGAAATCGTAGAGATGAAGCAGGGGAAGAAGACATCCACCATACGCAAGCTTTTCCCCAGCTACGTCCTCGTGGAAATGGAGATGGACCGTGATTCCTGGCACCTGGTGACCAACGCGCCGGGCGTTACCCATTTCGTTGGAAGCGGGCCCAGGCCGCAGCCCCTGCGGGAGAGTGAGCTGAACCGCATTCTGCACCGGGACGAACCGCACAAGGAAAAGGGCGAAGGCGTGGAGATCCCCTACCGGACCGGCGACCAGGTCAAGGTTACCGATGGGCCCTTTACTGATTTCACAGGCGTTGTGGAGGCGATCCACCCGGACCGTCAGAAACTCAAGGTCATGGTGAGCATATTCGGACGTGCAACCCCGGTGGAACTCGATTTCCTCCAGGTCTCCCACGTTACGTAGGAGGGTTTTGTGGCCAAGAAAATATCAATGGTGATCAAGCTCCAGGTGCCGGCGGGCCAGGCGAATCCGGCGCCGCCGGTGGGATCGGCGCTCGGCCAGCACGGCGTCAATCCCATGGAGTTCTGCAAGGTCTTCAACGCGAAGACCCAGGATCAGCTGGGTCTCATCATACCGGTCGTGATCACAGTCTACGCCGACCGCAGTTTTTCCTTTATCACCAAGACGCCTCCCGCCGCCGTACTGCTCAAGCGCGAGGCGGGGCTGGCCAAGGCTTCGGGTGAACCGAACCGGGAAAAGGTCGGGAAAGTCACCCGGGACCAGGTCAGGCAGATCGCCGAACTGAAGAAGCCGGACCTGAACGCCGCGGATACGGAGGCGGCCATGCGCATGATCGAAGGCACGGCCCGCAGTATGGGCATCGAGGTGGAAGGCTAACCGAGGAAAGCCGCAAGGAGACGGGCCATGAAAAGAGGAAGGCGCTATCTGGCCGCCAGGGAGAGCGTGGAGGCCGGAAGGGATTATCCCCTCGAGGACGCGTTGTCGATCGTCAAGGAGACATCGAAGACGAAATTCGACGAGACCGTCGAGGTGGCCATGCGGTTGAACGTGGATCCCCGCCACGCCGACCAGATGGTGCGGGGCGCGGTGGCGTTGCCCCATGGAACGGGGAAGGAAACCAAGGTGCTCGTGCTGACGCGGGGCGAAGCCCAGAAAGACGCCCAGGAAGCCGGCGCGGACTACGTAGGCGCCGACGAGTACATCGAACAGATCGAAAAGGGCTGGACCGAATTCGACGTCGTGATCGCCACGCCCGATATCATGCGGGACGTGGGCAAACTGGGACGCGTTCTGGGTCCGCGCGGGCTTATGCCCAACCCGAAGAGCGGAACGGTTACCTTTGACGTCGGTCCGGCGGTCCGGGAAGTGAAATCAGGCCGGATCGAGTACCGCGTGGACCGCGAAGGCAATCTGCACGGTGCCGTGGGCAAGGCGTCCTTTTCCGTCCAGCAGCTGAAGGAAAACGCTTCGGCGTTCATCGACGCGATCATGCGGGCAAAGCCTGCATCCGCCAAAGGGCAGTACATAAAGCGACTTACCGTCTCGTCTACCATGGGCCCCGGCGTATTGGTCGACCGCCAGGTGGCGACCGTCGAGGCGTAGGCGCGACCACGGCCAGGAGCCGCAGGTAGAAAAGGAGTCATGACACCATGCCCCAGCCGCGTGCCGTTAAAGAGCAGATCGTCCAGGATCTGGCGACGCGATTGAAGGAAACCGACAGCGTTTACCTGACGGACCTTACCGGCCTGGACGTCGGCGAGGTTACGGAGTTGCGAAGCCGGTTGCGGGCGGAGTCCGTGGAATGCCGCGTGATCAAGAATACGCTAACCCGACTCGCCGTCGCCGACGCGGGCCTGCCCGACCTGGGTGAAACCCTGGACGGCCCGACGGCCCTCGTCATGTCGAACGACCCCGTGGCGCCGGCGAAAGTGCTTGTCGATTTCAGCAAGGAACACGAGGACCGCCCCCGCATCAAAGGCGGATTGCTGACCGGTGAGATCATCGACGTCGCGCAGGCCCGGACGCTGGCCAAACTGCCGGGCAGGGACGAACTGCTGGCCAAGACGGTCAGCGGTATTGCCGCGCCCATTACCGGCCTGGTGTTCACTTTGTCCGGCGTACTGAGCAGTCTGGTCCGCACCGTGTCGGCCGTTTCGCAGCAGAAGGCGGCGCAGGAAAGCGGCGAATGAAAGCCACTTGCCGGTTCGCCCGGCCTGGCCGGGCGTGGCATGGGAAACCGTTTGTCTGTGACCATCAAGAATAACCAGAGGTAGTATACCTTTATATACAACGGAGGGAACGTATCATGGCCGTGTCCGATATCGTAGATCAGATCGAACAGCTGACCGTGCTGGAACTGAATGATCTCGTGAAGACGCTCGAAGACAAGTTCGGTGTTTCCGCCGCGGCAACGGTGGCGGTCGCCGCGCCCGGCGCCGCAGACGCAGCCGCACCGGCGGAAGAAGAGAAGGACTCCTTCGACGTCGTGCTGACCGGTTTCGGCGACAAGAAGATCCAGGTGATCAAGGTCGTCCGCGCAATAACGGGTCTGGGCCTGAAAGAGGCCAAGGCGCTGGTTGACGGCGTTCCCGGCGCGCTGAAGGAGGGCGTCACGAAAGAAGAAGCCGACGATGTTCAGAAGCAGATCGAAGAAGCAGGCGGAACCATCGAACTCAAATAGGCAGGGCGGTAAACCGTATCGGTCCGCGTGGCGCGCGCGGCGGCCATCGTGACATGCACGGGGCGTTGCGCCTTTGGTCCACGGGTTCTATTAACCTACCTGTCGAAAGGATGTGGTCAGCCGATGGACAAAACTCAGATCACACGCCATGATTTTTCCAAACTGCCTTCCATCATCGAAATGCCGAATCTGCTGGCGGTTCAGATAGATTCCTTCAAGGCGTTTCTACAAGCCGACGTACCCGCTGCCGAGCGCAAGAACCAGGGTCTGCAGGCCGTTTTCACCGACATATTCCCCATCACGGACCTCCACGAGCACTTCTCGCTCGAGTTCATCGAATACATGCTCGGCGAGGCGAAATACACCGTCCTCGAATGCCAGGAACGGGGCATGACCTACGCCATTCCCCTGAAGGCGCGGCTGCGCCTGGTGATCCGCGAAGAGGGGAACGGCGCCGGCGAAAAGAAGGTCAAGGACATCATCGAGCAGACCGTGTTCCTCGGGGAACTTCCGCTGATCACCGAGAAGGGCACGTTCATCATCAATGGGGCCGAACGGGTCATCGTGTCGCAGTTGCAGCGATCCTACGGCGTGTTCTTCTCCGAAGAAACCCACCCGAACGGAAAGCAGCTGTATTCCGCCCGCATCATTCCGGAACACGGGACCTGGCTGGAATTCAGCCTGGACGTGAACGACGTGCTTTTCGTCCATATCGACCGGAAACGGAAACTGCCCGTGACCCTGCTGCTCCGCGCGCTGGGCTACGAGAGCAACGATCACATCTACCGGCTGTTCTACGAATTCGACAACGTCCAGGCCAAACAGGCCGGTGACCTGATCGGGCGCAGCATCGGCGAGCCCGTCGTCGACAAGGAAACCGGGGAGATCATCGCGGAGAGCGGAGAGCCGCTGACCGAGGCGCTGGTGGAACGGCTGGCCGAAGGAAACGGCCATGTCCGCAAAATCAAGGTCGTCCGGATGGATCCGACCCGGGAACCGGATGTCCTGGCCAACACCTTCAAGAAGGACACGACGTCGTCTTCGGAGGACGCGCTGTCGCGCATGTACAGCCTGTTGCGGCCCGGCGATCCGCCGAACCTCGAAACGGCCCAGGCGCTGATGGACCGCATGTTCTTCAACCCGAAGCGGTACAACCTGGCGGCCGTGGGGCGCCACCGGCTCAACAAGCGCCTGAACCTGGACGTGCCGATCGATACGACGATCCTGACGGCGGAAGATTTCATCGCCATCATCGGCTATCTCCTGAAACTGCGCCGCGGCGAAGGCGTTACCGACGACATCGACCACCTGGGCAACCGTCGCACGCGTTCGGTGGGCGAACTCCTCGCCCAGCAGTTCAATACCGGGCTGACCCGCATGGCAAGGACCATTCGGGACAGGATCAGCCTCCACGACGCCGATTCGATCACGCCCCAGGACCTGGTGAACGCCCGAACGGTATCTTCCGTCATCGCCGCGTTCTTCGGCAGCAGCCAGTTGTCGCAGTTCATGGAGCAGACCAATCCCCTGGCCGAACTGACCCACAAGCGGAGACTGAGCTCGCTCGGTCCCGGCGGGCTGGACCGTTCGCACGCCAGCTTCGAAGTTCGCGACGTCCATCACACGCACTACGGGCGCATCTGTCCCATCGAGACGCCGGAAGGCCCGAACATCGGCCTGATCGCCTACATGGGCACCTACGGTCGGATCAATCAGTTCGGTTTCATCGAAACGCCCTACCGCAAAGTCGTGAACGGCCGGATCACCGAAGAGATCGACTACCTTTCGGCCGATCAGGAAGAGGACTTCATGATCGCCCAGGCCGGCACTTCGCTGGACGACGCAGGACGCCTCATCGGCCGCATACCCACGCGGAACAAGGGAGATATCAAGCTGGTCGATCCCGGCGAGGTGGATTACATGGATGTCTCGCCCAAGCAGGTGCTGGGCGTGTCCGCGGCCCTGATTCCCTTCCTGGAACACGACGACGCCAACCGGGCCCTCATGGGATCCAACATGCAGCGGCAGGCCGTACCCCTCCTGCGCACGGAGGCGCCCCTGGTGGGCACCGGCATGGAACGGAAGGTAGCCGTGGATTCCGGCGCGGTGGTGGTCGCCAGGCAGAGCGGGACGGTCACGCAGGTCTCCGCCGACATGATCACGGTGACGCCTGACGACACCGATGATTCCGATCTCTTCGACACCCCGCCCGACGTGTATCCGCTTACGAAATTCAAGAAGTCCAACCAGGAAACCTGCATCAACCAGAAGCCGATCGTCCGGACCGGCGCGCGGGTGGAAGCGGGGCAGGTCCTCGCGGACGGGCCCGCCACGAATCATGGCGAACTCGCCCTGGGCCGCAACGTGCTGACCGCTTTCATGTCCTGGGAAGGGTACAATTTCGAAGACGCCATCGTCGTCAGCGAAAGGCTGGTCAAGCAGGATATCTTCTCTTCCATCCACATCACCGAGTTCGAACTCCCGGCCCGTGAAACGAAAGTGGGCACCGAGGAGTTCACCCGCGAGATCCCCAACGTGAGCGAGGACGCCGTCCGCAACCTGGACGAATCCGGGATCATACGCATCGGCGCCGAAGTGGGTCCCGGCGACATCCTCGTGGGCAAGGTGACCCCCAAGGGCGAAAGGGAGCTGTCGCCGGAGGAACGCCTGCTGCGCGCGATCTTCGGCGAGAAGGCCGGCGATGTGCGGGACGCTTCCCTGAAGGCGCCTCCCGGCATGCAGGGCATCGTCATCGATACCCGCCTGTACAGCCGCAAGGACAGCGACAGCGTCGCCCGGGAGAAGGAAAGAGAAACCCTGCGCGAACTCGAACGGGATTACCAGCAGCGGATCGACCAGGTCAAGGAGACGCGCAACGAGAAGCTGAAAGAACTGCTCAGGGGCAAGGTGTGCGTCGAGCTCCGGGACGGAGAGACCGACGAGGTCGTGGTCCCGGCCAAGAGAAAGTATACGGACGGCAGGCTGGCGGAACTCGATTTCGACCGGGTCATCCAGAGCGAGCGGTGGGTGGTCAACGCAACCGTCAACGGCCAGGTCCAGAAGGTGATCCAGGCTTCGTCCAAGAATATCCGGGAAATCGAGAACCAGCTGGAACGCGAACAGGAGAAGATACGGCGGGGAGACGAACTGGCCCCGGGCGTGATTCAACTGGTCAAAGTTTACGTCGCCAAGAAGAGAAAGCTGTCGGTGGGCGACAAGATGGCCGGACGGCACGGGAACAAGGGCGTGGTGGCGAAGATCGTCCCGGAAGAGGACATGCCCTACCTGCCCGACGGACGTCACATAGACATCATCCTGAATCCCCTCGGCGTGCCCGGCCGCATGAACCTCGGCCAGATCATGGAGATCCACATCGGATGGGTCGCGAAGGAAACGGACACCCATATCGCGACGGCGGTGTTCGATGGGGCGTCCATTGACGAAATCAAGCAGTCGCTGGATGACGCGGGCCTGCCCGAATCCGGGAAGAGCACCCTCTACGACGGCAAGACGGGACTGCCCTTCGACAAGGAAGTCACGGTCGGCTACATGTACGTCATGAAACTGAACCACCTGGTCGAAGACAAAATCCACGCCCGGTCGATCGGACCCTACTCCCTGGTTACGCAACAGCCCCTCGGAGGAAAGGCCCAGTTCGGCGGCCAGCGTTTCGGTGAAATGGAGGTCTGGGCCCTGCAGGCCTACGGCGCTTCGTACACCCTGCAGGAAATGCTGACCGTGAAATCGGACGACGTCAACGGCCGTTCCCGGCTGTACGAAGCCATTGTCAAGGGCGACAATCCGCCCGAACCGGGGATTCCGGAGTCCTTTAACGTCCTCGTCAAGGAACTCCAGAGCCTGGCCCTGGACGTCCAGCTCGAAGAATGAAACGGTTAGCACCTCACCCGCGGAGTTCCCGAAGGGACTCCGATCGCCGACATGCCGACGTAAGGCTTGCAGAGAAGATAATGATCAGGAGGTGTCACCAGTGGTCGATCTAATGCACAAGCAGCCCAGGAACCGCAGCACGATTCGCATACAACTGGCCTCCCCCGAAACGATCCGCCGGTGGTCCTACGGCGAAGTGACGAAACCGGAAACCATAAACTACCGGACGTTCAAGCCGGAGCGCGACGGCCTGTTCTGCGAACGCATCTTCGGTCCCGTGAAGGACTGGGAGTGCAACTGCGGAAAATACAAGCGCATCCGGTACCGCGGCGTCATATGCGACCGTTGCGGCGTGGAAGTCACCCAGGCGAAGGTGCGGCGGGAACGGCTCGGGCACATCGAACTGGCCGTTCCGGTATGTCATATCTGGTATTTCAAATCGCCGCCCAGCCGTATCGGCAACATGCTGAACCTGTCCATACGGAACCTGGAAAGGGTGATCTACTACGAGTGCTACGTCATGCTGGACCCGGGAGATACCGAATACCAGAAGGGCGAGATCATCGACCAGGATACCTTCATGGATCTCGAGGAGGCGGGGCACGAATTCGAGGCGGACATGGGCGCGGGCGCCCTCCGCCGCCTGCTTTCAGAGATCGACATCGAAGAGCTGTCCGTCGAACTGCGGACCCGGGTACGGATGGAAACGTCGGTGCAGCGGAAGAACGACGCGCTGAAGCGGCTGAAAGTGGTCGAGGCTTTCCGGAATTCCAACGGACCGGATTCCGACGGCAACCGTCCCGAATGGATGATCATGGAAGTGCTGCCGGTCATCCCGCCCGACCTGCGGCCCCTCGTGCCGCTGGAAGGCGGGAGGTTCGCCACTTCAGACCTCAACGACCTGTACCGGCGCGTCATCAACCGGAATAACCGGCTTAAGAAACTGCTGGAGATCCGCGCGCCCGACGTCATACTCCGCAACGAGAAGCGGATGCTGCAGGAGGCGGTGGACGCGCTGCTCGACAACGGCAGGCGGTCCCGGGCCGTGCGCGGCGACGGAAATCGCTCCCTCAAGTCCCTTTCCGATCTGCTCAAGGGCAAGCAGGGCCGGTTCCGCCAGAACCTGCTCGGCAAGCGGGTAGACTACTCTGGCCGATCCGTCATCGTGGTGGAACCCGAACTGAAAATCCACCAGTGCGGGCTGCCCAAGAACATCGCCCTGGAACTCTTCAAGCCCTTTATCATCCAGCGGCTGGAAGACAAGGGCTTCGTGCAGACGGTCAAGAGCGCCAAGAAAATCGTGGAACGGGAGGAACCCGAGGTCTGGGACATCCTCGAGGAAATCATCAAGGACCATCCGGTCCTGCTGAACCGGGCGCCCACGCTGCACAGGCTGGGTATCCAGGCCTTCATGCCCGTGCTCGTGGAAGGCAAGGCCATCCGCATCCACCCCCTTGTGTGCGAGGCCTTCAACGCGGACTTCGACGGGGACCAGATGCCGGTGCACGTCCCCATGTCCTTCGAAGCCCAGATCGAAGCCCGGGTGCTGATGCTGTCCTCCAACAACATCCTCGATCCGAAGAACGGACAGCCGATCTGTGCGCCGAGCAAGGACATTGTCCTCGGATGCTACTACCTGACCAAGGAACTCGAGGGCTGCCGGGGTGAAGGCAAGGCCTTCGCGAACGTGTCCGAGGTCATGCTCGCCTACGACAACGACCTCGTGGACCTCCATGCCCTCATCAGGCTGCGCCTGGACGGAAAGATGATCGAAACGACCGTCGGCCGGGTCATCTTCAACCAGATCCTGCCGCCGGAGATCGGTTTCCAGAACGAAGTGTTCGACAACAAGGTCATCCGGAACATGGTGGCCGACGTCTACCGCCAGCTGGGCAATTACCGCACATGCCTGCTGCTCGACGAGGTCAAGCGCCTAGGCTTCCACTACGCGACCCTCTCGGGCCTGACGTCGGGCATCGACGATGTCGTCATTCCCGACGAAAAAGCGCAGATGATCCAGGACGCCGAGGCCGAGGTAAAGTCCATCCAGGACCAGTACGAAGGCCACGCCATTACCGAGGGCGAGCGGTACAACAAAGTGATCGACGTGTGGCAGCATACCCGGACCAAGCTGAACGAAATCGTCGAGACCACGCTGGCCGAAGCGGACGAAGGCTTCAATCCCTTCTACATGATGATGGCATCGGGCGCGCGGAGCAAGCTGGACCAGGTGGGCCAGCTGTGCGGCATGCGCGGCCTCATGGCCAAGCCCCAGCGGAAGGTCGTCGGCCAGGTCGGCGAATACATCGAAACGCCCATCCTGTCCAACCTCAAGGAAGGGTTGACGGTACTCGAGTATTTCACCTCGAGCCACGGCGGCCGCAAGGGGCTCGCCGACACGGCGCTCAAGACCGCCGACGCCGGATACCTTACCCGGCGGCTGGTGGACGTGGCGCAGAACGTGATCATCAACGAGCCGGACTGCGGTACGATCCGCGGCATCGAAATCGGGGCCCTGAAAGAAGGCGAGAACGTCATGGAGCCGCTGGGCGATCGGGTGCTGGGCCGGGTCGTACTGGATGACATCTACGATCCCATCACGCGGGAACTGCTGACGGCCGCCGGCGAAGAGATCAACGAGGAAGTCGCCGATCTCATCGAACAACGCGGCGGCGTACAGTACGCCTCCGATCCGGATGCGGAGATGAGCGAAACCGTGCATATCCGGTCCGTGCTGACCTGCGAGACCAAGCGCGGCGTGTGCGCCCGCTGCTATGGCCGGAACCTCGCCACGGGCTCGATGGTGGAAATGGGCGAGGCCGTCGGAGTCATGGCGGCGCAGAGCATCGGCGAACCGGGAACGCAGCTGACGCTCCGTACATTCCACATCGGCGGCATCGCGAGCCGTGACGCCACGCAGAACAAGATTAACACGAAGCAGGCGGGCAAGGTCGTCTTCACCGCGGTCGAAACCGTGACCCAGGAGAACGGCCTTCCGGTCGTCATCGGACGGGCCGGTGAAATCACCATCCTGGACACCGACGGCAACCGCCGGGCCCATTTCTTCATCCCCTACGGAGCGGTCATGCTCACGGCGGACGGTGAAGTCGTGGAGGAAAACCAGGCCCTGTTCGAGTGGAACCCCTACAATATCCCGATCATCGCCGTACAGGCCGGACAGGTGCAACTGGAAGACGTCGTGGCCGGCGAGACGCTGCGCGAGCAGCTGGACGACACCACGGGCATGCGTCAGAAGGTGATCACGGAAAACCGGGGATCGCGGGCGCTCCATCCCCGCATCTACATCGCGGACGCCAAGGGCAAGCAGAAAGACGAATACAACCTGCCCACCGGCGCCCATCTGCTCGTCACCGAGTTCACGGACCAGAGCAATACCGAACGAACCTACGTGCAGCCCGGCACGGTCCTCGCGCGCATACCGCGCTCCATCGGCAGA
>LXNJ01002475.1_pt1 | contig 10104 bp, 8 predicted proteins | sample 809081 | NCBI WGS metagenome assembly LXNJ01 (sample SAMN04870510, study PRJNA318959) | sponge metagenome | biome: sponge; feature: marine sponge reef; material: water | host: Petrosia ficiformis | place: Greece: Milos, Mediterranean Sea | collected 2013-05-29 | depth 5-7 m
GCCAGATGAAGGAGAGGCTTCATATGCGACAGATCCAATGACGGGATACGTATACGCTCAAGACCCGGTCCAGCGGGTTCCATGTACGTGATTTTGCGTCTGTCCTGTGAAATTTAACCAGTTTGAACCCAAAAAAAAAGTACAATGAGCGCCGATTCCACGTATTTTCATGGTCGAGACCGGGATGGCAATCCGAATACGGCCGGCAGTACAGACAGAAAATGTCAATTCCGGCGAGATTGGGATTCGTAGCATAGTTCTTGCTTTTGTGACGAACCATGTCTAAATTATCTATACATTTGGTCACTGTTTTTCGGCTGCGAAAAGTGTCACGAGGTGATGATGAAGCGTTTTAGGGTCAAGGCGCCGTTTGAGCCGGCCGGCGACCAGCCGGAGGCAATCGCAGAATTGAGCGAGGGCGTTCAACGTGGCGACCGGTTTCAGACCCTGCTGGGGGCGACCGGAACGGGTAAGACGTATACGATTTCGAAAGTCATCGAGGCGATACAGATGCCAACCCTCGTCATTTCGCATAACAAGACGCTGGCGGCTCAGTTGTATGGTGAATTCAAGACGTTTTTTCCGGACAACGCGGTGGAGTATTTCATTTCCTATTACGACTATTATCAGCCCGAGGCATATAAGCCCGTAACGGATACCTTCATTGAAAAGGAAGCCGACATCAACGATGAGATCAACCGGTTGCGCCTTCGGGCGACGAGCGCGTTGATGGAGCGTCAGGACGTGATTATCGTGGCCAGCGTATCCTGCATTTACGGGATCGGCAATCCGGAAGAGTACGAGGGCATGCACGTCATGATCGACCGGGGGGACAGGGTGGACCGGGACGATCTGCTTCGCCGGCTGGTGGACATACACTACACGCGTAACGACGTGGACTTCGGACCGGGAACATTTCGGGTGCGCGGCGACGTGGTGGAGATCTATCGACCCGACCGCGACGATCCGGTTCGCGTGGAATTCTTCGGAGACGAAGTGGACGCGATCAGTCTGGTGAAACACGTGACAGGGGAGGTGCTGGATTCGCAGGAACGGGCCGCGATTTATCCGGCGCGGCACTTCGTGACCAGCGGACAGCGGATCGAGAAGGCCATCGGGCAGATCGAAATTGACATGACTGCGCAGCTGGAGGCGTTCAAGAACCAGGGGAAACTGCTGGAGGCCCAGCGGCTGGAGACACGAACGCGGTACGACATTGAGATGATGCGCGAGATCGGCTACTGCGCCGGAATCGAGAACTACTCCAGATACATCGACGGCAGGGAGCCCGGTCAGCCGCCCCACGTGCTGCTGGACTATTTCCCGGAGGAATTTCTGATCGTCATCGACGAGTCGCACGTGACGCTGCCGCAGATCCGGGGGATGTGGAACGCCGACCGATCGCGGAAGACAACACTGGTGGAACACGGGTTCCGGCTGCCCGCCGCTCTGGACAACCGTCCGCTCTACTTTGAGGAATTCGAAGGCAAGGTTAATTCGGCGATTTTCATGTCCGCCACACCCGCGGACTATGAACTGGAAATGACAGAGGGAATTGTGGTCGAACAGATTATCCGGCCTACCGGCGTCCTGGATCCGGAGATGCTGGTGCGTCCCGTGCGCGGGCAGGTGGACGATCTGATCGATGAGGTCCGTGAGCGCGTGGCCCGCAGCGAACGCGTGCTGGTCACCGCGCTGACCAAGAGAATGTCCGAGGACCTGGCCGAATACATGCGGGATCTGGGGATACGCGCCCGTTATATGCATTCGGAAATTGACTCATTGGAACGCGTCGATATCATCAGGGCACTGCGCCTGGGCGAGTTCGACGTTCTGGTGGGTGTGAATCTGCTGCGCGAAGGGTTGGACCTGCCTGAAGTGTCCCTGGTCGCCATCCTGGATGCGGATAAAGAGGGCTTCCTGCGCTCAACGCGTTCGCTGATTCAAACGGCGGGCAGGGCAGCCAGAAATGTGGCCGGCAAGGTCATTATGTACGCGGACAAGGTTACGGATTCCATGCGCCGGGCGATCGAAGAAACCAACCGCAGACGGCAGGTGCAGCAGGCATTCAATGAACGGATGAGCGTGGTGCCGCAGACCGTCTACAAGAGCAGGGATGAGATTCTGCAATCCACGGCGGTCGCCGATGCCAGGCAGGAGGAGATGCCGCTTGCGGCGGAGGAAACGTCCGGGTACGAGGCCGGCGCCAATATACCGGACGTGATTGCGGAACTCGAAGACAAAATGGCCAGGGCTGCGGCGGAACTGGCGTTTGAACGGGCGGCCGAATACCGGGACCGGATTAACCAGCTGAAATCCCGCATGAAGGGTGTCCCAGACGACGCTGCGTAGGCGGGAAGATCGACTGAGATGTCGGAACCGATGGCATGGGATGGCGTCGACAGCGTGGTCGACGCCGCGATAATGGAAGACGTGGGTGACGGCGATATTTCAACCGCCTGGACCGTGCGTCCGAACGCGCAGGCACAAGCCGTGCTTGTTGCCAAAGCGCCGGGTGTAATCGCCGGCCTCGCGGTGGCCGAACGGGTATTCCACCGGGTCGATTGCCGAATACAGGTGACGCACCGAACGGAGGATGGCTCGCGCGTCGACGTGGAGGACGTGGTGGCGAAGGTCGCCGGCCCCGCGCGCGGCATCCTGACGGCGGAGCGGACGGCGTTGAATTTCCTGCAGCGCATGTCCGGAATCGCGACGATTACGGCAGCATACGTGGCCGCCGTTGCGGGAACGGGCGCGAGGATCCTGGATACCCGGAAAACAGCACCCGGTCTTCGTATGCTGGACAAGTACGCGGTCGTCGCCGGGGGAGGAGCCAACCATCGTATGGGACTCCACGACATGGTGCTCCTCAAGGATAACCACATCGAGGCGGCTGACGGCATCGGGCCTGCCGTGGCGGCGGTGAAGTCGGCAATGGCCCGGGACCGCAGGCGGGTGAAGATCGAAGTGGAGGTGAAGACCCTTCGGGAGCTTGAAGACGCGCTTGTCGCGGGAGCGGATCGGGTGATGCTGGACAACATGGATCTGCACACGACTGGCCTCGCGGTGGCCCGCGCGAGGTCCTTCGGTCGGGAAGGCCTTCTTCTGGAAGCATCCGGCAATGTCACACTCAAAACCGTTCGAACCGTTGCGGAGACGGGCGTGGATCTCATCTCCGTCGGGGCGTTGACACACTCGCCGCCCTCCCTGGATCTGAGCCTGTTGTTCCAATGACCGAAAAACGGTTGTGCACTTCCACTGGGTCATCAGCCCGAACCGGCGGCTTCGAAACCCCGGTTGCGTATCGAGTTCTCGAGGCGCTGGGTGAACACCGGGCAACGGAGGTTCCTGCTCCGGATATTGCAGCCGCGCTCTCGTGCAATCCCGATGACGTCCGCCGCGCCGTGGGCGCGATGCGTCGTCTGGGTTATTCGGTTTCGGATTGTCACGGAGCGGGTATTCGCCTGGTCACCGAGACTGACGTGATCGTCCGGAGCCACCTTGTAGAAGGACTCGGGACCCGCGCCCTGGGCCGGTTGCCCGTCTGCTTTCTGGAGCTGGATTCGACGAATGCCGTGGCGACGCGGTCAGCTCTGGCCGGTGCGGCGCACGGCACCGTGGTGCTTGCGGAACATCAGAAGGCAGGACGGGGGCGTCTTGGCAGAAACTGGTTTTCGCCGCCCGGCGTGGGGCTCTGGTTCTCACTGATACTCCGGTACGAACTGACGGCTGCACGCTCATGGATGCTTACGCTCGGCGCGGCCGTCGCTCTGGCCGACGCCGTAGAGGCTTCGACAGGCATACGGCCCGACGTCAGGTGGCCGAATGACCTGTACCTGAACGATCGGAAACTGGCGGGCATCCTTACCGAGCTACGCGGCGTCGACAGAGTGGACTTCGCCGTTCTCGGCATTGGGATAAACGTCAACCAGGACGAGGACGACTTTCCCGTGGGTCTGCAGAATACCGCGACCTCCCTGCGGTGCGTCACGGGTCGGGCATTCGATCGGACGGCGCTGCTGGCCGAAGCGTTGCGGGCGCTGGAAGCGGTATTCGCCAGCCTGGATGCCGATAGGATCAGGGAACGGTGGAAGGGCAAGGCCCGGATGCTCGGTAAACCGGTTTGCATCATGACGGGTGCGGGCCCGGTCCGGGGTGTGGCGGAAGACGTCGGGACCGATGGTGCGCTCCTGGTCCGGGGCGTGGACGGCGTGGTCAGGAGGGTCCTGGCCGGCGACGTGGGAGGCGGTACGCTTATTTAGCAGCCCGTTGAAAGAGTCCATCCTGGCTACAGCCGGCGTGTCTTTTTCGTTTACCCGAATGTTTCTCGCATTTGACATTGGAAATTCCAGTATCGGCTGCGCCGTGTTCGACGGCGACGATATGCGGACTCGCTGGCGCATGGACACGGACGCGGGACTTGACTCCGACGTGTACTCAATGCGCCTTGCCGACGTACTGGAGCGCGCGGGCATAGGGGTCCGCGCGCTGGACGGGGCCATTGCCTCGTCGGTGGTCAGGGATATGACGGACGTGATGGGCGGGGCCGTCAGGACGTTGGCGGGGTTTGATCTGATCGAGGCCGATCCCCGGACCGGTCCCGGAATCGACGTCGCCGTGGAACGGCCCGAGGCAGTGGGCGTCGACAGGCTTCTGGCTGCCGGGGCCGCGTTCAGGCAGGTCGGAGGTTCCGTCATTGTGATTGATGCCGGGACGGCCCTTACCGTGGACCTGGTTTCCGCCGCAGGATGTTTCATGGGCGGCACGATCTCCCCAGGCCTGAAGGCGATGGCGAAAGCGCTCGCGACGGGGACCAGTTTGCTGCCCGAAGTAGACCTCGCGGCGCCTGCATCGGCGGTGGGGCGGGACACGACGGCGTGTATACGGGCGGGTGTATTGTTCGGGGCGGCAGGAGCCGTGGACCGTGTAGTGGACGAGCTGATTCACGCAGCGGACGGCGCGCCGAGGGTCGTTCTCACCGGCGGAGACGCACCCGTCCTTTCACCCTATATCAAAACGTCGCACGATTCCGAACCCGACCTGGTGCTGCACGGGCTGGCTTACGCGTACGGGAAACGGAAACCACAGGACAGATAAAAGGAGGAATCCCGCCGGCCGAAACGCTCCGAAAACTGTTGCGGGCCTTTTTTTCCGGGCGCGTTTACGAATTCACGTTACGGTTCGGTTCCACGGCGGCCGTATCGACCAGGGATTTCAGAGTTCTCAGGTTGCGTTCCGCGGTTGACAGCGCGTCTTCCATGGGGGGCGTCTCGAAGACGAGCGGGCCCATGTATCCCACTTCGTTCAACGCTCTGAGGCATCCTTCCAGATCGATGTCACCCTCGCCGACGTAACAGGGCGTCCGGTCGGTTCTCGGATCCTTGATGTGGACCTGTACAATCCGGTCTCCCAGCGTGTGGACGTCCGCGACGGAGTTGCTGCCCAGCATCTGCGCGTTGCCGACGTCGAAGTAGGCGCCAACGTACGGATTGTCCACCGCTTCAATCAGTTCCAACATCTGTTCACCGGTCACGACGTGGCTGCGCCCAACGTTCTCCAGTCCGACGTGGATGCCCCGGGAGGCCGCCTGGGAGGCAACGGCACGGGTTTCGTAAGCCCAGCGATGGGCTGCCTCGCGGTGGGGCAACCCCAGCGGATTCGTGACTGGAATGAGTATGGTTCGGATTCCCAGGACGTTACATGCATGAATGGCCTGGTACACGATCTGTTTGGCCATGAAGCGGTTCGCCACGTCGGGGTCGGCAAAGGTGTAATGCCAGAACGTGTGCAGACACACGGAGAAGATCGTCACGCCCGCCGATTCCGCGCGCCGTCCCAGGGTGTCGATGCCTTCATCGTTCCAGAGGTCGGAGGCACGATACGTGCTTGCCCGAACCCCCAGCTCAACGCCGTCGTAACCGAGCGCTTTCGCTTTCGGGAACACGTCCACCCAGTCCGACTGAATTACGTCTTCCAGAATTCCGAATTTGAACCGGTCCATTTCCTTCCTTCCCGATATCGATTTTGTCAGTTGTTCAGAGAACCCATCCTGCCGTATCCTTCGCGAAAATGAGGACGGATCGGGTCCGGGCGCCGGGGTTCCGCTGCTTCCGGCTAAAGTAAAAAAGGACCGCGTCTCTGTCAACCGGATCGTTGATTCCCGTAAGCGCGGCATTCCGGGGATCTTTTCCCGTCCGGCCCGCATTTACCGGCGGTGAACCGTTCGTCCGGACACGGAACGGGGTTTCCGTTCGCAGGGAACCAACGCGACATCCGGTCCATCGAATCGCATCCTGATGCCATCATTCGGTTTGACATCGGATCGTGGCCGGGGTATTATGGGTCAATTTCACAGCAGTCCGTTGATCGAGTCGCTCTGCAGGCGAGGCCGGGCAACGCAGTATTTCGACCGCCAGGGTCGGCCGCCTGTCTGCGTGCACCGCACAGGCAGGTAGCCCGGATGGACTTTGTCAACGGGCGGTTGGGAGACGTGACGATGAAGACTGCGCTGTGTACGATTGCTTTCCAGGACAGGTCGTTCGAGGACGTCTTGAACCTTGCGGTCCGGGCCGGATTCGATGGTGTCGAGCCGTGGGGGAAACCCGATCATATGCCCGGTTCGTATAACGCGGCGGAAAACCGGCGGATGGCCCGGGCCATTCGGGAGCGAGGGCTGGACGTATCGCAGTACGGATCGTACATCAATCCGGTCTCGCCAGGCTTTGAGAGGGAGATGGCGGAGGGACTGGATACCGCATCCGATCTGGGTACGGATAAAATCCGGGTCTGGGCGGGATCCTGCGGTTCGAGCGAGGCGACAGACGAGGACTGGCAGAAGGTGATCTCCGGATTCCGCCGGTTTGCGGACTGCGCCGGTGACCGGGGCGTGAGCCTTGTTCTGGAAATGCACCTGGGATACCTGTGCGATACGGTCCGGGGCAGCCTGCGGTTGGTGGAGGGCGTGGATCGGCCCAATTTCCTGTTGAATTTCCAGCCGATGTATACGGACAGCGCCAGCCGGGTCATTGAGGTGGCGCGGCAGGTGGCGTCGCGTGTGGCAACTGTTCATGCGCAGAACTATACCACGCCCGGGCGGAACGCGCGCAGCCTGATATCGGCGGGTTACGTGGACTACCGCGCGGTCGTTCGGGAACTCGCGGCGGCGGGTTTTGACGGGTACCTGGAAGTCGAGTTCGTCAAGGAGGACGATCCCGAGGCCGCTTTGATGGCGGATGCCGCGTTTTTGCGCGGGTTGTGTGAGAGAACCGGTTAACCGGGAATCGATAGTACAGGAGGTCTGATGATGGAGATTCTGCTGGGGTGTCTTGTGGTTGCCGCGGTCCTGATGACGGTGGATTCAGCCCATGCCGAGGCTCGGCCGAATTACACGATCTATCGTGCCGGAACCCCGATAACGGTCGACGGACGGCTGGACGAACCGGCGTGGGTGGCCGCGCCCGACGTGGGCGCGTTCGTCTTCCCGTGGTACATCGGCGGCAAACAGGAGCAGACGGTGGCCAAAATGCTCTGGGACGATACCCATTTGTACGTATCGTATATCTGTGAAGACGCCCATATCTGGGCGGAACACACCGAGCGCAACAGCGACGTGTACGATGACGACTGCGTGGAGGTCTTCACAGCGCCGAATCCGGACCAGCCGCACGTCTATTTCAATATCGAGATGAATGTCCTGAGCATTTTCCTGGACCGGTTCAATCCCAGGGGCGCCGGCGAGGTCGTGGACACGGGTTGGCGGGTACAGGGCCTTCAGGTTTCAACGTTTATAAACGGCACGTTGAACGACGACGAGGATACGGATTCGTACTGGGTCCTCGAGGCTGCCATACCGTTTGAGAATTTCGCCGGCGTTGCGAAAAACACGCCGCCGGCGCCCGGTGACGTCTGGAACCTGAACCTGAACCGGCTTGGCGGGAGAACCAACGCCCAGTTCAGCCAGTGGTGCCCCAGCCGGACGCCCGAGCCGCAGTTTCACGCCCCGGACGACTTCGGGCGGGTGAGGTTCTCGGACGTTGCGAGTCCATTCTGGAAGCGATAACGCTTCGCCGGGCCGGTCAATGGAACGGCCTGGCGGCGGACGCCGAAAGGGAAGGATGCATATGATGTTCACAACGCGGGCGATCGTTCTTGCCTGGCTCGTTCTGGGGGGCACAGGCGGCGGATTTGCGGAAGAGATCCGGGATATTCAGGTGCTCGTGGATCGCATGGACCGGTTGTACCGCAGCGAAACCAGTTTCGCCGAATTGGAAATGGAAATCCGGACACCCCACTGGCGGCGGACGCTTCGGATGAAGATGTGGACCGAGGGGTTGCGCAAGACCTTTGTGACGATATTGGCGCCGAAGAAAGAGGCGGGAACCGCGACGTTGCGTGTGGGCACGGAGATGTGGAACTATTTTCCCAGAATCAACAAAGTGATCAAGGTTCCGCCTTCGATGATGATGGGATCCTGGATGGGCTCGGATTTTACGAATGACGACCTGGTGAAGGAAAGTTCGCTGGCAGCGGATTACCGACCCGTCTTCGGGACGCCGGGGAACGAGGCCGTGTACGAGATTGTGCTGACTCCCCGGGATGAGACACCCACGGTATGGGGCAGGATCGTACTCACGATACGAAAGTCCGATCTGACACCGCTGTCGTACGTGTATTTCGACGAGCGCGGGAATCCGATGCGGGAAATGACGTTTACAAATCCCTCGGATTTCGGAGGACGAACCCTGCCTGCGGTGCTGGAAATGAAGCCTTTGAAGAAAGAGGGGCACCGAACGGTGATACGATATCTGGATGCACGGTTCGATCAGCCACTGGCCGGGGACACGTTCAGCCATCGGAATCTGCGGCGCCGCAGATGAACTTTTCCAACGGGCAGTTAAACCTTGATTGGTGATTCTTTGGAGACGTTAAATCGAGTATACCCGGGTGGAGAAAGCCGATTTGACGTTGGATTACCAGGATGCTTCAGGTCTTTGGACGTGAACTGAAAAAATGACCATGGTGCTCAAAATCGCGTTTCGGAATCTCCTTCGCCAGCGGCGGCGGTCGGTATTGACCCTGGCGGCGATGGCGGGGGGTTTTGCGCTGTGCTCGCTGTCCATCGGGATTTCGGACGGCACCTACCTGGGGCTGATCGAGGCGTTCACCAGAGACCGGACAGGCCACGTTCAGATTCAGGGGGAAGGCTATCTCGACAGACCCACGCTTTACAATACCATTGACGATCCGGACCGGGTGGGGGCGACCGTCGAGTCGTTGGACGTTGTCGAGGCATGGACGCCCAGGGTGTATTCTCCCGTTCTGGCCGCGGCGGGAAACAAGACCTCGGGCGCGCGGATTGTGGGCGTGTTGCCCGGCCGTGAGGCAAGGACAACCCGTCTCAGATTGAAAGTGCGCGAAGGCCGGTTTCTGACCGTCCGTTCCGGGCCGGAGGTGATGCTGGGCCATGGACTGGCACAGTCGTTAGACGCAAACACTGGCGATGAGGTGATATTGATCGGGCAGGCAGCGGACGGATCCATCGCCAACGACGTCTACCGCGTTGTGGGTATCGTGGGCGACGCCAGGGATCCGTACCAGCGCGTGGCCTGTTACATGCACCTCGAAGAGGCGCAGCATTTCCTCGAACTGGGTCGACGCGTTCACGAAGTGGCGGCCGTGCTTACGGACCCATCGGCGTCGGTGCGTACCGCCAGTCAGCTGGAGGGCCTCCTGACCGGCGGCTCGTTCGAGGTCTCGCCGTGGCAGGTGGTAGAAAGCGCGTTTTACCGGGCGATGCAGGCCGACCTCCAGGGGATGTGGATCTCGCTGGGTATCATCAACCTGATCGTGGCCATCGGCGTGCTGAATACCGTACTGATGGCCATAATGGAGCGCACACGTGAATTCGGCGTGTTGCGGGCTCTGGGTACGCGGCCGGCAACCGTGTTTCTCCTGATCCTGGGAGAGACCGCATGTCTTTCGGTCGTCGGTGCGCTGATCGGCGGGGTTCTGGGCACGATCTGCAACGCGACCCTGGCGAAACACGGCATCGCCTACCCGACGCCCGTGGAATACGGCGGCTATGTATTCGATCGTCTGATCAGT
>LXNJ01002476.1_pt1 | contig 10102 bp, 9 predicted proteins | sample 809081 | NCBI WGS metagenome assembly LXNJ01 (sample SAMN04870510, study PRJNA318959) | sponge metagenome | biome: sponge; feature: marine sponge reef; material: water | host: Petrosia ficiformis | place: Greece: Milos, Mediterranean Sea | collected 2013-05-29 | depth 5-7 m
GACGGTCACGTCCTGGACGATGGCTTTGGCGAGCTCGATCGGCGTCGCGGGTAGCCGGACATCCGCTTCGAGTTCGGATTTGGACGGCTGATAGCCGATAGGTGGCAGTTCAATCTCGCGGTGCTGGATGCGCTTGCGGCGGCGTTTCTTGGTCATATCCGCATCCTCGTTTGAAGTTCGCGGTATCGGCGAACATCGTGCATGGACGGCGGACAATCCAACGTCGCGCCATCCATAATCTCGTAGGCGGTGAATATCTGGACTCTCTCGTAGGTCTTGGGCGGCAGGTCGGTGCGCGACTGGTAGGCGAGCCTTCCAGCCCGTTGCGCGGCCGACTCCATGCCGGGCGTCGGGTCGGCATCCAGAATCAACACGCCGATTTGAGCATCTTCGGTTCGCATGGTGCCGATGAGTTCGCGCACGTGCTCCGGCTTGCGTTGCTTTCCCGTCTTTACTGAAAACACTAGGCGGCCCCACTGGTCACTTGCCGCATCCTCGCCGCCCAAGTGAAACGTGAGGTCGCCGTCAATACCGTGGTCGCCAGACTTGCGCGGGTTTGGCAAGCCTCCAAGCCGACGAATCAACCAGTCCTGTTTCTCGAATGGGTTGAGACGGGTGTATTCGGCGACCGTATCCGGGCTACCCTCATGTACGTCATAGTGCTCCCCGTCGTACACGCCAAGGTCCGCCATGCGGTCCTTGATTTCGTCTACCGCGTCGCCGCTGATATCGACGCCGATCCAGCGGCGGCCCAGCGTTTCGGCAGCATGCACGGTCGTGCCGCAGCCGCAAAACGGATCGAGCACCAAGTCACCAGGATTGCTAGACGCTTGCACAATGCGATCTAGCAGCGTCAGCGGCTTCTGCGTAGCAAACCCAAGCCGCTCCTGATCTTGTGACCCCAAAGGCGCAATATCCGCCCAGACGTTGTCGATGATGGCTCCGGGATCTTCGCCGGGCCGGAATTTACGCCGTGGCACACCGTTTGACGTGAAGTAAAAGTCCCCCCGGTCATAGACGGCTTGGAGCTTTTCGCGTTCCATGCGCCACCCGGATGGTCCAGGGGTGTATCCCTGGAACTCATAAACCAGGTTGGGTCGCTCGCCCATTGAAGCCGACCGTAGAAGCGGCCCGCTCATATACCGACCAGCATCATCAGTGCTTGGAAAACGCCCTGCTATCTCCGCAGCGGTCAGTGGACGGCGTATCGCGTCCGCGTTAAACACGTGACGGTCACTCTTCGAGTAAAAGAGAATAGTGTCAGATGACCGACCGTATCGTCGCGCTCTATGTTGCGATCCTTTGGGCCGGTCGTAGCGGCGCCAGACAACCTCATTTTGAAAGTTCCGACGACCATACACCCCATCCATGATGACCTTGAGATAATGGCTCGCTGTTGAGTCACAATGCAAGTAAATTGAGCCTGTCGGCTTCAGCACATCCCGCAACCGGATCAGGCGATTGGTCATATACATCAGGTAGTTCAGCAACCGACGGTCGTCGGCATCGCCAGATTCGAGAATATTAAGCCACGCGTGCATGAACTGTTTGAAAGCGTCCGGCAAGTCCCAATCACGCAACTCGTCACGGAAGTTCATCACCAGCTGACGCGTCCGGTCCGTGAAGTCCCACATATCGTGATACGCCTTCTGTTGGGCCGTCACGCTGCGGTTATTGAAGATCATCGAATAGGTCCGGTTCGAGTTGAACGGCGGGTCCATGTAGATCAAGTCAACGAGTATGTTTTCGCGCTTGAGTTGCTCCGCAACGATCTTGCAATCCGCTCGATAGAGCCTGTTGCGGTCCACGCGCCTACGCCTTCGGGTACGCCGGCCCGGTCGTGTCGGGCACGACCTGGGCCTGCACGTGGCCGGTGGCGCGGTCTTTCACGCCAGCCACGGCGGTCTTGCCAGCGGTCCCGCCGCCCGCGTGGAGCTTGCGAGATTCGTGCTTGTTGGCTTCTTTGCCGCCGACGTACGTTTCATCCGCTTCGACCGGGCCGGTGAACGGCTGGGTCTTCGCCTTCAGCACCGTGCGAAGTCGGTGCATCATGAACCATGCAGTCTTCTGTGTCACGCCGATATCGCGGTGAAGCTTGAGACTGGACGTGCCCTTGATGCCGGTCGTCAGCAGGTAGATGGCCCACGCCCACTTGCGATAGCCGACCTTCGAGCCTTCCAGCGGCGTGCCCGTGCGAAGCGTGAACATCGGCTTCTTCGGGCAGTCGCGGCAGCGGTGGGTCATGCTGCGGTGCTTGATATCGGCCTGCACGTTGAATGTGCCACAGCGCGGGCAGAACGGGCCATTGGACCATCGCTGGCGCTCAAACCACGCCTGCGCGGTTGCGTCGTCGGGGAACATATCACCCAACTGAATCAGCGTGATGCCCTTGCGGTGATGCTTCCCCGGACCCTTGCCTGCCATCGGATTCTCCGCCGTTTCCATGTGACTATAATGTATCAAATTGGCCCGTTGGAGTCAAAGGGAAATGTGACCTTTGTATATAATTTCTACTCAAGCACTGAGGAATGGTGGGCGAATACACGCTCCTGGCCCCTGTTCGCGAGGAGCGCGTCAGTGTCCGCAGCAGGCCTTACCGTCGCTCATATAGTTGACTAGTGAATTCTACCCTTGGCAAAGTTGAACAAATGGCCCCACCTGTAAACGAAATCCAGACTAATCACTAGCGAAACGCGTCGCCCTTCTGCGACCTGCCAATCGAGACTTCCACGATTCTGTCGATCACCCGTTTCTTTGTCTTCCACTTCATGACAAGCTTGTCGTGGTCCATGCCATAGTCAGCAACGATGTCTTTCAGCTGGTCGAGCGTCAGTGCCGCGAGTTCGGCGTGAAGCGCATCTTTTCCATGCGCTGCGAGCGAAACGGGATCAAGGACTGGTGGTGGCCGCCGATTGGCAGGTCTAGCACCCCTTGAACCGGTTGCGGTTGTAACAGAACGCCCCTTGTTGGTATGTTTTGTATTGGGTTCGAACACGAGCCGCAATTGCTCGGCGAATTCAGGATTCTGCTCAGCTTCGTTGACTACTACTTTCACAAAATCGCGCAACACTCTACGAAGCGACATGGGTCACTCCTCCAATCTCGAGACTACTTCCTCAGTCACAGCATTTAGCTTTTCCGCCAAGCCGTGATATCCCCATTTCTGCTTCAGAGTCATACTCATACCGAACTCCGCCGCTGACGAGAACTGATTTGACTGAGGGATGATCGTTTCAAACACATGAGGCACTCCTCTATCGTACAATCTGTCAGCAGTATTGCGGTGAACAGTTGAGTTCGACTGGTACTTTGTTATGACAATGCCTAGAGGTTCGATATCCTCTGCAATCTCCTCTGAAAACTGTTGCACACGCGTGAGTATTTGGGGTATTCCATATGTCGACAAGACATCAGGAATCGTCGGAATCACAAAGCCGTTGGAAATCCGGAGACCATTCAGTGTGATGATCCCCAGATTAGGAGGGCAATCAACGATTACAACGTCGTAATTGTCGATATGTGACTTAACAGTACGCCAGAGTAATTCTATTGGGTTTACCGAAAAAAACTGCCCGGAAGGTATCGTTCCAAGTCTGTCCTGAACGTCTATCAAGTCGAGGCTAGAGGGTAGTAGGTCGATGGTGCGGGCTTCGCGGACGTTGGAAACCGCTTTCTGAAGGGTAGCGTCAAAATCAAAGCGCTTATGATCTGGGTCAAGTGCATCCTTGAACAGCCGGGCAATTGTATGCTCTCGCTCGTTGAGCTTGCGCCACTTGTCCTCTCCGATCATCATGACGGTGGCGTTAGTCTGTGGATCAAGATCAACTACAAGGACCCTCTTCTGCATCGCGCCGGACATGAACTCGGCCATCGCAACTGTGGTAGTGGTCTTTCCGACCCCGCCCTTCAGGTTAATCGTTGAGAATACATGCGCCATTGGAGCTCTCCTTTTTCGTAGCCATGAGCGAATCTGTGAACGCCTAAATACTGGTCCAGCTGCGAGTTGGACGATTGGGGTTGGGAAATCGGCGTTACGAGATCGCCAATTTGCCACGACCTGCCTTGAGCAACCGGCCATCTCGGCAATCTCGTTAATGCCGAGCAAGTCGTCTCCCGGATCGTACATTGGAGGAACCGTGTGTATAGAGGTCACGTGAAGAGTGTACGGCGTACACGGCAGATGTCAAGGCCGTAGGGGAGTCGCTCGCGCGATCGCACGGCTCTTCCCGTGGGTGCCCGCGCACCGGTGCATTGCGTGGCCGATGCGGGGCACTGTGTGGAGGTAGGTGGGCGTATCCGCATCGTCGCCGCCTGGGCGCTCCGCTTGCTTCATGAGGGTGACCAACGGACCTGAGCGGTGTGACGGCCGATGAATGGCAGGGTTGCCAACGCCACCTTGCCGAGCAGCTTTGGCACCGCCTGGCGACTGCGAGTCGAGCACTTCCAACGGGGCGAAGTGGTTAGTGGACCCGATCAGCCGAGGGGAATCCCAGATTGCGGTAGAGACCCGCGCGGGTGGGACGGTGGACCCAGTCGGACTCGAACCGACGACCTCCTCAATGCCATTGAGGCGCTCTTCCAACTGAGCTATGGGCCCCGGGGCCGACATTATGCCCCGCGGCTGCGGGGCGCGTCGGACTTCGGCGAATCGGGTGGTGGGTCACTGTGCGCGGTAGCCGACATTCTCGCGCGCTCCTGCTGGAGCCCGGCCCTCTCTCCCTCGATGCGAGTCTTGCGCAGCCCCTCCGTCATTCCCGCGGAGGCGGGAATCCAGCGGCCGCCGAACCTGTTCACACACGAGGAGGGGCGGGTTTCAAACCCGCCCCACCACCATTTCGACGGTTCCTCGATGGGCGAGGGTCAGAGCGGACAACTAGCGCAAACCGAACGCGTCCCGTGCCGCGTCGTAAGCCTCGCGCGTGTTCAGGTTGAGCAGCACGTGTGGGTGGTCCGTGGGCGCGTCGCGCAGGCGCTCGGCATGGCGGCGGACCACGGCGCGGGGGCCTTCGGTGGCGTCGTCGACGGCGGCCAGCTCTTCGCGCAGGTCGCCCGGAAATATGACCGGATGCCCGTGCCGCTCCTCGTGCAGCGGCCGCACGATGTCCCCCGGCGCGGCGCGCCAGCCGGCGACCAGGTCGGCCAGCGCGCCGGCATGCAGCGGCTGGTCGACGCTGACCAGCAGGATTCCGTCGCAGTCCTCCGGCAAAGCGTGGGCGGCGCAGACGACGGACGTGGCGCGGCCTTGTGCGTAGTCTGGATTGTGTACCGTGCGCGCCGGCAGACCGTCCAGCGCCGCGCGCACGTCGCCGGCGCGATGGCCCGTGACGACAATTACCTCACTCACTTCGGCAAGGCCCGCGAGCGTCCGCACCTGGTGCGCGACCAGCGAATCGTCGCCCCAGGGAATCAGCGGCTTGGGCGAACCGAAGCGCTCGGAGCGACCGGCGGCCAGCACGACCGCGCAGATCTTGGGCGCGGGCGGAGTGCCTATGGGTGGGTGTCGGCGGTGACGCCGCGGCGCAGGTTGTTCACCTCGGCGCACGAGACCGCGGTGGGGAAAATCTTGCCCGGATTGAACAGGTTGCGCGGGTTGAAGACCTGCCGCAGGCGCTGCATGCGCGCCAGATCGGCGTCGCTGTACACCAGCCCCATGTTGTGGTGCTTCTCCATTCCGATGCCGTGCTCGCCGCTGAGCATGCCGCCCGCGTCGGCGCACACCTTCAGCACGGACGTGCCGCACTCGATCACGCGGTCCAACGCGCCGGTCTCTCGGTCGTCGAACAGCAGCAGGGGGTGCAGATTGCCGTCGCCGGCGTGAAACACGTTGGCGATGGTGATCTTGAAGAAGTCGCTCACGCCCGCGATCTGCGCCAGCACATCCGTGATCGTCGTGCGGGGAATCACGCCGTCCTGCACGTAGTAGTTCGGCGAGATGCGCCCCATGGCCCCGAATGCGCTCTTGCGCCCGAGCCAGAGCAGGGCGCGTTCGCGCGCATCGGCGGCCACGCGCACCTCGGCCGCCCCGTGCTCGACGAACACGCTGCGGATCGCCGCTTCCTGCGGCTCCAGTTCGGCGGCCACGCCCTCCAGCTCGATGAGCAGCACCGCGGCCTTGTCGATGGGCAGGTTGGCCGCCGGCACGTATTGGGCAATTGCCTCCAGCGAAATCTGGTCCATCATCTCCATGGCCGCCGGGACGATGCCCGCAGCGATGATCCCCGAGACCGCGGCGCTCGACTGGGCGACCTCGGCGAACGACGCCAGCATGGTGCGCACCTGGTCGGGCGTGCGGACCAGGCGGACGACGGCCTTGGTGGCGATGCCCAGCGTGCCCTCGCTGCCGCAGAAGAGCCCCGCCAGGTCGTAGCCGGGATGATCCAGGGCCGCGCCGCCCGCGTTGACAATGCGGCCGTCGAGGGTGACGAATTCGACTCCCAGCACGTGGTTGGTGGTCACGCCGTGGAGCAGCGTGTGGGGGCCGCCGGCGTTGGTGGCGATATTGCCGCCGATGGTGCAGGCCGCCTGGCTCGACGGGTCCGGGGCGTAGTGAAACCCGTAGCCGGAAGTGTGCGCGCTGAGGTCCGCGTTCACCACGCCGGCCTCCACCACCGCGCGCATGTTGCGGTAGTCCACCTCGAGGATGCGGTTCATGCGCGAGGTGCTCACCACGATGCCGCCGCACGCGGCGATCGCGCCGCCGCTGAGCCCCGTGCCCGCGCCGCGGCCGATGATGGGCACGCCAAGCTCGTGGGCGATGCGCACCACCGCCTGAACCTCGGCGGCGTCCCGCGGGAACACGACCGCGTCGGGCAGCGCGTGCTCCACCGAGCCGTCGTAGGCGTAGATGGCCACCTCGTCGGGCTCGGACATAACCCAGTCGTCGCCGATGGCGCGACGCAGCGCGCCGGCAAGGGCAATCCGGCCCACGCTGAAGGTCGAGGCGGCGGTGGCGCTGGCCATGATGTCCCTACGCTACGACCACCGGGCCGCGCTCGCAACGCCGGATCGGATGGTGGTGACGGGCGCGGGGCGTGAGACCGATACTCTGGCGCGGACGCGATACCGGCTGGGGATGCGCTGCACGCGATGGCAACGGTCATTCACGACAACGTGCTCGGGCCGATCGAACTCGAGGCGCCGTTGCTGGCGCTGGTGGACCATCCCGCGGTGCAGCGCCTCCGGCGGCTGGAGCAGCTGGGCACGGCCTCGCTCGTGTTCCCCGGCGCACGACATACGCGCTTGGCTCATTCGATCGGGGCGCAGGAGATCATGCGCCGGGTGTGGCGGCGGCTGCAGGCCACGGAGCCGCCGCCGGGCATTGACCTCGCCGCCGAGGGGCGACTGCTCCGAGCGGCGGCCCTGCTGCACGACCTGGGGCACTACCCGCTGTCGCACGTCGTCGAGCCGATCGCGGCGCGGCTGCACCAGTCAGCATCCGCCGGACTTGATCTCGGAATGGATTCCGATTGCGAGTCGGACTGGCTGCAGCTAGCGGCCACAGCCGCCTCACATCCGGCCCCGACATCCGACATGCATCACGAGCGCCTGGCCGCCGAGATCATCCGGCGCGATTCTGCGCTGCAGTGCGGCATCGACGCCTATGTGGGCCGGCCCGGCGCCGCTGCGGAGGTGCGGGCGCTTCTGCAGGGCTGTAGCAGTCCGCGCTATCGCCGCCAGCTCGTCGCGTCGCACTTCGACGTCGACCGCCTCGACTATCTGCTGCGCGATGCGCACAACGCCGGCGTGCGCTACGGCGGAGTTGAGCTCGAGCACCTGATTCGCCGCATGCGGCTGGGGCCTGACGGCGCGGGAAACCATGTGGTCTACGTCGAGACGCGAGGCCAGCCGGCGCTGGAGCACTACCTGCTGGCCCGCCGCTTCATGTACAGCCAGGTGATCTTTCACAAGACCGTCACGGCGTTCTCGGTGCTCGTCGCCGCGTTTTGGATTTCGCTGGCCGTTCGTGACCGATTGCCATTCACCTCCCTGGCCGGCCTCCACCAGGCGCTCGACGACGGCACGTTCCGGAGGTTCGACGATCATTGGCTCTGGAACGAAGCGGCGCGCCGCGCCGACCCGGCCAAACGCGGACTGACGGGGCGCATTGCCGCGGCCCTCATCGATCGTCAGCCCCCGCTGCTGGCGTGGGAGCGGCGCGCTCGACCACGGCAGGCGCAATCAGGACTGCTGGAGACGTTCAACGCGACCAGGCGCGCCATTGCCCGCGCCGCCGGCGTGGAGGCCGCGGAAATCTTCCTCACCGATCAGATCGTCACGGGCGCATCGAGTGGTAACGGCGGCCCCGACGCCGGGGAGCCGCCGCTCGTGGGCGACCCGGGGGGAATGCTACGACCGATTACCGAGGCCCCGGGCTCGGCGTTGCAGGGCGCGGCCGGCCAGCCCGAGCGCCTCGCTCGGCTCTACGTCCTGCGAACCGGCGACGCCGACGCGGATGCCACGCGCCGACATCAAGTGCGTGAGGCCTTCCTGGCGCACGTGGACGTCCCTGGGGAGCAGCCGACGGACTAAGGGTCGCAGCAGCCGCAGCAGAGCCGCTCGATCGCATCCTGCAGCGCGTCGCGGTGGTCGAAGGCGATCTCGTCGGGCAGCCCGTCCACCGGAAACCAGCGCGCGTCGGCCGCGTCGTCGCCGGCGGTGACCGGGGGCGGCGCGGCCAGCCGGGCGCCGAACACGATGCCGATGATGCGTCCGCGCGGATCGCGGTCCGGGTGGCCGTAAGCGCCGATATGCACCAGCGAGTCCAGGGCAATGCCGGTCTCTTCGCGGAGCTCGCGGCGCGCCGCGTCCGGCAGGTCCTCGTGCGGCTCCACGAATCCGCCCGGAATGGCCCAGCCCGGTGGCGGGGTGCCGCGCCTCACCAGGAGCACGCGATCTCCGTCTGCGAACGGCGCGATGATCACCGCGTCGGCGCCGACGGGATAGCGGGGCGGCGGAGGCACGGCGCTACTCGGCGGAGCCGGAAGCCGGGCGGCTCCGCCGCGTGAGCAGGCGCAGCACGACGATTCCGGCGATCAACACCACGATAAAGGCCAGGGCCAGCACATCGAAGTACTCATCGATGGCGGCCTCGATGGGGTCGCCGAAGAGGGTGATCAGCCCGCCCACCAGAAAGAACCGGCCCGCGCGTCCGATCAGCGAGGCCAGCAGAAAACGCTTGAAGTCCAGCCGGAACGCACCGGCCCCAATGGCAAAGACCTTGTAGGGAATGGGCGTAAACGCCGCAATGGAGACGGCCCAGACGTCGCGACGCTGGAACTGGCGCTCGACGTAAAGGATGCGCTCCTCCGCGAACAGCCGGTTCAGGATTGGCCGCCCGCCCCGGAGTCCGATCCAATAGCCAAGCATGGCGCCGGTGAGCGAGCCTACGGTGGCGATGGCGGCAAAGCCGAACGTGAACGGCAGGTTGCCCACCATCAGCGCGATCATCAGGCCGTCGGGCGGAATGGGGAAGAAGCTCGACTCCCAGAACGCCAGCACCAAGAGCGCCAGCGCGCCCCAGGGAGTGTCGGCCCAGTCCAGCACCCAGTGTCCGAGGTCGGAAATCAGCTGCATGAGCGTCCGGGATGGCGGATACAGGGCACGCTGAGGTCCTCAGGATGTGGTGGTGAAGTGGGTCGCAACGACAAACGGTTCGCCGTTGCGCTGGCCGGTGACCCGCACATGATAGAGGGTGTTCGGAGTCAGCGGGTCGTTGGGGATCAGGGCCAGGGCGCGCCGCCACTCGCTGACCGAGCGAGTGACCGCGACCGGGGCGCCGCCGTCCGGCGTCACGGTGGCATCGCCCCACTCGATTCGTTCGCGGAGGCCGAAGATCACGGTAATCGGCGGTCCCAGCGGTCGGGTAACGCCCGGCGCGGGGTCGGGCCACTCGGCCCCGTCCCAGGTGTGGGGCACATCGACGGCGGCGCTGCGCGGCATCACCGACGGCAATGGCACGTCGGCGGTGTGGCGCGGCGAAAGCCCCACGTTGAACACGGCGGCGCGGGTGCCCTCGGCGGAAGCCCAGCCGTAGCCGACGTGGACCGCCGATGGGTGCACGAACATGTAGCGGTGAAACACGGTGCCCAAGGCCCATTCCAGC
>LXNJ01002477.1_pt1 | contig 10101 bp, 11 predicted proteins | sample 809081 | NCBI WGS metagenome assembly LXNJ01 (sample SAMN04870510, study PRJNA318959) | sponge metagenome | biome: sponge; feature: marine sponge reef; material: water | host: Petrosia ficiformis | place: Greece: Milos, Mediterranean Sea | collected 2013-05-29 | depth 5-7 m
GAATCTGTTTCCGGGATGAACACCCACAGTGGATCAATTGTAACCAGGGAAGAGCCGGCATTGGAAACCGACTGGCTGTGCGGACGGATCACTTGCCGGCGCTGGGCCGCCAGTTCCTGGCCCGCTCCTTCGCCTCGACGATCTCCATCGACGTCATGGACTGCTCCAGTTCGTCCAGCACCCAGGCATTCTGGCTGTCGGGCTTTAATGCCAGAAAGAGGCTGAACCACTTGTGCGCCTCAACCTTGTTCTCCGGGACTCCCCGGCCATCTCTGTACATCGTGCCGAGATTGTGCTGTGCCGTGGGATTGCGCTGATTCGCTGCTCTCCGGTACCACCTCACCGCTTCAACAGGGTCATGAGGCACGCCGTTGCCTGTTGCATACAGGTAACCAAGGTTGTTTTGTGCTCGCGAATAGCCGCTTTCCGCGGCCCGGCGGTACCACAGCGCCGCCTCCGCGTAGTCCCGCTTTACGCCCCAGGCCCTGCGATACATGACCCCGATCCAGTACTGCGCCTCGACATGTCCTTGCCCCGCGGCCTTGCGGTACCACCGCATTGCTTCCGCGTGGTCCTTTCTTACTCCCTGTGCCCGGCGGTACATCGTGCCGAGGTTGTACTGCGACCAGACGTGACCCCGCTCCGCGGCCGCGCGGAATTCCGCATACGCTGTTGCGTAGTCTCCGGTGGCGTAAGCGTCGCGGCCCTCGACAAAACCGGCCAGCGCGACGGATGGGACAAAGGCAACGACCAGTATCCATGCTGCAAGAAAAGCCATGGGTGCCGCCCCCGACAACGCAAAAGACTATCTGACGGAAATGGGCCGCCAGTTCCTGGCCCGCTCCTTCGCCTCGACGATCTCCATCGACGTCATGGACTGCTCGATCTCGCCGAGTAGCCACGCATGCTGGCTGTCGGGTTCTTGCGCCACAAAAAGGCTTACCCATTTGTAAGCTTCGACCCTGTTCGTTGCCACTCCCTTGCCCTGGAAGTAAAAAAGCCCGAGGTTGTGTTGCGCTGCGGCTTGACCCTTCTCCGCGGCCTTGCGGTACCACCGGGCCGCTTCGCCGTGGTCCTGGTCCACCCCCTGCCCCCTTTCGTACATGAGACCCATCCACAACTCCGCCTGCCTGTGACCCTGCCGGGCAGCGGCACGGTACCAGCGCATCGCTTCCGCGTAGTCCCGTTTCGCACCCCGTTCCCTGTGATGCATTACGGCGAGCCGATACTGTGCCTCGACATACCCCTGCTCCGCGGCCTCGCGGTACCACCGCATTGCTTCGCCGTAGTACCGCTTCATCCCCTGCCCCCGACGGTACATCTCGCCGAGGTAGTATTGTGACGCGGCATTGCCATTCTCCGCGGCCTCGCGGAATATCCAATATGCCTTTTGGTAGTCGCCGTTGGCGTACGCGTGAGTCCCCTCAACAAAACCGCCCTGGGCCGGCGTGGCGGCACACGCGAACGCCAGAAGCCACAGAATGATCACAGCCGATGTCATGGCCAAGGGTCCTATCTGGAACGTTTGGGACGCCAATTCTTCGCCCGTTCCTTCGCCTCCGCGATCTCGGCATACGTCATTTGTTTCTCTATCTCGTGAAGCAGCCAGGCATCCTCCTCCTTTGGGCGTTTCACGAGATAGATACTAAGCCATTTGTAACCTTCAACGAGGTCTTGCGGCCCGCCTCTGCCGTCCACGAGAAGTACGCCCATGTTCCTCTGCGACATGACCTGGCCCTGTTCAGCCGCTTTCAGGAACCACCTTCTCGCTTCCGAATCGTCTTCGCCCACCCCCTTGCCGATAAAATACAGATATCCGAGTTGGTTCTGTGCTATGGCATGCCCTTTTTCCGCAGCCTTCCGGTACCAACGCTCCGCTTCCGTGAAGTCCCTGTCGGTACCCATGCCCCTAAGGTACATGTTCCCGAGCCAGTACTGAGCCCAAGTATGATCCTGCTCGGCAGCCTTCCGATGCCACGCGAGCGCTTCCGCAAGGTCCTTCTTCACCCCTTGACCCCGGCGAAGCATCACACCAAGCCAGAACTGTGCCCCGGCGTGCCCCTGTTCCCCGGCCTTCCGGTACCAACGCGCCGCTTCGGCAAAATCCTTTCTCACCGCCTGACCCCGGAGGTACATCGTGCCGAGGAAGTACTGTGATGCGGCGTGACCCCTCTCCGCAGCCGGGCGGAACTCTTCCAGAGCGGTCGCGAAGTCGTTGGCACGATACGCGGCCCGGCCCTCCCGGAAACCGGCAAAGGCGGGAGTCGCGGCAAGGGTACCGATCCACAAGGCGAGCGAACACACCACTGCCGCTCGCGCAGCCAGCCACAACCCGGATCGAGTTGATGATCTACCGTTCGAAAAAGATTGCATCGTTATCCTCCTCTCCGCCCTCTGTCGGGATCGAACGAGGCGGCCGCGGTTTCTAGACGTTATCCTAGCTGTCCCGCTTCAGCGATTCGGGGAAGTAACGGGACGGGGACCAGACCTCTGCGTTGAAGTTGGTGCAGCCGAGGATTCTCAACTCGCGCACGATCCGGATGTAGTCCTGTGATTCGATATAAGCCGCCCACGCCTGGAGGGATTCGAACTCGATCAGGATCGCTACCTGGGGGCTGACTTCCAGGGGGTTGCGGAGGTTGCGTATCTCCTTGACTCCGGGGGCGGCCAGCGTCATGGGGAGCCAGTCGTTCTTGGCCTTGTTGCTGTAGATGGTCAGGTTGGCCTTCTGATCCGGCAGGTCCCACTGGACGATGTAGTACACCATGCGTCTCTCCCTCCCTACATGAGCGTCCTGACGAGTCCGCCGTCGATCAGGAGCGTGGTCCCGGTGATGTAGCTCGCGCGGTCGGACCCGAGAAACACCACCAGGTCGGCGACCTCCTCGGACTGCCCGAAACGACCCAGGGCGATCTCGGCCTTGCTCTGCTTCTGGACCTCTTCCAGGGGCAGGTTGAGCCGCTTGGCCCGGGCCACGTTGAGGTTGTGATGGCGCTCGGTGTCGATGCGTCCGGGCATCACGGTGTTGATGAGGATGTTGTCGGGCGCCAGCTCGCGGGAAAGCGTCTTGGCCCAGCCCACCACGCCCGTGCGGAAGGTGTTGGACAGGACCAGGCCCGGGATGGGCTCCTTGATGCCGTAGGAGGTGATGTTGATGACGCGGCCCGCGCCCGCCTTCTTCATGTGCGGCGCCGCCTCCCGGGTGAGCCTGACCGTGCCCATGAGGCTCAAATTGTACGCCGCCATCCAGTCGTCCTCGCTCAACGCGTCGAACGCTCCGAACGGAGGCCCGCCGGCGTTGTTCACCACCACGTCCACCCGTCCGAACGCCTCGACGCTCCGGGCCACGAAGTTCCGGATGTCGTCGTACTTGGACATGTCCGCCACCGTGGCTAGAACGTCCCCGCCCGTGGCCTGCCGAATCTCCTCCGCGGCGCTTTCCAGGGCGTCACCGCCTCTGGCGCAAATGCTCACCTTGGCGCCTTCCGCGGCAAAACCCTTGGCGATGGCCTTTCCCATTCCCTGACTCGCGCCGCCCACCAGCGCCACCTTGCCTGCCAATCCCAGATCCATCCAAAGCTCCTCGTTCAGGTTACGGTATCCCCACGACGGGCCTGAAAGCGCCGTCCCGGCCGACCGCTACTTCTGCGTCCAATAGATATTGTCGTCGAACTCCGGGTCCAGCCGCATCAGGTAAAGCGACAGCATCCCGTGAGCACCCAACGGCCGCAACTGCCGCGGATCCTTGCTCTTCAGGGCGGCGACCTCGTCCGCGCTGAGGTCATAGTCCGACAAGGCCTTGTCCAGGTCCGTGCGCGCCCGGCTCAGGGTGTCGGGTTTCATCTTCAGGTCGAAAAGAAACCGGTTCAGGTGGTATCGGCTCATGAGATCTTCCAGCTCACGAAGCCCCACCCGGTGGCGACGTGGTCGGGCATGTAGAAGCTGTCGGAGGCCGGGGTCTCGCCCACCGCGCCGACCGTCACCATCCAGTTCAGAAACTCCGAGTTCCCCGACTGTCGCAACTGCTCCAGGGTCAGCCCGGCCAGGGCGGGACCCTCGCCGGCGCGCATCTGCCGGAGCAAGCCCTCATCGAAGCTGGTGTCGATCTCGCCGATCCGCGGCGAGCCGGGGAAATGCGACAGTCCGCCGGTGGCGAGCATGGCCACCCGGTCGGAAGCGGCGTCCGCCACCTCCCGGATCAGGCTCCCCAGAGCGTAGCACCGGGCGGGCGTGGGCAGGGGGTCGATCCACGTGTTGACGAAGATCGGCAGAATGGGGATGTCCGGCTCGGGCAGCAGGAAATGCAACGGCACCATCTGGGTGTGCTGCAGCTCGATGTCCTCGCCGAAGGACAGGTCCAGCCCGGAGGCGACGCCGGCCTCGAGGATCGCCCGGCCCAGCTCCGGCTGATTCCGGTAGTGGAAGTCGTAGCGGGTGAACCGGCCGCGGACCTCGTCCGACAGGGTAACGAAAAAGGTCGGGATGTTGTCGAAGAAGAAATTCACGAACTGATCGTTGGCGACCACGATCAGCACATCGGGCCTGGCCGCCTCGAGGTCGCGGCGGAGCACCGAGAAGGCGTTCTCCGCATCGGTCCGCAGCTTCTGCTGCACTTCCAGGGACGGCTTGCCGCCGGCCGCCTGCGGCGCCATGCGGTAGTGCAGCGTCATGAACTCTTCCCACTCGGCGCCCGGATCCAGTAGCATGTTGGGGGCGTGGCTGGCGGCCAACGCGGCGACAAACGGCATTTTTCGGTCCCTTCCCTTGCGGTTCCTTCTAAACGCTCTGGGCAAAAGATGGTATAATCGGAGTCTGGAAATTACAACTGAACTCCGGATTTCAAGCAAGTTCAACGGCCGGGTGCTGCTCCCTGTCTCAGGGGAAAGCCAGACCAGACACCGCGATGATGAGGACGGCCCTATGAGACTGATGGTGTGCGCTACGTTGATGGTCGCTGGGTTGGTTGCGCTGGTCCCACCGTCCACCGCGAAGGAATGGCAGCCGGGCGACACCGTTTTCGAATACCGTGAGCCCTCGGGCGAGGGCACGGAACGCGAGCCCGGGTCCACCATCATCGGAGCCCCGCGCATACATGTCGCGAAATCCAGCGACACCCTCCTCGACATCGGCCGCCTCCACCACCTGGGGTACCTGGAAATCAAGCGGGCGAACCCCGGCGTGGATCCCTGGCTGCCGGGCGACGGGACGCGGGTCGCCATTCCCGCCCAATGGATTCTTCCCCGCGGCCCACGGGAAGGGCTGGTCCTCAACATCGCCGAGATGAGGCTGTACTACTACCTTCCCGACTCCGGGGTCATGACCTTCCCGTTGGGCGTCGGCGTGGACGGCCAGGAGACCCCGGCCGGCAAGTACCGCGTCGGAGAGAAGCGGACGAATCCTACGTGGTACGTGCCGAAGTCGATCCAGGCAGAGATGGAGCGGCCGCGGAAGGTCGTCCCTCCGGGGCCGGACAACCCGCTGGGCAAGTACTGGATGCGGTTGTCCCACACCACCTACGGCATCCACGGCACCAACAACCCCTGGGCCATCGGCCGCCGCGTGACTCACGGCTGCATCCGGCTCTATCCCGAGGACATCGACTACCTGTATCCGCGGGTGCCCAAAGGCACGCCCGTACGGGTGATCTACCAGCACGCCAAGGTCGGCTTGATGGAGGGAAGAGCCTACGTTCAGGTTTACCGCGACGGCCGCGCGAGCGACACCGAGCTCATGGCCGACCTCATCCGGCAGATCATGGAGCTGAAGCTGAGCGTCGATTTGCGAGAGTTGAGAGAGATGCTGCTGGAACTGCCCGACGGGGCCATGACCCCCCTGCCCTTGAAGGAACCCGTCGTCGTCGACGCCACCGCGCAGGCCGCGCACGCAGCCCCCTGAAGCAGCCGCCACGCGGCCGCATCACGTCCGGTACTTCTCGTCCAGGGCGTACTTCTCCTCGAGCCCCACGATGTCGTGGAAGTCGTCGAACGGCAGCAGCCGGTCCATGAGCGCCTCCGCGGTGCCGGCCTCCCGGAGGTTGGTGTAGTAGCTCTTGAGCGCCTGGGCCGCTGAATAGAGCGGACCCACGGGCCAGACGATGAGGGCGAAGCCCAGCTCCCCGAGCTCCGTCGGCGTCATCAGCGGCGTGACCCCCCGTTCGATCATGTTGGCCACCAGCGGACCCGGCACGTTGCGGGCGATCTCCCGCATCTCCTCGCGGCTCTCCGGAGCTTCGATGAACACGGCGTCGGCGCCGTTCTCCTTGAAGGCGATGCCGCGGCGGATGGCCTCGTCGAGGCCCAGGGCCTGGCGCGCGTCGGTGCGGGCCACGATGAAGAGGTCCCCGTCAGCCTTGGTCGCCACCGCCGCATTGAGCTTCTTGAGGTACTCTTCCAGCGGCACCACCTGCTTGCCCCTCATGTGCCCGCAGCGCTTGGGCCACACCTGGTCCTCCAGGAACATGCCCGCCGCCCCGGCCCGCATCAGCTCGTTGACGGTGCGGACCACGTTCACCGCGTTGCCGTAGCCGGTGTCCGAGTCCACGATGACCGGCGTCGGCACCGCGCCGCAGATGCGGTAGATCGTGCTCAGCATCTCGGTCTGCGTGAGGATGCCGAAGTCCGGCTCGCCCAGCATGGTCGCCGAGATGCCGTAGCCGGTGGTGAAGATGACGTCGAAACCGGCGCGTTGGGCGATGCGCGCGCTCAGGGCATCGTACACCCCGGGCATGACCAGGGTACCGTTCCGGTCGAGGGCTTCCTTGACTCTGCTCATTGGACCTCCAGCCGGGTTGTCCGCGGGAGAACGCTCGCCACCGAGACGGACGCTACTCCGCGGGAATCTCGACGATCACGTCACCGAGCACCTTGGCGACGCAGCCCAGACGCTCGGCGGCATCGGCGCTGAGCATGGACAGCGTCAACTCCTCGTTGTCATCCATGGGGCTCAGGTTGTTCTCGCCGGCAAGAATCTTCACCTTGTCCGTGCCGCAGATGGCCTCGGTGCAGTCGTGGCGAAGGGTGACGCCGTTGCGTATCGCGGCCACCAGGATGGTGGTGCCGTCGTCGACTTCGAAGCTCTGTCCCAGTGGCATGAAAGTGACTCTAGGCATGGCGGGTTTGTAGGAGACGCTTGCCGGGTTGTCAAGAAGTTGCGTCCGATGGCTCGGCGCCCCATCCGTGTCTCAGAGTTTTCGTACACGGGCGGGTTTGAAGCCCGCCCCTACAAATCCAACACCAGGCCGTCCTCCGCAGTCTCCACCGGCAGCGACCGGCGCCGGGCCAGCATCTCCTCTCCCATGTGGGTCAGGATCAGCCGCTTGCACTCCAGGCGTTCCCGGCGCGCGGCGATCTCCACGTAGCTCAGGTGCGAGGGAGACGGAGCGTCGTAGTAGCAGCACTCGCAGATGAACAGGTCGGCGCCCCGGCTGTGGGTGATGAACTGGTCCGTCCAGCTCGAATCGCCCGAGAAGAGCACGGTGCGGCCCGCCACCGTGACCCGGAGCCCCAGCGAGACAGCGTCGGTCTGGTGCGGCACCCGGAAGCCCAGAACCTCGGCGCCGGCCACGGTGGTGGCGGCGTCCGGCTCCAACACCGGGAAGGTTGCGAAGGGCAACTCCTTCGCGCCGTACATGACGTTCATCAGGTCGTGCACGCGCGCCTCGGTTCCGGGAGGGCCGGCCACCTCCAGCCGACGGGTCCGGGGCTTGTCGTAGAGGTAGTGGATGAAGAGGAAGGGCAGGCCGCCGAAGTGATCGCCGTGAAGGTGGCTGAGGATGACCGCGTCGAGGTCCGCCGGGTCGAAGCCCGCGCGCCTCAGGACCGGCAGCGTCGATGGCCCGCAGTCGAGGAGGTAGAGGCGCGGACCGTCCTCCAGCAGGTAGGCGGTCTGGTTCCGGCCGCCGCTCCCGAAGGCGTCCCCGGATCCGAGAAAGTGGACTCTCACGCAGCCGAGACTAGTGGCCCGCAGCGTCCGAATCAAGACCGGGACAGGCCGGATTGACCTTGGCAACGGGTGTTCGGTCTGCCACAGTCCTGGGAGATGAAGATCGTTCTCGGTCCCTATCACCCCCACCTGGAAGAAGCCCTGGCGGAGGAAATCCGGGCGCGTCGCGCGGAGGACCCGCTGGTCCCGCTGCTGCTCGTGGTCCCCTCGGAGGCCCTGCGCCGGCGCGTGAAGGTCCTGCTGGCCAGGGAGTGCGGCCTTCACCTGTTGAATTTCCACGTCCTCACCTTCTTCCAACTCAGCCTGAACCTGTTCCACGAAATGCAGGGCCCGGCCGGGCCGGTGTTGCGCGACGAGACGTTCATGGAAGAAGCGCTGAGACGCGTGGTCCCGGCCCGCGGACGGTTCGCCCGGATCATGGACAACGACGGCGCCTGTTCCTCGCTGTGGCAAACCCTTCGGGACCTCAAGGACGCCATGGTGGACCCCGAGTCCGCCCTGGACGCACTGCGCGAGGGGCTCTTCGGCAACCGGGACCTCAACGCCCTGGGAGATCTCTTCGAGTTGTACCGGGAGGTGAAGCGCCGTTTCCCGGAGTGGCAGGCCCAGGACCACCAGGACCTCGACGCGACCGCGGCGCAACACGCGTCTTTTTCTGCCCATCTACGGCAGTTCCGGCGCATCTACTACTACGGCTTCTACGACCTGACCCAGAGCCAATTGGAGCTTTTCCGGGGCATTGCGGGCAACTACCCGGTGACCCTGTTCTATCCTCTCGTGCAGGGCCATGCGGACTGGTCCTTCGCCCAGGACTTCTACGACCGCTACCTCCGGGGCCTCGCCGGGGCGGACGAGGTCGTGGACCTCGTCGCGGACGGCACCGGAACCGCCGCATCGCCGGGCGGCCCCGGGCCGGAGCCCGGTCCGCCGGCGGATCCGGGCCCCCGCCGCGGGATCGTCAGTTGCGCCGGACCCCGGGACGAAGTCCTCGCCGTGGCCAAGCAACTCCTCCGGCTCGTGGAGCGGGACGGGATCGACTTCCCGGACGTGGGAGTCGTGGCGCGCACCCTGGACCCCTACCTGCCGTGGATCCAGGAAATCTTTCCCGAGCACGGCATCCCGTTCCACACCCCCGCCCGGGAGCCCCTGCGCCGCTTCAACCGCGTCAGGGCCGTGCTGACGCTCCTGGACCTGCCGGTCCGGGACTATCCGCGGGCCGGCGTCATCGATCTCCTGGCGTCTCACGACTTCAATTTCAACGCCGTCCTGGACCCCGGCGCCGAGCCCAGGCCGGACCTCTGGGACGTGGCCACCCGCTCCTTGCGCATCACCCGGGGCATGGCCGAATGGCGCCGGCTGGAACGCTACGCCGCCGAGGGCCTCAAGCTGAGCCTGGTGGACGATGAGGAAGGCGGCCGCCTGCACATCAAGCCGGACCAGATCGCCGCGCTGCTCAAGACCGTCAACACGCTGCACGAGCATCTGAGCGCGTTGCCCGAAAAGGGCGGATGGTCGGATCTGGCCGCGGCCTGGCAAGCGGTCGTCGACCGGTTTCTCAACCCGGGGTCGGACGAAGCGGCGCCCGGAGCGGCAAAGGCCATCGACCAGGCTTTCACCGGGCTGGCGGCACTGGAGGCCATCACCCCGACCGTCTCGCTGGACACCTTCGCCCAGACGTTGCGTGACAGTCTGGACCGGGCAGCGGTGCCGGTGTCCGAGGAGGTCGTGCCGGGGGTCCAGGTCATGGATGCCGGGTCGGCCCGGGGCATCCCCTTCCGGGCACTCTTCCTCGTGGGCATGAACGAAGGCGTGTTCCCGCGCACCATCCGCGAGGATCCCTTCCTGCGGGACCACGCCCGGCGGGTCCTGGAGACGGATCTCGGCTTCAAGATCTCCTCCAAGCTGGCGGGGTACGCCGAGGAAAAGCTCCTGTTCGCCCTACTCAGGGGCTCGGTGGCCGATCACCTCCATTGCAGCTACCAACGCTCGGACGCGGCCGCGCGCCCGCTGGCGCCGTCCTGGTACCTCCGCGAGGTGGCCCCATCCGGCGAGGACGCCCGCGGCGCCGAAACCCCTATTCCCAAGAGCGTTCTCGCCAAGCGGCACGTGGCGCCCTTCGACGACGACCGCTGGCTCCTGCCGGAAGAACTGGCGGTGCGG
>LXNJ01002478.1_pt1 | contig 10096 bp, 9 predicted proteins | sample 809081 | NCBI WGS metagenome assembly LXNJ01 (sample SAMN04870510, study PRJNA318959) | sponge metagenome | biome: sponge; feature: marine sponge reef; material: water | host: Petrosia ficiformis | place: Greece: Milos, Mediterranean Sea | collected 2013-05-29 | depth 5-7 m
TTTTGTTTTTCGCTCGTCCAGATAGCGCAGCGGAACGGGCATCACTGCTGAGCGTCCCGGCGCTACCCCTCGGAGCGCCGGCTTCCAGCCGGCATCGACCGCCGAGAGGCGGTCGAAACTGGACTACGCCACCTACCGATGGCCCAGTCTTGGATGTCGCTTGACACCCATATCGCTGGGTCTACGCCCCGGGGGGATCACGGACGGCTGAGGGAGAGCGCGATCCGCTCGGCGACCCAGTCGGCGAGTTCTTTCCCGGCAGCGTCGCCGGGGTCCACGGAGCCCAGCGGAAACCGCTCCGCAAACACGTACGGCGGGTCCGAATCCCGCACCAGGAGGATGTCCAGCCGGATTCCGGCGTCCCCCGCACCGGCGCCGCCGGGGGGACGCCAGGAGGAACCGGGATCGATCTCGCTCCCCGGCCCCGACTCCAGGCTCCCTGCGAGGACGTAGTCGGCGCCGAGCCGGCCCGCGATGCCGACAAGCCCCTCCTCACGCTCCCGAGGACCGAACGCGGGCCGCAATCGGCGGGGGGACAGCTCGAAGATGCCCTCCGGCTCCGCCTCGAGGCGCGTCCGCACCGCCTCGGTCAGTTGCCGCGCCAGCGGGGTGAACGCGCCCTCGCCCGTGCGGTTGTCGAAATCCGGGATCAGCAGGACCGGGCGGCCGACCGGGTCGGGCCGCCGGATCGCGCTCGGCTTCCCCGCGAGCGCCAACAGCGCAAGCCCGGTCGCCAGCGCGAGGATCCCCGCGACTACGAAGGACCCTCTCGGCAGCCTGTCGCTCATCTTGCCCCGGACGCTAGCAGCCTGTGGTGAAACCCGCGTGAGCGCCGAGGCCCCCGCCGGGAGAACTGGGGGCGAGGCGCCCGGCTGACAAGGCGCGTGAGGCCGGAATACCGAGTGTATTTCGGCCGAAACGCAACGATGGGCACCGCATCGGGGCGCGGTTCAGCCGGGATGGATCGCCCGTCGAACGCCGCGCGGGTTTTGCCACAGGCTGCTGGCGCGGCGATCATACGGACGAGCACCAGCCCGTAATGAACGCCGTCGCCCTCGTCAAGCAGGTTCCCGACCGGAACTCGGCGTTTCGCCCCGCGGGCGAGTGGATCGACGAATCCAGCCTCGGCTACGGGATCAACGACTACGACCGCTACGCCGTCGAAGCGGTCCTGGCCCTGAAGGAGGCCGGGCACGCAACGGAGACCGTCGCGGTGACCGCCGGACCGGCGGACGCCGGGCAGGTGCTCCGCAGTTGTCTCGCGATGGGGGTGGACCGCGGGGTACACCTGGTGACCGAGCGCGCGTACCTCGCCGATCCGTTCTTCGTGGCGAAGAACCTCGCGGAGGCAGTCTCGAAGCTCGACCCCGGCGTGGTCACCGCGGGCCTCCTCGCGGAGGACAGCGGCCACGGACAGGTAGGAGGACTCGTAGCGGGTCTGCTCGGCTTTTCGTTCGCCTCCGCCGCCACCGGAATGAGCTTCCGGGACGGGTCCCTCGAAGTGCACCGGGAACTCGAGGGCGGCCGGATTGCGGTCGTGGAACTCCGACTGCCGGCCGTGGTGGCCGTCCAGACCGGCATCAACACCCCGCGCTACGCGAGCCTGCGCGGCATCATGGCCTCGCGGCGCAAGCCGGTGGAACGGATCGAACTGGCCGCGCCCGCGAACGGGGGCGGGCTCCGCCGCCTGACGCTCAAGCGGCCCGAGCGGGGCGCGAGCGCGGAGATTCTCCAGGGGTCCCCCGCGGAAGTGGCGGAGGCGCTCGTGCCCCGGATCCGGACCGGCGCCGGAATTTCCTTTCCCGGAGACACCGCATGAGCCGCCGGATCCTGATCCTCGCGGAGCGCACCGAGACCGGCATCGCGGACGGCAGCTACGAACTGATCGAGGCCGCCTCCAGAATCGCTGGCCGCCTGGACGAGGTGAGCGCCGTTCTCCCGGTCGGTGACGCGAGCGAGGCGGAAGATCTGAGGGCCGTCCTGCCGGCGGGAGAACTCCTGCTGGTCGAAGGGCCGGCGCTCGCGGCTCCGACGGCCGACGGTTACGCCGCGGCCGTCCTGCACGCGCGCGAGGCCAGCGGCGCCGAGTGCATCCTGCTGCTTCACAACCCGCTGGGTTGGGACGTCGCCCCGCTCGTCGCGGCACGGTTCGGGACCGCGGCGGTGACCGCCGTGTCGTCTCTCTCCTGGAACGGGGACGAACTGGTCGCCCGGCGCTCGGCGTTTCTCGGCAAGTTCGTGCAGGAAGTCGTGGCGCCCGGCCAGCCCGCGGTCGCGACCGTCGAGCCCGGCGCCTATGCCGCGGCCGAGACCGGTCCGGCGTCCTCCGTGCGCATCCTCCCCTCCCCGGTCGGCCCCGAGGATCTGCGCTCCCGCCTCGTCGAGGTTCGGGACTCCGGCAGCGGCGGGGTGGACCTGGCTGCGGCGGACGTGGTGGTGGCGGCCGGGCGGGGTCTCGGCGGTCCCGAGAACCTCGAAATCGTCCGCGAACTGGCGGCGGCGCTCGGCGGCGTGGTGGGAGCCTCCCGGGCGGTGACCGACGCCGGCTGGTTGCCGCACGAACTCCAGATCGGCTCGAGCGGCGCCACCGTGGCGCCGAAGCTCTACGTCGCCTGCGCCATCTCGGGCGCGATCCAGCACCTGGTGGGGATGCGCGGGTCCCGCTTCGTGGTGGCCATCAACAAGGATCCCGACGCCCCGATCTTCGGCGCGGCCGACGTGGGCATCGTCGGCGACGCGCTGGAGGTCATTCCGCTCGTCACCGAGGCCGTCCGGAACAACCGTTAGTCCGGTCGCGGCCCTGCGGACCGCCGCTGGTCCCTCGTAAGTCATTGTTATTGCAGACGATTATACACGTCCGCCGAAAGCGGGGATCACTCCTGGGGCCACTTCCTGAACCGGCCGGCAGTCCCGAATCACAGAGGGCAACGGCGGGAACATCGAGCCCTCTCGAGCGCACCGGGCGGCGGGGTCCGGCACCGCGAGCCGCACCCGAGGGAGCAGCGAACGGAACGTATCGCACCTTCGGACCGCTGCCCGGCGCGCCGCCCCCGGACCACGACCGCCGCCCTGACGCGGACGAGCTGGCCGTCCTCGACGATCACCGCCGTCAGCGGGCCGGGAGGCGGAGCGCCCCCGGCCAGGATCACCGGCTGGCCGGGAGTCCCGGCCTGAGGCGCGATGCTGGCCCGATTTCGGCGAGGAATGCACGGCTGCGGGGTCACCTTCGGGGCCACGGTTGGAGTAGCGGAAGTCACCCGCCCCTTCCGCTACGACTTCCGCTACCCCGAGATCGCCAACGTGGTTCACGCGATCCGTTGGCGCCGTCGCGGTTCGTCGCCTGCTGGCGAATCCGCCCTCCGCCTTTGGGGCGGAGAGCGGGGCTGGGAACGACCCCCCTCCGATCCACGGATCTACGGTCCCGAGACGCACCGTCGTGCTAGCACTTCCGCTACGGCTCGGAGGTCATTCCCAGCCCGCGCCTGCGGCGCGACCAATCCCTGCGGGAAGTGTCATGAGTAGCATTCTTTCTGCCGTTTAGCTGATATATGGAAACAATAGCCGATAGAACCGCGATTATTCTCGACAGGAAAGCGATTCCACGCCGCGCCGGTACGGGTGGGCACTCGCCTTGTCGAGTACCGGGATCAGCGAGCGATTTGTGCGAAGTCGGCTACCTCGTCGGTGCGAGATCGCCAGGCTACGGGCAGGGGGAGCGGGTGGCGAGAACGCGGCAGTGGGCACTGCCCCGCTGGGGCATCACTGCGGGAAGACGCAGCGCAGGGCGTCCACGTCCTCGAAGGTAACGCCTAGATCGTCTGGACCCTGGAAGTGCCCCGACAGCCTGAGGGACATAGGCACTCCTCGTTCTTGTGGAAGGCCTGGCTGATGTTCTTCCAACGGGTGGTGCGCGAAACCGAAATTGTGGAACGTCTGGTGCGCGACGATGCCATCGGCGAACTCCAAAGGTCCCAGAGTCGCCCAGATCGCGCAGTAGGGACGGTTGCCAAAGGTCCCGTCGTCGGCCTCGGGCACCACCATCGCAACGATCTGTCCTGGTTCTCTCCAGTCGCACTCGTCCTGGATTTCGAAAGGGAATTCGATCTCCTCATCCATCCAGCCGCCAACCTCCATGATGGAGTAGCCGATCTGTTCTTCGATGTGGTCGGACAGCCGCCCGACGACCTCCAACACCCGCTCTGCGGCCACAGTTTCCAATTCGGGCAATCCGTTCCTGTTGAAGTAGAACAGAAACGGAGTCCCGTCCCACTCTTCGACGAGAACGGGGCCTTTGTCAGCACCTCGAACATACGTCATGTATGCGAGAGCATCCTCCCTTTCGGTGGTGCATTCCCGAGGTCGTGGTTCCACCTCTGGTACGGGAGCCGGCGGCGGCGGGGGCGGTGGCGCGGTGACGGCGGATTGCTCCTGTCCCCCACCGCAGGAAAGAAGAGAGACCGTCAGAACGACGAGGCACAGCTTGGAGGTCGGCATTGGACTTTCCCTGATCGGATACGCGAAACGGCTGGAGCCCGACGAGGCACATCCCACGACCGACGCAAATTGCGGGCCGAAGCACAATGTCGCAGGCCTACGGATTGAGAACAACTTGCTTCGTTCCGACCTGGAGTATCTCGTCGAGGAACGAATCGCAGCCAGGTGAACCATGAACTGCGCCAGCCCGATGCGCGAGTTGTTGGTGCTGGGCGCGTTGTCTGGCTCCAGGACTCCGGATCTTGGCGACAACCGCCTGGGCGGCGCCATTCCCGGCGAGCCCCGGGTAGACTGGTCCAACCCGAACTGACGGAGTTGGGCATAAACCTATCCGTCGACCGAGTGCCAGGTTGTGATTCGCTCTACGGTGCAGTTCAAGCTGTGCGCAGCCACCCTGGTTCTCATCCTGGGCGGCTCGGCACCGGTGCACGCTTATTTCTTCTGGTCCTACGACCCGGAGACCGAGCTGTATCGGCGACTGGCTCCGACTGCCGAAGCCATTCGCTGGGACCAGTCCAGCTTTCCTCTTCGGTTCCGGATGCTGGAAAACGACAACCTCCCCACGGACGTGGACATTACCCAGGAAACGTGGACGGCCATCGTGCGACGGAGCCTCGATCATTGGAACGGAGTCACGACGGCGGAGATCAGCCTGATACTGGAAGAGGCCACCGTCGCCGCGAGCCAGGCATCCGCCGGAGACGGAATCAACACGATCGGTTTCTCCTCGGACGAACAGTTTCAGGATTCGTGGGTTACAGCCGGCGCCCGCTGGCGACACGAGACCAACACAATGATGGGCTGCGACATCGAAGTGAGCCCGTACTTTGTGAAGAACTGGGCGCCGCAGGACGTGGAACGACTCCTCGAGGTCGTCATCGTTCACGAGATGGGCCACTGCCTGGGCCTCGGCCACACCGAACCGCATCCGATGCCGCTCTGGACCGACCTGCCGGTGAACGCGGATCCATCGTTCCTGCCCGACCCCGTGATGTCCTATTCCAATTCCTACGGGTTGGATCTGCCCGAGGACGACACCGTGGGCGTCTCGCTCCTCTATCCCGCTTCCGGCTTCCTCGAGTTGCGTGGGTCGATCCGCGGAAGCGTCGTCCTGGAGGGACGGGCTGGGGCCTATGCCTACATCCAGGCGGTGCGGCCAGGCAGCCCAGGAGTCCCGGTAGCCCCCGGTCCGGGAACCTTTGCTGACCCGAGTGGTGAATTCCATCTAGAGGGGCTGTCGCCAGGAGACTGGATGCTGTGGATCCATCCGATCCTCGTGACACGCCGAAACGCTTATGGCAGAATGCTGGAACTGGCCGCCGAGGCAGACACGCTGGAGTTCCGGGACCGGTTGCGCTGGGTGCGCGTGGACGCCGGTAGAACTCTTGAAGGCGTGGAGATCACGGTCTATCCCGGCCGGACGGAAACTCCGTGACGACCTCTCTCACGCGTGGTCTTTGGACTGCCGTGCTCGCGGTAGGGACTTTGTCGCTCGCTGCGTGCACGGGCAGTTCTACTCCGGCCACGCCAGTCGGGGCGCCCACACCTGCTCCTCCCGCTCCACCCTCCCCGGAACCCTTGGACCCCTGCACCGACGTATCGCTCGACGTCAGGTTTCTTGGCCAAGGCGAAGCTGCCGGAATCGGACGCGGTGAACTCACGCTGCATGCCAAGGTCCCGGAGGTCGGACTGGACATCGCGGCGCCTTACACGATCCAGGTGCCGGAGGGCGGCGCCAACCTCGACATCTCGAACCTCCGCCCCACGATTGGGGTGTTCCTGTCGAATCTTGGTTTTTCGTCCCTGGACGACGGTTTCCAGCAAACCATGACCGTCGAATGGCTGTCGAACCTCGAAATCCGCGCGGGAACCGAAGGCTGCGAACCGGTTACCGTCTCCTGTAACCTGGCTGGCTGTCGCGGAAGCTAGGGATCTCGGGACGGCAACGTCCGCCAGAACATCAACTGCCGTCCGATGCCGTCCCGAGACGCGCCGTCGTCCTAGCACTTCCGCTACGGCTCGGAGGTCGTTCCCAGCCCGCGCCTGCGGCGCGACCAATCCCTGCGGGAAGGCTTCCGGCCCCGCCCGCGGCGGGTCCCCGCGGAGGCCGGCGGAGCGTCCGTAGGCGGTGCGGTCCTCGCTGGGGAGGCCGGAGGTCGAGCGATAGCCCGCGGACGCCGCTCACCGCCTCGTGAGCCCGCTCCCCGGCGTTGGGGAGCCGGAGGGCCTCCGCCGCCTGGTCGAAGGCGACGTGCTCCGCCTGGGTGAGGTCGGCGGCGACCACAGTGGTGCGCCGCTGCTCCGTGCGCGCACGGTGCGGGGGTTCAGGGGCTGCGCCCCCGTCCTTCCGGTGCTTCGGCAGCGGCGCGAGAGGCCGGGGGTTCGAAGGGGGGGCGCAGCATCCCCTCGCCAGCCAAGTGTGTACACACTGGGTAGGCTGGCCCTCGTGCCTTAGCACGTGGCCAGCCCACAGTGTTTAACACTGTGTAGGCTGGCTTAGCTGCCTTAGCAGGTGAGCCAGCCGCCGCGCCGGTGCCCGGGGAGACCCGGGACCGTCGGTCCGGAAAGGCGGGATCGAGGTGCAACTCTACGCCGCCAGGAACGCGCTCCATTGCTCCATGAGCGCCCGCCGCCGCTCGAACAGGTCCGTGCGCCGATACGCCGCCTCGATGGCGTTTGTGTTCACGTGCGCCAGCGCCAGCTCGCACACTTCCCACGGTGCGTCGGAGCGCTCCGCCGCCCAGTCACGGAAGCTCGAGCGGAACCCGTGCGGCACCGCTCCGATCTCGAGTTGGCGGACCAGCTTCGGGATCGCCGCCTCCGACAGCGGGCCGCCGCGGGCCGAAGGGAACACCAGACGGGAGCCGTCCGCGAACTCTCTCGCCTCGCGGAGCACCGCGAGCGCGGCTGTGGACAGAGGCACCCGGTGCTCCCGATCCGTCTTCATCCGCTCGGGCGGGATGCGCCATTCCCGGCCCGCAAGGTCCATCTCCTTCCACTGCGCGCCACGAACCTCGCCGCTCCGGCACGCCGTCAGCACCAGGAACTCGAAGGCCAGCACCGTCGGCGGATACGCCCCGGAGGCTCGCACCGCCTCGATGGCGCCGCCCACCTCGGCATACGGCAGGGCGGGATGGTGCCGCGGCCGGACGCCGTTGCGGGGCAGCGCCGCCCCGATGGCGTCCCCGGCCGGGTTGTCCTCCCGGTAGCCCTGGGCCACCGCCCACCGCATCACCGCCGCGATCCGACGCCGCACCCGCTGCGCCGTCACCCGCTTCTCGTTCCAGATCGGCTGCAGCACCGCCATCACGTCCGCCGTGTGGATCCGGTCCACCGGGAGCCCTCCGAGCCGCGGCATCGCGTAGTCCCGCAGGGTGGCGCGCCAGAGCTTCTCCTGCCGGCCGCCGCCCTTCCAGCCGGCCCGGTGCACCGCGATCACCTTCTCGACTGCCGCGGCGAAGGTGGGGACGGTCCGCCGGCGGCCGGTCACGAGCTCGCCGCGCTGGCGCGCCAGGACGTTGAGGACGCACTTCTGGCGAGCTTCGGCGAGGCTGACGTGAGGCCAGGTCCCGAGTCCGAGGTTGCGGGGCCGGCCGTCCACGGTGATGCGCTGGCGCCAGGACTTCGAGAGTTGGCCACGGGCGATCCGCCGCACCCGGAGGGAGAGACCGCCGGAGCCGCGGCCGTCGCCGTAGCATCCGGGTTCCCGGATGGTCTCGACAAAGCGCGCGGAGAGTCGGTAGGGTCGTTGGGTCATGGATGAGTGTTCCTGCGGGGACCGTGTGGGGGACACGAAAGGGGCGGGAACGAGGGAGTTTGCGGCGTTCCGGGGAGGAACAGTATAGCACCGTAACCCATAGAATAATGAGACGCATAGCGGAACCTCAGGGCACTGCTCGGAACCCATCGGAACCGGTAGACTGCGGCCCTGCGGACCGTGGCGCCGCTCGGAAGGCCCTCACCGGGAGGACCGGCCGGCGTCCCGGGCCGGATGCGCGTCCGCGCCGCGGTCAGACCATCGCGTCAGACCATCGCATCCGGGCGAACCCACTCGTCGAACTGCTCCGCGGTGAGGAGGCCGAGCGCCAGCGCTGCCTCCTTCAGCGAGGTCCCGTCGGCGTAGGCCTTCTTGGCGATCTTCGCGGCGTTGTCGTAGCCGATGTGGGGGTTCAGCGCGGTGACCAGCATGAGCGAGCGCTCCAGGTTCTGGCGCAGGCGTTCCGCGTTGGGTTCGATGCCCACCACGCAGTGCTCCCGGAAGGAGTCGCAGCCGTCCGCGATCAGCCGCGCGCTCCCGAGGAAGTTGTGGGCGATCAGCGGCTTCATCACGTTCAGCTCGAAGTTGCCCCCCGCCCCGCCGACCCCGATCGCCACGTCGTTCCCGAGGACCTGCGCCGTCGCCATGAGGAGGGCCTCCGACTGGGTGGGGTTCACCTTGCCCGGCATGATGGAACTTCCCGGTTCGTTCGCCGGGATCCGGATCTCCCCGATGCCGGAGCGCGGGCCAGAAGCCAGCCAGCGGACGTCGTTCGCGATCTTGTGCAGCGAGACCGCCACCGTCTTCAGGGCGCCGTGGCCCGCGACCAGGGCGTCCTTCGAGGCGAGCGCCTCGAACTTGTTGGGAGCCGTCACGAATTCGCATCCGGTGAGCCGGGTGAGCCAGGTCGCGGCGCGGGCGCCCATCTCGGGATGGGCGTTCAGGCCGGTCCCCACGGCGGTCCCGCCGAGCGCCAGCTCGCGGAGATGGGGGAGCGACGCCTCGATGCGCTCCGCGCCGTGCCCGAGCTGGGCGGCGTAACCCGAGAACTCCTGCCCCAGCGTGAGCGGGGTGGCGTCCTGGAGATGGGTGCGCCCGATCTTCACCACCGAGCCGAACGCTTGCGCGCGCTCGGCGAGCGCTTCCCCGAGCGCGCGCACCGCCGGAAGCACCCGCTCCTCGAGCGCCAGGACCGCCGCCACGTGCATCGCGGTGGGAAACACGTCGTTCGAGGACTGGCCCCGGTTGACGTCGTCGTTCGGATGGATGAGCCGCCCCTCCCCGCGCGGCCCGCCGAGGATCTCGCTCGCCCGGTTCGCGAGCACCTCGTTCATGTTCATGTTCGACTGGGTGCCGCTTCCGGTCTGCCAGACGAGGAGGGGGAACTCGTCAGGGTGCTCGCCGGCCAGCACCTCGTCTGCCGCCGCCGCGATGGCGTCCGCATTCTCCTCGGCGAGCCGGCCGAGGTCCCGGTTCACGAGGGCGGCCGCCTTCTTCACGAGGGCGAGCGCCGAGACGATCTCGCGGGGCATCCGTTCGCCGGAGATGCGGAAGTTCTGCCGGGAGCGCTCGGTCTGCGCCCCGTAGAGCCGCTCGGCGGGAACGGGGACGTCCCCGAGGGTGTCCCTTTCGATTCTGGTGTTCGACTCAGTCAACGATGCCTCCTGTCACGGCCCGGCCGCGCCGCGCCGGAATCGTACCGTCCCCGGATATCGACCGGACCTCCCGCCGCAGAACCCCGATATCGACCGGACCTCCCGTCACCGAACCCCGATATCGACCGGACCTCCCGCCGCAGAACCTCGATATCGACCGGACCTCCCGTCACCGAACCCCGATATCGAC
>LXNJ01002479.1_pt1 | contig 10096 bp, 10 predicted proteins | sample 809081 | NCBI WGS metagenome assembly LXNJ01 (sample SAMN04870510, study PRJNA318959) | sponge metagenome | biome: sponge; feature: marine sponge reef; material: water | host: Petrosia ficiformis | place: Greece: Milos, Mediterranean Sea | collected 2013-05-29 | depth 5-7 m
AAAAGACCCGCTTGCGCTGCTAAGAATTATCGATGAGGCATTGGAAGTTGGATTTCAATCCTGGAATGAAAGATGGCGGATACTAGAAAGCCGGTTTCTTTCGTTGCGGGCGAGAGCCAGAGAAATCACGGCAGGGCTTGCGGAAGAGCCGCGACTTCGCGGGGAGCTAGACGACGTCAAACGAAAGCTGGACGTGTTTGAACAATCGGGACATGCAGAGATCCTCAAATCCTTTCAAGAACGGTCCAGACAGTTTCGTGAGGTCGAGGCATGGGAAGAAAGCTGGATCGAAACAGGTAAACGCTTGCGGGAAGTTGCAGCTGAAATAGTGCCGGATCTCTTGGATGGATCTACGTTCGATTCAGATTCAGAATCAGACGAGGACTTTCGAAAACGTGCTGCCGAGACGCACAATCGATTGGATAATATCCGAAAATCGGTCGAACTGACTGCGTCGCGCGCGGATGAAGTTGCGGACGATTGGCAACAAAGCAAAGATGAATCAACCTGGAAACAGACCGTTGACGCTGCCCTGCATGGGTACAAGACATTAAGAGAAAACCTATCAAAGGGAGGCGCGGGCGATCCCGCGGCTTTCGGGGAACTCGTACAACGTCGCCAGGTCATAGAACAACGGCTAACGGAACTGGACGAACAAAAAAAGCAGATTGATAGTTTGAGTCTTCAGGCTAAAGGACACTTGAATCAATTGGCGGAACTCCGCCGGGAGTTGACAAAGTCTCGTCGAAGGTTTCTCAACGACGTCCTTGGCGATAACCCGTATGTACAGATTAAGGTCGTTCCATATGGTGCTCGTGAGATCGTCGAAGGCAAGTTTCGCCGGTTAATCCAACGAGAGGATGGGAGATTCGAGAGAGATATTGGATCACCGGATCGCGGGGGATTGCTTGGTGAACTATATAATCCTGGTGACAATGCCGAGGTGTTTGAGAAAAATCTAGTGAGCATTAAGGCCCATATAACCGATATCGCGTCAGGCAATCATGACACAGGGACAGTGATAGATCGGCGTTTCGCAAACCATATCGGCAATCTCAATCCAGAGGTTATCGACCGCCTCGACTCGTGGTTTCCAGAGGACTCCTTGGAGGTCCGATACAGTGCTGGGGGCGATGGACAGCGATTTCGCTCCATACAAGAAGGATCCCCTGGACAGAAGACTGCAGCTTTACTGGCGTTTTTGCTTTCCTATGGTGACGAACCACTAATCTTGGATCAACCGGAGGATGATTTGGACAATCACCTGATCTACGACTTGATCGTTACTCAACTCCGAGCGATCAAACTTCGTCGTCAGGTAATGGTAGTCACGCACAACGCAAATATAGTTGTAAATGGGGATGCAGAATTAGTGATAGCGCTCGCCGCGCGTGGTGGGGAAACACAGAAAGAGTGCGAAGGCAGCCTGCAGGAGCAACAGGTAAGAGATACCATTTGCGCGGTGATGGAGGGTGGACGTAAGGCCTTTGAAGATCGCTATCGTCGCATCGCACTGGATGGGCATCATGTTTAACAGCCAGGAAGAACTGCTGCAGAAAATACGCCTTGGAGAAGACACTTCGCTGGAACTCAAGGCCGTACGGTTCAGAGGCGACCGGGTCTCCGGTCCTAGACGCGATGAGCTGGCCGACGAGTTGGCGGCCATCGCCAATACTCACGACGGTGTAATTGTATTGGGTGTTGACAACAAGACGCGGGACATCATAGGCATTCCTATAGATCATCTTGACGTTGTCGAACGTTTTGTGTATGAGATTTGCAATGAGAGTATCACGCCGCCACTCCATTTTCGTTCATTCCGTCTGCAGCTCCCTGATGCTACGGGAAATCTCCGGTCTGTGCTCAATGTGGAGATCCCACGCAGCCTTTTTGTCCACCGGAGCCCTGGTGGATATTTCTTTCGACAAGGAAGTTCAAAAAGAGAGATGCCGCCCGATTACCTGGCACGCCGATCCCAGCAACTAAGCCAGACTCGGCTGATTCGTTTCGAAGAACAGCCGGTACCACAATCGGGCATCGAAGATTTATCGCAAGAATTGTGGACTAACTATACATCTCGATCCAGTGAAGTCGATGACATCGTGCTGCTCAAACGCGGTCTCCTGTCGAAGGAAGAAAGCGGTGAAATGCGCGCATCGGTCTCGGGCATTCTGTTCTGCTGCCGCAAACCAGAGCACTTTTTGCCCAATGCCTATATTGAAGCCGTGCGCTATCGAGGAAAAAAGCCGGACTCAAATTACCAGATAGACGCCGGAAGAATTCACGGGCCTCTGAATCAACAGATTGATCAGGCAATGACCTTTCTGAGAAAAAACCAGACGGTCTCAGCCGTGAAAATTCCGCATCGGGTAGAAACACAACAATTCAGCGAAAGAGCGGTTTTTGAAGCGATTGTCAATGCTGTGGCTCACCGTGATTATTCGATTTTCGCCTCAAAAATACGGTTTTTTATGTTCGAAGATCGGTTGGAAATCTACTCGCCAGGCGCTTTGCCGAATACTGTAACCATTGACAGCATCTCCCTCCGTCAGGCCACCCGGAACGAATTGATTACCAATTTGCTTGCAGAAACGCCAGTGGCGGAAGCTGTCGGCGACATAGGGCGTACCTACTACATGGAAAAGCGGGGTGAGGGTGTTCCAATCATTCTTGACGAGAGTGAGAAACTTTCCGGCCAGAAGCCCATTTATCGACTCATCGATGACTCCGAATTGATGTTGACGATTTTTTCGAGGAGTATGAAACGTGTGGATGAGCACTGACCGCACCCAGAATGTGAAACTATCGACTTCCGGCGTCAAATTCAGCACCCCGAAACCGAGATGACCACCGTCCGGGTCGTCATGGAATGCGAATCCGCGCAGGATCGGCAGGTTCTTGACGTTCACAAAGAGAACCTCGGATGCGACGCAACGAGCCTCGATCTACAATCAGGCGAACTGCGTCTGATCGAAGTCAAGGTACTCGCTGACCCAATCGAAAGCATACGATTCACGCCCAGTGAACGACGTGTTGCATAGGATCGGCCTGAATATTTCTGGCTCTACGTCGTATCCTACTGAGCGAGCGAAACGGAACTACAGGAGCCGTTCAAAGACCCCGCCCGGTTCCACGGCATGAGGTCCCCAACCTGCCGCACTACTGACTTGACGGCAAATGCCATGACCAGTCCGTTGGACGGCCGCGGAGAGTGAAGTGACCAGGGGAATCTGACATCATTGCATAAATTCTGGGGTTGGAGACGAAAAAATGGCCAGATTTAAGATTCGCAATCTCGGCGATGACCCGATGAGGCGCCTTCGCGTCGAGGCGGCCGGGCACGGCCACTCCATGGAGGAGGAAGCACGGACGATTCTGCGCACGGCGCTAAACGAGCACGGACCTCCCGACAACCTGTCCCGCGCCATACGGGCTCGGTTCGCACCACCGGGCGGCGTGGAACTGGAAATACCGCCGTGCGACCCTATGCGCGATCCACCCGGGTCGACGGTTTCTGAGGCGCCATGAACAAAGCCGATGTGATCGAATTGATCCGCAATGGCGAGAACTCCGGCGTGGAGTTCAAGCGCGCCGAAGTACGCCCGGAACAACTCGCTACGGAAATTGCAGCTCTACTCAATCTGGAAGGTGGGCGCATTCTTCTCGGCGTCGAGGACAATGGCGCGGTAACCGGTCTCATCCGGGAGCCGCGTCGGGTGGAAGAGTGGGTTATGGAAACGGCACGTACTCACGTCCTGCCGGCGGCGATTCCGTATTGGGAGACCGTAGATTGGGGAAACGGGAAAATCGTCGGCGTTATCTCTCTTCCAAGGGATGCGCCGGATAAGCCGTACAAGGCCAGGCGCGGAGCCGGATTATGCTACCCGCGCGGACGAGGATCTCACAGGCCCCATGGCGCCACTCTGCGACCCCGAGGATGGGGAACTCGTCAAGCGGGGGCTTGTGGACAAGGCCTGGGATTTCGTGCGACGCAATACAACGCCTTCCGCTTATCTGGAAGGGGCAAGACGAATCGACCGCTGGGAGTTTCCCGAAGAAGCGGTGCGGGAGGCCGTGGTCAACGCCCTCGTACACCGCGATTACAGCATCGTGGGGACCGACGTCATGCTCGTCATCTTCTCCGATCGCCTTGAAGTCGTCAGTCCCGGCCGCCTGCCCAACACGGTGACGCCCGAAGGGATGCGATTGGGGATGCGCTACGCACGCAATCAGACCTTAGTCAATGTGATGCGCGACTACGGCTACGTGGACGCACGTGGAATGGGCATTCGGAACAAGATCATTCCCGGCATGTTGTCCCACAATGGCACCGAGCCGGAGTTGATTGAAGAGGAACATCGCTTTATCGTGCGGCTCTGGAAGGAAGCGAAGCCCTCGTGATCGCCCGCAAATGCAAGCGTTTCGCCGAAGTCGGAGAGACGCCATGAACACGAGGATGCTGGACCAGACGATCCTGGACGACATCATCCAGCGAATTAAGGAAGGCGCGGACGCTCTCGATCTGATGGGCCAGATCTACCGCAAGCTGCATGGGGCTGGTGCCGCGGTTGATGCGATCGTGGATTGTCGGTTTGTGACGTCAAATCGTTTATGTTCTTGTTGATAAATCCAAGCTATCGTCGCCGATACAATACAGATCAAGGCCAATTAATGACGAATCGAAATGACTCCAAGTTCGGTTTCCGTAGATTGGTGTTCGGAACGATATTGGTTCTGGCCGCCACCCATACGACTGTTCTAAATGCACAGACGTCCAGCCCGAAATCTGAAACCGCGCCTGCGAGGGCACGCGCGACGTCCTTCGCGCGGGGTGATTTCTATATTCTCGGCGGCGCTGGTCTGGACCTGCGGGCAACGTCGCGGTTCAAGGACAGAAACTGCTCCAGCGAGACGCCGGCGGCCCTGTATGGATGCGGGACGGGCGTGGATGGCGGCGCCCTGAGCGCCTCGGGCGAATTCGCCAGGGCGCCCGGCTTCGAAGTGGGCGCAGGCTACGTTGCGACAGAGCGCTTCCGCGTTGAGGTCGCCGTTCAATATCGCCCGCCGTTCTCCTTTAACGGCCGCGCCAACTTTGTGCAGACCTCCGGACGTCAGGACGTCTCGGCCGATGTATCCGCTCTTTCCGCACTTCTCAGCGTCTACGCGGACCTCCCCGGACGGGGGCCGTTCAGCCCGTTCCTCGGGTGCGGGGGCGGTCTGGCGCGCAACTCCATCGGCGAGACCCGCATGGAATTCCCCAGGACGACAACCGTCGTGCCCGGCGCAAGCCGGACTGGATTCGCGTTCCTGTTGACCGCCGGCGCTACGGCGCGGCTCCGGGAAAAGGTAACGGTCGACGTCGGTTGGCAGTACATGGACGCAGGCGCCGTGGAAACCGGACGGACCACGGGTCGAATTGTCTGGCGGGACGGAAGCCGCGAGCCGCTGGAACTCGATCTGGCGGAGACAGAAGCGAATCTCTCCAGCCACGGGCTTCGCGTTTCACTACGCTATGGACTCTGACCACGCGCTCCCCGCAGGGCAGGCATTTGAGCACGAGGCCGCGGCATGACCACGTACAGCGTCTATTTCGCCGGAGAACTCTTCGACCACAAACACCTTGTCGGCAATGCCATTCTGGCTGAAGCCATCGAGCGCACCTCAGACGGCAGATACGCCTGCGTCGTGCCGCAGCACCTGGAACAGGCAACCGGACGGGCGGTGGACATACGGAATCAGGACCTGAAGCAGGTGATGGCGTGCGACCTGGGCCTGTTCAACTTCGACGGGACGGACCTGGATTCGGGCACCGTCGTGGAATTCATGGTGGCCAAATTCCTGGATATCCCGTCGGTGATTCTGCGCTCCGATTTCCGTTCCTCCGGAGACCAGGACAAGGACGGCGACGCCTGGAACCTGATGTGCTCCTTCTACCCTCGCGTCAGTGTGCTGGGATTCAACGCGATGGCCTGGTACCAGGAAGCGCGGGACGGGGCCTCCGACGTGGCGGAATGTTCTGTCCGGCTGTACGCCAGAATTGCCGACGCGGTCATCGAGCAGCTGGATGCCGTCCGCGCCGAACCGCCGGTTGCTGAATCCGATGAAGAGCGAATTCGAGCCCAGTACGAATGGGCGACGCGCTTCCCTGGGGGCGGGATGGAGGGCTTCTGCGGACCGGGATTCGTGGACGACCTGATCGAGTCCAAGCGTCAAAAGGGGTTGCTGTAGAGTAACGAGCAGCCCGGCGGTCAATGCGAAGGCGCACGAGGCCACTATGTCTTTATGCTGCACATCCTGTTTTTCCATGTAAGCTCATGTTTTAAGATTATCCCCACTCAGGAGCCTGACATGCTCGATATACCGGGCGGACTTGCCCGCATCCAGTCGAACCGCACCGGCCGCCATTCTTCATGGGATACGACCGGGCGTAACAGCGACGCGTGGACGATCGAACCCGGCGAGTCTCGCGTTCTGGCCGACGTCGACGGCCCCGCATGCATCACCCATCTCTGGTTTACCCAGCGCAACCACTACCGTGAGTGCCTGCTGAAAATCACCTACGACGATGCGGAAGAACCCAGCGTACTGTGTCCACTTGGTGATTTCTTCGGTCTGGGCCACGGCATTGTCAACTCGTACCAGTCGCTGCTGTTCACCGCGTCGACCAATGACAACAACCGGTTCGAGACCGGCTGCGCGCTCAACGCGTACGTCCCCATGCCCTTCCGCGAGAGGGCTCTGGTCGAACTGGTGAACGAAAGCGACGAGCCTCACCGGCAATATTTCTACGTGGATTGGGAGGCCCGGACGGACGGACAACCGGCCGACAACGGGTATTTCCACGCAGAATTCCGTCGCGAAAACCCCTTCGGCGGCTGGGGACACGAAATCCGGGTTAACACGCCCGAAGCGGATATCGTCAATACGGGTCGTGAGGCGTGGGAAAACAACTATGTCATCCTGGACGCGGAGGGGCGCGGCCACTATATCGGCTGCAATCTCAGCGTCACCAATTTCCAGGGGACATGGTGGGGCGAGGGCGACGATATGATCTGGGTGGATGGGTACCGGTGGCCGCCGGATCTGCATGGCACCGGCAGCGAGGACTATCTGAACCAGGCCTGGGGCATGCAGCCCAATGCCTTCCTGCGCAACGGCTCCTCAATCTACGAGGGCGATACCGACGGCTATCAGACGAGCTACGTGCACCACCTGGAAAACCCCGTGCGCTTCGAACGGGAAATCAGGGTGACCATCGAGCACGGCCACGGAAACCATCTATGCAACGAGATGAGCAGCGTGGCCTACTGGTACGGCGACCGTCCGCGCGCCGTCAACCACCCGCCGGCGGTGGACCAGCGGCTACCGGTTCGGAGAGACAACCGGGGACGATGGCTGCACGACGCACGCACGCAGACCACCTCGCGGACCGTCCCGCTGAATGAAGAAATGAAGGACAACAAAGCCGGCTGGAACCGTGGGAAATCCGTGTCGGATCCGTAATGCGATGCAGGGCAGGGAGAGAATTTACAGCATGCCGAAAAACAGAACCGGGGGCGTGACCTGATCCGGCGATCCGGAGACCGGCCTGCGCCGCATCCCGTGGCCCCCTTTGTCCCTCCGGACGGATGCAACCGGTTCGATTTTTCGCAGTTGCCAGGCCATCGGCCATGACATTCGTTCATTCTTCACTCTTCAGTATCCCCTCAGTCGCCGCAGACCACGCGCCGCATCGGACCTCCATGGTCCGATCCACGGGCGACACCAGCGAAATCAAAACCCGGAACCCGTCCGGCGCCTGTTCGCTCCAGCGCATATTCCACGTCCTGTGCGCGTATGCGCCCGGGCCTATGCAGATCGCGTCGTCTCCAACGTGGTAGATCGCATAACCGGACTTCAGAAACACGGTCTGACCCGCAATGCCCTGTATCGCGCCGCTGTTGAGATCGAGTTCCCCGCCGGGGGCGAAATCGCACGCGATCTGAAGCGGCACCCTGTCCAGCCCCTCCGCCTGAACCCGAAGGTCGAACCCGCCCTCGACTTCACTGGCCGTCAGATCCATCGCGAGAGGCGGTACTGGCGTGAATCTTCGTTTCCAGCGGGCCTCCTCCCACTGTTCCTGCGCCACGGGTTCGCCCAGAGGATGGAAATATCCGGGACTGTCGTAGTGCCACCCCCTGCCGGGATGCGTGATCCGGATCCCGCCATCCACCCGGCGAAAATTCTCACCCACGAACTGCCCTGTGCCGTAGTAACTTGCGCATATCGTCACCGCCGTCAGCTCCGCTTCTCCAAACTTCAGGCTGAACGCCGCGGAAATGCCGGACGCCACGGTCCAGGACCTGCGTGGAAAGGATGGACGCCACCCGGCCATCCAGGAGCGGGAGCAGGGCGTCATAGGTCAGCATGGGAAATCCTCCCTGGTGATGCTGTGTGTCTGAGTCTCTCTGCAATCCGCGTTTGGTTCGTGCGACCCCTTCAAGTTATCGCGTGCGCCGTTCGGTGGCAAACGGGATCGTCAGGAGCCGCGGAGGCCCATTGCAAAACCGGCGTGACGCATTCACTCGTAAAACAGACTTGACTTTGTTGGATTCGTATTAGATTCTTAACAGCAAGACTTCTACGCAAGATGCGTGCATGGTTAATCATGCTGCTTGCATACGGTAAGGCGTTGAAATCCCCCCACCACCGTCGCCGGCCCTTCGACAAGCTCAGGGATCGGCTCGGCTTGTGCCTGCCTGCCGCGCTCCGCTTGGCGCAGGCAGGCGACTCCCCCTCAAGGGGGGAGTGATTGAACCGTCAAACGGGCTCGCCCGATGATCGCCACCGGTTTGGTTGCGGCTGAGCGCAGTGAAGCCGCGCCAGGATATTTGGGGGGCCATCTGAAGGGAAGCTGCCACTTCCCGCGCTTCGCGGTAGAGCGCCGCCTGCACGGCAAGGTCTCAAAGGGATTTTTCCAATGCGATTTGCGCTGTTCCTCTTATCCTTGTTCTTTGCATTGCATTCGATCGGCCAGAATTCCATCGCGTGGCCGCAACCGGCGCCGTCCGAACACCCGCGCTCCGGGTGGTACGCAGGCGTGACACTGGGATTGAATCGAGCGAACGACATCGATCAGGAGGGCTGGAATCGGGACACATTCTGCTATCCGACGGACGCCTGCTTCGATCAGAATCCCATTCCGAAAATTCCCGGGTACCGCTGGCGTTACAATGTCGAGCCCGCCCGCGGCAACACGTTCGAGATCTCCCTGGGACGCGTGTTTGGGCGCCAACGGTTTGAATTGTCTATCACACAGAAAATGAACGGCGTCAACCAGGTCTTCCGCAGCGTCACCAATCTCGAAGGTGTGGCCATGGAGGACCGAGCAGGCGGCACTGTCGAATCCAATACCCGGTCTTCGATCGAGGATCTTGTGGTACGCTCGCTTTCTCTCAATGTCTTCTTCGATCTTCCAGGTCGCCAGCGCGGCATTTCACCCTACGTAGGCGGCGGGCTGGGCGCGGCGCACGTTGCCATGACCGGCACGCACTATTCCGACGACCACAAGGAAACGGCCCGCAGCGGCCAGGTATACGATCCGCCGCTATCGTTCTACAACGGCCGTCAGGAAGGTGACCTCGCAGACCTGGTTCTGGTGGGCAGCTTGCACGCGGGCGCGGAATTTCCGGTCAGCGACAAGACGATGCTGGGATTGAAGCTGACATATTCCATGACAGGCGGCATGGATGTCCGGGGGGAGTACGAGATTCAAAGGAAGAAGGAAAGAGTACTGAGAACTCTTCCGTATGGCTCGTCCGCTAATAGGCGCCCGTTGAGCGAAACGAAATGTGGATTGCGAGGCGGAGCGTCAAATCCATACGGTGCGGTGTGGCCCTCTCACTTCTACCGTCTCACGTCTTCCCGCCCTTAAGAGAAGAACGCCGCTCGGCGCGGGGCCGGACCTACCCCCTAACCCCCTTCCTGAAGGAAGGGGGAACGATGATGGGTCAATATTTCGGCGAGACGGCCGTCGTTTACCTCCCCCTTTCCTTTAGGAGAGGGGGATGGCGGGAGAGGTCTGCGGGCCGAGGGGAGAGGTGGGTTTAGATTTCGG
>LXNJ01002480.1_pt1 | contig 10096 bp, 10 predicted proteins | sample 809081 | NCBI WGS metagenome assembly LXNJ01 (sample SAMN04870510, study PRJNA318959) | sponge metagenome | biome: sponge; feature: marine sponge reef; material: water | host: Petrosia ficiformis | place: Greece: Milos, Mediterranean Sea | collected 2013-05-29 | depth 5-7 m
ATTTGCTCAGCGGCGTCGAATATGACGCAGTCATCAACGACATAGTCGCACGCCTCCAAGAGATAGCCGCCTTCATCAAAGGTGCCACCCCCTGACTCCCCTACGGCCAACCTCCCCTATCCTGTCCATCCTGCACATCCATGTTGATTCAGTACAGGTGGCACGCGACGAAGTGCCCCGGCGTCTCCTCCTTCCACTCCGGCGCGACCTCCGCGCAGACGTCCTTCGCGAACGGACAGCGCGGGTGGAAGCGACAGCCGGACGGCGGGTCGACCGCGCTCGGCGCCTCGCCCTCCAGGACGATCTCGTCCCGCTGCTGCGAAGGGTGAGCCGGGAGCGCCGCGGAGAAGAGCGCTTGCGTGTACGGGTGCAGGGGTTGCTCGTACAGGTCGTCCGTCCCCGCTCGCTCGACGATCTCCCCGAGATACATCACCGCGACCTCGTGCGCGAGGTAGCGCACCGTCGCGAGGTTGTGCGAGACCATCAGGTAGCTCACGTGGTGCTGCGCCTGCAGGTCGCGCAGCAGGTTCATGATCTGCGCCTGCACCGACACGTCGAGCGCGGACACCGGCTCGTCGAGCACGATCAAACTGGGCTCGACGCTCAGCGCGCTCGCCAGCGCGATGCGCTGTCGCTGGCCCCCGCTGAACTCGTGCGGGAAGAGGTCGGCCTGTTCGGGGCGCAGACCTACGTCGTTCAGCAGCTCCAGCACGCGTTCACGTGCCTCTTGGGCGCTCACCTTTCTGTTGACCACCAGCGGCTCCGCGACGATGTCCCTTACGCGCATCCGTGGGCTGAGTGAGCTCCACGGGTCCTGGAATACGGCCTGCACCTGCGTGCGGAACCGTCGCAACCCCTGCCCGCTCAACGCGTGGATGTCCTGTCCGTCGAGGGTGACACTGCCGCCTGTCGGTGCTTCGAGGCGCAGCACGAGCCTGGCGGTCGTCGTTTTGCCGCAGCCGGACTCGCCCACGAGCGCGAGCGTCTCCCCGCGCCGCACCTCGAAGCTTATGCCGTCGACGGCGCGCACCCACCCCACCGTCCTCATCAGCGCCAACCCCTCGGTCACGGGGAAGTGCTTCCGGAGGTTCTCGGCCCTCAGCAGGACGTCTGCTTCCACTGTTCCTCCAGCAGCCAACACGCTGCGGTATGCCCGCCGGGGCCGGTGAACTCCGCCGGATACGCCTCGTTGCACCGTTCGTGGGCGTGGGGACAGCGGTCCGCGAAGCGGCATCCCTGCGGCAGCGCATACAGCGCGGGCGGTTGGCCTTCGATCGCGGTGAGCCGTTCGACACGCTTCTCCATAGGCGGGATGGAGCCGAGCAGCGCCCGCGTGTAGGGGTGCGACGGGTCGTCGAATATCTCCTGAACGCCTCCCTGCTCCACGATGCGTCCTGCGTACATCACCGCGACCCGGTCGCACATGCGGGCGACGACGCCCAGGTCGTGCGTGATGAACAGGATGGCGGTCCCCGTCTCGCGCTGTATCTCTTTGAGCAGCCTGAGGTACTGCGCCTGAATCGTCACGTCCAGCGCCGTGGTCGGTTCGTCGGCGATGAGCAGGCGGGGCTGGCTCTCGATGGCGATGCCGCCGACAACGCGCTGCTTCATGCCGCCGCTCATCTGGTGCGGGAAGTCGGCAAGCCGCTGCTCCGGCGAGGCGACGTGCATCATACGCAGCACATCTAACGCCCGAGTTTTGGCGTTTGTTTGGGGTTTACGCGCGGCGTCGCTGCCACCACCTCCTGTGATGGCCTCCATGAGCTGGTTGCCGACGGTAAACACCGGGTTCAGGGCCGTCTGCGGGTCCTGCAGGATCATGGATACCCTGCGGCCCCGGATCTGCCGCACCTCAGCCGTACTCATGCGCACGACGTCGTCGCCGTCCAGCAGGACGCGCCCGCCGACGATACGCGCGGCCTCCGGCAGCAGGCGCAGCAGCGAGAGTGCGGTCATGCTCTTGCCGGAGCCCGACTCGCCGACGAGTCCGAGCGTCTCCCCCTCGCGGATGCGGAAATTCACGCCGTCCACGGCGCGCGTCACCCCCCACCTCGTGAAGAGATGCGTCTGCAGGTCCTGCACGTCCAGCACGACGTCGCCGCTACCCTTCCTCGCGCTGTTCACCGTTTCGCTCACTCGTTACTCCTGGGCGTAATCCCCGTAACTGCACACTGGAGTGAATCGGCAATTGACCGAGTCCCATCTACAGGAGGAAGGACATGACACTGGGGCAGGCGATAGCGAAGATTGAGGAGGAGATTGCCCCTTTAGTTGTGCACGAGTATACTCGGCCTTGCAACGGGCTGAGCGAACTCCCAGAGCGGTCTTACAAGGGGACCTACTTCTGGATGAACGAGAAGCCTTCCGGTACCTGATGGAGCAGTGGGGGCGCCGTGGGGCAAGGCACACCACATGCCGCGCGTGTTCCGCAAGACGAGGAGTCCAGAATATGTGCGCGACCTACCTACGCATCGTGAGCGGGGTCGGTCAAGCAGTTCATCACACCCATGATGACCTCAATGACGCTCCCCCCTACCCTGCGATCATCCGGGAGGGGCGGAGGCAGGATACTCCCCCTTGCAATAGCCTTCCCAGTGATGGTCACGTACTGCTTGACCTCTCGCCATTCCACCTTGAGGTACGGGTGGCTGGTGAGGAACAGCCCCTCGAAGTCCTCAACGTCGGCTCCCACTATGTCCAGCGTTTGTGGGTCGAACAACAGCCATCCTACTTGGCCCGCTGGGATGGTAGCCCATGACTGGTTAGATGGGCTGCGCAGGTAGAGGAAGTCCCATTCCCTGTAGTAGGAGAGGCGGAACGCTCCGTAGTCAGCGGGATTTCCCTTGAGCATATCAATCGATGGAGCTGCGACCCCGTTGGCGTCCTCTGTCCAGTAATCATTCATACGGGTTTGTCTCCTTTCCGTATGTTCTGGCTCGGGAAGGCCGTAACGACGTGGCCCCGGACTCTGTTCCCCCGACTTCGGTACTGTACCACCACCCGCAAGTACCCCAATCCTAGCGCGGTGGGGGCCTTGTTGGTCAGCGCGTAGAAGATCCGTCTGTCGGGGTGGTTCGCATCGTGGCAGACAACCAACGGGACGGTCAACGCTCCTATCACGTCCTGCTCACACCCGGCGAATTGAGGTCGAGCCTGCAAGATATGCCCGTACCACACCCAGTCAGAACATGATACACGGAAGCCGAAGGCGTCCCTACACCAGAAGTGCGCCATGGTAGGGCAGCCTACACACCCGCCGGATGCACGGCAAGGGGTCAGGGCGGCGGAATCGGCGCACGGCGTGGGCAGGCTGCTGCAGTCTCAGTTGGGAGTCACTCCGTGTAGTCGCTGGGATAACTCCCTCAGTCGCTCCACGCAGCCCTTGCCCTCGCATATACTGTCGCTTTCCGTCATAAGACGCCAGAACACCTCCCGGTAAGAACATGCCCACACGTCGATTGCTCCCGCTCTCCCTGTTCGTCTCCTTCGTCGCCGTCGCGGCGCTCCTGGCCGTGCTGGCGGTCGCCTGCTCCACCGGGTCCGGCTCCAACGACAGCCGGATCGTGATGGCGGTTGCCCCTCCCCGGGACTTCAGCAACATCCGCCGCATCCCCGGACAGGACAGCAACTGGTACATCCGCCCCCACTACGAGTATCTCGTGGGCTTCGACAAGACGAACGGCGCGTACGTCCCCCAGCTCGCCACCGAGTGGAGCCTCGAGCCGGACGGCCACTCGTGGCGCTTCAAGCTGCGTGAAGGCGTGCAGTTCCACGACGGCCACGGCGAGTTCACCGCGGATGACGTCCGCTTCTCGTGGCTGATGAACATCCTCCCCGACGACGCGAGCACCGAGGCGAACACGCTCCGCACCCACGTCCTCGACGTGGAGATCGTCAACGACCACGAGGTCGTCTTCCACACCGACGAGCCTTACGCGGATACGTTCGAGGTGATTTCGGAGATTCAGGGCGGCATGGAGATCGCCAGCAAGGCGGACTTCCTCTCGCGAGGGCCGGGCACGCTCGCCCGCAGGCCGTCAGCGGAGTGGGCCGGCTATACGGACGACCCCCGCCTTGCCGGGTTGACCGGCGGGCGCGACCCCGTCGCCGGGGAGCCGCCGCTTGCCGGCACGGCGCCCTACACCATCGTCTCGATGGACGAGCAGACCGGCGTGGTCTACCGGCGGGCCGATGACCACTGGCGCGAAACCCCGGACTTCGCCGAGTTCGAGTTCCAGTTCATCCCGGAGGCGTCCACGCGCCTCGCGAAACTGCTCGCCGGAGAGGTGCACCTGGCCAAGCTGCCCGAGGAGCTCGCCAGCGAGGCCGGAAGGCAGGGCTTCGTGACCTTCACCGCACAGGTCCCGGCCACGCGCTTCTTCCTCACCTGGCAGGGCGTCTACGTCCCGGCGGGGGCGAACGCGACGGAAGACCGGGTCGGCGCCAGCGGCGCGCCCGCGCTCAAGGAGTGCGTCGTCGACCCCGGCGCCGCGCCGGAAGACCTGCCCTTCCTGAGCTGCTCAGCCTACCCCGCCTCGCCGCAGACCGACCTCCGCGTCCGCAAGGCCCTCAACAAGGCAATCGACCGCAACGCAATCAACGACGCGTTCTTCGACGGCAAGGGGCTCACGATGTACCGCAACCACTACCTGCCGGACAACGCCCAGCGCGTGGGCTGGAACCCCGAATGGGAGACGCGCTTCGAGGACGAGTACGGCTACGACGCCAACGCAGCCCGCGCGCTCCTCGCCGAGGCCGGCTACGACGAGAGCAACCCCCTTCGGACGACGATGCAGCTGACGCCCCTGGCCGCCGTCCCCGCGGCAGTGGACGTGCAGCAGGCCATCGCGAACTACTGGCGCGCCGTCGGCGTCGAGGTCGCGGAGCAGCAGGTCGATCCGACCGACTACATCCGTCAGCAGCGCCAGATGCACTGGGACAACCACGTCTTCTCCGCCTCGTCCAGCGGCGCGCAGCTCCTCACCATGTTGGTGTACGGAAGCTCCGTCTTCTCCAGCCTCTACATCGGCTTCCAGGACCCTGCGACGGAGGCGCTCATCCGCGAGGCGTACAGTACCAACACCCCACAGGACCGGGACGGCCTTCTGCGGGATATGGGCAACCTCGCCTACGACTTGCACCAGGACATCCCGCTGTTCTGGCTGCCGAACGAAGTGGTCGCTGACCCCGACGTCGTCGCGGACTTCGTATTCTCCGGCATGATCTCCGGCGCGCCTGTCGACAACCTCGAGGGTCTCGTCGCAAAATAGCGCCCGCCTGGTCCCCTCTCCCTTGAGGGGAGAGGGCTAGGGTGAGGGTGAACCGGCGGAGATGGGGAGTCCCGTCGTTCCTGCGCAGGCAGGAACCTCGCCCCCTTGCTTGGTCCCCTCTCCCTTGAGGAGAGAGGGTCAGGGTGAGGGTGAACCCGGCGGGGATGGGTGCCCCGTCGTTCTTGCGAAGGCAGGAACCTCGCCTCCGCTTCCTTCGCTCCAGTCCCGTTTGGCCCAATCCAAGACCTGCATAGCCCCCGTGCAGGCGAGACTCGGCACAGGAGGTACCGTATGACCCAACAGGATTCCGCGGGCGAAGCAGCCTACGAGAAGACGATCAAGGACCCGACACCGCTCAACCCGGAGGTCGCCGCTGCGCGGCTCAAGGAAGTGAAGCGCATCTTCGACGAGCAGGGCGTCACCTTCTGGATCGGCTCAGGCACCCTCCTGGGCGCCGTGCGCGAGGGGCGTTTCATCCCCTGGGACGACGAGATGGACACGGCGGGCGTCATCGGGATGCACGGCCTCGACATGGACACGATCTACCGCGTCGGCGAAGCATTCCGGTCCCACGGCTTCTACCCGCGCATCAGGCCCAACGTCCGCCACGTCAGCGTCGCCCTCATCAAGGACGGCATCCGCACGGACTGGACGTGCCACCGCATCGTCGACGGCAGGGCGTACGAGTTCCCCGGCGTCGAGCTCCCGCTGCACCTGTTCGAGACGCTCGGAGAGATCGAGTTCATCGGCGAGCGCTTCCGCACCCCCAACCCGCCCGAGGAGTACCTGCGCCGGAAGTACGGTCCGGAATGGCGCACGCCCAAGGGGCCTGGGTTCGAGGCCGACGTCGTCGGAGAGGTCGCGGAGGACGCGCTGCTGGACCCCCGGGCCAGGCTCATGCGCAAGCTCTCCCTCGGCCTGTTGCCGCGCCCCAACGTCAGCGTGCAGGTCTTCGACCGCGACGGCGGTTCCGTGGCAGGCGCTGAGCTGACCGTCGCAGGCCTTGGCCATTCGAGGACCGACGCGCGGGGCATCGCTCGCCTGTATGTACCCGGCTTCGCCTGCTATGCCATGACCGTTACCTTCTCCGGGCACAGGGAGCTGCTGTACGAGGAGTTCCTCACCCCCGGCGCCGACTACACCTACCGCCCCGGCCCCATCGTGACTGCGGAGCAGCACTACAAGGCAGGCGTCCGCGCCATGGCCCTCACCAGGGAAGACGCGCAGCGAAACTGAATCCCCGTTCTGGTCCCTTCCCCCTTGATGGAGGAAGGTTAGGATGGGGGTGAACCTGCGGGGTGAGGAGTAGCTTGTCATTCCGAGCGGCGCCGAGGAATCTCTCGGGAGAGTCCTATCCTTCCCCCTTGATGGGGGAAGGATAGGATGGGGGTGAATCGGCGCAGAGGTGGTGGGTGGGTGGGTGAGGCTTGGCCTCCTCTGTTGATGGAGAGGGCTGGGGCCCTCCGGGTGAAACCGGCCGAACCCTGTCGTACTGAGCGAAGTCCGCGCTTGGGCGCGCAACATCCTCTCGGGTGAACGTTCGCGGAGTCGTTCCTGTGCAGGTCCGCGCTTTAGCGCGCAACCTCGCAGTCCTTCCCTGTTGCCCTTGCCCCTGCCCACCTGCCCCTCTACCATGGCCGTCAGAGAATCCCCTCTCTTGAGGGGAGAGGGTTAGGGTGAGGGTGAACCGGTGGGGGGAGGTGCCTCAGGCGGAGTGAGGCGTGTTGCGCACGAGCGCGCCTGGCGGGGCGGCTGAAAGAACAACCTCTCCCGGGCGAGCAGCGACAACCAACCGATGCAGCGCTATATCGTCATCCGGCTCTTCCATGCCGTGCTCGCGCTCATCGGCGTCAGCATCATCGTCTTCACGCTCGTCCGCGTCGCGGGCAGCCCGCTGGACGTGCTCGCCCCGCTCAACGCGACCGAGGCAGACCGCGCGCGTGTGGCCGCCCTCTGGGGCTTCGACAGACCCCTCCACGAGCAGTACTTCCGCTTCGTGTGGAACGCGCTCCGGCTGGACTTCGGCGACTCCATCAAGTTCCAGGGTCAGACCGCGATGGGCCTCATCGGCCAGGCGCTCCCCGCGAGCCTCCAGCTCGCCGGGTTCGCCCTCCTCTTCAGCGTGCTGATGGCCGTGCCGGTCGGCGTCGTCTCCGCGGTCAAGAAGGGCACCTTCATCGACATGCTCGGCAAAGTCGTCGCTCTGCTCGGGCAATCGCTGCCCCCCTTCTGGCTGGGCATCGTCCTCATCTGGATATTCTCCGTGAACCTCGGTTGGTTCCCGGTGTCGGGACGCGGCGGGTTCTCCCACGTCGTCCTGCCCGGCGTAGCCCTCGGCTGGTTCTCCGTAGCCGCATTCATGCGCCTCACCCGCTCTGCGATGCTCAACGTCCTGGACACCGAGTACGTGAAGTTCGCGCGCATCAAGGGCACTCCGGAGTGGAAGGTCGTCTGGAAGCACGCCCTGAAGAACGCCGCGATTCCGCCGCTCACCCTCTTCGGCATCGTCGCCGGCATCATGGTCACCGGCGTCGTCACGCTGGAAACCGTCTTCGCGTGGCCCGGCATCGGACAACTCGCGCTGACCGCCGTGCTCGCCCGCGACTACGCCGTCGTGCAGGGGCTGGTCCTCCTCATCTCCGCCATGTTCATCACCATCAACCTCGTCGTGGACGTCCTCTACGCCTACATCGACCCCCGCGTCCGCTACGCCGGAGAGAGGGGCTGACCATGGCCACTGCAGCCTCCCCTTCCCCCGCCGCGCACTTCCCCGGAGCCCGGATGCTTGGACAAGCGTGGTCGTTCCTGCGCCGCTACCCCGTCGTGCCCGTCGTCGTGCTGCTCGTCGTCCTCGTCATCCCCGCCGTCTTCACCGAGGTCATAGCGCCCCACGACCCCATCGACGGCGACCTGCGCGACCGCCTGCTGCCCCCCGCGTGGACGGACGGCGGCGAGTGGGGCCATCCGCTGGGCACGGACCGGCAGGGGCGCGACATCCTCAGCCGGATGATCTACGGCGCGCGCACGGCGGCTGTCGTCTCGCTCGCCGCGCTTGTGGTAGGCGGGACGATCGGGTCGATGCTCGGCCTGTTCGCGGGCTATTTCGGGAGATGGTGGGACCACGTCATCATGCGATTGGTGGACATCAACCTCTCGCTCCCCCTCGTCCTCCTCGCGCTCGTGCTCGTCGTGCTGTTCGAGCCCGGCACCGCCACGACCGTCGCGGTCGTCACGCTGCTGCTCTGGTCGCGCTACGCGCGCCAAGTACGCGCCGAGGTGCTGTCGCTCAAGGAGATGGACTTCGTTGCGCGCGCCCGCGTCGCCGGCGCCTCGGACCTGCGCATCATCTTCCGCCACATCCTCCCCAACGTCCTCAACACCATCATCGTCCTCGCGACGCTCCAGGTGGGGAACGTCATCTTGCTGGAGGCGTCGCTGAGCTTCCTCGGAGCGGGCATCCCGCCGCCGAACCCCGCGTGGGGCGTCATGATCGCGGAGGGGCGCGACTTCATCGTCACGTCGTGGTGGCTTTCAGTCATACCAGGTCTCGCCATCATGTTCACGGTGCTCTCAATGAACCTGCTCGGCGACTGGCTCCGCGACTACCTCGACCCCAGGCTCCGCCAGCTCTAACCCCGTCGTTCCCGCGAAAGCGGGAATCCAGAGTGACCGACAGGTCACACGGGGTGTGAGAGTGGGGTTTGTCATGCTGAAGGAAGCCCGCGCTTTAGCGCGCAGCATCCTCGCAAGAGGCCCGTCATTCCCGTTCTTCCCGTGTCTTTCCTCAACAAAGCACTGGCTCATGCCACGGAGCAGTTGTCGGCGATGGGGCCACAGCGGTATTATCGTTTGGGTGGCCATTTGAGCCATGGCCATCCGCATCTGGGAGAAGGGATGATGGCCACCGAAGCGTCCGACAGCGTTCCCAAGTACTTTGCGGACTTCAGGGCCGAGAATGCCCGGGAGCACGGTGAACTCGGTCAGCGCATCGTCGAATCCGAGAACCGAATCATCCGTACGCAGAACAATCTCCTGCTGAAACTCATGGGCGGAGTGGTTGGCAGCATCCTCGTGATCGTGGGCGCGGCCACGGCCTATATCGTTCAGACGTTGGGGGGAGCTCCGTAACCCCTGCTCCCCATCCTGTGCATCCTGTCCATCGATGTGAATACGCCCCCTACGCCGCGGCGGGCGCGCGCAGGCCGTACAGGCGCTGTGCGTTCCGCCAGAGGATCGCCTCCAGGGCGGCGTCCGGCACCTCTTCGTTCTCGACGAGCTCCCGTATCTCCAGAGCGCACGTCTCCACCGTCACCTCGTGCGGGAAGTCACTCGACCAGATGAACGGGCCGCTGCCGACAGTCCGCACCGCGTGCGCGAGGTCCGGTTCGTCGCCCTCGACGCCCACGAAGATGCGCCCCTCGCGAACGTGGCGCAGGACGTGCTCGCGTACGTCCTCGCCCTCGCGCAGCTGCAGGAAGCGCCGGTTCGGGTCGAGCGGTGTGAACGCCTTGTAGGAGCCGTCGCTGCGCTCGAGCGCCATCAGGAACCAGCCCACTCCCCCCTCCATGAAGCCGTAGCGCACGTTGGGGAACCTGTCGAAGATGCCGTTGAACAGCATGCCCATGAACGCGATGGTGATGCCGAACGGGTGTCCCATCGCGTGTATCGCAGCGAAGATGTTGAGGTCCTGGAACCCCAGGTCCGGGTACGAGCCGCCGTGGACCGAGAGGCAGCACCCGAGCCGCTCCGCCTCCTCGTAGACGGGCCAGTACAGCTTGGCCCCCAGGTGGCCACGCAGCCCACTGGCGGGAAGCATCCCCCCGCAC
>LXNJ01002482.1_pt1 | contig 10087 bp, 12 predicted proteins | sample 809081 | NCBI WGS metagenome assembly LXNJ01 (sample SAMN04870510, study PRJNA318959) | sponge metagenome | biome: sponge; feature: marine sponge reef; material: water | host: Petrosia ficiformis | place: Greece: Milos, Mediterranean Sea | collected 2013-05-29 | depth 5-7 m
AGAAATCAGCTGTCCGGACCGATTCCATCCGAGTATGGACGGCTCCAGGATCTGGAAGCGCTGTACCTGCATGGCAATGAACTGTCCGGAACTATTCCATCTGAGTTGGGACAGCTCGACGATCTCGAAGCACTGCTACTCCATGAAAACCAGTTTACCGGTACCGTACCCGAGACTTTCTCGGGGCTTCGCGATGTCACACACTTTTTCTTTCATAATAATGACGGTCTGTGTTTGCCCGGCACCCCGGATCTGCTTACCTGGGTCGATGGACTCGAGGAATGGATGGGGTCGCGGTGCGACGAAGCCGGTTTCGCCGAGGGACTTCTCATGGTTGGTGAGGGCACAGACCGGCTATACAGATTGAATCCGAATACGGGTGAAGCCAAACCGGTGGGAGATACCGAACGATTCGGCGTCGACGAGTATCAGCCCTACGGCCTGGCCGTGCATAACGGTGTGTTGTACATGACAGGAGGATGGAACGCGGCGCTGTACACGCTGGATCCGGAAACGGGCGTGGCCACACGCGTCGGCGACGCCAATGAATTCGGGGTCGGCGAATCCCAGCCCATGGGCCTGGCGTCCCACGACGGAATGCTTTACATGGCCGGTGGGTCGAACATCAAGCTTTACGAGCTGGATACGGTGACGGGGGAGGCCACTCCGGTCGGTAACGCCGTAGAATTCGGTGTCGGCGAAGACCATCCCTTCGGTCTCGCATCCCACCAGGGCGGCCTGTTCATGGTCGGCTACAACTCGGCCAGGCTTTACGAATTGGATCCTGCCACGGGGACCGCGTCACCTATTGGCGATGCGACTGAATTCGGCGTAGGGGAAGACCTTCCCACCGGGCTGACTTCACACAACGGGGAATTGTTCATGGCCGGCGGGTGGACGGCTAAACTGTATACATTGGACGCGGAGTCAGGGATAGCATCGCCAACTGGGAATGTCGACGAGGACGTCGATCGGTTCGGTGTCGAAGAAGACGCTCCAACGGGGTTGGCGTCACTTGTGCGCGATGTATCGCCGCGGGTTGTTGTGCCGGTTGTGGAGTGGTTCAAGGAGTGAGAAGCGGAATGCTCATTGTCGAAATGGGAAATTATGGAACAGGTGGACGGGCGGGAAGTCACAGAGGAATGCATAGATTGCTGGAATACGACGATCCCAGGTTTGTAAGGCCAGACTTGATCAATCGCTTGAACCTGGAGGATTACCACTGATGACCGCCACCGGAATCACTGTGAACATGACGCCCTCCCATCCGAAAGGATTTATTCGCGCAGAGATCCTCGAGGAAATGAATCTCAGTGTCACGAAGGCTGCCGAGATTCTACGTGTCCGCCGGGCAACGCTCTCCGCATTGCTCAACGGCAACGCGTCTCTGTCGGCAGAGATGGCCCTTCGCATTGAGAAGGCCTTCGATGTGAACATGGACATGCTGTTGAGGATGCAGGCGTGGTACGACGCTGCCAGGATGCGCGCTCTTGCAGGCGAGATTGACGTGCAGCGCTATGTGCGCCTCACGGCCTGACCTAACCCTTTTGATGACACGATGAAGCTGAAGCCAGGTAAAATTCTGCTCTCCACGGCATAGGAGTTACCCGGTACTCGAGTTTGCAGCCTCAGTTCCGGAGTGATATGGAGAGATGAAGGCGTTAGAGGAAACACCATGAACGAACCATCAACTACGTTCGTCGTCTGGACCCAGGATTTCGAATTCACACTAAGCCCTTCAGGGTCCCAGGCTGGGAAGGAAGAGGAGATGAAGGTCAAGGTGCGATGTGCAGAGTGCTGGGGTGGCTTGGTGTTGCGCGGCGAACGGGAGAACGGTGTCGTTTCCGGCATCAAGTGTCTTGTGTGCAAGAACTATCTCTCAGGCAAGGCTGCAGACGTCGAGTACCGCCGGGTGCTTGAGGAAGCCGTGGGCAACGATTGGAGAGCGTCGATGGGGGGTCTTCCGGCACATGAACGTGGTCCGTTCGTGTGCAAGCAGTTCCCACATTTGCCGCGCTGTTCCGAAGACGAAGTTCGCGAGCGTATCCTGGCGAAGGTCGAGCTGGGGGATCAGAGCGAATGGCTCACGCGAAGGGACTTTCCCTTTGGAGAGGCAGCGTATCTGTATGTGCAGGCGCGCCTGCTCGTGGCTGCGGTCAGCGACATGTATGCTACGCATGACGAGGCCGTTGTCGGGTTTCGGAAGGCGCCGACCAAGGACGATCTAGGGGATGATGAGCGTGACCTGCTTCGACGGCTGGGATCCACGATGGCCCGAGGGATGATGTCTGCCTTCGCCTGCGAGTTGGTGATGAAAGCGATTTCCTTGACGATTGGCGACGAAGCTAAGAGGGAACACGATCTCCTTCTCCTTTACCGTGATCTACCGGAACCCAGCAGGCAGCGGCTGGAGTTCGATTTCCCGGGGATTGCGGAAGCGATGGAGGAGGGGCGGCAGAGATTTGGTAGGTGGAGGTATTTCGAGCGCGGTAAGAAGGAAGCTTTGAAGGTGATCATTGACACGAGCTTGGAACAATCGCTCGGAAAGGCCGCAAGGGTCCTTCTGGATGAGGCAGAAATCGTTGGGCTCCGTGGCGGCGTAGACCTGAAGGCGCGACGCGATGTTACGGACCACGGAGATAAAAAGGAAGCGCACTACAGATTCAACGCAACGTTGAAGGGAGCGGAAAACCCACCAAGGCTCACCTGAGGGAGACGGATTTCCTGACGATGCGTATCTTCCCGGACCTCACGGTCGGATTTGGAAGGGCCGGAGGCTTCGGCTCCAGGCTCGCTCCGTTCTCCGGTAAGGGGCTGGCGACTGTCAAGGTCCCGACGGACAGGCGGCACCGAGGCGGGAAGGGACAGTAGGTCCCACGATCGAGGATCGAATGTGGACTATGGGACGCTTGCCACGAGGTCTCGCGGCCGTTCAAGGTTATACGTCGGTGTGGGGGAGGGTGCGATCATGGTCCAGGTCGCTGAGTGTTGCCGCTCTAGGACTCGGCTGACGATTGGGGATCGGTTTTTCGGCAGCGTTAGGCGCGGTCTTCGGTTTTTGAATCCCTCCCGTCACCAACGGCCTCAGCAAGCCTCAATTTGGCCCGCGCTCCTCGCTGACTCCAGGTGAATCGTTCGGGATAGCGCGTTCCATCGGTCATGTGCGATTCGGCTGTATCGGAATCCGTCGGTTTTAGACAGGAAAGACTCAGCCGAATTCGCACAGAATCGGAAGGTGGTCACTCAGTCTCGGATTTCGGTGGAATATATCCTCGTGACGCGGCACTCGAGCCTCTGTCAGACGCCCGAGAATCGGCATGTTCACATAACAATAATCAAGTTGATGTTCCACACTCTTTTTTGCGTGCTGAAATGTAGGTATCGGGCTGTCATGAAAGTGACTCAAACAATCTGTCAGCCCCAGAGAATTCAGCCGTTCAATGATCTCTCGGTTGCCTCTGTCCTTCGGTTCATCGAAGAGCACAGAACTGTTAAAATCGCCACCGACAATCCAGTTCGTACTGTCCGAGATGCTTGCAGCGCGGAGCAGTGCCCATAAGATCTCCGTGAACCAAATCTCAGGATTGTTCGTGAGCTTGATGTCGGAAACATCCACATCGGTCCATTGGCCCCGTGGAATATGGAAAGCCGGTGAGTGAACCGAAGCGACCCGGAATCGCTCTCCGGTTCCAAGAGTAACCTTACATCCGACAATCCATCCGTATCGGTCCTGATGGATCCGGTTGATCCATTCCGATTCCGATTCCAGATATGGCGTCGCATCGATCAGTCCTTTCGAGAGAACTGCCGATGAGAAAGGAGCATTGTGACCTTCAAAGTACCGCGGCGATATCAAGTGACACTGGTAGCTGTTCAGAATCCACTCGGGAACGCCGCTAACTTCCTGAAGCAACACGATGTCTGCGTCTTCGCGCTGCACCATCTCCCACAGCTCGCGGCGCGCCACGCCCGCCTTGTTGACGTTCCACGTTAGCACTTTCATCACCTACTCCAGCCATCCGAGGCCACGAAGTTCGTCCAGGCTTCCGTGGACCGACATCGGTGCTCGAACAGGCCCGTACGCCTTTGGGCTGCCTCGACAAGCCTAGCCCTGATAATCGTCTTCTCCGCACCCAATCTCGGAAACTCGGCCTGAACATGTGCGGTACGACCGCTATCCCGAGCCTCCCGTGCGAGCGCCGAGTCGTATTTTGCCAACTCTTTCCAGCGGTCGTTATTGAAGGCAATCTCGGCGGATTGAAGTTCCAAGGGAACCATGTACGGCTCGCCAGTTTTCGTTTCCGTGTAGTGCCATTCGGTTATCAATAGATGGATGCCGGTCATTCGCCCCTGTTATTGTACCAGGCACAGTTGTATAATGGCCGCTTCCGCCACGGGACCGGCGTTTTCAGGCGAGTCGTCGTTTTGACCACAACATGGGGACTCCTCGGGTTGGATTCGAACCAACAACCTAGTGGTTAACAGCCACCCGCTCTGCCATTGAGCTACCGAGGAAAATGGCGATTACAACAGCAACAAAATATAGAATGCCTACCCCGTTGTGTCAAGTTGTTTGTAGCTCCTGATCCTCCTCCAGAACCCTCCGTAACATCGACTCGCTGAACGTTCCCCGGCCCATCTCCGCGACGGGTCCGGTCAACGTCAGGTTGAACTCTTCATCTACGTCAACACGCATTGCGCCGCCGGGTGATTCGACGGCCACGGGAGCCGTGACCAGGCCCAGGCGCACCGCTACGCTTGCGGCCGCGCAGGCCGATGATCCGGACGAGGGTGTTTCGCCGGCGCCTCGTTCCCAGATCAGGATGTGGATCGAGTCGGGACCGGTAGTTTCGGCCAACTGGACGTTGGTTTTATTTGGGTAGATCGGGTGAGTTTCGAGCGAGGGACCCAGCCGCAGCAGGTCGTCGCGTTGCCAAAGCAGACCATCGCGTTGTTGCAACAGATCTTCTCCTTGCATCAGCAGATCGTCGCGCCGCGAAATTGGGTCGTTGTGCCGACGTAGATCCCTGTCGTGATGCCCGTGCAGGTTATCGTCGCTCCACTTTCGACTCTGAGGATGAAACACGACACAGTGTGGATTACCGACGCTCACTCCGGTGAAGGTGAGCGTTTCACCATCTACGTTGATCTGCTGCTCAATCAGTTCGTCGACATCAATGGTACAAGGCAACGCCGCCGGTCTGAACGTGGCCCTGCCCATGTGTACGGTTGCGCCACAGACCGTTCCGGCCTCACCTGCCGCTCCGGCCGAATCATGCTGCGTCTCGACGAGGACCGCGCCGTCAAGCGTCTCAACCGTGAACGACTTCTTACTCGTCCGCCCCGTGGCGTGTAGGTAGCAGGCGAAAATCCGCAACCCGTTACCCGAGGTTTCCGCCTCGCTGCCGACTGGGTTCCAGATCCTCAGACCGAAGTCCGCCGAATCGGTATCTTCGAGGGTCAAGACGCCGTCGCTTCCGATGCCCTTTTGGCGGTCACAGATCCTGGATATGCGACCAGGCGTCAACTCGAAAGTCAGGTCCGTCGGATCCAGCACGATGTATTCGTTGCCCAGTCCGTGACCCTTGAAGAATTGGTTCTTCATGCATCATCCGGTTCAGCGTTTCAACGCGGGTCTAGATCAGCGGTTTCCGCGACGGGCGCAGTTTAACTGTACTCCACTCACTGGTCGGATCACGATCTTGCGCGCACAGTCCAACTCAGAACGCGTACTTCATATTCAGACTGCCGCCGATCATCATGAGGTCGCTGGTCGAAATACCGTACATGACGTCGAATCCCCGGCCGACCGATGACTCGTGGCTGCGGAGCTGGGTCCACGGTCTCTCGTCGTCGAATTCGCTGAATTTCGACCAGCGGAACTTGGCGCCGATACCCACTTTGTCGCTGAGCGCGTAATCCACGCCAACCACGGCCTGGTACGCGGTCAGCAGGTCGTTCATCTTGTGTCTTCCCACGGTCGTGGTCCCTGCGAGCCGGGCTTTCCGCAGTGGATCTTCGAAGGTCGATATCGCGTCCGGATCGTCATTGCGCTTGAAGCGTCCGTAGTAATCCAGCGACGTACGCGCGACACCTGCCCCGATCCCGATGTAGGGCGTGAAGGGCGAGTCGGACCGAAAGTCGTAATACACGTTGGCGAATACGTTGTGCGCCAACAGGTCTTCGAGGCCGCCGTCGAGGGTTTCGAGTTCCTGCTGCTGTTTCTCCAGCGTCACCACGTCCAGGATCTCCGACTCACCCTCTCCAGGTTCGTAAGTAGTGGTCCGGTAGAGATACTCCCCTTCAAACCGCAGGCTGCCCAGGTTGTAACCCACGGCGAGGACGCTCTGCACCCCGTTGCCCCGGCCGACTTCGTGCGTCCACTCCGCGGGCGGCGGCGCACTGGCGCATTCGTCGGGGCGCGTTTCGGCGAGTCCCGGGTTGGAGAGCTTATCGCACCTGGTGCCCCAGTCATTGTCCCTGGCATCGATGGTAAGGCCCGGCGCCACCGCGAAACCCAGGTTGGTTCGCAGGTACCAGCCATCCTGGGCGGTCGCCGGGGTAGCGATAGAGGTCACCAACAGGCAAAGTGCAATAGATGCAATTCGATGTTTCATGGGTCGGTCTCCTTTTGATTCAGGGAGAAGATCCCCGTATGAAATGGTGCTTATCGGTTGGGTCACAAAGAGGGGAAGGAAGCCTGCGTCACAGAACGGTCGGGGAATCCCAACCGCGGGTCACGCCGCTGTCGGGGTGTCCAGTCCGCGTCCGGTTTCCGCGACCACGAGATCCACGACCGCCCGGAGCGCTTCTTCTTCCGTATCTCCTTCGAGCCTGCGCAGGCGGTAGTGGTCGATCTGCCGGTCCGCACCGGTGCCGAGGCGGATGACATCGATGACGTGGGCGAGGTCGGACTCGCAGCCCAGCGCATGGGCGTCGGCATTCAGTTCCTCGACGAGCGCCCCCGCGTATTCGTCGATATCGACGCGACCCTCACCCGAGGTGTCGCCCAGGAAAGCGACGCTGCCGTACCGCTGGGCAAGCCAGCAGTTTTCTTCGATCAATTCGGTCGGTGGCTCGGGCGGCAACTCGCCTTCCATATCCTTGCGAGAAAGATACCGGACGAGCGTGGCGTAAAGGGCCACCACGGCCATGGCGTCGTCGATGGTCTGGCAGATGTCGCAGATGCGTATTTCCAGCGTGGGAAATGCCCTGGAAGGCCGGATGTCCCACCACAGCTCGCTGCTGTCCTGGATGAACGCCATGCGGCGATAGCTTTGCACCAGTTCGTCGAACTCAGCCCAGGAATGTAGAGGACCGGGCATGCCCGTGCGCGGAAGACTGCCGAAGAGGGTAAGCCGGTACGACTTGAACCCGGTTTCGCGGCCGCTGCTGAAGGGCGATGAGGCGGAGAGCGCGTGAATCAGGGGCAGGTACTTGCGCATGGACGTCATGACGCGTACACGGCTGTCGGCGTCGCCGAATCCGGCGTGGATGTGCATGCCGCCGACGAGCAGTTCCCGGACGGCCTGCTGGTAGGTCAGGGCAAACTGTTCGTAACGGTGTTCGGCCGTGGGGACCTGCTGGTGCCACGCCGCGAAGGGGTGGGTGGACGCCGCCATGACTGCGGCGCCGTGTTTCGCCGCAGCGTCGATGACCAGGCGGCGGGTCTCGACCAGGGCGGTGCGGACGTCCGATACGGACGAGCAGACCTTCGTGGTGGCTTCGATCTGGGACCGAAGGAATTCCGCTACGACCTTGTGGTCTCCGCGGTTCTTCTCGCACTCCTGGAAAATCCGGGGATCGGGATCCGGAAGCAGGTCTCGCGTTTCCGGGTCGACCAGGAAAAACTCTTCCTCGACGCCGAGCGTGATGGCGAGGGGATCTGCGATGCTGTCTTTTGACATGGTGCCTCCGGGGCTAGATTCCCGGAGATTTTACATGGCCGGAAAGACAGAGTCAACTTGTATCGTTTTCGGTCTATCGATCGGTACCGTTAAATCATCGCCGCCGATAAATTTCACCACGAGTTGCTACGCGTATAATGAGAATGATCAGTTCTTCGAATCCCACTTCATACAATATTCTATAGTTACCAACGCGAATGCGACGTATACCACGATACTCACCTTTAAGAGAACTTCCACTGAGTGGATGCTCTCTCAGGTGATCAATCGCATGGATGATGCGAACGCGATCTTTCAGTGAAACATGGGCCAGTTCCTTGGCTGCACTCCCCTTAATGCGAATCGAGTAGCTCATGTTTGACCTTGTCCCAGTCAAGCACTGGATCTGAAGGATCTCTCAGACGATCGATAGCTACGCTAAGGTCGTCATAATCCTCGAGATAACGCTCGAGTGCCTGACGAACAAGTGCGGCACGACTTCTCTTGAGTTCCGCCGCAGCCGCGTCAAGTGCTTCCACCAGGCTATCCGGAACTCTTGCGGTAATCTGACTCATAATCAGTGCCTTGATTGCAAGTGAATTAGTATAATGTCATATGAATTCATTGGTATTAATCTATCTTGGTCTCCCTGACTGTCAACGAAAACCTTAACATGGCCGTACGCCCCTATCAGTTTGACACGGCGTGGTATATGGGATAACTTGAACAAACCCACCGGTACTGGCAGGTCGCCCTGAGCTGAAAAAGCAATTCAAAGGATAAACCATGCGACACTTACTCTTCCTTCTGTTGATTCCCTGTCTGATGGCTGGGAAAGCACACGCCCAGGTTTCATTGGAAATCGAAGGACACGCATCCTTTGCCCTGGAGGACCTGAGCTTACTGGCGGATGGACAGGGATACGGTGTGCTTGTGGCAGCTACTTATCCAACTACTGAATCGGGAATGCTCGCCGTGGTCGGGAAGCTGGGGTTTAATCAGTACGGAACGTTTAAAGAAAGCGTCATATTCGAGGGGGATATCGAGTTACCGATCGACGCTGTGTACCAGGGAATTCCCATCGCGGGAGGGGTTCGGCTGCATTATGGGCAGGCCAGAAGGTTCTACGTAGAGGGGTTGATTGGCGTGGAGATCAAGCGGGGCGATTTCGACTACTATGACATGGAGGATGAGAAGTTCAAATCAGCCTTGCTCGCATCTTTTGGTGGTGGCGCGGTTATCTGGCCCGGGTTGGCCATTGTCGCATCATTCAACATGAGCAGCGAACTATGGCGGTATGCGAATCTGGGTCTTTCCTATCGCTTCGGCGATTGATATTCGAATCTGAAATGGATCCACGTACCGGGAACGGACTCTCGTTTCGACGGTTTTTCTCCGTCACCAACTCCCGGCAGCTGGGATACGCCTGGTTAACGCAGAGGCGGCCGGACACTCGCGGCCGGACACTCGTGGCCTGCTCGACCCTCATTGGCCCCGGATTTTGCGATGCAACTTGAGTCCTATTCCCGCCATGACCAATGCGTAGGCAATGAGCACGATCAGACCCGGCATACCGATTGTGGCTACGCCCCCTGCCTCGATGATGGGCTCGAAAGCGACCAAATAAAGCACGAGTAGCACGGCCGCGCCAACGCAGAGCATAAACCAGACGGCCACCGCCTGTTCGATTCTCTTCTGTACCTTGTTCACGGTCACCCCCCTTTGGTTTCGATGACCTGCCATCGGTTTAAGGGCGAAAGTACACATATAAGAAGCCCCTGGACAATAGTGTTTCATCCAGGGGCTCACTTTCACCAGTTGATCGGCTTGCCAACCCACCCGCCTATCGGCCGTCTAACGGTCGTCCATAAACCGCCAAACAGTCGCGTATCAGCAACTGGCAAGCCCGACTGCCCTCAGTTCACCACCTCGTAATCCGCGTCGATGGCGCCGTCCTCCTTCTTCTTTTTCTGCGCCTGCGGATCGCCGCCACCTTGCGGGTCGCCGCCCGGAGGCGGTCCCTGCGGTCCATCCTGGGGACCATCGGGTCCCGGCTGGCCGCCACCCTGGGCTGCCTGCGCCGCCTGTTCGGCCTGGGCCTGCTGGTAGAGGGCTTCCGCTAGTTTCTGGGAAGCCTGGGTCAGTTTTTCGGTACCCGCCTTGATCGCCGCCGGGTCGCTGCCCTCGAGTGCCGTCTTGAG
>LXNJ01002483.1_pt1 | contig 10072 bp, 10 predicted proteins | sample 809081 | NCBI WGS metagenome assembly LXNJ01 (sample SAMN04870510, study PRJNA318959) | sponge metagenome | biome: sponge; feature: marine sponge reef; material: water | host: Petrosia ficiformis | place: Greece: Milos, Mediterranean Sea | collected 2013-05-29 | depth 5-7 m
GGTGATCTCCTGCACGGTGGCCGCCGTCGATTCGACGGCCCCGGTGAGGGGGTAGCACCCCAGAGTGCGGAAGCGCACCGATCGAACCTCGGGGAGCTCGCCCGCCTCGAACCTGAACCGGTCATCGTCGACCATGATCAGGGTCCCGTCCCGTTCGACCACCGGCCGCGGCGCCGCGAGGTACAGGGGCACGACCTCTATGCCATTGGCGGCGATGTAGTGCCACACGTCCAGTTCGGTCCAGTTGCTCAACGGGAACACCCGGATGCTCTCGCCCTCAGAGATCCTCCCGTTGTAGTGGTTCCACATCTCGGGCCGCTGGTTCCTGGGGTCCCACCGGTGCAGCCGGTCCCGGAAGCTGAAGACCCGCTCCTTGGCCCGTGAGCGCTCCTCGTCGCGGCGCGCCCCGCCGAACGCCGCGTCGTAGCCCCCGGCGTCGAGGGCCTGCTTGAGGGCCTGGGTCTTCATCACGTCGGTGTAGTGCTGTGACGTGTGGTCGAACGGGTTGATCTGCGCCGCGACCCCCTCGGCGTTGGTGTGCACCACCAGTTCGAAACCGATCTCGTCGGCCATGCGGTCCCGGAAGGTGATCATCTCTGAGAACTTCCAGGTCGTGTCGATGTGCAGCAACGGGAAGGGGATCGGCCCGGGATGGAACGCCTTGCGGGCGAGGTGCAGCATCACCGAGCTGTCCTTGCCTATCGAGTAGAGCATCACCGGGTTGCTGAACTGGGCCCTGACCTCTCGGATGATGTGGATGCTCTCGTCCTCGAGGCGCTGGAGCCGGGCCCGCGCCGGGTCGACCGCCGCGGCCCGGTCCGGGACGGCCTCAGCCCTGCCCTGAGCGGGCCCGGATGGCGGATTATCGGCGGCCGGAGAGCGCTTGGAGGTCGTCGGCCTTGTCACCGAGCATCCCTAGAAGCTCGTCGAAGCTCTTGGCGAAGGCGGCCACGCCCTCGTCCTCGAGCTGGGCGGTGACGGCTTCGAGGTCGACGCCCACGGCGGCGATCCGGTCGAGCGCCTCGACGGCCTCGTCGATCCCCGACGCGAGGGTGGGCTCGACGGTGCCGTGGTGCTCGAAGGCCTCCAGGGTCGCGTCGGGAAGCGTGTTCACCGTGTCCGGGCCGATCAACTCGTCGACGTAGAATGTGTCCGGGTAGGCCGGGTTCTTGGTCGATGTGCTCGCCCACAGCAGGCGCTGGGGCCGGGCCCCGCGGGCGGCCAGCGCCTTCCAGCGCGGCTCGGAGCAGAGCCTCTGGAAGTGCGAGTAGGCGACCTTGGCGTTGGCGATGGCCGCCTTGCCCCGAAGCTGCAGCGCTTCGTCGGATCCGACGGCTTCCAGGCGCCGGTCCACCTCGGTGTCGATCCTCGACACGAAGAACGACGCCACGCTGGACACACTCGACAGGTCGCCGGGATTCTGCTCGAGACCCGACATGTAGGCGTCGGCTACCTCGAGGTACCGGTCAACGCTGAAGATCAAGGTGACGTTGATGCTGTTGCCCTCCGCGATCATCTGGGCGATGGGCGCCAGGCCCTCAGCCGTTCCCGGGATCTTCACGTAGAGGTTGGGCAGCGCCAGCTGCTCATGAAGGTGCCGGGCCGCCCGGGCGGTGGCCGCCGAGTCCCGGGCAAGGTCGGGCGCCACCTCCACCGACACATAGCCGTCGAGACCGTCGGACTCGTCGTAGACCCCTCGAAGGACCGCGGCCGCCGCGGAGATGTCGGAAGTCACCAGGCGCCAGTAGGACGACTCGACGTCGAGCCCGGCGTCGATCGAGGCCCGGAACTCGTCGTCGTAGTCGGCGGTGGCGGTGATGGCCTTCTGGAATATCGACGGGTTCGAGGTCAAGCCCCGGACGCCTCGCTGGACCCACCCCTGGAGATCGCCGCCGGTTATCCAGCCCCTGCGAATGTTGTCCAGCCAGGGACTCTGGCCGCAGCGCCCGTAGAGTTCGTGCAGTCTGTCGGTAGCAGTCATCTCGAGTTGCTCCTCCTCGACATCAGAGCGCGGCTCTCCGGACTGCGCCGGCCAGCAGGGCCCGGGCCCTGCGGGCCACGTTGGAGGCGGAGATCCCGAGTCGCTCCATCACGACCGCGCCGGGTGCCGAGGCACCGAAGCGGTCGATGCCGAGGGCCTCGTCGGTCCACCGGCTCCAACCCATGGTGCTGCCCGCCTCCACCGCCAGGGACGGAAGGTCGGGCCGCAGCACCCGGAACTGCTCGGAGTAGGGCTGGTCGGCGAACAGCTCCCATGACGGCAGCGACACCACCCGGGCCGCCACTCCCTCGGCGGCCAGGACCGCGGCGGCGTCGCAGCACACCGCCACCTCGCTGCCCGTTCCCACCAGTGTCAGGCTGGGCTCCTCGGGCTCTCGCAGCGCGTAGCCCCCGGCCGCGACCGCGTCGGCCCGGGTGCCCTCGAGCACGGGCACGCCCTGGCGGGTGAGGATCAACGCGGTCGGACCCTCGGACTCCACCGCAACCCGCCAGGCCCCCACCGTCTCGGTGGCGTCCGCGGGCCTGATCACCCGGAGGCTCGGGATGGCTCGCAGGGAGGCCAGGTGCTCCACCGGCTGGTGGGTGGGGCCGTCCTCTCCCACGCCCACCGAGTCGTGGCTCCACACGAAGACGACCTTGGCTTCCGACAGCGCGGCGAGCCGCACCGCCGGTCGCATGTAGTCGGCGAACACCAGGAACGTTCCCACCACCGGTATGGCGCCGCCGTGCAGGGCCATGCCGTTGGCGATGGCCCCCATGGCGTGCTCGCGCACGCCGAAGTAGATCTGGCGGCCCCCCGGCCCGCGGGCCGAGAACACCCCGCCATCGGCGATGACGGTGCCCGTGTTGCCGGTCAGGTCGGCGCCGCCGCCGGTGAGTCCTGGTACCACCGGCAGCAAGGCCTGCAGGGTGGCGCTGGAGGCCTTGCGGGTGGCGACCGACTGGCCCGGCTCCCATGACGGCAGCGAGTCCTCCCAGCCGGCGCGGCCGGTCGCGGCCAGACACGCCTCCAGGCCGCTGCGGTCGCCGTCGAAGGCGGCGGCGCGGGCCTCCCAGGCGAAGCGCTCGCCCTGGCCCGCGGTCCCGGCGCGGCGGTAGTAGTCGAGCACCTCGGCAGGCACGTGGAACGTCTCAGCGGCGGGCAGTCCCATCAAGTCCTTGGTGGCCGCGATCTCCTCGTCGAAGATGGCGTAGCCGTGCGCGGCCGGCGTTCCCGATGCCTGCGGGGCCGGAGCGGCGATCACGGAACGCACGATCACCAACGACGGGCGGTCCTCTGCGGCGATCGCGTCGCGCAGTCCGGATTCCAGCCCGTCGAGGTCCTCGGCCGCCTCGCCGAGTTCGAGGACATGCCAGCCGTAGGCGCGGAATCGTTCCGCGGCATTGTCCGAGAGGGCGAGGTCGGTGCCGCCGTCAATGGTGACCTCGTTGTCGTCGTAGGCCACTACCAGCCGGCCCAGGCCCAGGTGTCCTGCCAGGGAGGCCGCCTCGTGGCTGATCCCCTCGGACAGGTCGCCGTCGCCGGCGATCACGAAGACGCGGTGGTCGCAGACGTCCGCGCCGAAGCGGGTTCGCATCTGGCTCTCCGCGATGGCCATTCCCACCGCGTTGGCAACGCCCTGCCCGAGCGGGCCGGTCGTGACCTCGACCCCCGGGGTGCAGCCGACCTCGGGATGCCCGGGTGTGGGCGACCCCCACTGCCGGAAGTCCTGCAGGTTCCTGAGGGTGAGGCCGTGTCCGGTCAGATACAGCATGGCGTACTGCAGGATCGAGGCGTGACCGGCCGAGAGCACGAACCGGTCCCGGTCGGGCCAGTCCGGCCTCTGGGCGTCGTAGCGCATGATCCGGGTCCACAGCACATGCGCCAGCGGAGCCAGCGCCATGGCGGTGCCCTGGTGGCCCGAGCGCGCCGCGTGGGGCGCGTCCATGGCCAGCGCCTTGATGACGTTGATTCCGAGCCTCTCGATGGAAGTCACCGGCCCTCCAACCGCTCGCACTCCGCACTCGCGCGGCCCACCATAGCCATTGCCGGGGACTCCAAGGGGGAGGAGGCTGGTGCCGCCGTGCTCGTCCCTCAACCTGCTCAACCAGTAGGAGGCAGCAGCGTGTACGGGATGGCCATCACCGGTCCGGCGTCGATGCGAGCCCGGGCCTCGACCGTGCCGTAGTCGGTGAACTCGAGTTCGGCTCGGACCAGCCGGTAGTTGAACTTCCCCGGCTCGACCTGAAGCGGCTGCACGTTGCGGGCTATCCGATCCTCGCCCCGGAAATAGGCGACCTCGAGAGCCCCGACGCCCGACTCGTCGGGCGCGCATCGAACGACCACCACCAGGTGTGGGGCCCACACCAGCGGCACCTCCTGCGGCGCGGCGGCCGAGAACTGCACTCCGGTCAGGTCGATGCGGGTGGAGGGCCCCGGCACCTGGCGGAGCTGGATGTCGTCAATGAACAAGGCGGCCACGATGTCCATGGTCGGGTCCTCGCTTGGGCGGCTGCAGGGTTCCCCGACGCTACCGAGACAATCCACGCACCCGGCCGGCGGCGTACGATGGCCAGGATGCGTCGGATCCTGGTTTCGATCCTGCTGGCCGCTCTGGCGACCACTGCCGTTGGGTCCTACGTCCAGGCGCGGCGCATCAACGCCGACTCCGATCCGGGGTGGGCCGTCGACGCCGGTCCTCCCCAGATGGTGGTGGACACGCCGCTGCTGAGTGTGCGCCGGACGCCGTCGTGGCTGTCGGGCCCGGTCACCGAAGCCCGGCTCTCCGAGCGGCTCTCCGACATGGCTGAACTCCCCAGCGCCCCACCCCAGACATGCCTGGCCGTCTACCGCAACGGCGAGCCCGTCCTGCTCGAGCAGGCCGAAGTGCCGCTCGTGCCGTCCTCGTTGATGAAGATCGTCACCGCGGCCGTGATCCTCGAGACGGCAGGATCCGAGGCGACCTTCAGCACTGAGGCCTTCGTGCGTTCCGCGGACCTGACTGCCGCCTCCGGCGGCGTGCTCACCGGCGACATCTTCCTGGTGGGACGGGGCGATCCGGTCCTGTCGACGGTCTCCTACATACGGCGATTCCCGGAGCCCATGGCCCACACCGACTTCACGGATCTGGCTGTCCAGGCCTCAGCGAGCCTGCGCGATCGGGGCATCGCCAGGGTCGAGGGCCGCGTCCTGGCCGACGAGTCGCGGTTCCCCGAGGCGGAGCGGGACTACTCCGGCCAGATCGTCCAGCCCAGCAACCAGCCCATCTGGAAGCAGTCCTATGTCAACAGCAATCAAGTCGGTCCTCTGTCCGCGCTGCTGCTCAACGACGGGTACGTGTCCTTCCCCGCGTCGGCGGACTATGCCAGCCGGCGCCAGAACGTGCGGGCCACCGATCCCGCGCTCCACACGGCCCAAGTGCTGGACGGGCTGATCGAGTCCCGCGGCATCCTCGTGTCGGCGCCGGCCGGCAAGGGCACTGCGCCGGCGCGGTCCGAGCTCTTCTCGCTGGGCAGCGTCGAGTCGCCGCCGATGGCGGAGATCGTGGCCCGTATGTTGCGCTACTCGGACAACACCACGGCCGAGATGCTCCTCAAGGACATCGGTCGGCGCTTCTCGGGCTCGGCACGCGCCGAGGCGGTCACCGATGTCCAAGATGTGCTGGAGCGACTGCTGGGCGTCTCGACCACCGGGATCGCCATTGCCGACGGATCGGGACTGTCGCTGCACAACCGGCTGACCTGCGACCTGATCACCCGGCTGTTGCTGCAGGCCGGCCCCGACTCGCCCCTGGTGAAGGGTCTGGCCGTGGTGGGGGAGAGCGGCACTCTGCGGGACTGCGAGGCAGAGTCGCAACCCTCCGACGAGACCACCACACCAGCGACCGCCGATGCAGCCCTCACCGGCGATTCGCTGGACGGCCCGGTGTGGGCCAAGAGCGGGACTCTGAACGATGTGTCGGCCATCGCGGGGGTGACCGAGGCTCGGAACGGCGACGTGCTCACGTTCGCGCTGATCTCCAACCGCGAGGGACTGATCTTCGATCTCGGCTTCTGCAACGACTTGCAACGAGGTCTGATATCGGCCGCGGCCGGCCATCCCTACGGACCGTCATCGGCCGACGCTCTGCTCCACCCGAGGCCCGCGAGGGCGCCGGTAGTCGCCACGGACACCGGCCAATAGGAGCGGGGGCCACCATGGCTACGCCGATGTTCGCGCTCCAGTCGGTCCTCCTGCCCGGGTTGCCGCTGCCGCTCCATGTCTTCGAGCCGCGCTATGTGGCCATGCTCGACACCGTCATCTCGACAGACGCCGAAATGGGCGCCGTGCTGATCGAGCGCGGCCGGGAGGTCGGGGGCGGCGATGTGCGGTGCGATGTGGCCACCATGGCCCGCGTGGTGGAGACGCAGGAGTTGGCTGACGGCCGGCTGCTGGTGATGGCGCTGGGAGTGCGTCGCATCCGGGTGCGGAGGTGGCTTCCCGACGATCCATATCCCTGCGCCGAGACCGAGGACTGGCCCGACGAGCCCGAAGATGAGTGGTCGGAGGCCCCTGAGCTGCTGCGACGGCTGTCCGGGCTGGTCTCGGAAGCCCGCAGCCTGGCCAGCCGCTTGCGGTTCGGGTCCGCGCCGCCCGAAGCGGCCGGGCCGGCTCCCGTCGATCTGGGCCACGACCCGTCCGAGGCCTCCTACCGGGCTGTGGCCCTGACTCCGCTCGGTCCGCTCGACCGCTACGAGGTGCTGTGCGCCCCGAGCGCCAGCCAGCGGCTCGCCGTGGCGCACCGTGTCGTGGCCGACGCCGTGGAGTTGTTGCGAGCAAGATCGCATTGGGGCTAAGTCTTGCGGTGCAGCGTCGTGGTTGCCGCCCCTGTTCGCTGCGCTCACGGGCCGCTCGGCCTCTGGGAGCTCGGATCGAGCTGGGCACCGGGTAGCGTGAAATCTCGCTACAGGGGCGGAGGATCAGGTTTGGCAGGCAGGCGGGGCGTTGCAGAAGTCGTGGACCTGGTAAAGGCCTACGTGCGCCAGGAGTTGCTCGGTCCGCTGCGGGGCGCGGGGCGATGGGTGTCGATGGGCCTGGCCGGCAGCGTTGCGCTGGTCGTGGGGGTGATCCTGCTGCTGCTCTCGATGCTGCGCGCTCTGCAGACCGAGACGGGCACCGCCTTCGAAGGGCACCGCTCGTGGATTCCCTACCTGATCGCGGTCGGCGCGCTCGTCGCGGTCATAGCGGCGCTGTTGCGCCAGGTCGGCAAGAGAGGCCTGCGGTGACCGCGGAATCGGACCGGATCACCCGCGATTCGCTGGAGGACGCCTTGCGCGACCTTCAAGCCGACATCGACCGGGACGCCCAGCCGCTCCTCGTCAAGGTCGCGTACGGAGCGGCCGCGGCCGCGGGCGTCCTGATCGGCCTCGCCTACCTGGTGGGGCGAAGGGCCGGCCGGCTCCGCAGGACCGTCGTAGAGGTGAGGCGGATCTGACCCATGGGACTGGTCGGCGGGAAGGCAGCCGGAGCCTGGATCACACGCCAGGCCGTGCGACGGGGCCTGCTCGGCAGCTCGCGGTTGTGGTTCGCGGCATTCGTCGCGCAGGGCGCGGTCAAGCTGGCGCGCCGGGCGCTCGGACCTCGCCAGCCCACGACGGTGCTGGAGGAACGGCTCGAGCCGGGTGCTGGAATCGAGGTCCGGCACCTGAACAGGGACCGCGGCTGAGCCCGGTCAGAGGCCGAGCGGGTGGGCGGTAACCAATGAGCATCCTGGTGAGGCGCCGAGCGAGGCCGCGGCCCGAGCGGCCCGTGAGCGCAGCGAACAAGAGCGGGAATGGCAATGCGGCACCGCAAAGCACTGACTCCTGCCCGCTGGGCCTCTAGGGCCGAGGTTGCTCCGATGAGAGTCGTGCTGCGCAACCCGACCAGGGAGATGGACATCGAGGGTCCGGTGACGGTGCACGTCCTACTGCAGCGGTTGGGGCTGAACCGGGAGTCGCACCTGGTGATATGCGACGGCGAGCTGGTAGCGGGCGACCGCACCCTGGCCGCGGAAGCCTCGGTGGAGATCCGCAGCGTGATATCGGGAGGGACGGGGCTGCGGTGAAGTGCCGGGCTGTGATGAGGTCAGGGCTGCGGTGAAGTGCCGGGCTGTGATGAGGTCAGGGCTGCGGTGAGGACCGGGCTGCGGTGAGGGCCGGGGTGCGATGAAGTGCCGGGTGTGTCGCGGTGCGGCAGTGATCGACATCCGGCGTCACAACGCCAACTTCTGCCGCGAGCACTTCCTGCGGTTGTGTCGCGACCAGGTGGAGCGAGCCATCCACCGTTTCGGCATGCTTGAGCCCGGCGAGCGTGTGCTGGTGGCGGTGTCGGGCGGCAAGGACAGCCTGGCCCTGTGGGACATACTGGTCGACTTGGGCTACGACGCCGACGGCTTCTACCTGGGGCTCGGCATCGGCGACTACAGCGAGGAGTCCGCCGGCTACGCCCACCGCTACGCGGAGGGCCGGGATCTCACCCTCCACACCGTCGACCTGCTGCGGACCCACGGCTTCGACATCGGCAGCGGCGCTCGCGCCGCCAAGAGGGCGCCGTGCTCGGCCTGCGGCCTGTCGAAGCGGCACCTGTTCGACGAGGCGGCCCGCCGGGGCGGCTACGACGCCCTCGCCACCGGGCACAACCTCGACGACGAGGCGGCCGTGCTCATGGGAAATACGCTGAGGTGGCAGACCGAGTACCTGGGCCGGCAACTGCCGGTACTGGAGGCCCGCGACGGCTTCCCCCGCAAGGTCAAGCCCCTGGTCCGGCTGAGCGAGCGAGAGACCGCGGCCTACTGCCTCCTGCGGGGCATCGACTACATCGTCGAGGAGTGCCCCATGGCGGTCGGCAACAAGCACCTCGCCTACAAGGCCGCGCTCAACGACATAGAGGTCCAGTCGCCCGGCGCCAAGCACGACTTCTACTTCGGCTTTCTTGCGAGGGCCTCGGAGCGCTTCCGGGCCGAGGTGGAGCGGGACCGGGCCGATCTGGCCCCATGCGAGCGCTGCGGATCGTCCACCGACGCCGGCGTGTGCGCGTTCTGCCGCCTGACCGAACGGGCTACCGCTCCCTCTCCGGTGCGCTTCTCCGAGCGCGGCAGTCCATGACTGCCGGGGCGTTCCCAGAGCGCGGCAGTCCATGACCGCCGGGGCGTTCGAGGCGGGGGAGCCGGTCCTGCTCATAGACCGCAAGAATCGCCGTTACCTGGTCGATCTGGCCGCTGGCCGCGAGTTCCACACCCACACCGGTGTGATCGACCACGACGACATCATTGGCGCACCCGAGGGAACCAGGCTGAAGTCGTCGCGGGGCGCGGCGTTCCTGGCTCTGCGTCCCACCCTGGCCGACGCGGTGCTCAAGATGCCCCGGGGAGCGCAGGTCGTGTATCCCAAGGACACGGGGGCGATCCTCATCCTGGCCGACATCTATCCGGGCGCCAGGGTGCTCGAGGCCGGGGTCGGCTCCGGAGCGCTGTCGATGTCGCTGCTGCGGGCGGGCGCGGTCGTATCCGGTTACGAGCGGCGCGAGGACTTCTGCGCCCGGGCCCGGGCCAATGTCGAGCGCTTCTGCGGCCCCGAGGCGCTGGAGCGGTACCGCACTGAGATTCGCGACATCTACGAGGGCATCGACGAAACCGACCTCGACCGGGTGGTGCTCGACCTGCCCGAGCCGTGGCGGGTCGTCGCTGGTGCGGCGGGGGCGTTGCGCACGGGCGGCATCCTGCTGGCCTACACACCGAGCATAGTCCAGGTCCAGAGGTTGCGCCGGGCGCTGGACGACTCGCCGTTCGGTCTCCACGACACTATCGAGGTGCTGCATCGGGGCTGGCATGTCGAGGGCGACGCGGTGCGGCCCAACCACCGCATGGTGGCCCACACCGGCTTCCTGACGGTGAGCCGGCTTACCGCTCAGTGAGGCGGCTGGCGCGGTGGCGCGCCGCGACCGCGGCCGCCGCCGTGGTCTTGGCGGGAGCGGGTGTGGCGGTGGCCGTGGATGCGATCTGGGATGGCCTGACGGAGTCCGGACCGGACGGGTTCGTGTCGACCCCGGCCCAATCCGGCCTCGTGAGCGATC
>LXNJ01002484.1_pt1 | contig 10069 bp, 7 predicted proteins | sample 809081 | NCBI WGS metagenome assembly LXNJ01 (sample SAMN04870510, study PRJNA318959) | sponge metagenome | biome: sponge; feature: marine sponge reef; material: water | host: Petrosia ficiformis | place: Greece: Milos, Mediterranean Sea | collected 2013-05-29 | depth 5-7 m
CGCCACGGAACTGGGCCTGGAACTGGCCCGGCGCGGCCACGAAATCCACTTTATTTCCTACTCGCAGCCGTTTCGCTTGACGAATTTCATCGACGGCGTGTATTTCCACGAAGTCAAGGTCAACAACTACCCGCTGTTTGAATACCCGCCGTATTCGTTTGCCCTGGCCGTGTCGATGCACGAAGTGGCAACCCGCGAGGGTCTGGACGTGATTCATGCGCATTACGCCATTCCCCATGCTACCGCGGCCTGGATGGCGCGGGAGATGCTGCGCGAAGAAGGCCGCGACGTGAAGCTGGTCACGACTCTGCACGGCACCGACATCACGCTGGTCGGGAAGGACCCGTCCTACCGGTCAGTTACCCAGTTCTCGCTGTCAAAGTCAGACGCGCTGACGGCCGTCTCAACTTGGCTTCGCGACAGGACCGTGGCGGAATTCGATTTCGACGGGCGCGAGATTCAGGTGATCCCCAACTTCGTGCAACCCCGGGTCTACGACCGGGACCGCTACGCGGGATCCCATGTGTGGGGTGCGCCCGGTGAGAAGGTCCTGATGCACATCTCAAATTTCCGTCCCGTGAAGAGGATCCCGGATCTGGTGAGGGTCTTCGCCGCGGTTCGGGAATCGATCCCTGCCAAGCTCGTGCTGGTGGGTGACGGGCCGGAGCGGGTGGCCGCGGGCGAACTTGCCGAGCGGATGGGCGTGAGGAAGGACGTGGTCATGCTGGGTAAGGTCGACTCGGTGGCGGAGCTCTTGGCGAATGCAGATCTGTTTCTGCTTCCCAGCGCCCAGGAATCCTTCGGACTGGTGGCGCTGGAAGCCCACGCTGCAGGGGTGCCGGTGATCGGAGCGGGCGGTTCGGGACTTGAGGAAGTCGTTTCCGACGGCGAGAGTGGGGCTTTGCTGCCAGTTGGCGACGTGGAGGGCATGGCCGCCGCCTCCATCAGGTTCCTCACCGACCCCCAGGCCTTGTCCGGGGCATCAGCGGCCGCCAGGGAGGCCGCGGCGAGGTTTGCGACAGGAGCGATCGTCCCTCAGTACGAGGCGCTGTACGGTCAAGTGACCGGTTTGTGATGCCTGCTCGGCCTGAGTGAGCCTGCTTGACGCCTTCGTGCTCGGAGCCGTTCAGGGGCTAACCGAGTTTCTGCCCCTTTCCAGTTCCGGGCATCTGGTTCTCGGGCAGCGCCTCCTGGGCGCGGGAATGCCCGGCGCGGCCTTTGAGGCGGCGGCGCACGCAGGGACCCTGCTGGCGGTCTGCCTGGCGTTTCGCGCCAGGATCGCCGAAATAGTGCGGGGAGTTATCACCGGAGATCAAGAATCGGTCCAGATGGTCTTGCTCCTGGCGATCGCAACGCTGCCGGTGGCGGCGACCGGCTTGCTGTTGCGCCACGTTGTCGAACCGATCTTTGAACAGCCTCAGACAGTGGCTGTGCTCCTGCTGGTGACCGGTGGAGCCGTCTGGTCGGTGCGGCGGACGGCAGCGCGAAGCGACCAGACCACACCCGGTTGGCGCCAAGCCCTGATTATCGGGTGCGTGCAGGCCGCGGCGCTGCTGCCCGGAATTTCGCGTTCGGGGAGTACGCTGGCGGCCGGGACGGCACTGGGCGTGGAGCCGCGCCGGATGGCGGAATTCACGTTCTTGCTCAGTATTCCGGCTGTGATGGGTGCCCTGGTACTCCATATCCCCGAGTTTGTGGCGGTGGGGGATGGCGGGGGACTGTTGCCGTTTGTCGCGGGTGGATCGACGGCGGCGGCTACGGGGGCGGGAGCCATCGTTGTGTTCATGAAGATGATCCGGGGTCGCGTGTTCCACCGCTGGGCCTGGTACTGCTGGGCGGTGGGCGGGGTCTACCTGCTGGCCTCGGCCATCTGGCCGCACCTGCGCTGATGGCAAACACTTGGTTCGATGCCCCGGCGGCCTGTTTGTCGCTGGGGTGGCGGCGACCCGTCCATACCTTCGCCGCGGTAGTTTCCACCAACGACACTGCCCGTGGCCTGGCACAAGAGGGAGTACCATCCGGGGCGGTGGTTCTCGCCGAATCGCAAGAAGCGGGGCGGGGGAGAGAAGGGAGAAACTGGTCGTCTCCGCCGCGCGGGGGCGTGTACCTCAGCATGATCCTGGACCAGGGCACCGGTCTGACCCCGCCCCTGGCGGCTGTCGTGGCGGGGGCGGACATCGCCCGGGAGCTGACCAGGCTGCCGGCGGCGGGAGGCCGGGCGAAGGTGCAGCTGAAGTGGCCGAACGACCTGATCGTTGATGACCGAAAACTGGGGGGTATTCTCGTTGAGAGCGGTCGCGGACCCGGATACGAGCACCGGTTGGTGATCGGGGTGGGGATCAACCTTCGCCGCGAAGACCTGCCTGCCGAATTCGCCGGGTCGGCGGTGGCCTTCGACGAGTTTGCGCCGGATGTGGACGCCGTCGACGTGGCCGGGGCGGTAATCCGCGGGATCGATGAACGGGTCCCGAGCCCTCCCCGCTCGCTGGGCGACGCCGCGCTGGCGGAGATTGCCGGGCTGGACTGGCTGTGGGGCCGGCGGGTTCGCGTGACGACCGGGGCCGGCCGTCCGGAGCTACGGGGTGTCGCCGCCGGAATCGCCTCGGACGGCGCGCTGCTCATTCGCTCGGGAAATGGGGAATTGAGCAAGGTGACCGCCGGGACCGTGAGGGCCGAGCCGTGACTCTGCTGGCGGTCGACATTGGGAATACCGAAACCGTAATCGCACTCTACGGGCAGTCAGGCCTCGGGCCGACCGGGCAGGGTGACCCGGGATCGTTGCCACCGCAGGAGGCAGCCACCGCCTGCCTGACTCCCGACCGCGTGTGGCGTCTGGCCAGCAGGCGAAATGTGACCGGAGACGAGCTCGCCGTCTCCATCCAGATGCTGTTTGACCGATCGGCGCGGCGCGACACCGGGGCCAGGGAGCTCCCGGAGCGAATCTTGATTGCCTCGGTTGTGCCGACCCTGAACCGCCCGTGGAGCGAGGCTGCGGCGGCCCTCGGGCTGCAGGTCCGGTTCCTGACGGGCGACTGCCCGCTGCCGGTGCGTCTGGAAGTTGACAACCCCCGGGAGGTGGGGGCCGACCGGATTGCCAACACAATGGCCGCCGCGGCGATCTATGCCCGCGACACGCTGGTTGTGGATCTGGGTACGGCGGCCACCTTCGACTGCGTGTCGGCAGGCGGAGCATTCCTTGGAGGAGCAATCGCGCCCGGCCCGGCCACCGCCATGGAGCACCTGTCCAAAGCGGCGGCCCAGCTACCGCATGCTGTACTGGAGGAGCCTGCCCGGGCGATCGGAAAGAACACACTCGCCTGCCTGGCGAGCGGCGGTTTTTATTCGGTGGTCAGCGGAATCGATGGGATAGTGGGGCGGTTGATCACGGAATGGGATCTCGCAGCGCCCCCGCTGGTTGTGGCGACCGGCGGCCTGGCCGGCCGCCTGGCACCGCACTGCGCTGTGATTGAGTTGACCGAGCCGGCCCTGACCGTGGCCGGGATCGCCCTGGCCGACCGGCTCTTGTCAGAGTCCGACTAGATCTCGCCTTCGCTGCTTGATTTGCCGCAGCACCGTTCCTTGACGGAACTCGCCAACCCGGGGTTGATCAGCCTGAGCACGACGTAGGCGATCACAGCCCACAACACGAGTTTCAAGGCCAATCCCACCGCCGTGAATAGCAGCGGCACCAAAAATTGAACCACCACAAAACCCGCCGCCGCGACGGCGGCGATTGTCATGATCGCACGAGCCATAATTGTCTAACCTCTCATAAGGGCAGTCTTCGCGCGCCGATCCGTTCGGCGCGCGCGACGGGGAACCTATCACCCGCCCGTTTCTGGTACGCCTCTTTGCCCGATTCGGTTTCTCCCAGCCGGGCGCGCCGGGGCCGCCTGCCAGCGGAACCAGAAGCGCCGCCACAGTTGATCTTGCCGCTCCTGGAAAACATTTGTTGTAGGCGAGGCACGCCCCAACAGAGGAATTCGTCAACCCCTGCCGGATCGATTTCAATTTGCGAGCCTGCGCGTGCGCCGTATTTCGTCCGGGGTTGACGCACCAGCTAGACTTCCGCAATTTTCCGTTGTTAGCACTCGATGTTGATGAGTGCCAACAATCTGACACCAGTCGGCGATGCACGTGTCAAGAACCATCGCGTGCCTGGTCCGCCGGCCGGGCGACATGAAACAGAGACGAGACGAAAAACACAGACAACAGGAGAGGGTCACAACCATGGCAGCTTCATCGCAGGACAAGTTGAAAATCGCACCCCTGGGCGACCGGGTCGTGGTCGAGCCGCTTGAGGAGACCGAAGAAATGCGCGGCGGGCTCTACATACCCGATACCGCCAAGGAGAAGCCGCAGCAGGGCCTCGTGGTAGCAGCGGGCCCGGGCCGGCGCAACGACGACGGAGACCGACTGGAGATGGACGTGAAGGTCGGCGACCGCGTGCTCTACGGAAAGTACGCCGGCACGGAGGTTTCGCTGGACGGTCGTGACTTCCTGATCGTCAAAGAGCCCGACATCCTGGCAGTCCTCTAGGTACCCCGGACTGTCTGGCCGCCGTCCCAATGCGGACGGGTCGGGGCAGACAACTGACTGACGAAAACTGAACAGAAACAAACAGCTGAAATAGCAACCGCCCCCGGACCGGGGGTTAAGGAGACGCACGATGGCGAAGGATCTTGAATTTGATACCGCAGCCCGCCAGCGCCTAAAGGCCGGAGTGGACAAGCTGGCCCGGGCGGTCAAGGTTACGCTCGGCCCAAAGGGCCGGAACGTGGTCCTTGAGAAGAAGTTCGGCAGCCCGACAATCACCAAGGACGGCGTGACCGTCGCGAAAGAAATCGAGCTGGACGATGCCGTGGAGGATCTGGGCGCGAAGATGGTCAAGGAAGTCGCTACCAAGACTTCCGACGCGGCCGGGGACGGAACTACCACGGCTACCGTACTGGCCCAGTCGATTTTTACCGAGGGACTCAAGAGCGTGACGGCCGGCGTCAACCCGATGGCCCTCAAGCGGGGGATCGACAAGTCGGTCGACGCGATCGTCGAACGGCTGCATGACATCTCGGTGGAAACCTCAGGCAAGCGGGAAATTGCCCAGGTGGCCGCCATTTCCGCCAACAACGACATGGAGATCGGTGAGTTGATAGCCGACGCCATGGAGAAGGTCGGCAAGGACGGCGTCATTACCGTCGAAGAGGCGCGCGGCCTGGAGACCGAACTCGAAACCGTTGAAGGGATGCAGTTCGACAGGGGCTATCTCTCGCCCTATTTTGTCACCGATCCCGAGAAGATGGAAGCTGCGATCGAGGATCCCGTGATCCTGATCCACGAGAAGAAGATCTCGGTGATGAAGGACCTCCTCCCAGTCCTGGAAAAGGTCGCCCAGATGGGGCAACCGCTCCTGATCGTGGCCGAAGACGTGGAGGGCGAAGCCCTGGCCACGCTCGTGGTGAACAAGCTGCGGGGCACGCTGAAGGTCTGCGCGGTGAAGGCCCCCGGGTTTGGGGACCGCCGCAAGGCCATGCTTCAAGACATCGCAGTTCTGACCGGCGGGCAGGTCATCTCCGAAGACAAGGGCCTCAAGCTCGAAAACGCCATGGTCACTGACCTGGGCCGGGCCAAGCGCGTGACGATCGACAAGGACAACAGTACCATTGTCGACGGAGCGGGCGACACCGGGGAGATCCAGGGCCGCATCAACGAGATCAAGGTGGCCATCGACAAGTCCACCTCTGACTACGACCGCGAGAAACTGCAGGAGCGGCTGGCAAAGCTGGCCGGCGGCGTGGCGGTCATCAGCGTCGGTGCCGCGACCGAGACCGAGATGAAGGAGAAGAAGGCTCGTGTCGAAGACGCGCTGCACTCGACCAGGGCGGCCGTTGAAGAGGGGATCGTGCCGGGAGGGGGCGTGGCCCTGCTGCGCAGCCAGGAGGTCCTGTCGGGCGTGACCGGCGTGGATGCCGACGAGTCCGTGGGAATCCAGATAGTGCGCCGCGCAATTGAGGAGCCCATCAGGCAGATCGCGATGAATGCGGGCGCCGAGGGGTCGATCATCGTCGAGAAGGTGCGCGAGCAGGATGACACCAACACTGGATACAACGCCGCGACGGACACCTACGAGAACTTGGTCAAGGCCGGCGTGATCGATCCGACCAAGGTGACCAGGACGGCTCTGCAGAATGCCGCCTCAATCGCCGGGTTGCTGCTCACTACCGAAGCGGTGGTGGTTGACCGTCCGGAGAAGGAAGAAGCCGCCGGGCCCGGTGGCGGAATGCCGGGCGGCGGCATGGACGGGATGTACTAGCAGAGAAGGACCAGGAGTACGATGTGGTTTGGGGCCGCGGCTGCCGGGATCGGCAGCCGCGGCCCGGCACCTTGGGCGCTAGTTTGGGGGCCGTGAAACATCGAGTCCCGATCGGCCCTGTTCTGGTTCTGGCGGCGGTTCTAGCCGCTTCCTGCGCCGACACGTCTGGTCCCGACGGCGCATCTTGCCCGCCCGACATGTTCCCCGGGCGCTGGGGGCGGCAGCAGCTGGCACCGCAAACCGGAACCGCCTGCGAAGTAGGGGCGGCGGGGGCGTATCGACTGACCGCGCCGGCTTCGGACAGACCAGCACGGTACCTGCTGGCCGTGGTCAATGCCGCACCGGACCCGGCAGCTGACGCCCGGCAGCTCCGGCTGGAAATCGCATCCTCGCCCGGCGCGGGAGTTTCCACCGCGGTCGCGAGTAGGGCAGCCGTCTCTGCTGGCCGAGGGCCGGCTGTTGGACTCGCGCCCGACCCGCGGACCGGTACCGCCGGCGCGGCGGAACTGGCTTTCAGGGCGGCTGCCCGCGAGACCCTGGCCGAAGTCCGACCGGTCCCGGTGTCCCAGAGACTTGATGCCGGTCCCGGGGCGGGGGCAGGTGCGGTGCACCGACGGGAGCGCCCCGTTGAGGGCGAGACTGTTGTGTTCAACAACGCCGTGGACTCCTCTTTCCGGATCGACTGCAATTCCCAGGAGCAGATCACGGCGGTCGTGCGCGCCGTAGGAGAGAATGTGGCCCTGGCCGAGGATGTCGAGGCTGCCGGTGAAATGAGCGCCGACGCCTACCGCAGGATTCTGGAGGTGGCCGATGACGTCATTTTTCCGCTGGACACGGCCTACTTCGGCCCGCCGGGAGACTGGGACGGCAACGGCGTCGTGTGGATGTTGTTTACGCCCGCTGTCAACAGAGTGACGCCCAGGGGCAACGCTTTCCGCGTGTTCGGGTGGTTCTCGCCAAGCGACCTTGCGGACCGGGCGGGGTGCCCGGCCTCCAACCAGGGTGAGGTGCTCTACACGCTCGCGGCGGACCGCACCGGCCGGTTCGCCGACCCCGCTCCGGCCGGGCTGACCGAGGCGCGGACTCCCGCCCTGATCGCCCACGAGCTGATGCACCTCATGTCGGCCCAACAGCGGCTGTCGGGTCCAGGAGATTTCAGTTTCGATGATTTGGAATTTCCGTGGCTCAGCGAGGGGCTGGCGCACTCGGCGGAGGCTGCAGCCGGTATGGCCGTGGCGGGCCAGTTTCCCGCGACCGATCTGCGGTTCGTGGATCTGTTCGGAAGCGGAGAGTTCAGGCACTTCCACCTGAACAACTTCAGCCGCGCCAGTTTTTTCTTGCAGGCAACGGCGCCGAGGGCGCTGGGCACGGCGGAGGGGCTGGAACCGGGCGGCTTGGCATCGCTTGAGATGCGCGGTTTCGCCTGGCTCTTTCTGCGGTGGGTTGCCGATCACCGGTCACCGGCGGGCCCGGGGCTGCTAGGCGGACCGGCGGAGGAAGAGCTCTTTCGGCGGCTGTCAACCGGAGGTCCTGGGCGGCTGCGCGGGATAGCCAACATGGAATCGGCGGTGACCGCACTTGCTGGTGAGAACGTCTACTGGGAAGACCTCATGGCCGGGTGGGCACTCGCACCCCCGGGCGACGGCCTCGCGCGGTCCGAGAGTCAAACCGAGCCGGTGGACGACTGGCACCTGCCCACCTTTGACCTGCGCGATATTTTTGGCGGTCTGAACGATTCCGAAAACGGGTTTCCGCCGTTTTACGACCCCTGGCCTCTGGCTTCCGACTCTGTAGACCTCGGCGGCGAAGTGGATCTGAGTCTGCGTTTCGATCTCCCGCCGGGAGCGGCGCGGTACGTCGTCCTGGAGGGCGGGCCGCACGGAGCCATCCGGCTGGACCTGACCGCCCGTGGCGAGGCAAGGGCGCCCAAGGGGCTGCGGCTCCTTTGGCTGCGGGTGTCCTAGGTGCAGGTCACGATGACCCGAAGCCTGCTGGCGGTATTGGGCGTGGGTAGCGCCGCCGCGGCGTGCGGCGGCGGCGGCACCGTGGAGCCCCCGCCACCCCCCCCGGTCACCGAGCCCGTCGGCCAGGTGGTCGACCTGGGTCCCGGCGAGCGGATCCTGATGAGCGGGTCCGACCTGGACGGGTTTACGCTGGTAACAGGCGGCGGGACCTTTGACGTCATTATCGAAAGCGCCGCCCGGACTCCCGGAAGCCACGATCTGAGAATTGAACTGACTCCTGTATCGGGGGGCGCGGCCGCCGCCCCTCCGGTCGGCGCCCGCGCCCCCGGCGATCAGCAGCTCGCCGGCCCGGCCCCCCCCGCCATCGAGCTGCCCAACCAGCGTGAACTGATGCTGCGCCAGAGATCCTTCGAACTGGAGTCCAAGCTCCGGGCCAACGTCAGGAACGAACTCCGGCGCAAGGGTGCGGTCCCAGTGCGACGGCCGCCAATCCTGGCCGAATCGGTGACCCGGGACGTAGGCGACACGATCACACTGCGGATCGCCGTCGGTGTGGGACTGGTGGCCGACTGTGATTCCGACGAGACAGTGGATGCAGTCGTTGCACGGGTGGGGGACGGCATCACGATCCTTGAGGATGTGAGGGTAGCGGGGAGGTTGCCGCCCACCAACCTGACGCAGATCGAGACGCAGCTCGACGAGGTGGTCTATCCCCTGATCACCGGGTATTTCGGGGAACCGGCCGACATCGATCGCAACGGGACCATTCTGGCCCTGATTACGCCCGAGGTGAACCAGCTCTCCGAAGACGACGGCTCCATTGTGACCGGTTTCTTTTTTTCCGGGGACCTGGCCAACCGCTCGACCTGCTCGGCCTCGAACCAAGCCGAGCTGTTCTACCTGATCGCGCCTGACCCATCGGGCGAGTACGGGCCCGACATTAGCGTGGAGTATGCGAGCAGGCTGATCCGGACCACCATCCCGCACGAGTTGGTGCACCTGCTGAATACCGAACAAAGGGTCATCATTGGCGACGGCAACTTCGGAGACCGCGAACATGCCTGGCTGGACGAAGGCATGGCGCATCTGGGCGAAGAGATCTCGGGTCTGAAGGCTGCCGGCCTTCCGCTCCGCGCCGAACACACCCTTGCCGACTTGGCGGGCGATGAACTTCTCCTGCCGATCTTCAACGAATTCCAGCTCCTGAACCTCTCCAGATTCGGCAAGTTCCTGGCCGGCGGCTGCAATCCGTCCAGTCCGCACGGGCCGGGTGCTGTCCTGGCTTTGGGTGACGCGGACGGGAAAGACCCGGGCGGCCTGCCTTCGCTGGCTTTCCGAGGTTTCGGGTGGGGGTTTGTCCGCTGGCTGGGGGACCACTTCGGTCCGGAGGGCGACGGGCTGCTCGAGGGCGCGCGCGAAGAGGACCTGTTCAGGCTCCTTTCTTCCGGGGGGCCGTCGCACCTAAGCGGTGTCGCCAATGTGGAAAACGCGGTTGCCCAGATGGCCGGGCCACGGCTTTCCTGGCCCCAACTGGTAGATCTCTATCTCACGTCCGTGCTGAGGGAGTGGCGGGGCCCTCCCGACAGCGGAATGGAGCGGTGGCTGTCATGGGACCTCGCCTCGGTCTACGGGTCCCTGAATGAATCGAACCTCGGGGATTCGTGCCCGTACAGCCGCGCCTACCCCCTCGCGCCTACATTTGTCAGTGTGAGCGGATCCGGCCGCAGCAACGTGGACTTCCAGGTGAATGCGGCGACGGGCAGGTATATCCAGTTGTTTACGGCGGGGGGGGGGG
>LXNJ01002485.1_pt1 | contig 10068 bp, 7 predicted proteins | sample 809081 | NCBI WGS metagenome assembly LXNJ01 (sample SAMN04870510, study PRJNA318959) | sponge metagenome | biome: sponge; feature: marine sponge reef; material: water | host: Petrosia ficiformis | place: Greece: Milos, Mediterranean Sea | collected 2013-05-29 | depth 5-7 m
CATGTGCTTGAAGAGCTCGATGTTCTGGAAGGTGCGCGCCACGCCCAGCGCCGCGATCCGGTGCGGCGGCAGCCGGTGCAGCGCGTGGCGAGTCCCGCCTGCGCCGGTCAGGGTGATCGTTCCCTCCTGCGCGCGGTACAGCCCCGACACGCAGTTCAAGACGCTGGTCTTCCCCGCTCCGTTCGGCCCGATCAGTGCGAGAAGCTCACCCCGCCGCACCTCCATGGAGAAGCCCGACAGGGCGGTGACCCCGCCGAAGCGGAGATCGAGTTCGTGCAGTTGCAGCACCGCGTCCGGCTGCGCCGCTGTCTCCCCGGTGTCGTGCTGGTCCGTCTCCAACACTACTTCCTCGACCCCTCGATCCTCACACCTCCGACCCACACCCCATCGATCGCGCGCAGGTTGGCGACATTCGCCAGCGGATCCGCCCGCAGCACGATGAAGTCCGCACGGCGTCCCTCCTCCAGCGTCCCGATGTCATCTCGCCCGAGGCAATCCGCCGCCACTCCCGTTGCCGACCGCAGGATCTGCTCCGCCGACAGCCCCGCCTCGGCCATCAGCTCGGTCTCCATGTGCTCGAAGTAACCCTGGAAGCGTCCCATCGGGCCGGAATCGGTGCCGAATGCAACCTGAACGCCCCCCTCGACGAGCCGCGCCAGATTGCCCTGTGCAACCTCGAGGGCGCGCCCATAGGCTTCGGCGGCCCCCGATGCCCTCACCTGGGCCTGACGCGCGGTGTCGCCGACGACCCGCACCTGCACCGAGTCCGCATCGGACATGAGAAAGGGGTCGTCGAAGAAATCGGGGCGCTCTCCATAGGCGAAGGTGGATACTTCGCGCGTCAGCGTCGGCACGTAGCAGACTCCGCTGTCGAGGAAGAGGCCGACGGTCTCGTCGTCCACCATTTCGTCCCGAATGCTGTGGGCGACGAGCCCGGTGCCCGCGCGCAGGAGACCCTTCGCGTCCTCGTGGTAGAAGAGGTGCGAGGCCACGCGAAGGCCGTGGCCGCGTGCCCGGTCGATCACCGCCTGGTATGAAGCCGGACTCATCCTCGTGGTCGCGCCGAGGTTGTCGTCGACCCGGATCTTGATCCAGTCCGGACCGGTGCGCGCGACCGCATCGACCGCCAGGACCAGCTCTTCCGGGTTCGCCCCCGTGACCACCGGACCCGAGACGAGGAGCCGCGCACGCGCCGGACCCTCCTCGCCCCAGCTCGCGTCCCGCAGGACGAAGGAGCCTTCGCGGTCCCCTCCCAGGCTATTGACGCTCGTCACGCCGAAACGGGCGTAGCGCGCCAGTTCCATCTCGGCGAACTCGTCGTAGGTGCCGCTCCGCACCTCGCTCCAGGTCCCGCCCACATGCCCGTGCGTGTTGATCAGACCCGGAATGATGTACATCCCGCTGGCGTCCAGCACGGGGACGCCTCCGACCGTCTCCGCCAATTCTGAAACTTCGACATCCCCAACCGGTTCCAGGGAGATGATCCGGCCATCCCCGATCTGGACGACCATGGGGTCGCTCATGGGCGCGCCGGTTCCGTCCCAGACGCGGGCGCCGTGGATCACCAGATCCGCATCCGGATCGATGGACACCGGGCCGCAGGCCGCCATCCAAGCCAGCGGGAACGTCCACAGCAGCCACGCGGCCGGCGTCCCAACGGGTACTCTCGGCTTCTCGCTCATCGCTTCCTCCATTCCCTGTGCCGCTTCCTGCCTGCGCGCGGGGATGAAGCGGCGGGCATTGTCGCGCAGGCGGGAGCTGACAATGTAGCCCGGAAGAGTGTTCCCGCACCTCAGGCCGACGCTGGAAGTGCGCGGATGCGGTGGAGGATGCAAGCAGACCCGGGTCGGCAAGGCGGTCGGTTGACCGCCACCGAGTCCCAGCCGAGTCGTTCGGGAAAGACCCAGTAATCTCCCTCTCGCAGCTCCCGCGCTCCTCGCCCTCTTATAGGACATGGAACAACGTTGCGGTTGGAGCTCCCGCGCTTCGGCTAGTGCTAGCGGTTGCCTCGCGACAAGAACGCTGCCTCGATCATTTGGTGAAGACCGGGCAGCTCTTCCTTGTCACCACCACGGCGCCCCAAATCGCTCCTGTCACCTCCCGGGACACGGACGGGCTCGATTCGGAGCACGGCGCCCTGAACGAGCAGAGAGATGTCGCCTGCGCTGTCGCCGACCGTTTGGTTCGTTGAGGCGCTGACCGTTACCAGCGTGGACCCGGAACAGTTGTTGGTTGTGTCGGACTCGCCGGCCACAGCGTCAACGCAAAAGCCGAGATAGGTGGAACCGCTGCCGGTCAGTGTAATCGTGTAGGTGATGTCCAGTGCTTCGGAAGCAGCCAGAGATGGTATGTCGTCAGCAGTTCCGATCTCCCGGTCGTTGGTCGAGATCGTCGAGTCGGGCGAAAGGAACGTGCGGATCTTGGTTGCGGCCGCCCTGGCACTTCCATTGTTGCCGAGCGTGGTCATGACCTGGAAAGGGGTTCCACTGGCTACATCTACCGTTCTCGGTGTAAGCGGTCCGAACTCCAGATCCGCTCCGCCGGAGCCCCCCACGGTCACCTCGACGCCAGGCGAACAGTTGTTCTGCGTGTCGGATTCGCCGGACACGGCATCAAGGCAAAGGCCGAAGTAGAAGGTCCCGGAGGCTTGGCTTGACAGGGTGACGGTAGTGCGCAAGTCCCGGCTTTGCCCCGCTGGCAGACTGCGGAACGGGTAGTCGCCGATCTCCGTATCGGATGTTGATATCGTCGAGCTGCTCGATACGTAGATGCGAGTCGTGGTTGCCGCAGCCGTGGCGTTCCCACTGTTGCGGACCGTGAAGGTGGCCGTCACCGACCCGCCGGGAGTTGCCGTCACCGAAGTCGGTGTGACAGTAGGCACCTCCAGGTCGGGCGCGCCCGCAGACACAACTGTTACGCTGATCCGTTGAGTCGCGCTGAGCCCTCCCGGATCCCTTGCCGTCACGGTGATCGCGGCGCTACCGGTGCTCCCTGCCATGATTGTTACCGTAGAGCCCGACACCGAGGCCTGGGCCACACCTGAGTTCGATGAGGTCGCGGTGTATCTGAGCGAGTCGCCATCCGGATCGCTGAAGTATCGGGAGGCATCAACGGTGGCCGTGGCGCCCGGGTTTATCGTTTGGGCGGGGATGGTTCCAACCCGACGCGGCGTCCGGTTGGACTGCGAGACGGTGACACGTACCTCCTGCATAGCTGTCAAGCCTTCCGGGTCCCGCGCCGTAACGGTGACCGCCACACTTCCGGTCGCGACGGCCGTGACCGTAACGGTCGAGCCCGAAACCGAGGCCCGGGCCACGCCCGAGTTCGATGAGGTCGCCGTGTATCTCAGCGAGTCCCCATCCGGATCGCTGAAGTACCGGGAAGCGTCGATAGTGTCCGTGCTGCCGGGGGGCAGTGTTTGCGCGGGAATCGTGCCCACCCGACGCGGCGCCCGGTTCGGTTGCGGGACGGTGACGTCGAACCTCTGCGTCGCGGACGCGCCATCATTGTCTCGGGCCGTAACTGTAAGCGTTGCCGTCCCCGGAGCCACCGCCGCAACCGTCAGGGTGCTCCCCGAAACCGATCCCCTGGCCACTCTGGAGTTCGATGACGTTGCCGAGTATGCAAGCGCGTCGCCGTCCGGATCCTCGAAGTACTGCGACAGGTCCACCGTGACCGTCTCTTCAACCTCGACGGTCTGGTCCGGAGTCGTCCCCACCGGTTCGGGGTCCCGGTTGGGCACCGTGAACTGGAAGGTCTGCGTGGCAGTGAGGCCACCGGGGTCCGTGGCCGTTACCGTCACGTTGCTCGTACCCTTGGCCACGGCCGTGACCGTGACGCTGCTGCCCGCGGCGGTAACCGTAGCCACTGCCGGATTCGACGATGTAGCGCCATAGGTCAACGCTTCTCCGTCCGGTTCCGTAAAGTATGAGGAGGCGTCCACCGTCGCCGTCCGACCAACCGGGACCGAGACCGACGGGATCGTGCCACTCGGTTGCGGCGGTCTGTTCGGCACCATGACCTGGAAGCTCTGCTGGCCCTGCAGACCCTCCGGATCGGAAGCTGTGATTGTCACGGAAGCGTTGCCCGGTGCGACCGCCATCACCGTGACGCTGGTGCCCGAAATGGACGCCGTGGCCACGCCCGGGTTCGCAGACATTGCCGTGTAGGTCAGCACGTCGCCGTTCGGGTCAGTGAAACAGGCGGTTACCATGGTCCTCTCGCCCGCGTTGACGGTCACTTGCGGTAGCGGACCGCAGGCCGCTGGAGGCTCCGCGCTTTCACAGGCTGCGACTCCAAGGGCGATCAGGGCCGCCCTGGCAATCCCTGCCCGACGGCTTGGGAGAGAGATCAATGCATCCATCAGAGTGTTCCTCTTCAGTTGGGCGGGATTACCCGCACAGTCCGTCCATTTCGATTTGTGACGACGATGGGACCGATGATGACGTCGTTCCCGAGGTCGATTGACCTCTCCAGGGCGGATGCCAGGACGGCCGCGCTGGGCAGGCGATAGGGCGCGGCGTGTGCGATCACTGTGGGATATTTTATATGTACATATTAGGGCAAGTTTACATGTCCAGATGACCACATTGCGCGTGACGTTCCGGATTGTCAAGTAATGGTCTCGGGAGCAATGGCCGAGGCGGCTCTGGGCTTTGGTCAGGCCTCCATACCATTCGAGCAGACCCGTAGGCGCAACGGTGATCGTAAGCGCGGTCCGACCCGTCCCAGCCGCTTCAACTTCCTCGACGATGATGGCCTCGCGAACAGCACAATCGGGTCGGCCGCCTCGAACTGTACGCCGCGGATGTCGTCCGGCGCCCCCGACACGGCACGCACGGTGATGCGTGTCCCCTCCGTGCGCGCTGAATCACCCGTGACGGTGACGCTGGTGCTCTGCGCGTGTCCAGTCTCGATGTCAAGCGTGTCACGCAACGAGCCGGCTCCTTCGATGAACAGGATGACTTCCGTGGGGAAGGGCGTGCCCTGCTCCGCCCGGGCGGCGATCTGGGCGGGGCCGGGAGCCCGGAGGTCCTCGTCGTCGACGCGCACAAGGTGCAGCGGAAGCCCGAAGGGAGTTCCCGGGTTGGCTCGCAGGTCCAGCGAGCGCAGTTTCGCCAGACCGACGAACATGCCCGCCGGCAGTTCGCTGAGCTCGCTGTTCGCGATCGCCAGTCCGGAGAGACTGGAGAGGCCGCCGAATACTCCGGCTGGCAGCTCCTTGATCGGGTTCCGGCTCAATTCCAGCCTCCAGAGGCTGGAGAGACCCGAAAACACACCCGCGGGCAACTCGGTGAGCCGGTTGCCGGAGAGGCTGAGGCTGCCCAAGGTCGACAACCCTGCGAACAGGCGCTCCGGGAGGAGCGTCAAACGATTGTTTGCCAGCACCAGCGTCTGCAGCCGGGGAAGGTCCGAAAAGACACCTTCGGGAAGGTCGGTCAACCCGACGCCGGCCAGCGTGAGCCGTTCGAGTTGTGAAAGCCCCTGAAAATCGCCGTGCCTCAGTTCGGGGATGACCGCGTCCTCACGCCGACAAGAGTGCCATTCCTCGCGATTGCACAGTTCCAAATCGGCTATTGCAGCCAGGTGCTCATTGTTCGGTTCCAAACAGTCGCCGAAGCCGACAACTCGCAGGATTTCCTCCTGTATCCTGGGTGTGCGGTCGCACACACCCTCTTCGATCAGGACGACCGCCGTGTCGGGCGCACCGAGAACGAATCCGGCCCCTTCCGCGGGCGCGTTCAGCGTGACGGCAAGGACCTCGCGCGCCGGCTCGATATCGTCGTCGTCGTTGATGGCGAGTTCGATGATCCCGATCGTTTCGCCGGCGCTGATGCGGACGGTGTCCAGGGGTTCACCGGCGTAGTCCGCGCTGTCCGCGTCGTCGGTTCCGGTGTCGCCGTCCACACCGATCGAGTAGCCGAGAGCGACAGGTGACCGTGGCGCAGGGATGACCCTGAGACGCAGCACGGCGGTTTCCCCCTCCGCCGCGCCGGCCAACCTGGTCGAGAAAGCGACGGTGGGTGTGGCTGGCAGGGTTGGCTCCGGCTGTTCGTCGGTCGGTCCGGTACCGCCATCGGCGCACCCGAGCGCCCTGGCGGAGGACCCGAGGGTCGCGAGCAGAAGGACGGCGGCTCGCAACGGGGTCAGTCCCCGGCGGCCACGTACAGCTCGCTGCCTCCCCGTCGGAACTCCTCCGCTTTCTCGCTCATCCCCTCCTCGACCGCCTGCACCTCGTCCAGCCCCCGTTCCCGCGCGAATCGCCGCACATCGTCGCTGATCTTCATCGAGCAGAACTTCGGCCCGCACATCGAGCAGAAGTGCGCCACCTTGGCCCCCTCGGCCGGCAGCGTCTCGTCGTGGAACTCGCGCGCGGTGACCGGGTCGAGCGACAGGTTGAACTGGTCGCGCCAGCGGAACTCGAACCGCGCCTTCGAGATCGCGTCGTCCCACTGCTGCGCGGTGGGGTGGCCGCGCGCCAGGTCCGCCGCGTGGGCCGCGATCTTGTACGCGATCACGCCGTCCTTCACATCGTCGCGGTTGGGAAGGCCCAGGTGCTCCTTCGGCGTCACGTAACAGAGCATGGCGGTGCCGTACCACCCGATCATCGCCGCGCCGATCGCGCTCGTGATGTGGTCGTAGCCCGGCGCGATGTCGGTGGTGAGCGGCCCCAGCGTGTAGAAGGGCGCCTCGTTGCACCACTCCAGCTGCTTCTCCATGTTCTCCTTGATCAGGTGCATGGGGATGTGCCCCGGCCCCTCGTTCATGACCTGCACGTCGTACTCCCACGCGATCCGGTTCAGCTCGCCCTGGGTGCGCAGCTCGGCGAACTGGGCCTCGTCGTTGGCGTCGGCGATCGAGCCGGGGCGCAGCCCGTCGCCCAGCGAGTACGAGACGTCGTATTCCCGCATGATCTCGCAGAGTTCGCGGAAGTTGGTGTAGAGGAAGTTTTCGCGGTGATGGGCCATGCACCACTTGGCGAGGATCGAGCCGCCGCGCGACACGATGCCGGTGACCCGGTCGGCCGTCAGGGGCACGTAGCGCAGCAGCACTCCCGCGTGCACGGTGAAGTAGTCCACCCCCTGCTCGCACTGCTCGATAATCGTCTCGCGGTAGACCTCCCAGGTCAGCTCCTCGGGCACGCCGCCGACCTTCTCCAGCGCCTGGTAGATCGGCACGGTGCCGATCGGCACGGGCGAGTTGCGGATGATCCACTCGCGCGTGGCGTGGATGTTCTTCCCCGTCGACAGGTCCATGACGGTGTCGGCCCCCCACAGCGTCGCCCAGCGCAGCTTCTCGACCTCCTCGTCGATGGATGACGTCACCACCGAATTCCCGATGTTGGCGTTGATCTTCACCTTGAACCCGCGGCCGATGATCATGGGCTCGAGCTCGGGGTGGTTGATGTTGGCGGGGATAATCGCGCGGCCGCGCGCGACCTCGTCGCGGACGAAGCGCGGGTCGAGCCCCTCCCGCAGCGCGATGAACTCCATCTCGGGGGTGACCTCGCCGCGCCGCGCGTAGTGCATCTGGGTGACGGGACCGTTGCCGCGCCGGGTGGTGCGGCGGAGGCCGGGGGGCAGTTCGAGCGGGTCGTCCTTCCTGCCGGGCGTCAGGGTGGCGCCGCGGCCCGTGACGCGGACGTCGCGGGCGGCGATCCAGGGCTCGCGGAGTGGGGGCAGGCCTTCGCGGACATCGTGGCCGGGCGGGCCGCTGGTGTCGTAAACGCGCAGGGCGGGCTCGCCGCCCGAGAGGGAGATCTCCCGCATGGGGACGCGGATGCCGTGGGGGCCGTCGGTGTAGACTCGGGTCGAGTTGGGGAAGGCGTCTCCGTACGCGACGGGGGGGGTGCCGGGTGCGGGGAGGGTGCCGGGTACGGGGAGGGTGTCTGGTGCGAATGCGCCGGTGGGCTTGATCATTGCGGTCGTCGATTTCTTCCGGCCCCCGCGTCGTCGCCGGGCGGGAGGCCCCGGCCGCGGGCGGGATGAACCGCTCGAGCCGCGCTCCCTACGCCGGTATCAGCCGGATCAGGTCATTGGGGTTCGCTCTCAATCCCGCGTCGTGCGTGGTTTGCACCGCGTGCGTGGTGCGCGCGATTAGCGCGGTGCTCGCGACATGCGCAACCCTCACGATGCGGGATGCCCCCGGCGACTGGGGTGAAGATATGGCGGCGGGGGCCGACAGGCTACGGGCAATGGCAACCCATATTGCCCATATAAGAGAATATGGGTAGTATGGGTTCATGAAAACGACCATCGATATTCACGACGAGTTGCTCACGCGGGCCAAGCACCGTGCCCGGGAGACAGGTGTTCCGCTCCGGGCCATCGTCGAAGAGGGCCTCCGTGTCGTGCTGTCCGCCTCCGAGTCCGCCGAGGCCTACCGGTTGCCCGATCTGAGCGTGGGAGACCCGCACGGTGAGGATCCGCTGGAGGCCTACTCCTGGCAGGATCTCGCCGAAATCATCTACGGGCACTCCGTGGGCCAATGATCGCGGTTGACACGAATGTTCTCGTGTACGCGCATCGCCGCGAATCCCAAGTACATGCCCTGGCCGTTCAGACCCTGCGCGAACTGGCAGAGGGAAGTCGCCGCTGGGCCATTCCGTGGCCTTGTTGCTACGAGTTCCTGAGTTTGGTGACCAACCGGCGGATCTGGCGGGGATCGGAATCCTCTCCAGAGGCCGCCTGGGCTCAGCTGCGGGCCTGGATCGATTCGCCCTCGAACCGCCTCATCGGAGAAACGAGTGGGTTTGTGGAGATCCTCGGGCGCCTTGTCCAGCGCCCACGCGTACGCGGTCCGGTCGTCCACGACGCCCGCGTCGCCGCCATCTGCCTGGCACACGGTGCCGATGAACTGCTGACCCGCGACCGCGACTTCGCCCTGATTCCCGAGTTGAAGACACGCGACCCGTTTGCCCGATAGCTTCAGGACCGCGCCGCCCTGACCGCTCTCATTCCCTCGCGGATCAGCGCCCACTGGAAGCGCATCTGGTCGCGCACGGGCATGGGCTTCAGGCCGGATTCCGCGGCCTCGGTCCGCACCTCCGACTCAGCCCGTCCGCCAGTCTGATCGCTCCGGGCCACACGTGCGTCCCACTCGGCAATCCGCTCCCGCCACTGTAGCAGCACAGGATCCGGCGGCCCGAGTTCCTCGCCCACCCCCGGCGTGATGAACAGGGGCAACTCGGTCACGAGGGTCAGTGTGTCGCCGCTCAGCTTGCGCACCGCCTGCATCGAACTGGGACGGAACCGCGCGGCGGTCGCCGGGTCGTCCAGGGCGACAAAGTGTCGCCTCATCGCGCGGGAATCGGGGCGGCTGCAGAAGCCGCGCCCCAGGCGGTGGAAGCCTTTCTCGCCGTGGCGCTCCACGTCGTGCAGGGTGTAGCCGGCGGCCTCCACTTCGCGCGTCAGGGCCGCGGCCGCATCCCCGAACCGCGGCCACCACGACCGCTCGACCAGGAAGTACGGCCCCGCTGCAACGGACATGCCGTGCATGCTTACGTGCAGATCGAACGGGGCGCCCGCGCGCCAGAATTCCCACGCGGCCCGGTTCTCCGGGCGGGCGCCCCCGCTGTTCTCGCCGCGGGGGAAGCCGAACTCGATGTCGTCGCCGGGTAGCTCCCGGACCCGGTGGCGCAGATAGTCGGCGAAGTCGTAGTGCGGCGCGCCCGGGATCTGCCAGGCGGCATTGGCCACCGCCCCGTCGGGATTGACGTGCGGGATGACCGACCAGGTGGCGGCGCGCCGCAGGGCGGCCCCGTCCTCACTGGCCAGAAAGCGCACCAGGCACTGCAGGAATCGCGGCCCTACGGGCTCGTCCGCGTGGCAACCGGCGATGAGGCTCACGCGCAGCGGCCCCTCGCCGAAAGTATAGGCGGGAATCGGCCGCCCCATGCGGGAACGGCCGATCTCGACACCGTGCGGTAAGGGGCCTTCGCAGCTGACGATTCGGGAGAAATGTAAAGTAGACATTTCCGTGAAACTCGAGGGTGGTACCGGCGCACTGGCGTGACGCAGTGAGGTCGAAGGTGGCAGGGGAGCCCTTGCCACCCGGGCATTCGAACGG
>LXNJ01002486.1_pt1 | contig 10066 bp, 6 predicted proteins | sample 809081 | NCBI WGS metagenome assembly LXNJ01 (sample SAMN04870510, study PRJNA318959) | sponge metagenome | biome: sponge; feature: marine sponge reef; material: water | host: Petrosia ficiformis | place: Greece: Milos, Mediterranean Sea | collected 2013-05-29 | depth 5-7 m
ACCAACAACGTCAGCATGAGCACCATCGTAAAGAATGCCGCCAAGCCTAGCCACGGCGCTTGAATATTAGCTTTTCCTTGCGCGAGAAGTTCGCCAAGAGATGGATATCCAACGGGCAATCCGAAGCCTAAGAAATCGAGAGACGTAAGCGTGACGATCGAGCCGCTAAGTAAGAATGGTAAGAAGGTCAACGTAGCTACCATCGCGTTAGGCAGAACGTATCGCAGAATCACGATCAAATCTCGCTGCCCAAGCGCTCGAGCCGCCTTAACGTAATCGAAATTACGGGTACGAAGTACCTCAGCGCGCACAACGGGAACCAGCATCATCCAGTTAAAAAGGAGCAATAAGAACAGTAGTGCTAGCGCACCCGGTTCAATGAGACTGGTCAATATCATGATTATGAAGAGCATCGGGAGACCCGACCAAATCTCTACTACTCTTTGCCCGATCAAGTCCAGCAATCCGCCGAAAAAGCCTTGTGTAGCACCAACCGTAATTCCAATCATCGCGCTCAGGAGAGTCAATGCGACTGCAAACCAAAGGGACAGGCGAAATCCATATAGGACACGAGCCGCAACGTCACGGCCAACATCGTCGGTACCGAGTAAGTGTCTTCGACTAGGCGCTTCTGGTAGTGCTCCGGTCGTATCTAAGTCAATCGTGTCGAAGGCAAACGGAATGGGGGCCGGCAAGATAAATCCTCCACTCTCACGTATAAACTCTTTCACCACGGGATCACCGAAGTCAGCCTCGGTCTCAAACTCGCCTCCGAACGTAGTTTCTGGATAAGACACAAGCACCGGGAAATACACGCCACCTTGATATATCACAAGGAGCGGTTTCGAGTTAGCAAGAAATTCGGAGAAGAGCGTCACGATCACCATCACACTCAAAATCCATACGCTTAGATAGCCACGGCGATTGGCTTTGAAGTTGGACCATCTTCGCCGAGTGAGCGGCGAAAAGACAGTTCTCGCAACGGCTACTTCAGCCACTACATCTCTCGCTTTTCGAAATCGATGCGTGGATCAACTAGAGTGTACGTGATATCACCTACAAGGGTCATCACCAGACCGACGAATGTAAAAAAGAACAATGTTCCGAATATCACAGGGTAATCGCGTTTAACAATCGCCTCGAATCCAAGTAACCCCAGCCCTTCGAGCGAGAAAATCACCTCGATTAAGAGCGCGCCGGTAAACAACATTCCTACCAATGCACCAGGAAAACCGGAGATCACAATCAACATGGCGTTTCGGAATACGTGGCCGAGTAATACTCTTTTTTCTGCGACGCCTTTCGCGCGAGCAGTTAGAACGTATTGCTTGGTGATTTCGTCGAGAAATGAGTTCTTCGTAAGCATCGTTAGCGTTGCAAAACCGCCAATAGTTAGCGCAGCTATTGGCAGAGCCAAATGCCAAAAGTAGTCGAAGACCTTCCCCATAGTAGACAAGGTCTCGAAATCGCTTGAGACAAGCCCTTTCAACGGAAACCACGAAAAATAGGAACCGCCGGCGAACAAGACGATCAGAAAAATGGCGAATAGAAAACTCGGCATCGCGTAACCCACGAGGATTACCCCGCTTGTCCACGTATCGAATCGCGTTCCATCGCGTACCGCTTTCACAACACCAAGCGGAATGGAAATCAGATAAATCAAAAGGGTCGACCAAATACCCAAGGAAATCGACACCGGCAACGCTTCCTTGATCAATGTGAGCACAGGTCGTTTCTCAAAAAAACTCATACCCAAATCGAAGGTGGCGTAGTCACCGAGCATCTTGAAAAATCGAACATAGAGCGGCTGGTCGAAACCAAATTGTTTTTCGATCGCTTCGATGAGCGCCGGATCCAATGCTTGAGCCCCAGCAAACTGTGACTTTGCGCCTGGATCAAGTACAACCGCACCCGGCATCGCAGTTTGAGCCCCTGCGACTCTCGTCATAGACTGGCCAGCTGTTTCACCCATGATGCGCGAAATCATCTGGTCGACGGGACCACCGGGCGCAAGTTGAACGATGATGAAGTTAATCGCGACGATCCCAATAAGAGTCGGGACGATTAGCAGAAACCTCTTAGTTACATACCAACCCATAGCGATTGCCTAATGGCTAACCGACGAAGGAATGGAGTTATTGCGCGCCTTCGTTGCGTCAAACCACCAGCCTTCAACAAATGGCCACCCGTACCCCGCAGTATGTTCAAGTCTCGGTCTACCAAATCTATTCCAGTAGAGGAAACGAGACTCGTCAATACCGTTCAAAGGAATGTTGTAGAAATTCCATAGGAGAACTCGATCGAGAGCACGGGTCGCCGCAACCAACTCGTCGTACGAAGTCGCTCGTTCAGCTTCCTCGATCAGTGCATCCGCGACGGGATGGCGAATGTTCGTAATGTTGTAAGTCATCATCCCAGGATTCGCCGCCCAAGAATGAAAATAAGTTCGCAAGTGAGTAGTAGGCGGCGCCACCAAGTCATGCTGCCAAATCAGTGCCTCAAAGTCTCTCGCGCGACGACGCCGAATGAACTGCGCACTATCCATCATTCGTACGTGTGCAATGATTCCTAATTTCTTAAGTGCCTCGGCGAATGGGATAAGCACGCGCTGAAAAGCGCCACTGTAATTCAAAATCTCAAATTCAAACGACTTACCGTGCTTGTTTACAAGCAAAAAATCCTGAAACTCCCACCCCGATTCTCGAAGCAGCTCTGTTGCGCGCGATAGAAATTCACGGTTCACGTTACGTCCGGAACTGACGGGCAGCTGAAAGGTTTGCGTGAAAACTCGCTCTTGCAATTGATCTCGATATGGTTCAAGTAGCTCAAGTTCCGCATCTGTAGGTAATTCAGATGACGCAAACACTGATCCGGCGAAGTAGCTGTTGGCTCGCGTCGCTAATCCATGGTACAAAGCACGGTTTTGCCATTCAAAATCGAATGCGAGAGTAAGCGCCTCACGCACCCGAACGTCGGAAAACAAATCACTATCTGCATTGAAGACGATAACGAATTGGGAGCCAATCCGGTTCGCGCTACGAAATGAGTCACTTTTTATTAACCCATCCGCTACTGCGGGCATCTCTTGAGATGATTTCCAATACCGAACATCGCCTTCAAAATGGACGTCTATTTGACCTTTGAAGAATGCTTCGCGCGCAACCGTACCGTCACGGTAAATCTCATGACGGATGCGATCAAAGTTGTATCGACCTCTATTCACTGGTAAGTCTCGACCCCAATAATGAGGCACTCGCTCGTAAACTACAAAAGAGCGACCATAGTCTGCGACTCGGTAAGGACCACTACCGACGGAAGGCGCCGGATGCGTCATGGTGGGATCTCTATCCTTCCAATAGTGACGCGGCAATATAAGTTGCCCTGCGACGATCAGTAAGTTCGCATTCGTATAGGTTTCGCGGTGGTGTAATGCAAGTTCCCGCTCGCCTAGGATGGTCACGGACTCCAACCACTGCATGAAGACCCGCCCATCTAAAGTTTGTACGGCTCGATCGAAGCTGTACTTGACATCGTATGCAGTTAACGGCACGCCATCATGCCATCGAGCATCCGGATGTAATCTCAGATATAGCGTACGTCGGTCTTCAGAAAGTGCGATTCCTTGCGCAAGTAATCCGTAGAAACCCGAGAGTTCATCGGCAGATCGCATTAATAGGCGGTCATATGTGCGCCAGATCCCCTCCACTGGTTCGACGACCGCATCCAATACCCACGTGAAATTCTTGATGGTGCCGCCCGCCGAGAGTACAAGGTCGCCACCTTTTGGCGCATGCGGATTTAAGTATTCGAAGTGTGAGAAATCGGGTCCATACTTTAGGTCATGTATCAAAGACAAGCCATGAGAGTATTCGATTGCTTCGTCAGATTGCGATGCACCAGCATATACGTAACCGAAGTACACGAGTAGAAAGCACAAACAAGCGTGAATTAAAAGTCCCGTAACGCCTCGTTTTAAAACATGAGTCAGCCTCTTTTTGAGGCACACAGAAATACGTCCATCGATTGTGCGTGACGAGGTACACTCAGAAATCAAACTACCTTTCGTATACATCAGCTCGTTCTCGGATTCGTCGATCAGGATTCAAGCGACCACCTGAAAACGTGGTGCTATTATGAACGTGTGAGCACTCATAACATCAGCTTTCGTGTACTAAAGGAGCATACCGGAGACGATCCTCTGAAAAGGGAAATTTCGGTATGTGCGTCGCCTGATGAGCTGATGAAGCTAGACCGCGATGGATTTCTAATCCGCGAGAGCGTGATTCAAGGTGATTGGCTGACATCGCTCCGCAGTGCGTTGGACCAGCTAACCGACGCTGAGTGGTCCAAACACCGACAAACTAATTCGGATGACGAACTACCAACTCGTTCCTGGGGCATCATTCTTCGCCATCTATTGGACAAAGATTCTGCGTTCCACGAGTTACTTACCTGGCCGCCAGCACTTTCGGTCGCCAGGGCTATGATGGGGCCACTCGTGCGATTGCGTGGGTTATCTGCGCGAGTTTCGTTCGCTGGTGTGGAGCCACAAGACACGTATTGGCATCAGCATCTTCGCGTTGTAGCGAATCCGTTACCACCTTGGTTTTCTCGTCCACACGCTATCGATTGTCTGATTTATCTAGACGATGTGAACGAATTAACGGGCACGCTTTCGGTTATTCCAGGATCTCATCACTGGTTAGATCGAGAACCTCCTCGACTCCGCTACCAAGATTTACCTGGGGAACACACGTTTAGCCTTCCAGCAGGTAGCATGGTGATCATTCACTCAAATCTCTGGCATCGAGCATTGGAGACACGATCCGGTAAACGTCGCATGTTGATCTTGGCGTATACGCCGTGTTGGTTACGCGAATCACCGCACGGCGGACCAGCACCCGAAAACGGTTTGACGCGCGATCTGATCGCATCGGGTGATCCGGAAGTGCTCGAGCTTCTTGGCGTAGATGGCTATACATAGTCACCCGGCTACAGTCGTCTCGCGCGCCACCGAAGCTTCTTGTTCTCAGGTCGGCTCGAAGGCCATCGAACGAATCTTTTCGCAATGAGTGTTGACAAAATAACTCCACAAACTTGAAAAATGAGTGAGGTTTCGATATGGCACATGATCTAGTAGTGCGCAACGGTGAAATCGTCGACGGATTAGGCCGCCCACCATTTCGGGGGGACATCGCCATTGATGGCGACCGAGTCGTCGCCATTGGTGACGTGAGCAGTCCTGGCACTAAGGAAATCAATGCCGACGGGAATTTAGTTACTCCGGGGTTCGTCGACATCCACACCCATCTCGACGCCCAATTCGGATGGGACCCTCTCGGTACATCATCCTGCTATCACGGTATTACCTCGGTCGTGTTAGGTAACTGTGGAGTTACGTTCGCACCATGCAAACCCGAGGATCGAGAGTACTTAGCTGAACTCATGGAGTCAGTCGAAGACATCCCACGTGAGTCCATTCTTGAAGGCTTGACCTGGGACTGGGAAACCTACGGTGAGTACCTAGAGGCATTAGATCGCCTCCCGAAAGGGATCAATGTCGGTGGTATGGTCGGACATTGCGCGGTGCGGTATGCGGCGATGGGTGAGCGAAGTCTGGATGAAACACCTGCAACAAATGATGACATTAACCGCATGTGCGAACTCGTTGACGAAGCGATATCTTCAGGAGCACTCGGGTTTTCGACCTCACGCACATTTCTTCATCGAGTTCCTGATGGCCGTCCGGTACCCGGTACCTATGCGCAACCCGATGAGTTGCTCGCGATCGGGCGTGTTTTAGGAAAACATCAGCGCGGCGTGTTTGAAGCTGCTGCACGTCTTGGCGAGCGAGATGCGCCAGAGTTACCGAATACTCGTAAGGAAGTGGCATGGATGGGTCAGCTCTCGCGCGAAAATGACCTCAACGTCACGTTTGGGTTGGCGCACAGTGAGCGTCGTGAGACTCTCTATCAATCTGTTGTCGAATTCGCAATAGAAGAAAACTCAAAAGGTGCGCGACTGCGACCTCAAACAACGTCCCGACCGATCGGAAGCCTGTATAGCCTACACAACCGCACGATGTTCGATCAGCTTGCGCCTTGGAAAGACCTTCAGTCATTGGATTTCGGCGCAAAACTAAGTTCGTTGCGCGACTCATCAGTTCGTGAACGCCTAATTCATTGCGTTGACGACGCCGATATTGCGCTCGATTTTGATCGCTTGTTTGTGTTAACGCCAAAACGCGTTCGCTACGACATGCAACTCCAAGATTCGTTAGGACATATCTCGAGAGAAAGAGGCGAATCCGTCGCTGAAGCGTTTATTAATCTCAACGTAGAAACTGATGGTCAGGTGGTTTTCTACTACGCGTTCCTTAACCAACGATTGGATCCGATCGAATACATGATGAAGAGACCAGTGGTCGCGATGGGACTTGCAGATTCAGGTGCACATGTCGGACAAATCATGGACGCGAGCCAACCTACATGGCTGCTAGCCTACTGGGTCAGAGAACGCGAGCTTCTACCGATCGAAGATGCGATTCGTCGCTGGACCTCGGACACCGCAGACTTATTTGGAATCAAGAACCGCGGACGCATTGAGTTAGGTGCATTTGCCGATCTGAATGTCATCGACTTAGATCAAATAGGTATGGAAGTACCTCGCTTTCAATATGACTTTCCAAGTGGCGCCGGAAGATACGTCCAGAAAGCGTACGGCTACAAGCACACGATCGTGAATGGCAAGCACTTTATGACTGATGGCGTTCACACTGGTGAGCTCGCTGGCGTCACACTGCGCAACTAGATACTGGATATCTGCGATATGCACGGAAAGTTAACTGCAGAACAAAAGCAATCTTTGTACGACGATGGATATGTGATCGTCAAAGGCGCAGTTGAGGATCGTCTTGTGGATGCCGCGCTTGACTGCATCAACAATACTGAACGACCGAATATCCTGGGTACTGACCAGAGCTTGACGAATCTCGTCAATGCGTCTTCGATCACGCCTGTTGTACATGACGTGATGGGCTATTTCGATCCGCCGAAAGTCTGTCAAGTTGGTATTCGTCCGGTCGGCAAACCCAGCGATCGATTCAACAATCTCGGGTATCGAGAACGCGACATGCCATATTTCGCGTCCGAGTCCCATGTTGATGGGAGTATGACCATCGCAGTACCGCAGGAGGTACAAACTGGCACGGACGATGAGATCTATAGACGTTACATTGCATCGGGACCGAATGGTGACCTTGGACGCAGCCCCGACGTGATCGGTCACAACATGGTGCCGATGTTCCAAGACCCTGACATGACGCTAGGCTTAGGCAGTTTTACAGCGTTTGTGTTCGTATGTCTGAATGATCAAAGTGTTGAGGGTCGAGGTCAGACGTCATTACTTAGAGGCTCACACCACGAAGTCGAAGGGTTTTTCCGTTGGCAACGGGACACCAACAATCGCCTTGGTGTCGAAGGACCCGGCTGGCCTCGATTGAACCACGATGCACCCAATAGGTGCGGCTTGGTGTATCTACCCGAAGCAGTTCGAGATAAATTCGTCGACGGTGATTCGGAAAGTACTCCGGATGGCAAGAAGTGGCCACGGCCGACACAGATCCTCATGGAGCCAGGCGATGCATGCATCGCTATGTATCACATCCCTCATTCAGGTACGCGTAACGAATTCGGCACGGAGTCGCGGAAGAGCATCATTTTTCGCCTTCGGAATAAAAAGCGCCAACCAGACAAAATGGTGAACGGCGTGACGGATCATCCCGACCGGGGCCAGCGCGGAGAGTGGTTGGAATTCGAAAGCGGGAACAATCCATGGGAGCGGTCCAAGTATGCCATGTGCAACATGTGGCACGAGTGGCACGGCATGCACGATACCGTAGCGAAAAACAAGACCGTCAATGCAAATGCGACGGTTTGACGAACCGCCCTAATCCCACCTACCCTCTCGTCGGTTCGCGACGCCTTCGTTCCCAGCAGGGATTTAGGATCGGGTCCGGCGCAGCGGCACTTCTGAGCGCGGTAAGAATGGCGCGCAGCAGATCGCATGCAGTCGCCGACCAGAGTGTAATCAGATGATCTCCCCTGTCGTTGTAGGACATTCGCGAATCGCGCAGGCCAGATACCATTCGTCGCTTCAACAGAGGAATCAGCCATGCAGACACGCACCGTATCGGCGTTCGCTGCCATCGCGCTTGGGCTTGCACCGGTCGGCTGCGGCCCCGCCGAGAAGGTTGACGCGCCGGAGCCCGTGATGATCGATACAGAAGTGACCGTTACCGGCGGCGCGGTGCGCGGCATCGTCAACCAAGACGGCCTAAAGGAGTACCACGGTATCCCATATGCGGCGCCGCCCATCGGCGAACGCCGCTGGGCACCGCCTGAAGCGATCGAGTCCTGGACGGGGGTGCGCGACGCGACCTCGCCGGGACCGGGCTGCGTTCAACAGGGTGCACAGGGAGGCTTCTACGATAGTGCAACCGCCGTCGCGGCGATGGACGAGGACTGTCTTACGCTCAACGTATGGACGCGTGCGGACCAACCCGGCGAGACTTTACCTGTCATGGTGTGGATTCACGGCGGTGGCCTTACGGTCGGCTCGGGGGATGCCTACCCCGGCGAACTGCTCACTTCGAAGGGTGTCGTGCTTGTAACGATCAACTACCGCCTGGGACCCTTTGGCTTTCTCGCGCTCCCGCAACTAGGCGAAGAAAACGAAAGCGACGTATCAGGCAACCAAGGAATCCGCGATCAGATCGCCGCCCTCGAGTGGGTTCGGGACAACATAGCGCAGTTCGGAGGCGATCCTGGCAACGTCACCATCTTCGGCGAGTCAGCCGGATCCATGAGCGTGTCCCTGCTGCAGGCCTCCCCGCTCGCGAGGGGTCTCTTCCATCGCGCTATTGGCCAGAGCGGCGGAATGTTTGGTGTGATGGCGCAGCGGGACATTGCGACCCCTTACACCGACGCCGCTGAATCAGTCGGGGCCAAGTTTGCTGCGGCCCTCGCCGGCGACGGAGGCGATACCGCACTAGCGGCGCTGCGGGCGCTTCCGGCTGACCACATCCTTGCAACGTTCCTGTCAGTCCCCGCGTTTTCCAGCGCGCTCGCCATAGTCGACGGTGAGGTCATTCCACGGGATGTGGCCGATATCTTCGAGGCTGGCGAACAAGCGGATGTTCCTGTACTTGTCGGTTCCAATGCCGACGAGGGGACGGCGCTGTTCAGCTACCTATCACCTGCGTTTGGCGAAGGCGCCGCTGGTTTCGAGGCCTTCGTTGTAGCGACGCTCGGCGAAGCCGACGACGAGATCCGCGAACACTATCCCGCTGGCGACGACGCCGAAGCGACCGCGTCATGGATGGCTATGTATTCCGACGCATACTTCGCTTATCCTATGCGGGCCTGGGCGAGGGCCATGCAAACGGTACCGAGCGATGCCTGGCACTACTGGTTCACGTGGGCGCCACCCATCGCTGAACGCGAGCGATACGGCGCTTTCCACGCCGCCGAAATCGGCTATGTGTTCGGCAACGTCGAGCTGTTCGACGCCGACCCCACCGACGACGACCGCGCCTTGTCCGACCTGATGGCCAGCATCTGGACGGAGTTCGCTCGTACTGGTAACCCGAATGGTGAAGGCCTGCCCGAATGGCCGGCGTATACGCGAGAGAACGAGGCCTACCTGGAGTTCGGCGCCGAGACCGGCGCTGGTAGCGCTCTGCGACTGGCGAAGATGGAGATCTTCGAGCGCGCCGAGACGCTGCGGCGCGAAAACGCGCGACGACACGCGGATGCGGCAGGCAAGCAATCGACTGATAGCGATTAGTGTAAAGATGCGCAGAGTGCAGCTTGGGCGCCTAAGCGTCCGAGCTCGGTGTCTTCGCAAGAAACGAAGCCGTCAATGCAAGCACAACCGTTTGACGAGTCGCGCGAGTTTTGCTTAGCCTCGAATTGATTAAAAACTAACGCGTTTCACCACGTGCAAATGCTGCGAGACTGACTGCGGTTTCGCGTGCGATATCTGGACAGGCGGCGGGGAAGATCTC
>LXNJ01002487.1_pt1 | contig 10062 bp, 10 predicted proteins | sample 809081 | NCBI WGS metagenome assembly LXNJ01 (sample SAMN04870510, study PRJNA318959) | sponge metagenome | biome: sponge; feature: marine sponge reef; material: water | host: Petrosia ficiformis | place: Greece: Milos, Mediterranean Sea | collected 2013-05-29 | depth 5-7 m
CGGTTTCTCCCGCCCCCCGACGTGACGTTTCTCCTCGACATCCCCCCCGAGCTCGCCGCGACCCGGAAGTCGACGGGGCTCGACCGTTACGAACGCGACCTGGCGCTCCTCACCCGGGTCCGGGCCAGCTATCTGCGCCAGGCGGAGCACGACGGCTGGATCCGGGTGGACGGCAGCCGCGCCAGGGCCGAGGTCGCGGACGAGATCATGTCCGCGCTCGATGGACGGCTCGCGCCAGCGTGAGCGCCCGCACCTCGCGGGCCCCGGCTCGCCGAAGCACGCGGGCGCAGGCATCGAGCGTCGCCCCGGTGGTGGTGACGTCGTCGACGAGCAGCACGCAGGCCCCCTCGACCGCCCCGCCCGACCGGACTCCGAGGCGCCGGGCCGGGGCGAAGGCCCCCCTCACGTTGACTCGCCGCCGGCTCGCCGGGAGCTCCGTCTGCGGCGCGGTGGCCCGGGTGCGCCGCAGGGCGCCGACGACCGGGAGGCCGAGCTGGACGGCCAGCTCCGCCGCCTGATTGAAGCCCCGCGTCCGGTGCCGCCGCGGGTGCAGCGGGACGGCCACCGCGCAGTCGACGCCGCCCAGTATCCCCGCCCCCGACTCCCGCATCAGCCCCCCCAGACGAGGCGCGAGAGAATGGCGCTGCTCGTACTTGAAGGCGTGCACGAGGCGGCGGAGGGTGCCCTCGTAGGGCCCGGCCGCTCGTCGATGGGCTATCAGCGCGTGCGGCTGCCGGCAGCGGCGGCAGCGCGCCGGGGGCGGGGTTGCCGTCTGCCCGGCGGGCAGCGGATCGCCGCAGCGGTCGCAGACGGGAGGGGTGATGCGGCGTACGGCCCGCCAGCACGCCGCGCAGACCGGCCCTCGGGTAGGCGCGTCGAGCACGGTCCCGCACGTCGCGCAGTCCGGGGCCAGGAGCACCGCGAGCAGGGCGTCCAGGCCCTGCCGCCCCGCCTCCGCCAGGCGGCGCGCCATCCGTGCCGCGTCCCGGGCGACCCCGGGGTGGGGCGACCGCCCCGCTGGCGCGCGGCTACATCTCCCGGCGGCCGGCGTTGCCCCAGAGCCGCTCGAGCGCGTAGAAGCGTCGGGTGTCGGGGGTGAACACATGGACGATGAAGTCGAAGCAGTCGATCAGCACCCAGTTGGCCTCCGTGTAGCCCTCGACGCTCGACGGTCGGACACCGACCGCCCTGAGCCTGGCGAGTATGCCGTCGACTATCGCGGTGACCTGCCGCGGGCTGCGGCCGGAGCAGATCAGGAAATGGTCGGTGAAAGCGTCGGACTCGCGCAGGTCGAGGACCAGCAGATCGTCCGCCTTCCGGTCTCGCGCCGCTTCGACCGCATCGAGCAGCGGTTCCGGCAGCGATTCCGTCGCCGTCCCGGGCGAGGCCGCCTCGTGGTCAGTCATGCAACTCTCTTGCCAGCGGGTCGCGTACGTAGAGCCGCCGCCGGTCGATGTACGCGGCCACCGCCGCGGGCACGCGTTCCTCCAGCGGGCATCCGTTCGCGAGGCGCGTGCGGATGTCGCTCGACGAGACGTCCGGCGTGTCACCGTCGATCAGGAACACGACCGGCGTGCGGAGGGTCCCTTCCGCATGCGGATCGGTGTCGTTCGCGACCACCCGCAGACGCGGCCGCACGGCCGGGAGGGCATCGGCGAGCGACGCCGCCGGGCAACCCGGACGGGAGACGACCACGAAGTGGGCGGCGTCGAGCAGGCGCGGATAGTCGTGCCAGCAGGCGATGTCGGCGAAGGCGTCGGCCCCGACGATGAAGTACAGGGACGTGCGGGGATGCCCCTGCTCGTGGAGCCGGCGCAGGGTCGTTGCGGTGTAGGAGGGCCCGTCGGCCTTCAGCTCCAGGTCGCACGGCTCCAGGGACGGGTCATCCTGCGCGGCGAGGGCTACCATGGCCAGCCGGTCGGCGCCGCCGGCCCGGGCGGGTTGCCTCCGGTGGGGCGAGAGCCGGGAGGGCAGCATGAGCACGCGGTCGAGGTGCAGAAGCCGCCGCGCCACCGCCGCGGCGGCGAGGTGACCGCGGTGAACGGGGTCGAATCGCCCTCCCAGGATGCCGGTGCGCCGGGCTGTTGCGCTCATTCGGGCCTGTTCGCGGCTTCGCCGGCGCCGTCCGAGTCGCGGAAGCGGGCCCAGACGGCCTCGAGAAGGCCGGCGACTCCCTCTCCGGTGACCCCGGAGATCGCGTGCAGATCCACCCCGCGGCGTCGCGCGAGGGCGCGGAGCCGTTCGAGCCGGTCCGGTTCGTCGAGGGCATCGACCTTGTTCGCCACGACGACCTGGGGCTTGTCGGACAACCGTTCCCGAATGCCGGCGCCGGCACCGTCGTCGTGGAAGGAGGCCAGCTCGCGGCAGACGACCTCGAAGTCCTCGCACGGGTCCCGTCCGCTGAGCGACGAGACGTCGACCAGGTGCACGAGGACGCGGGTGCGCTCGAGGTGCGCCAGGAACCGGTCCCCGAGGCCGTGCCCGGCGTGGGCGCCCGCGATCAGGCCGGGCACGTCGGCGACCACGAAGCTCCGGTCGTCGCCGAGGTCGACCACCCCGAGGTTGGGGCTCAAGGTGGTGAAGGGATAGCCCGCGATCTTCGGCCGCGCGGCGGAGATGCGGGCGATGAGCGTCGACTTCCCGGCGTTCGGGAAACCCACCAGCCCCACGTCGGCGAGAAGCTTGAGCTGGAGCCGGAGGTGCCGCTGCTCTCCCGGCCGGCCCGGCTCGGTGCGCCGCGGGGCCTGATTGGTCGCGCTGACGAAGCGCCGGTTGCCGCGGCCCCCACGCCCCCCGCGGGCGACGATCACGCGCTGCCCCGGCTCGACGAGGTCCGCCAGCTCCGCGAGCGTGTCGTCACGGTGCTCGAGGGCCACCGTGCCGGCCGGGACCTCGAGCTGCAGGTCACGGCCGGTGCGGCCCGTACGGGTCGACCCGCTGCCGTGGGCGCCGCGCTGCGCCGTGTAGGTCGGATGGAAACGGTAGTTGACCAGTGTGTTCAGGTGGGGGCTGGCGACCAGGTAGACCGAGCCGCCGTCGCCGCCGTCGCCGCCGTCGGGTCCACCCCGGGGCGCCGACTTCTCGCGACGAAAGCTCAGGCACCCGTGCCCGCCGTCACCGGCGGTCACGTGGATGTCGACCTCGTCGACGAACATGCCTGAAGGAGTACGGATTCTCGGCGGCCGGTCTGCGGGTGCCCGCGTTCGCGGGGCGGCAGGACGCCGACCCCTGGCCCGCCCATCGTTGCCTTCGGCTCCGCTGGGCGCCCAACCAACCCTGCAGGAGTCCGCGCCGTTCTACGGCGCCGACTCCTGGGACTCGAGTGGCAACACGCTGATGGCCCGCCCCCGGCCGCCGTGATCTTCGAATCGCACGCGGCCGGCAATCTTGGCGAAGAGCGTGTCGTCCTTGCCGAGGCCGACGTTGAGGCCCGGGCGGAACCGCTGTCCGCGTTGCCGCACCAGGATCGAGCCGCCGGTGACGATGTTGCCGTCGAAGCGCTTCACGCCCAGCCGCTGGGCATTGCTGTCACGGCCGTTTCGCGAGCTGCCTTGTCCCTTCTTGTGCGCCATGACTGCCTCAGTCGGAATCGGAGATGTCGCTGATGCGGACCCTGGTGAGATCGGTGCGATGTCCGCGCGTGCGCCGCATCCCCTTGCGCCGCTTGTGCCTGAACACCCGGATCTTCGACCCGCGGTCGTGGCAGTCGACGAACCCGGTGACGGTCGCTCCGGGAACGGTGGGGTTGCCGGCGGCGACCGAGCCGTCGTCCCGGCCCACCAGCAGCACCTGATCGAACGTGACCGTCTCCCCGGGTTCGTTGCCGATCCGGTCGATATCGAGAACCTGCCCCGGCTCCACCCTGTACTGGTGCCCGGAGGCCTGAATGATGGCGTACACGCGTTTGGACCTTTCGTTCGTATGCGGAGGCGCTCGGACGCCTCGTACCAGCGATCCAGGGTACTCGCGACCGGCACGTCTGTAAAGTTGCCCGATCGTGGGACGCTTGTCGCTCCCAACGCGACCGCCAGGTCGTGCCGCGCCCGAGCCCGCCGCGCCGGAGCTTCGCGTCAGCGAAACTCCCAACGCGACCGCTGGTCGCGCGGTCGCGCCGCCTCAGCGGAGGAGCGTGCGGGTTCCCCGTACGCTCTGCGTGCTGAACGCCCCGAGCACCGACGGCAGCAGCCGGTCCATCAGCTCGAAGTAGGACGACAGGGCGGGCGTGTTCTGCGACGCGTCGTAGAGGATCTCCTCGCGGTGGCGCTCGGTGTAGAGCGTCGTTCCGGTGGAGCCGTCGATGAAGATGAACTTCGGGCTCAGGACGAAGCCGCGGCGGTCTCGATAGGTGCGCACGGGCACGGTGCGGCGGCGCCCGAACGAGTCGTAGACCTCTCGCTGGTTCGTCACCATGCCCGAACGGGCGTGCGGAGAGAAGTAGATTGTGCCGGTCAGGATGAGCGGATCCTGGTACTCCTCGCCCAGGTCGCGCCAGAACCCGATGTTGGCGAAGATCGTCTCGTAGCTCTCCAGCTCCTCTTCGCTCATCGAGTCGTCGTCCTCGATGAGGTCGACGTCGTCGGACCCTTCCGCCGGCTCGGACCCCTCGGGGACGGAGTCGCCGCGCGGTTCCGGCCCGCCCCCCTGATCGGCCGCGATCTCGAGCAACGGCAGGACGTCGGCGTCGACGACCTGCAGCTCCGAGTTGCGGCGGAGCTGGCTTCGGAGCAGCCGGGCCGTCTCGAGGTTGGCGTCTACGTCGTCCGATCCGCCGGAGACGAAGCCGGCGATCAGCACCCGCTGGAACCTCGAGATGTCCAGCTTCGGCGTCAGCGGCGTCTCGATGGCGACGTCGTAGAACGAGGTGCACCCGGCGAGCAGTCCGACACAACCGAGACTAGCGAGAGCTTTGGTTGACACGGTCACTCACTTCCAGGAAGAGGTCGTAGTTCTGTTCGATGGCCAGGTTGTCGGGAGCGAGGTCGAGAGCGGTCTCGTAGGCCTCGCGCGCCTGGTCCAGAAGTCCCTGCTGCTCGAAGGCGATGGCCAGGTTGTTCCAGGCCTCGGCGTAGGTCGGATCGATGTCGACGGCGCGCTCCCAGCGGAAGATGGCCTCGTTCCAGAGGCCGCGCCGGGCCACCTCGATGCCGAAGTCGAGCTGCGCCTGCGCCTCCGACCGGTCCTGTGCGCCGGGCGCGGTCGCGCCGCAGGCGACGACGAGGGTCAGTACGACAAGTGTCGTTCGCATCCGCTCGAATCCACTATAGCCAGTCGTCCATCCTCGGCGCAAGCCTGAGCGGGCGGGAAGCTCGAAACGCGGGGCGGAGGCCCGCGGCAAGGCGCCCCGCGGTATACTGCGGAGCAGGTCGGGCACGCCGGTTGCGCGTTGAACGCGGTCGGGGTGCCGTTCGCCGGGCGGATCCGTCCGGGCGTCTCCTCAGCTCAACGCCGTTTCATCGGCGGCGCCGTCGTGCGATACCCGGTGGGGTCGCTCGCGGCCCGATCCGCAGGGGCGCGCGCCGCGGCCCCGGGAGGCGAGGACGATGACGCTCGACGACTGGGTCGCCCTGGCCATGCTCTGGTGGCGCGGCCGCGGTCGCCGCGCCATCGCGAGCTGGCTCTCGGACCCGCACGGGGCCGCCCGCCTCGGGCGCGCGTCCGAGGCCGCGTTGCCCGCCGTCGTCGCGCGAATCGCTCCCCATCTGGCGGGCCCCGGGCGGTTGTCGGCGGCGCGGGACCGGGCCGAGGCCGCGATGGCCGCGGCGGCGGCCGTCGGCATCGAGGCCGTGCCCTGGCCGGACCCGCGGTATCCGGCGCCGCTGGCCGCCATCGCGGACCCGCCCCCGGTCCTGTGGCTCCGCGGCGACCTGACCGCCCTGAACGCAACCGCGGTCGCGGTCGTCGGCTCCCGCACCGGGACGGCCTATGCCTGCGAGGTCAGCCGCAGCCTCGGGGCCGATCTGGCGTCGAGGGGCGTCTCCGTGGTCAGCGGGCTGGCGCGCGGGGTCGATTCCGCCGCGCATCGGGGCGTGCTCGCGGCGGGCGGGCGGACGATCGCGGTGCTCGGGTCCGGCGTCGACGTCGTTTATCCGCCCGAGCACGCGGGCCTCGCGGGCGAGATCGCCGTGCGCGGCCTCCTCGTGAGCGAGCTTCCACCGGCGACCACCCCGCGTCCGGCCTACTTTCCGTTGCGCAATCGCCTCATCAGCGGCCTGTCCCGGGCGGTGGTCGTGGTGGAGGCCTCCGAGCGCAGCGGATCGCTGATCACCGCCCGGCTCGCGCTCGAGCAGGGGCGCGACGTGATGGCGGTGCCGGGGAACGTGCTGACGGGCCGGAACCGCGGAGCCCATGCCCTGCTCAAGGACGGCGCCCGGATCGTCGAGACCGCGGACGACGTCGTCGAGGAGCTCGGCCTGCCGGTGGGCGGCGCATCGGGAGAGGCCGGTGCGGCGGGGCCTCGGGACGAGGTCGGATCGCGGGACGCGCTCGACCCCCTCCTGCGCCACATGGACGCGGGAGAGGTCTACGGCGTCGACGACCTCGCCGCCCGGAGCGGCCTCGACAGCGCGGCGTTGCTCGCCCGGCTCACCGACCTGGAGCTCCAGGGGCGGATCGCCCGCGCCGGCGCCGGCCGGTTCGTGCGGGCCGGGATGGTAACTTAGGATCCGTTCGCTCCGGGAGAGTCCGGAGGACGGGTTGCGAACCGATCGCGGCCGCCGGCAACGGAGAGCCGGGCAGGAGCGGGGGGCGCCGCGGCGGGAACGCGGGCGCCACGGGACGGTGGCGAATGCGCCGTTCTCGACAGTCCGCGTTACAGTAGAGCCATGGCACGATCCCTGGTCATCGTCGAGTCGCCGGCCAAGGCCCGCACCATCAACCGCTATCTGGGCCCCGAGTACCTCGTCAAGTCGAGCGTGGGGCACATCAGGGATCTCCCGGTCGGCGGCAAGGGCGGCGCCCGCGAGCGGCGTCCCGCGTCGGGCGGGCGGAAGGCGGGGACGCGGACGAGTCCGGCCGAGCGCCTGCGGCAGGCGCGGCGCCAGCTCGTGCGCCGGATGGGCGTCGATCCGGACAACCGCTGGCGCGCCACCTACGAGGTCCTGCCGGGCAAGGAGAAGGTCGTCGGCGAGCTCAAGCGGCTGGCCGGCAAGACCGACCCCGTCTATCTCGCCACCGACCTCGACCGCGAAGGGGAGGCGATCGCCTGGCACCTCCAGCAGGAGATGGGCGGCGACCCCGCCCGCTTCCGGCGGGTGGTGTTCAACGAGATCACCAGCAACGCCATCCGCGAGGCGTTCTCGCACCCCAAGGCGATCGACGAGAACCGGGTGAACGCGCAGCAGGCGCGGCGGTTCCTCGACCGCGTGGTCGGCTTCGAGGTCTCCCCGCTGCTCTGGGCGAAGGTCGCCCGCGGCCTGTCGGCGGGCCGGGTGCAGTCGGTGGCGGTGCGGCTCGTGGTCGAGCGCGAGCGGGAGATCCGCGCCTTCGAGCCCGAGGAGTACTGGGAGGTCTTCGCCGACCTGACGCGCGCGGACGGCGGCGACCCCTGCCGCTTTCAGGTCTTCAGGGCCGACGGCCGGGCCTTCCGGCCGCGGAACCGGCAGGAGGCGAACGACGCCCTCGCGCGCCTCGGCCCCCTGGCGTTCACGGTCGCGGGGGTGGAGAACAAGCCGACGTCGGCCCGGCCTGCCGCGCCGTTCATCACCTCGACCCTGCAGCAGGCCGCCTCGGCCCGCCTCGGCTTCGGGGTGCGGAAGACGATGACGCTGGCCCAGCGTCTGTACGAGGCCGGTCACATCACCTACATGCGCACCGACGCCACGACCCTGTCGCGCGAGGCGGTGACCGGTGTGCGCGACTACATCGGGTCGGCCTTCGGCCCCAGGTACCTGCCGGCGCGGCCGAACGTCTACGCCAGCAAGGCGGGCGCCCAGGAGGCGCACGAGGCGATCCGGCCGACGGACGTGGCGGCGCCGCCGGAGGCGCTGTCCGGCCCCGACGCCGACGGCCGCCGCCTCTACGACCTGATCCGGCGGCAGTTCATCGCCTGCCAGATGACCCCGGCGCAGTACCTGAGCACGACGGTGACGGTCGAGGCGGGCCCGTTCGAGCTGCGGGTCCGGGGACGCGTGGTCCGCTTCGACGGCTTCACGCGGGTGCTGCCGCCGGCGTCCCGCAAGGGCGACCTCACCGAGATCCCCGCCTACGCGGCGGGCGAAAGGCTCGACTGCGCGAAGCTCGAGCCCGTCCAGCACTTCACCAAGCCCCCGCCCCGCTACAGCGAGGCCAGCCTCGTGCGGGAGCTGGAGAAGCGAGGCATCGGACGGCCGTCGACCTACGCCGCGATCATCTCCACCATCCAGGAACGGGGCTACGTGTCGTTGAAGAAGCGCCGGTTCTACGCGGAGAAGATCGGCGAGCTCGTGACCGATCGCCTCGTCGAGAGCTTCGCCGACCTCCTCGACTACTCGTTCACCGCGGGCATGGAGCAGGACCTCGACCAGATCGCGTCCGGCAACCGCGAGTGGATCGGCGTGCTCGACACCTTCTACCGCGATTTCTCAGGCAAGCTGGAGGCGGCGGCCCGGCCCGAGGGCATGCGGCCCAACCGGCCGACGGAGACGGGCATCGCCTGCACCGCCTGCGGCCGCCCGATGCAGATCCGGTCCGCCAGCACCGGCGTGTTCCTGGGTTGCTCGGGGTACGGGTTGCCGCCCAAGGAGCGCTGCAAGGAGACCGTCGATCTCACACCGGCCGACGAGACGGCCGACGCGGACCGGGACGACGAGGGCGAGAGCCGGCTTCTGCGGGCGAAGCGCCGCTGCCCGACGTGCGGGACGGGGATGGACAGCTACGTCGTGGACGCCCGGCGCAAGCTGCACGTGTGCGGCAAGAACCCCTACTGCGCCGGCCACGAGATCGAGGAGGGGACGTTCAGCGCCGGCGCGGCGGCCGAGCGGACCATCGAGTGCGACCGCTGCGGGGCCGAGATGCCGCTGCGGTCGGGACGGTTCGGCAAGTTCTTCGGCTGCTCGAACCGCGAGTGCGGCAACACGCGCAAGCTGCTCCGCAACGGCGAGCCCGCGCCGCCGAAGGCCGATCCGGTGCCCATGCCCGAGCTGCGGTGCGAGACGGTGGACGACCACTACGTGCTGCGCGACGGCGCCGCCGGCCTGTTCCTGGCCGCGAGCGGCTTTCCGCGCCACCGGGAGACGCGCGCCCCGAAGGTGTCGGAGCTGAAGCCGCACGCGGAAGAGCTCGATCCCAAGTTCCGCTATCTGCTCGACGCGCCGGCCTCGGACCCCGAGGGGCGGCCCGCGGTGATCCGGTTCTCGCGGAAGGCGGGCGAGCAGTACGTGACATCGGAGGAAGGCGGCCGGGCCACCCGGTGGCGCGCCGTCTACCGCGACGGCCGCTGGGTCGAGGAGCAGCCGGCCGCGAAGCCGGCCCCCAAGGGGCGCCCGAAGCGGCCGGGCGGCCGCCCGCGCCGGCGCGTCGCCTGATCCCGGCCGGGGAGTCGTGCGTGATCCACATCATCGGCGGGGGGCTCGCGGGCAGCGAGGCGGCGTGGCAGGCGTCGCGGCGGGGTGTCCCCGTCACCCTCTACGAGATGCGGCCGGTGCGGCCGACCGCCGTCCATCACACCGACCGCCTTGCCGAGCTCGTGTGCAGCAACTCGTTTCGCGCCGACCAGATCGAGAACGCGGTGGGGCTGCTGAAGGAAGAGATGCGGCAGCTCGGGTCGCTGGTGATGCGGGTGGCCGACGAGACCCGGGTGCCCGCGGGCGGAGCCCTCGCGGTCGATCGGGCCCGGTTCGCGCAGGGCATCACCGCGGCCCTCGAGCAGGAACCGCTGGTGACCGTCCGGCGCGAGGAGGTCCGGGACCTCTCCCGCGCCGGCGACCCCCGCGAGCCGGTCGTCGTGGCCACGGGTCCGCTGACCTCGCCCGACCTGTCCGCCGCCGTCGCCGCCCTCGTGGGCCGCGACCATCTCTATTTCTACGACGCGATCAGTCCGATAGTCCTGGCCGAGTCCATCGATCGCGATATCGCGTTCCGGGCGTC
>LXNJ01002488.1_pt1 | contig 10061 bp, 13 predicted proteins | sample 809081 | NCBI WGS metagenome assembly LXNJ01 (sample SAMN04870510, study PRJNA318959) | sponge metagenome | biome: sponge; feature: marine sponge reef; material: water | host: Petrosia ficiformis | place: Greece: Milos, Mediterranean Sea | collected 2013-05-29 | depth 5-7 m
TCCAGCTCTCGAGAAAGTCGCCATAGACGTTCGACGTCCCAAATATGCAGAAGATTGCCCCCGAGCACCCGACCTGCGAGTCGTGAAGTGCGAAGTTCGGCCATGTCGCTATCCTACCCCCACAGAAGAGGAATGATCCTCTGACCTAGCCGAGCCGTCGCAGCCGTCGAATTGGATCCGATCCGCTCAGAGTTTTCGGAGGGAAACCGCCCCGGGGACATCCAACTCCCCGGCAATCATGCACTCCCGACGCCTGCCGAGTGACTGCGGACCGCGTGGATTCCCCCACCGCCCATGAGCCAGTCCCGCCGCCCACCCGCCGATTTGCCGTTTGCCTCGGAATTGGCCGCTCCGGCCTCCTTCCCGCCCGTGCTGCGCTCGCTGCCTGCGACGCTGATCTCTCCCCGGTCAATCCATTCAACCTGTACCAACCCCGCGGGTTCCGCACGAACTTCCGCTCCATCGACTACGACGACCATGCAGAACGGGGACCGCTGCTTTCGCCTCCTCAACTATCGGTTGGCGGTTCGACCGCCAGGATCAGCCAAGTGTACTGCCTTGAGAGCACCTTTCACTCCGAAGCGGACGTATATGCGGTCAACGACAACGAGGGACGCCAATTCGAGATGTTTCACGCATCCGAGGGGCATCGTCGTTCCGGATCCACGGCTCTACACGGGTCGTCAGGGCCCGGAACTACCTGACCGCGATCACGACGTCCTGGGGGCGATCGGGTCCGTGCGCCGAACCGACGTGCTCACCCTGACCCTACGATCAGGTGAAATCCCGGGACCAGACGGTGCGATTGATGCATCCAAGGAAGTACTTCCAATTGGCTTGGCCGCGATGTGGTCATTCTCTGAACTGATCAGGTTGGCGGCGGCAGACAAGTTGGACGTGAATCCCAACGAACTAAAGGTCGGATTACAGCCTTGGAAGACGGACGCCGGCACTATTTCGAGGCGAATGTTCATCGCGGATTCCCTGGAGAATGGAGCCGGATACGCTCGCTACCTCAGCTCGCCGGACGTGCTGCGCGGTGTGGTCGACAATGTCGCGAACGAAATCGGCGCGAAAAAGATCGAGCTGAAAGACCATGTCGATGAGTGTGACGTGTCCTGCCCGGACTGCCTAAGGAGCTACGACAACAGATTCATTCACCCTTATCTTATCTTGACTGGCGCCTAGCCCTTGACTTGGTCAAGATCGCACGTTCCAGCGAACTGATCGACATCTCAACGCCCACGATGAAACGCAGCATCTTGGATGTGAACTCCTGTGGAGCATCTCTTACCTTCCACGGCCGATCTGACGCGGCCCCATGCTTGTCGGCTAGCTCTTCCAGGTACTGCAGCAGCCAATCCTCATCGCGAATGATCCGTGGGATACCGTGTGCGTGAACGACCACGTAGTTCCCAGTGGGAACAAGCTGACAGCCCTCAACGGTTTGGACCGTCCCAGGCGCAGCATGGCGCCGAGCAGGTGGGACTGGCGGTTGGCACGCCCGGGGAAATCACGTGCGAAGGTTACGCTGCCGCGGCGAGGCGGTATCCACAAATCGCTAGTTCCGTACGAGCGTTTCGAGATTCGGTTCGTACACCCCAAGGCCACCGACTTTCCTTCGATGCAGTGCCGGCAGCATACCGAGCCCCTTCATAGATTCTCCAGTGCGCCAAGCACCCTCTCCGCGAACGCATCCGCTGAAACCTTGACCCACTCGGTGTTGAACCATCCGACCCAGCCCACGATGAGAGCCAGCACGACAATCGTGCTCGCTACAGGTACTGGCTGTGGCCAAGAACCAGTTGCGATGTCTTCGAAAATTAGGGCGCTAGTCGCTGCGGCCGAGGCAAGCGCGAGCAGAATCGCGAGAGGCTTCATCCCCCAGAAATTCCGCCGGAAGCCGTAGTCGCAGTTCGCCTCGAAGACCAACGGGAAGCGCTCGCGAGCGCGTGTCTTCTCAAGTAAGAACACGGTGCACGCCTCGTAGACCGCATCCGCCGTTCCCGGATCTGCTGCCTCCTCCGTGGCTGATGGAATGTGGACGTTCGACAGGAGCGCACGCACCTTATCGTGCCGATGACGTAGGAGCACGGAGTTTGACGAGTCCCTGTGGCGCAGCAGGCGGGTTGTGGGCTTTCCGCCCCAGGCCCTAAAGAGTTGTGGCTCTTTCGCCTTCCCGGCACCCCTGCCTAACTGAGCGATCAAGGCTGTGCCGCCCGACCAAACCACCAGACTCCAGACGGCACCCGCGGCAGCCCATTCAGAAGGGAACCGCGCAAAGACCGCAAGCGCCGCAGGCAGAGCAACTAGCAGGGCAGGTTCGAGCCGAGCCCGCCTAACGTATGGATCAGCGAAGTAGTCTTTCATTGCCAACGTGCTCGCTTGATCCTCGTGTGGGTCTGCATTTGTGCCGCGAGCCGTTTCAGCCATTCCAGGAGCCAGGTCCACGAACTATTCTTCGCCTTACTCCGAAAACGCAGATTGGATCCGATGACGAAACGCGACCGGGAAAAGACGTACGTGGCTGGTGTTGGATCGGATGGAGTATGCCCGACGATCAGAAGCAACGCTTTTCGAATTGGGGGATCGACCGAAGCGACAATCTGTTTCATGCCAGTCAGGTCGACGGCGCTCGGCACTGGAGGGGCTTCCGGATGTGTATGCCACGTGCCCACGAAATGCACCGTGCCGCGACTTGTCAAACGTTTTTCGTCGTTCAGTTCCGCAGTGCCCTTGGTGCCGCAGACAAACCCATTCCGCGTGGCTCGGCTGTCTGCCGGTGGATCGCTCGCGCCTGAAATCCAGAACACTTGCGCAGCGTCATCTCGCTCACCGAAGAGCAGGCCGCCGGTCTCGACAGATGGTCCGTGGCGCTTTCCGCTCCGTACGATGCACCGGAGAATCGCGTGCCAGGCGCTATCGGAGACTCGAACGTCATAACTGCCGCAGCGACTGCGGCTCGCACGCTCCGTGGGCCACGCAAAGCTCGCCGAGCCAAGCTCATCATCATCCTTCCGGGAAAGGTGGGACTGAGAGACGAAGTGCCCGGTGGCGGCGGAGTGACCATTCGTAAAGTCTCGTGCGATGAGATTCAACATCGCGCCTGCGAGCACGGCCGCGTCAGCGGCCGAACCGACGAATGTTGGATCGGAGCACCCGGGCTCGGGCTGGAACATCTTTGGGCCCTTGCCCGATTCGGGCCAGAACTCATCCAGAAAGCGACGAAGACGCCTGTCGTCGCAAGCTGCCAGCTTTGCTTGGCGAGTTGCGTCCGCAGGCCCGCCCGAGTACTCCTGACTTACGAGCACGACCAAGCCTCGTTCGGCGCGGGGTCCGACGACCATGGATGCGAGCGCTGCCCGCTGTGCCGAGCCGTGCCAGCGGAGTTCGACCTTCTTCAACACCGCTCGTGATCCGGTCGTGTCAATTACTATGTCTGCTCCGTCGGTCCAGTCCTCTTTCCCAAGAGGATCCGCAAGCAGGTCTTCCGCAGAGGTCTCGACGATCAGGTCTTCTCGGATCCGACGCAGACGTCGGGCAAGCGCATCGACTTTCCGCTCGTTGATGTCTGCGTCATCGTAAAGCTGCCGAACGAGGAGGCCCGGTGCCACTACGCCCTGGTCGCGGAGAATCAGTTTGCGAACGCCGGCTCTCGCCAGGAATTCAGCGATGGGGCTGCCCAAGGCTCCGCACCCCCACACGGCCACACTGCGGCCGCGAAACCAAGAGAGTGGCGATTCATGGTCGCGTCGAGCAACGATCTCGGGCCGGTCCTCCCTTACCGCGCACCAGTTCACGTGTGCCTCTGCTGCCCAGTCCCAGATAATCTGCTCCACCTCCTCCCCGATTTTCCGGAGTCGTTCGTCTTGCGAGTATTGCCGCAAAGACATCCGAAGGCCGTTGGCAACCACCGGTGCTACGTACCACGCCGTCAGGTGTTGCTTGAGGTCGCTAGAACCACAAATGCCGCGCATGGGCGTTCCGATCAAAACGTACAAGGGGCCGTCGTCTGGGTTCCGCATCACCGCTGCCTGAAGCGTCAGGAACAGCATTCTTCGCGGTACTCCACGCGTCTCGAGTTCGTTGACTAGGTCCTTGACAGTGGCTGGAAACTCGAACGGCATCGGCACTGCGAGGAGAATCGCGGCGCCGACCGGAGTGCAGGGCCCTGCATTGGGCAGTTGCAACCAACCGACAACGTCCGTCCGCCCCTCCGAGACAGGCCGAATATGTGCTAGGCCGTACCATGGTCCGGCGCTAACCGCAGGGGTGTCGGCCTTGGGAATCACCATCTGCCTGGAATGGGTATAGGCCACGGGTGGATGGAGCGGGAAACCGAGGGGTTCGAGTTGGTTCAGCGCACCCTGGCGGAGCCACTCTTCCAGGCGCCCTAGGAAACCGAACATACCGTCGCTAGTGTCCCACTCGGCGGTTGGTGACTGATATAGGCAGAGGTGACGATTCCATTGAACGTGCGGGAATCCTGAAAAGCGCGCGTGGGGCGTACAAATGTGTGGAAACTCGAAGGGAAAATCGAACGGAATCGCGATCACGAACCGCTCCCTCTCCCGGAGCGGGAGGCCCTTCGGTACACGCTCATAGCCGCTTGTGGTGACGGAGACCATGACGTATAGGGAGTTAGTCTCTTCGACTTCCAGAATCTCCAGTGCGCCGTCGCCAAGGGATTCGACTTCTCGCAACTGGTCGATCGCCAGATGCTGGCCATCAGTCATGTCCGCGCCCGAATCCGACTCGTTCCTTCGGAGGTTCGTTCGAACCCCGTGCGGCAATGACCGCCGCACCGAGAGAGGCTTGGTTCCCGGTGGCCCTTGAGGCCTTTGCCGTTCTCACTTGCAAGCCCTTACTTGTCAATTCGAGAACAATCGGTTCCGGTTTGTCTCGGTTCGGATGCTCCTGAGTACAAAGGAAGCCGTCATTGGCGATTTCCTCGTACCTCTTTTTCGCCTTGGCATGGGGTGGGTTGTCGCCGCTCTGGTTGGATGACGGGATGGGCTCGGCACTGGCGATGACCTGGCCGGGATTGAGCTCGGCGTCCTCCATCGCGTCCAGGATGTCCTGCTTCAAGACCTCTTCCTTGTCACCCTCCTCTTTCCAGTACATGACCGACTTTGAGCAGTGGTGCGCCGCGAGCATGGCATTCCAGCGTAGGTCCGTGGCCTCGCTCCTATCGAAGATTCGTTTAATCGTGGGGTAGCAGTGATCGCCCAGTAGGAGACAGTAGCCTGAGGCCTTGGCATCACTCAGGGTGATCTGGAAGGCAACGCTCGTATCGTTTCGCTCGCCGTCGGCATCGTCTTTGAACGGCGCATGGACGAATGCCCGAAACGCATCCTTGCAGTCTTCTCCGTCCAGTTCCGTTATGGCGCTGCCCGGCACCGTCAAGCACTCAAGAGGAAATCCGTCGAACTCGTCCTCCTTCAAGAGATCGTCGTAACCGATGATGCGGACACGGTCCCCGGACTTCGTACTGCCCTTGTCCTCGATCGTCTTCTTCACCCGGCGTTCGGCTTCCTGCTTGAACTCGGTCGCGTCGTTACACAGGTCCTTCTTGTATTCCCGAAAGATCCTAGGCGAGAACCACAGCTCGCCGATTTTGACGTTCTTCAGGAGGCTCGCGAAGCCCAGACAATGGTCTTCGTCGGGATGTGTGAGCACGAAGACGGCGAGGTATGGCTTCCCGTCTACCCTTGGCAGAAGTGCCACGAGGCGGTCCACTACGGGCGTGTGCGGATCATCCTCTTTCGCCGAGCAGGCGAGATGATGAAGATCAACCTGCACGCGGCAGTCCTGGTCAATAACAATGGTCGTACTATCTCCGGTTCCTACCGGCCAGAACACGAAGCCGTGCCCTGGCAGTTCGAGACCTTCAGTTTGCTTGCTCATGGTCGGTACTTTCTCCCTTCTCACCCCGCGACACCAAGGAAACGGTGAAGATCTCCGGAAGGCCATGGCCGCGGGGATTTGACTTCTTGCCTGGCCCGTGAGATGCTGTCTTACACCTAAGCCATTGTACCGATGGCTGGCTTATCTGTCAAGCATTGTCTTACTGGTGAAACGAATGGATAAACTTTCCTTGGAAACGATCGGTCGTCGCCTCGCAGAGAGGAGAGGGGACCTTGGTATACGGGCTGCGGCGAAGGACATTGGCATCAGCCCGGCGACGCTCTCCCGTGTGGAGCGTGGGCATCTCCCCGATTTAGAGACCTTTAGAAAGATCTGCAGGTGGCTCGAGGTGGATCCTGGCCAGGTACTCGGCGTCACTCCCGCTGCCTCGGACGTTCCGCGGGTGACGGTTCACTTCAAGAAGGACGCTACACTTTCCCCTCGCACAGCAAAGGCCCTTGCCAATATGGTTCTTGCTGCACACCGCGCTTGGCTGACGACGAACGACTAGCGACAGGACGGTCGAAGTGTTTGCGCGAGGCTTCAAGAGTTGGTGTGAGACCGTTGCCGTACAGCGGCGTCGCTCGCTGAACCTGCAACCAGTAGACCCACTTCCGCCTGAGCGGCTGGCAGAGTCAATGGGTGTTGATGTTAGGCCCTTGGGCGAAATCCCAGGCCTCGACACGGCCTCCAAGGACGTTCTGGTCCACGAGGATCCAGGCAGTTGGTCTGCAGTGACTTTGACGGAAGGCGACCGAAGTCTCGTCATCCTGAACCCGGCGCACTCACCCGCGCGGACCGCGAGCGACCTTACTCACGAGCTTGCTCATCTTCTGGTCGGTCATCGGGCTGGGCGCGTGGACGTTACTGAGGACGGATCACTGATGCTCAATACCTACGATCGCCAGCAAGAGGACGAGGCGAACTGGTTGGCTGGCAGCTTGCTGCTGCCGAGACCGGCACTGCTCTGGCTCACTAGGCAGCGTATGGACACGGCAGCCGCAGCGCAGTTTTTTGGCGTTAGCACGGACATGCTCGTATATCGTCAGCGTGTGACAGGTGTTGAGCATCAGGTCAGGCGCGCGCAGGCCTTGCGCGGCCGTCGCGCTGGCTGACTGACGCGCCAATAGTCTGCAAGTGCACGCTTACTCGACGTTCGCTTCTGCCCAGATAGTTCCCTAGACCACGTCCATCAGGATGAGATCGTCACATTCTGCAACCCGCAAATCGACCTACGGCTTACAAAATTGAAGCCCGGATGGGCGTGGCGAGTGCGTTTGGCATCTGGAGACTCGAGTTCCGAGCCAGCGAAGCCGGGGTCGGCGTCGGAATCGCGAGCTTGATTGCGGTTTTTGACGGTGGGCGCCATTGTGGGACTCCAGCCCGTCGCCGCACATCACGGGGAGCGGGCGGGCCTCGTCAATGGGCAGGTCGGAAAGCACATCCAACCACGTGGCGCGTTGGACGTCGCCTGAACCATTGTGAAGGGCTGTTCGGTTGCCCAGGTAGGTCTTGTCGAAGGGTTGCCGGAGTGATCAACACCGCCCTCCGGACCACCGCGCCCCATACCACGCACTGGAACGTGCGCGCCATGGCTGCTCACGGAGGGTTCAGGAAGCTCACCCACGCCGGTAGCTGCCCCGAAGATGTCGAGCACAGAGGCGATGTGGGCGGAAGGCGGGGTGCTGGGACCGGGTTGGGAGTCGGCACGGGAACCTGGACCGGAGACACGCCGACACACCCCAGTGCCAGTCCGAGCGCTAGCGCTGCCAGTACCGATATCGGTCTTGCGGCCATCACGAGTCTTGGATGCTCTTGATCATAGTCGTCCATGTTGCCGACACCGAGGTTCGAACCGTTCCATCTATGAGAGGCCGGCCGGTCCCTCACCAGCCTAAGGGAAGACGCATGAGAGCTAGCACGATCGCGTCCGCGATACAGCTGGCTTCTATCTCTCCGCGCGTACGGCAAGCGCGGGCACACATAGCGTGGGAAGACGAAAACGGCCGTTCGCAGGAATCCAACGAGCGGCGGGCAGGTGGAGGAATTCAGGGGCTTGCTGGACAATCTGGCAGTGCCGACTGCGAAGACCGTCTAGGTTCCTTGAGAGCCGGGAACGATTGACCATCGAAGCCTTCCAACCGATTTACAGCGAGGGGCCTTCGACCTGTTGCAGATCAAGCTCACGGCGCAGGCAGAATGCTAGCGGGTTGAGAACGCTTGCGAGGATGGCGTGCCCTGGAGGGCTTGGGCTGTCGGACTGCTGTCCAGCGCATCGTCTTCGATAGCATCGGCGCGTAGTTTCAAGTGGGCGAATATCTCACGGGTCGGAGCGAGATTTCCGCCTCGCAGGGCCGCGGGCAGCAGTTTCAAACTGACTGTTCCCCGCACGTTGCCGCCAATAGCCAGAATGCGTTTACGGTCCGCCTCCAGCTTCACGACAACATCGCAATGCATGCGGGCGCCGACTCCGAGATGACGGCGCCGTTGGGCGATTGTCCCATAGCTTCCCCGCCGGCTGCTGCAGAGCAGATCGCCCGGCGCGACAACGGTCTCACCGACATCGTATGCCGTGAAACCAGCCTGGGAAGACCCTGCATCTCGAGCCCGAATGGCTTGATCGACGTAGACATGGTGAGCGATTGAACGTCGGAACTGATTAGAACTACCGAGTCCGCCCTCGCACATTACCCAGGAGACGAATGCTGCGGACCAGGGATCGCGCCAACGCGAGGCCAAGCCATCCGGCCCCTTCCACCTACTGTTCTGACGGTCTACCATCCAAGATCCATCCGGCGTTGCCGCCCAGTAGCCACCGATCGTCGATGCGACGCGGGCACCCTCGACGGGATCCACTCGCCACCAACGGCGTCGACTCCACGCTTGAGAGCCGCCATCGTTGGCTTTGTTTCGAATGAGTAAACGCTCTTCCCGCTGCATGGTTTCGTCGACGATTGAGAATCCGAAGAACCCCCATTCCTGCACGGCAATATCCACGATCCGCCGCCGTATTTCCCCGGCCGGCAGACTCCGGCACGTGCTGGACCGGACGCTCATCTGTCCCGGTGGGCCCTTGACCAGTGCCGAAGGTGCCGCGGCGTCGAACTGCTCAGCGGGGAGCCGGTCCAAGGGTTTCTGTTGCGCGAACCAGTCAGGTGTCGAGGCCAGAATCGCCACAGTACCCGCTAACGCCAACAAGATCGTCTTGATCGAGATTCCCATCGAATGCCTAGCCTTGCACTACGACCGCTGATCGTGGCCGAGTATACACGAGAGTCGATCGCAACTGGTGTCGTGTCCCGGAGACTTCAATCGCGAGGTGCTCTCGCCGTACCTGAACGACCACCGCACGTGCTACTTCCCCAGCGAAGAGGCGGACGCGAAGGGCAAGCTGTGCAAGCGCTACCGGCGGCAGGATCTGATGACACCGTACGAGAAGCTGAAGTCGCTGCCGGACGCGGCCGGCTGCCTCAAGCCGGGGCCGTTCAGGCTCATTTCACGTTGGAAACAGCAACGGGATAGAAACTCGGTAAGTCCAGATTGACGCCGAGATTTCCACATTCCGGCGTGCACCGGGCAGATCCTTCCCGTAAGCCGTATGCAGGTTACGCGATCAGTTCCTCGATCACTTGGCCGTGCACGTCGGTGAGTCGGCGGTCGATGCCATTGTGGTAGAAAGTCAACCGCTCGTGGTCGAGTCCCAGCAGGCGCAGGGCGGTTGCATGGAGGTCGTAGACTGTGACCGGATCACTTGCGGGTTCGTAGCCGAGATCGTCGGACGCGCCGTACGAGTGTCCCGGTTTGGTCCCTCCTCCTGCCATCCAGCAGGTGAAGCAGTTGGGGTGGTGGTCCCGACCTGCTGTCTCGCCGGTGCCCTGTGACACTGGTGTCCGTCCGAACTCTGTCACTCCCATGACAAGAGTGTCTTCCAGCAGTCCGCGGCCGCGAAGGTCCTCAAGGAGTCCCGCTACAGGCCTGTCGTATTCGCGGGCCATATTCTCGTGGTTCTTGACGAGATTGGAATGAGCATCCCAGCTGTTGCCGGAGCCCCCGTGATAGATCTGCACGAACCGGACGCCCTGCTCAATCAGGCGTCGGCCCAGCAGGCAATTCCTCGCAAGGTTCGCTGTCTTCTCCTCGCCGTAGCCATAGAG
>LXNJ01002489.1_pt1 | contig 10059 bp, 3 predicted proteins | sample 809081 | NCBI WGS metagenome assembly LXNJ01 (sample SAMN04870510, study PRJNA318959) | sponge metagenome | biome: sponge; feature: marine sponge reef; material: water | host: Petrosia ficiformis | place: Greece: Milos, Mediterranean Sea | collected 2013-05-29 | depth 5-7 m
TGGATCTGCAGCAGTTCGAGCTAAGGGATGGTCGAACCGGGGGCTGGCGTCTCGGACCGTCGTTGGGTACCCTTCAGCTCTCGAGAAAACGAAGATACGTCGTAACGCACCTCCACCCAGAAAGGACATGACCGGGAGAAACACCCATTTCCGCACCCTCGGCTCTCTGGCCGCCACCGCGCTTGCCCTCCTCGCCTTCTCCGGTGCAGCCCGAGGAGCGCAGGAAACCGTAGGAACCCAGGTCGCGCAGGGAACGCGGAATGTCCGGGCTGCGCAGGAAACCGCCAACCCGCTCACCTTCATGGACGTTCAGGAGATGCGGCGGGCGGGATCCTGGACTCCCAGCCCCGACGGCTCGTTGATGCTATACGTGCTCACCACCCCGGACTGGCAGGAAGCTTCGTCCCAATCGGACATCCATATGGTGGAGCTCGCGGCCGGCGCGTCTTCGTCGCGTCGTCTCACCTACACCACCGGGAGCGATGAGCGCAGCCCCGCTTGGGCGCCCGACGGTTCGTACTTCGTTTTCCTGTCCGACCGCGACCCTGACGCCTCCGGATCGCAGCTCTACGCCATGCGCCACGACGGAGGCGAGGCGGTGCGCATCACCGACGTACCGGACGGAGTTTCCGACTACGCCTTTGCCCCCGACGGCCAGGTGCTCGTCTACAGCTCGGGCTCCCCGCGCAGACAGCTCTTCCGCATGGGTCCCGTCCCTCCCGGAGATGCCGCCGAAGCCGATGAGCCGGTCCAGCTCACGGACGGAGAGGCCGGGATCGAAGAGTGGGAGTTCTCGCCCGACGGCGCGACCATCTACTTCACCCGTCCCGCCGACTTCGACGAGGACGATCACGAGCGCCGCGAAAAGGGCTTCACGGTGGACGTGCGCAATCAGGAGACGCCGCTCTTGGAGCTCTGGGCCGTAACCGCGGCCACCGGGGCCGAGCGCAGGCTGGCCGGAAACGCCGAATACAGCGTCGACGGCTTCACGATCTCGCCCGACGGGGCCTGGATCGGCTTCAACGGCGGCTCTCCCGAGCGCTACGAACGCAACATCACCGGCGCAAGGCTTTACGCCGACCTGTACCTCATGGATGTCGAGGGCGGAGAGGTGGAGCGACTGACCGACAACTACGAGGTCTCGGAGAGCGGGTTGTCGTTCTCTCCCGACGCCTCCATGATCGCCTTTTCGGCGCCGGACGACATGGAACGATATTCGATGACCGAAAACCGGGTGTACGTGCGTGCGACCGCCGACCGCGGCGAGGAGTTCCGCAAGCTCGGCTCGGGTTTCGACCAGAGTTCGAACATCGGGTTCTGGTCCGAAGACGGCTCCACCATCTACTTCACCGCCGGCGTCACCGTCACCAACCAGGTGCACGCTCTCGACGTGGAAAGCGGAGAGGTCACTCAAATGACCCACGAACGAGCCGCGCTCTCCGTGTCGCGGGACGAGGACACCGGCGTGTTCCTGGTCAACTATTCCGACCCCACGACGCCACCCACGGTCTTCACGATACCGGACGTGCACGCCGTCAGCGACCGCGAAAGCTGGGTCAGGCTCGTGGACGTCAACCCGCAGTTGGCCGACAAGGAGCTGGGGCGAGAGATCGAATACGAATGGACCTCGACCGACGGGAAGCGCGTCGGGGGCGTGCTCGTCTATCCGGTGGGATACGAGGAGGGGACTCGCTACCCGCTGATCGTCGCCATCCACGGCGGCCCCGCTTCCGCCGACCTGCTTCGCTTCAACGGAGGCTACTCGGCGCAGGTCTACGCCGGAGCCGGCTACGCCGTGCTACGTCCGAACTACCGAGGGTCGCGCAACTACGGCAACGCCCACCGTACCGACATCGTGGGCGACTACTTCACCTTGGGCTACGACGACATCATGACGGGAGTGGACGCCCTCATCGAAGACGGCATCGTCGACGACGACAGGCTGGGAGCCCTGGGGTGGAGCGCGGGCGGCCACTGGTCGAACTGGATTCTGACCCACACCGACCGCTTCAAGGCGATCAGCTCGGGTGCGGGGACGATGAACTGGATCAGCATGTACGCTCAGAGCGACGTCCAGCGCAACCGGCGTTTCTACGTCGGCGACGGCTTCCTCTACGAGGATTTCGACACCTACTTCGACCAGTCGCCCCTCAAATACGTCGCGAACGCGAAGACGCCCACCATGGTTCACGTGGTCGAGGGCGATCCCCGCGTGCCGAGCGCCCAGTCGCTGGAGCTGCACATGGCGCTCAAGAAGTTGGGCGTTCCGACCGAACTCTTCATGTACCCGGGCCGGAGCCACGGCATCCCGGATCCCCGCAATCGCTTGGTGAAGGCGGTCAGCGAGATGGCGTGGATGGACCACTACGTACGCGGGATCGGCGAGAAGTTCGACTGGCGCCAGGTTCTGAAGACGCTGGAGAAGGGGCCGGCGACGTAGGGCGCACGCTCCCCCGGGGCCGGCACGTCAATCCCCGGCGCGCCCGGGCGCGGTCCTTCCTCGCGAGCGATTCGAATGCTCACGCCGTTACGAAGCTTCCTTCCAGCCGTCGATGACGGGCCCGTTTCGGCTCATGGCACTCGTCCAAACCGGGCCGGCGGGAGCGGTCCCGGCTGGGGAACTCGTCTCCACTCCAACACTCGATCGACCTCCTCCACCACCCGATCCGCATCCGCCCGCGAGAACACCAGCGGCGGCTTGATCTTGATGACGTTGTCGTCGGGGCCGTCGGTGCTGAGCAGGACACCGCGACGCCGCACGTGCTCGACCACGGTGCGGGCGCCGGCTCTGTCGGGCTCTCGACCTTCCGCCGTAAGCACGAACTCGATCCCGAGGAAGAGTCCGAGACCGCGCACGTCGCCGATGCCTTCGTGTCGGGAAGCGAGCTCGCGGAGCCCCGCCTTGAGATGCTCGCCCACCTCCCATGCATGGTGCTGAAGGTCTTCGGCCTCCATCACGTCCAGCACCGCCAAGCCGATCGCCGCCGATACCGGGTTGCCGCCGAAGGTGCTGAAGTATTCCATTTCGCCCGCGAAGCGCTCGGCGATCGCCGGCGTGGTCACCACCGCGCCGATGGGGTGGCCGTTGCCCATGGGCTTGCCGAGCGTGACGATGTCCGGGACGGCACCTGCGGCCTCGAACCCCCAGGTGTGGCTGCCCACGCGCCCGAAACCCACTTGAACTTCGTCCGCGATGCAGAGCGCGCCCGTCTCGCGAGCGGCTCGGAAGGCCAGGTCGAGATAGCCGTCGGGCAGGACTATCTGTCCGCCGCACGACATGACGCTTTCGACCAGAAAGGCCGAAGCGCCGTGGCTGGTCGCCTCGAGCTCCCGGATTGCCGCCGCCACCCCCTGGGCGTAGAGTCGGGCCGAGTCGTCGGATCTGTAAAGACCCCGGTAGGTGTCGGGCAGCGGCGCAGCGCGCACCGGCCCGGCGGGGTCGCGCCCCACGGTCCGGGGACTCTTGTAGTGCGAGAGCTCGATCAGCGTAGTCGTGTTGCCGTGATAGCCGCCCTCCAAGGTCACCACGCCCCGCTTCCCGGTCGCGGCTCGGGCCATTCGGAGCGCGAGCTCGTTGGCTTCGCTCCCCGAGTTGACCATCCAGCACACCGAGAGCGGCTCCGGCAGCTCGGCAGTCAGCCGTTCGGCATACTCCACCACGAGCGGATGCAGGTAGCGCGTGTTGGTGTTGAGCACGGCCATCTGTCGCCGTCCGGCCTCCACGACCACAGGGTGTTCGTGGCCCACGTGCGCCGGATTGTTCACGCAGTCCAGGTATTCCCGCCCGCGAGCGTCGTAGAGGTAGGCTCCCCTGCCCCGCTCCATGCGGAGAGGACGGGAATAGGAGAGGCTGAGGTTGCCGCCGAGCACCCTTCGTCGGCGTTCGTGCAGGTCGGTCTCGTGGCGGAACATCGTCTCGAACGGCATCCCCAAGAGCAGGTTCGGGTCGGGCGAAAGCGATGCCCACACCGCCTCCTCCCGGGGCAGCGCCACACCGGGGAAGTCCCCCTCGCAGCCTAGCCGGTCGGCAATGACCTGCATGTGCAGATGAGGCGGCCAGTCGCCGTTCTCCGGAGGGGCTCCCAAGGCCGCGAACTCGTCGCCGGTGCGCAGTACGGCTCCCGGTTCGAGGTGGAGAGCTGCGGCGTCGAGGTGTCCGTAGAGGGTCCAGAACGGCCCGTGCGGGCCCTCGTGTTCGAGCACGACGGTGGGTCCGTAGTCGAGGCGTGCGGAGTTGTCGCGGATGCAGGCCACCGTTGAGTCGAGGGGCGCGTGGATCGACGTGCCGGCAGGTGCGAAGATGTCCAGCCCGAGGTGGACGGTACGTCGTTCGCGGGGATCGCCTTCTCTCCCTCTGAACGCCTCGGTCGCGTAGAAGGCACGCGGCTCCAGGTATCTTCCGATGGCGTACTTCCAACCTTTCTCCCGGAGGCGCCGCTCCAGTTTGTGCGAGAACGCCCCGGCGTCGTCGGTCTCCCGACTATCCACCAACCAGGAACCGACGCTCAGGTCCAGGACGCCCACCTCGCTCCAGTCCCCGATGCCGACCACGGGCCTCGGCGCCTTCCTTTTCAGCCAGCTTCGCAACGGTGCGCCGGCCGGAACCGGCTCCAGTCCGCACGCCGCGCGCAGCATACCGGTGGCCACCACGTCCTCCACCTTGTCCAGATAGGCGATCATCTTCCACGCCGAGCTCTCCGAGACGAGATGGTACTCGTCCACCTCGCCCTTTTCGCGCCGCAGCCTGGCCATCGCCACGCTCTGACCCAGCCGGGCACGGGCGAGCGCCATCACGACGTCCAGCTCCGCCTCGAGCAGAGGCTGTTCGCGATGGAATCCTTCGACGAGCGCCACAGCGGCGGTGAGCGGATCGTCGGTGTCGAAGATGGAGTAGGCGACCGCGATTCCGAGGTCGAAGACCCTGGGAGCCGAGTGCGCGTCGCCCAGGTCGATGATGCCGGAGACGGCGAGACCCGCCCGGCCTTGCGAGACGAGGATGTTGTGGTCGTTCAGGTCCCCGTGGATCATCTGGGAACCGAGCGAGAGGAAGCGCGGCGCCATACGGTCGAAGGCGTCGCGGACCCGATCCAGCAGCGCCCGCTTCTCTCCGGCCAGAAGGGGAAGGGCGCGGTCCATCACCAGGCCCGCGTTCCCGAGCGCCCAGTCGAAGTCGAAACGAGCCGGCGGATGGTCGGGCACCGCTCCGAGGGCGCTGACGAGCTGGGCCACCCGACGGCCTACGTCGGCTAGAAGCTCCGGCGGCCTGGGCGCAACCTTGGCGAGAATCACGCCTTCCCGGTGCCTGACCACACGCACGAAGGTTTCGCCATCTTCCCACGGGACGAGCAGCTCCCCGACCGCTGCCGGCGTTATCCCGGGAACCAACCCCTCCGTCTGTTCGCTCAGCAACCGGATCATGCCGGCCTCGAATTCGAGTATCGGCAACGGGTCGAGCGGAGAGCTCACCTTGACCACGAAGCGCTCTTCCGAGGTGGAGAGCAGGTAGTTGCGGTCGCGATCTCCGGGAAGGTCTTCCAGGCGGCCCTCCAGTCCGTACTCGCCGGCGAGGAGCTCCTTCAGGCGCGCAGGATCGACCCGGGCGCGGGCTTCCCCCGAAGACATTCGAGCGCTACTCGTTCGGCACGGACTTCTATCCCGCTGCGTCCATGGCGTGGTCGAGCGCTCGCTGGAGGCTCTTCGTCACTTCATCGGCGAGACCCCAGGTGCTGAGCCAGACGCCCACCCGCTTATCCTCGAACTCGATGAAGAGCAGGCTGCGCCCCAGGGACGGGAGTTCGACGCTGAGGTGGCCTCCCTCCTTCGCCGAGGTTATCCTGCCGACCGCAGCCGGTAGACGCGGCCCACCCGGATCGTTCGCCGCCTGGATGACCGGCGAGAAGGAGACCGGATCTCCCGGATCGAGCCCCTTCGCCAGGGAAACGAGTCCGCCCGAGCAGCGCTTCCCGCCGATCAACGACTCCCATGCCGCGGCACGCCCTTCGGGAATGTCGTCGTAGCGCCAGACCAGCCGCCGATTCTCGGGATAGTGCCGGGAGAGATAGAACTCGAGGCAGTGCATGAAGTTGTCCCACCCCTGGAGGTAGGCCGCTATCTCGGGACTTTCGGGTTTGAGAGCCTCGTCGAAGCCCGAGTGCACGAGCCGAACCTCCGAGACGGGATCGTCAGCGGCTCCCTCGTCGGTCGCACCCGGACCGATGTGGAAATCCACCTTGCGGATCATGGGCTCGCCCCCGTCCGGTGCCGGGTAGCGTTCGGTCCACCCGAAATGCGTGTCGGGCGAGTAGGCGTGGACGGGGGCTTCGCCCTCGCAGCCTTCCCCCCACGACAAGAAGCAGCGCCCGCCGACCTCGGGCTCCACCTCCGCCTTGAGCGGAAACCAGTTCGACAGCCCCCGCCCGGTCGCGACCGTGGCGAAGGCGGCCGCCGCAGCGACTGGTACGGTGCGTTCGTCCGTAATGCACCCGTTCCGGAACTCGGTCACTTGAACCCCCTGTCGGTTGCGATTCCCGGCTGCGATTCGCCGGCTACGGACCGTCGCCCGGGCTTCGGCCGCCAGCCGCCCTGCCGCCTCGGGCGAGCGCCCGATAGTACTCCTCGACCAGTTCTCGGTACCCCTCCGGCACCTCGTCGGCGGCCGTAAGCGCCGCACCGCGCTCGTCTCCACCCTCCACCTCGCGTCGGAGGCCGAACTCGAGCCGGCGCAGGGCTTCGAGCACATCGGCGTGCAGGCGTGCCACGAGAGCCGGGTCCTCGTAGGTGTTCTCCCGGCCGAGCCGCGACATCGCCTCCATCACGTCTTCGAGCTCTTCCGCCGGCCGGCCCTCCATGCGAAGCTGGTTCCGGATCTCGCGCACGCGGTCGGTGTCACGCATGAACTGCCGGCCCGACTGGCGCACCTCCTCCGGCGTCAGCTCCCTGGGTCGTACGAGGCCACCTCCGTAGGTGGAGCCGTCTACGGCGGTTCGGGCACCGGGATCGCCCTGGGCGCGGCTGTTCGCCGGATCGCCCTGCGGGTCGCCGCCGCGCTCCTGCCGGCCGCCCTCGCCTTCACCGCGTTCGCCTTCGCCACCCTCTTCCCGGCCCGCCTCTCCTTCTCCCCCTTCCCCGCTCGCTTCGGCCTGCGGGTCGGCCGGCTCGTTCAGCCGCCTGCCCATGGACTCCAGCCCGCGCACCAAGTCCCGGGTCTCCTCCAAGGCGCGTTCGAGACCCTCGCCCGCTTCTTCCTGCGGCGCGGCTTCGGCGGCTCGCTGGAGCTGGTCCCTCAGGGCCTGGAGGTCCGACTCGATGTCCATCTCTAACGTGGCCGCCGACTCGGGGTCCCACTGCTCGATCGTGCCTCGGGAGTACTGGAGCTTCTCCTTCAGCTTCGACTCGCGGATATGGTTCGCCGACTCCTGAAGGGCCCGAGCGGCCTCGGGGTTTTCGGCTCGATTGCCTGCGGCCGCTCGGTCGAGCGCGCTCTCCAGCCCCTGCACGGCCTCGGTCATCTGGTTCTTGCGCTCCCTCAGATCGTCGATCTCGCGGGCTCGCTCCTCGCCCAGGTCCCGCGGCATCTCCCGCACCCGGTTCAACACCTCGCGCTGCTGTCGTTGAAGCTCTTCCACGCGGGAGGCCGCCGCCTCGGCGTCGCGCTGAGCCCGGCCCGCCCTGGCCTCCTCCATCTCGCGCTGGGCGTCCCGCAAGCGCCGGAGGGCCGAGTTGGCCTGATCGCTTCCCGCAGCCTGAGCCCCGGCTCGCCGCATGGAAGCGGCGGCTTCGCGGAGACCGCGCGCGGTCTCTTCCAGATCGGGATCGTTCATCTCGCGAGCGAGCCGTTCGAGCTGCCGAGCGGTCTCCTCGGTCTCGTCGGCCAACCGACGCTGCGCCTCCGACCCGCGGGCACCGGCATTGGTTGAACGACGCGCCTGGCGCTCCGCCTCCTGCTCCTGCCGGCGGGCCAGCTCGTTAAGCTTCTCGATGAGCTCGTCGACCTCGTTGTCGGCGCTCTGCTGCTGCCCGCGCTGAACGGTCTCGTACTGGTTCGCGAAGTTGTCGAGCTCGAGCTCGAAAAGATCGGCCAGATCTTCGGCGGCCTGCCGGCTGCCGCCACCGCCGCCGCCCTGCTGCTGCTCCTGGCCCTGGCTCACGTAGCGCTCGTAGGTCTCTTCCGCCTGTTGCAGGTATCTGAGCGCGTTCTGTTCGGGACCGATGGCTTCCTGCAGCTCGCCCTCGTCCAGGTGAGCCTTGGCTTCGGTCATCGCCTCGATCGCCCTGGGCAGGATGGCGCTCACGTCGCGGAACCCGGGATCGGTCTCGGTCATCCCCCGGTTCTCCATGCGCTGGAGGAGGGTGCCGACCTGCTCGCGCAGCCTTCCCTGAGCGAGGGCCACCGAGACCACGTTCTCGTCGAATTCGTCTTCGGAATACGATGAGCGCTGCCGGATCAGGTTGAAGGTGGCCGAGATCACCTGACGCTGAAGTTCGGAGAGAGCGCTCTCCGGACCCGCCTGCCGGCCGCCTTGCTGCTGGCCGCCGCCCTGCTGCTCCGCCTGGCGGAACGCCACGTCGAACGGCCTGACCCGGACGAAGAACATGTCGCTCGCCACCGGTTCCGACCCCGGCCTGCGGTCACGGGCGAGTGCGTAGTACGAGACCAGGTCGCCCGGCTCGAGCGTCCATTCCTCCAGGAAGAGGGTGTGGCCGGCCGAGACCTCGTCCAGGTCCCCGGCGCGGTCGTCGTAGATGCGGACCGTGTCTTCCGGGCCTCCGTTAACCGAGCTCACCAGAAGAAGCTCCCGAACGCCGTAGTCGTCGAACGCCTGCGCCTCCAGGTAGACCTCTTCGATCGGCGAAGCCGGAACGTCGCGCCCGGGCCGCGAGAAACGGACCTGCGGCGGATAGTCGCTGAGGGCGGTGATCGCGTATTCGGCCGACGCCGGGATCAGCTGGCCGTCCTCCGTGGCGAGATCGACCCGGTAGTATCCGCTCTCGGTCACCGTGAAACGCCCGGCGAGCGCCGGCGTCTCGGACGGCTCCAAAACCGCGAGCTCGGACGTAGGACCGCCGTCGAGCACGATTCGGCCTCCTTCGCTCGCCATGTTCGCGTGCGCAGTGACCTCGACCACGGTTCCGGGCAACGCCGCCACGTCGCCGCCGTCTTCGATGACGACCGGATCGAGCCCGGCATAGGCCGGATGGTTGAGAACGAGATCGAGCCGCTCCACCCTCGGCAGGTCTTTCACCTCGATGGAGTAGGTGGGCGAGGTCACGCCCGAAATGTCCACGAAGTACTCGGTGGGCTCCGCGAGCTCGAAGAGCATGGCCGTGAAGGCCCCGGCTCCGTCCTCGAGCATTCCGAGGCGGGTGAAGGACTCCTCCGACTCGGCTCTGGCGAAGAGGAAGGCGTCGCCCCCTTCGAACCCACCCGGAGCCGCTTCCAACAAAAGGTCCGAGTGGCGCGCGACCGTGGTGTCGCCGGGCAGAACCGCCACGGAATAGGGCTGAGCCTCTTCCGCGCTCTTGTTTGGAAGCAGGGCCGAGGCGCCCGTTCTCACGAGGTCGGGTCCGAACGGCACCAGAAGGAGGCCGAGGACCGCGACCGCGCCGAGCAGGAGGCCGAAGCGCACGAGTGCGGAGCGCTCGATCCGACGCCCGCCTTCCACCTTGCGCAGCCTCGACAGGGCGTCCTGGACGGTGCGATCCCGGAGCGCCGGCGATCCGCCGACCTCGCCCGCCACCGCCGTGGTGACCACGTGGCGCAAGGAAGGCTCGTTTTCGTCCAAGTAGAGGGCGGCCCTGCGGTCGTCCACCCGGCGCAGGAGCGGACGGACCAGGAACCAGCCCACCGCGAGAGCGAGCGCCCCCCAGGCGGCGACCCGTCCGACCAGAATGGCGTCCGCGGAGAACCTCGCCTGTTCGAGCAGGAGGGAGACCGCGACGAGTGCGGCGATCACCGTCAATCCCGTCCAGGTCAGTCCCTGGAGCGCGATGCGCAGCCGCCACCGCCGCCGGACCGAACGCACGAAACCGAGGAGACGGCGGCTCTGGATCCTTCTGTCT
>LXNJ01002490.1_pt1 | contig 10058 bp, 9 predicted proteins | sample 809081 | NCBI WGS metagenome assembly LXNJ01 (sample SAMN04870510, study PRJNA318959) | sponge metagenome | biome: sponge; feature: marine sponge reef; material: water | host: Petrosia ficiformis | place: Greece: Milos, Mediterranean Sea | collected 2013-05-29 | depth 5-7 m
GAGGACCGCGTGGACTTCGACGGGCAGTACTACACCCTCAAGCAGGCCGCGTTCGCACCGCGCCAGGGTGGCGACCATCCCATACCGATCATGGTTGGCGGCACGGGCGAGAGGCGCACGCTGAAGACGCTCGCGATGTACGGCGACATCATGAACGTCATCGCCAGTCCGGAGCGCGTCAAGCACCTGACGGGCGTCCTGGAGCGCCACTGCGAGGCCGTCGGACGCGATCCGGCCGAGATCGAACGGACGCTGCACGTGCCCATCCGCATCATCCGCGACGAGAAGAAGGCCAAGCAGGCCCGCGGTGACAACGACTGGGCGATGATGGGCTCGCCGCAATACGTGATCGACCGCATTGCCGATTTCGCAGCGCTGGGGATCACCGAGTTCACGCCGCAGATCCGGCCGCAAAAGCCGGAGGTGTACCAGGAGCTCGACGAGGACGTGTTCGCCGCGTTCGACTGACGGGCTACGCCCAGATCAAGGCGGACCAGAAGGCGTCTGCAGGCTGCACCAATCCCGGCGTCGTTGCCGGTCAATCGCTCGATGCCGCGTCGAACTCCTTGATCAGCGCCGGCGTCGCAACGATCCGCCAAGCGCGCTCGACGATGTCGGGCATGGCGTCCCAGCGGAGGGTTTCGAGGTTGATCAGTACCATCGGGTAGTCGGCGTAGTGATCCGTGACGTAGAACGTCTCGGGTGCCGCCTGCAGCAGCATCTCGCGCTCCACGAAGTCGCATTGGATGGCCAGACCGCCTTCCGCTTCCGAACGTAGCCTCGCCAGCAGTCGTCGCTTGACCTTGATCGCGGGCGTGCCGTAGCTGCGGCTGACGTCCACGCCGGGGAACCGTCGCGCGATGGCGACGACCCTCGCGAACAAAGCCGCGAGTTCCTCGCTCGGCGGAAACTTGATTGGCACGGGCTCTCGGGCTGCCACTGACATGCTCCTACGACGCACCCGACAATTCAAACACGCCGCACGCCTTAAGGTCAGCTTCGCAAGACAGGCCACGCAGCACGCTTACCGTATAAACTCGCCCTGAACAACAAGGTTCTTGGGTCGTCCATGCACATCACTGCCGACTTCGCCGCCGCCGTCGGCAACACGCCGCTGATCCGGCTCAATCGGCTGTCGGAGGAGACCGGCTGCGAGATTCTCGGCAAGGCCGAGTTCATGAATCCCGGTGGCTCGGTCAAGGATCGCGCGGCACTCTGGATCATCCGCGAGCACGAGAAGGCCGGCGCGCTCAAGCCCGGCGGCACGGTCGTGGAGGGCACCGCCGGGAATACCGGCATCGGCCTGGCACACATCTGCAATGCGCGCAGCTACCCGTGCGTGATCTACATGCCGGACAACCAGTCACCGGAAAAGGTGGAGATCCTGAAGACCCTGGGCGCCGAAGTCCGCGTCGTGCCCACGGTGCCCTATCGGGACGAAATGAACTACCAGAAACAGGCGGGTCGCTTCGCGGCCAGCCTCGACAACGCCGTGTGGGCGAACCAGTTCGACAATACCGCCAATCGTTTGGCGCACTACGAGTCCACGGGACCCGAGATCTGGCGGCAGACCGGTGGCCGCGTGGACGCCTTCGTGTCCGCCGTCGGCACGGGCGGCACGCTCGCAGGTGTCGCCTCCTACCTCAAGGAACACAAGACCGGCGTGCGAACGGTCCTGGCCGACTGCATGGGCAGCGCCCTCTACAGCTTCGTCACCACCGGCGAGGCGGTCATGAGCGAAGGACCGTCCATCACCGAGGGCATCGGCAACAGCCGGGTGACCGACAACTTGAGCGGGGCCCCCGTCGACGATGCCGTCCAAGTCACCGATCAGCAGATGGTCACTCTCGTCTACCGTCTGTTGCGCGAGGAAGGCTGGTTCTTCGGATCGAGCACCGGTCTGAACCTCTACGCCGCTGCCGAGGTCGCAAAGGACATGGGGCCCGGACACACGGTGGTCACGATGCTCTGCGACGGCGGCGGCAAGTACCAGTCGCGGCTGTTCAACCGCGAATGGCTGGCCGAAAAGGGGTTGAGCCCCGACTGAAACGCCACGGGAGGACGCAGCATGTCGATTCGTCGCTTACCCAAGCTCGCCACCCAACTCACGCTCTCCGTGCTCCTGATCTGCGGCGCCCGCCAGGCAACGGCCGCGGAGGTCTGGGTCGTGGAGTTGGAGGGCGCCATCGGCCCTGCCTACGCCGACTATTTCATCCGCGCGCTCGAACGCAGCGAGGAAGAGGGCATCGACTTGCTGGTGCTCCGCCTCGATACGCCTGGCGGTCTCGACAAGTCCATGCGCGACATGATCAAGACGATCCTGGCGTCACGCGTCCCCGTCGCGACCTATGTCGCCCCCAACGGCTCTCGCGCAGCAAGCGCCGGAACCTACATCATGTACGCGAGCCATGTCGCAGCCATGGCACCAGCGACGAACATCGGCTCTTCGACCCCCGTCAGCATCGGCGGCGAAGGCGGTTCGCCGTTCCCCATTCCGGGGGCGCCCGGGCCGGGCGGCGAGGAGGACGAAGCCGAGGGTACGGAAGGCGAAGAAGGGGAAGACGGGGCCGAGAGCGAGGGCGCGCCGGACGACGAGCCGCAAGCCGGCACGGCCATGGAGCGCAAGGTGGTCAACGACGCCGTGTCCTACATCAAGGGCCTCGCGGAGTTGCGCGGGCGCAATGTCGAGTGGGCGGAAGCCACGGTGCGCGAAGCCTCGAACCTGACCGCATCCGAGGCCTTGGCGCTCAACGTCATCGATATCGTGGCGGACGACCTGACCTCGCTGTTGGCCGACGTCAACGGGCGCACGGTGAACGCGGCCGGGATGGACGTGGTGATCGATACCAGCGAGGCGGATATCGAGTTCATCGAGCCGGATTGGCGCTACGAACTGCTCGGCGTCATCACCGATCCGAACGTCGCCTACATCCTACTGATGATCGGCATCTATGGTCTCATCCTCGAGTTCTACAACCCGGGCGTGGGCATCGGCGCAGTCGTCGGCGTCATCTGCCTGCTGCTCGGGGCCTTCGCGCTGCAGATGTTGCCCATCAATTACGCGGGGCTTGCGCTCTTGATCGTCGGGATCGGGCTGTTGGCGGCCGAGGCGTTCTCGCCGAGTTTCGGGGTGTTCGGTGTGGGCGGCGTGATAGCCTTCGTGATCGGTTCAATCATCCTCATGGATACCGACTTGCCGGGCTACCAGATCTCCTACCCGATCATCGCGGCCTTCGCGGCAATCTCCGTTGGCATCGCCTTGTTCGCGGTGGGTGCCGCGCTGCGTGCGCGCAAGGCCCGCTCGGCAACCGGCAAGGAAAGCATGATCGGCGGCCGGGGCGAAGTGATCGACGACTTCGAGGGCGAAGGCCGCGTGCGCGCCTTCGGCGAAGTCTGGCAGGCGCGGGGCGAAGAGCCGCTCGAAAGAGGCGACCGGGTCGAGATCGTCGGCGTCGACGGCGTGTGGGTGCACGTCGCACGTGCAAGCTGAATCCGGCGATCCGCTCGAAGTGCCGGGGCATCCTCGGCCAAAGAAACGCAACCTGACTGCGAGCCTAAACCGCGGTCACGCAAACTAGAGGTAACTGCCATGGAAATCTTCGCAGGCATCGTCATCGCCGTCGTGCTCGCCATCCTCGCGAGCGCCTTCCGCGTGCTCCGCGAGTACGAACGCGGCGTCGTCTTCCTCCTGGGGCGCTACCAGCGCGTCAAGGGGCCGGGCCTGATCATCATCATCCCGTTGCTGCAGCAGATGGTCCGCGTCGACTTGCGCACCATCGTCATGGACGTGCCGACGCAGGACCTGATCACGCGCGACAACGTGTCCGTGCAGGTCAACGCCGTGCTGTATTTCCGTGTGATCGACCCCGATCACGCCGTACTCAACGTCGAGAACTACATGGAGGCCATCGGCCAGCTCGCCCAGACAACGCTGCGCTCGGTCCTCGGCCAACACGAACTCGACGAACTCCTCGCCGAGCGCGAACGCCTGAACAACAACATCCAGACCATCCTCGACCAGCAGACCGACCAGTGGGGCATCAAGGTGGCGAGTGTCGAGATCAAGCACGTCGACATCGACGAGAGCATGATCCGGGCCATCGCCAAGCAGGCCGAAGCCGAACGCGAGCGGCGCGCGAAGATCATCCACGCCGACGGCGAGTACGAAGCCGCGGAACGACTCGTCGAAGCCGCACAGCGGATGGCGAGCGAATCCGGCTCCATGCAACTGCGGTACCTGCAGACATTGACCGAAATCGCGGGCGAGAAGTCCTCGACCATCGTGTTTCCGTTGCCGATGAACGTGATGGACTCGCTCAGCAGGCTCGTGTCCGCGCCGGACGCCGACGATAGCGGTCAAGCCGACGGGCCCTGACCCGGGTCGATAGGCCGTCGGACATCGGCTTGCCGACAACGGCACGGAACCGGAGAGCGAGAACGACCAGAAGAGCCGATTCGTGACGGTCAGCTTCCGGCCGACGGCTCGACCCGCAAACTGACGCCGACTCAGACCCGCACCATCACTTACGACGGAGGCCGCCATGCCCATCGATCCCAAGCACGAAAGCTGGAAACCCGGCATGCCCTGGGAGAAGGCGATCGACGACATCGCCTACGTCAAGTCGCTGGCGGCGGAAATGGGCGGACCCGAGCGCATCGGGCGCCAGCACAGCGGCGGGCGCTACACGATCCGGGAACGCATCGACAAGATGGTGGACCCCGGGAGCTTCATGGAAGCGGGCCCGTTGGTGGGGGCGACCGAATACGACGAGCACGGCAACCTGCGCGAGTTCCTCCCCGGCGCCTACGTGATGGGCCTCGCCGAAATCGACGGTCGTTCCGTGGCGATCGGCGGCGACGATTTCACAATCTCCGGCGGCAGCCCGCACAACGTGCACAAGCACCAGCGGCAGTTCACGCAGCCGCTGGCGATCCAGTACGGCATCCCGTACATCCAGTTGGTCGAAGGCGTCGGCCACAGCTCGAAGTCGGACGAGGCTGCCGGCCACATGGGCCTGCCCTCCGGGGAGCTGTGGTGGAAGGGCGTCGAATTGCTGACCAAGGTGCCGGTGGCGGCCGGCATCATGGGCTCTGTCGCTGGCGCACCCGCGGCGTTCGCGCTCATGTCGCACTTCACCGTCATGGTCAAGGGGCAGTCGCAGATCTTCCCGTCCGGCCCGCCCGTGGTGCAGCGGGCGATCGGCGAGAAACTCGACAAGGAGGCCCTGGGCGGTGCCGCCATGCACGTCCACGAGAGCGGCCAAGTCGACAACGAGGCGGATTCCGAAGAGGAGGCCTTCGAGCAGATCAAGCAGTTCATCTCGTACCTGCCGAACACCACGAGCGATGTCGCGCCGCGCGTCGACACCGGCGACCCGCCGGACCGACGACCGGAAGAACTGCTCAACATCATCCCGGCCAATCGCCGTCACGGATACAACCCGCGCAAGCTCATCCAACTCGTCGTCGACAACGGCGAGTTCTTCGAAATGCGCCGCCACTGGGCGGCGGCGCTGATCACGGGATTCGCGCGGCTCGACGGCTACAGCGTCGGCGTGATCGGCTCAGACCCCTACAAGCTCGGCGGCGCCATGGACGGACCGGCAGCGGACAAGTACGCCCACTTCGTCGATCTGTGCGACGCCTTCAACCTGCCCGTCGTCATCTTCCTCGACATGCCGGGCTTCATGCTCGGCTCCCACGCCGAGCGCAAGGCGACCATGCGCCGGGGTATCCGGGCCTTGATCGCCAGCGCGGAAGCGCAGGTGCCGAAGATCGAATTCAATGTGCGCAAGGCCTACGGCGTCGCCGCGGACGCGCCGCACAGTCTCGGCCACCCCCACGGCCTAAACCTGCGCTTCGGATGGCCAGCCGGCGAGTGGGGCGGGATTCCCATCGAAGGCGGCGTCGCGGCGGCCTACCGACGCGAGATCGAGAACGCGCCGGATCCGGACCGCCGCCGGGACGAGATCGAGGAGCGCTTGCTGAGCCTGCGCTCGCCGTTCCGTGCGGCCTACAAGGGCGATGTCGTCGACCTCATCGACCCGCGCGACACCCGGCCGTTGGCGTGCCGATTCGTGAGACTCGCTCAGCCGATGCTTGCCAAGCTGGCCCAACGTCCGAAACGGGCCGTCCGGCCGTAGCCGGTCTCACCAGTTGGTGAAAGCGCCGTCCGGACGCTTGAGTTGTGGCGGCCAGCCGTTCAACGGCGCGGGCTGCGACTCGGCGAGCGCCTCATCGAGTTCCACCCCCAGGCCGGGCACGTCGCGGCACCGCGCGTAGCCGTCCTCCCAGAGGATCTGCTGCGGGAACACCTCGGTGGCGAACGTGCCCGGAGCACGCGGCATCTCCTGCACGCCGACATTGGTGGTCGCCATGCACAGTGCGACGCCAGCGGCCGCGCTCACGGGCCCCAGAGGGTTGTGCGGCACGATGTCGATGTAGTGCGTTTCGCACCAGTGGGCGATCTTGAGGGCCTCGGTCAAGCCGCCGACGATGCCGAGGTCGATCCGCGCATAGTTGATGAGTTCCTCTTCCACGACCTCCCGGAAGGCCCACTTCGACGTCCACTGCTCACCGGCGGCGATCGCCAGACTGACGTGGCGAGCCAGCGTTCGGTAGCTCGCGGGGTTTTCCGAGCGCAGGGGGTCCTCGATGAAGAACGGATGGTACGGCTCGAGACGGCGACACAGGTCGACGGCGTGGGCCGTGTCCAGCCGGGTGTGGACGTCCAGGCACAGGTGAATCGCATCGCCGAGGGCGTCCCGCACCGCAGCCAAGTGGTGTACCGCTTCGCCGACGGCTTGTGCGGGCTCGAGGACGTCGTCTTCCGTCTCATCCCGCGTCGGCAAGTGCCAACGCAGGAACTTCCAGCCATCGGCAACAAGGGCGCGGCAGTTGGCGACGAGTTCTTCGAGATTGCGCCCCTGGGCGTGCGGATAGCAGACGACCTTGTCCCGGACCGGACCGCCAAGAAGCCTGTAGACCGGCAGGTCGAGCGCCTTGCCCTTGATGTCCCACAAGGCGATGTCGATGGCGCTGATCGCGCAGCCGTAGACCTTGTCCGCCGGAAAGAATCCGGCGCGGAACATGCGTTGCCAGTGGCGCTCGATAGCGAACGGATCTTCACCGATCAGCACATCGCCCAGGTGCTTGACGGCCTGATCGATCGCGCCGCCCCAATTGCCGATGCCGACCTCGCCCAGACCCGAGATCCCCGCGTCGGTTTCGACCTTGACGATGAAGTACTTCCGCCTAGGCGCCGACGCGCCCGCCTCGTCGTAGAAGCAGAACGTCCTGATTCCTGCGATCTTCATCGTGTCGGCCCGGTGCTGCTCGTGCCCTTAGTATGCGTTACGTGGGCGGTGGAGGCGTTTCCGGGGTTTTTCGGGGTGTCTCCGGGACTCTCAGAGTCCTATTAACACATTGATAAACATACGGTTATTGCTCCTATCGGTCTCTCGGCGTTACGCTGCATCGCGACAAAAAAACACGTACCGAAACGAGTAACCAGACATGCCATCCGACAGCAGAAAACGACCCCGGCGGCTCTCCGCCACCTTCGTCCGAACCGTCAATGCGCCCGGCCGCTACGGCGACGGCCACGGCGGCCACGGGCTGAGCCTTCTCGTCAAGCCCGCCGCCGGCGGCGGCCTGGCCAAGTCCTGGTCGCAGGCCATCCGGCCCGACGGCAAGACCACCAGCGTCGGCCTCGGGGCCTACCCGGTGGTGACCCTCGCCGTCGCCGAGGGGCGCGATCCCCGGCGCCGCGTCCAGCGCGTGCCGACCTTCGCGCAGGCGTGCGGGGCGGTAATCGCCATCCATGCCAAGCACTGGAAGGGCGGCAAGAACGAGCGCGAGTGGCGCGCCAGCCTGCGCGACTACGCGATGCCCAAGCTCGGCGGCAGGCGGATCCTGGGCGGCGACGACAGCCACGACAACAACCAGAGACGGCGGGCGGTCCAACAGCTCATCCTCGACAAATGCGCGCGAACCGGAGGATCGGGCAGACGCGCAGAACACTGCCGTCGTCGAGCCTCCCGGCTCCACGCACGGGTCCGCTGCCCGGATCGACAAGGAAAGCACCGTCAGGCTGATCGACCGGCTGAAGGCATCCCGCGACCGTTACCGGGATCTCGCCGTGCGGGCCGAAGCCGCCCTCCTGGGCGTGCCGGTGCGCGACGACTACGGCAGCATCGAACGCCGCATCGAACGCGCGTTCCGCGACAAGGGCTTCGAGATGCCCGCCGCGACCCATCCGCGCCGACCCGCGGATCGACCGCCCGCCGGGAGTCGGCGCAGGGGAGGCCGGTAGTCCGTGTTCGTCTTCTTCCTGATCGTCGCCCTGATCGCGGGTGCCGTCCTGCTGGCCCTGAACGCCCACGAGCGCGTCGAGGGCCTCCTGCTCTTCGACAAGGCCGCCGGCGCCACCGTTCTCGAAGGCTGGTCAATCCTCGCCCAGCACTCGGTCATCGTCGGCATCCTCGCCACCGTAGTGTTCCTGCTGGCGCTGGCCATCGGCCTCTCCACCTCCGAACTGCACATCCGCGCCGCGCTCCGCCTCCGTCGGGAGTGGCTCGACCGCAGGTACCGCGACGACCAGCTCGGCGTCGCCCGCGACGACTGCCGGCGCCTCCGGAAGCAGCTCGCCGACGCCCAGCGGCAACTGGTCGCCGTCAAGGACCAGCGCGCCGGGTTCCGGCGTTCCCTGCGCCAGGTCACGCGGGAGCGCGACCGCGCGCTGAAGGCCGCGGCGGAGGCTGCCGCGGCGCGCGAGCCGCCCGGTTCCGCGCCATCAGACGCCGACTAGCCGCGACCGCCTCCCGAAACGCGGTATCCCGCTCCCAGCCGTAAGGCCGCGACATCGTCGTGAAGCGTGCTCTGCGCCCCGACAGCGCACCTGTTTACCACGCGCTCCGGACGTCTGTAGAGTCCGCGCCGAACCTCAAACAGAACCTCTTCGGAGGTCGTCAGACGCCGGGATCTGTAACCCGGACATGGAGTCCCCCGCCAGGCAGAAAAACGGGGAGAAGTTCCGCACGGAACCATCGATTCACAGCACGCCGCGGGTGATCCAGCGGCCTGCAACGAATCGCCAGCAACCCCGGCTGACCAGAACGGGAGACGGCCCCACAAGGGCCGGCGATTGCGGCACACCGCGGGAAACCCAGCGGTGCGCTTGGATCCACAGCAGCCCCAGCTGACCCAAAACGGGAGACCCCCACAAGGCGTTGCAGACGTTCCACTGGCCAAAGGGAACCGACGCCCGCGACAAGGGCAAGCGCGAGATCAGTGCCGGCGCCGTCCGCAAGGACGAAACAGGGTGCGAATAGGATGACCGGAGTAGCGACCCGGGATTCCGCTCGGCATCGACAGATCGCAACCATCGGTCTAATGCGAGTCGCTTTCTTACAACACAACTCGACCGCTTGCCCCACGCCATCCGACGAATCGGCGACACGAGCGTGTGCAGGCTAGCACGGCCGCCGCCGCGCCGGCCCAGGCGGCCTCAAACACCAACGCCCCGCCGTCCAGGCCACGGCGATCCCGTATCCAGAGCGGGCAACCCGCGTTGTCCAATGAGAAAGTGAGGGTGAAACCGACCGACTCGGGAGGCGGTGCGGTGTCGGCGTCCAATTGGCGATGGCGAGGATGATCGGGTGGCGGCTGCCGCCGGTCAAGGGGCGGCAGGCCGGACGTTCGGGAGCGGACGCCGTGGGCCCTGCGCCGACGTCGCCGGCGGGTCAAGGGCGGCCGCGACGCGGGCACGGCGGCGGGCCTGCGGGGCGTTGCGGATCGGAGCCGGGCGGCGGGTCGCGCACGGCGCGGAGGCGTCGCGGCCGGCGCAGCGGACCCTTGACGCGCCTTCCGGGAAGTACCCTGTCGGGCAGGGATCGGCGGACGCCGCGGCCGATTCGGGGGAAGGCCGCGGGTGCCCCGCACGCGTTCCCGGCGCGCCACCCGACCGCCGAACCCTGCCTCCCGGCGAGGGCGGGGGTCCGGGGGCCGGCCCCCGGTTGCGGAACGGGGCACGGCGGGGCGCGCCCGCGACGGGCTCA